>MDSW01198968.1_pt1 | contig 17392 bp, 17 predicted proteins | sample 811171 | NCBI WGS metagenome assembly MDSW01 (sample SAMN05326641, study PRJNA326480) | marine metagenome | isolation source: seawater | place: Atlantic Ocean: North West | collected 2012
GGTTTTTGATTATCCAAAAGAAAAATATACTAAAAAATTGCTCTCAGCTGCGTTAAGATACGCATCCGATTGAGAAAATGATTTAATAATGAGTTCAAGAAAATATTCAAAAGAGCTAGTTGATGGGCCAAACCAGGCCGCCTCTCGTTCAATGCTCCGTGGGGTAGGGTTCACAACTGAAGACTTTTCAAAACCTTTAGTTGGAATAGCTTCAACTGGAGCTAAAGTTACTCCTTGCAATATGCATTTAAATAAATTATCAGAAATCGTTGAGGATTCTATTAATTTATCTGGTGGAAAAGGAGTTCTTTTTAACACGATAACAGTATCAGATGGAATTTCTATGGGTACTCAAGGGATGAAATATTCATTAGTCTCAAGAGAAGTAATTGCAGATTCAATTGAAACAGTTGTTGGTTGCCTTGGTTACGATGGGGTAATAACTATAGGCGGTTGTGATAAAAATATGCCTGGATGTTTAATAGGCTTAGCAAGATTAAATAGGCCCTCTATATTTATATATGGAGGATCTATAAAACCAAGTAAAGAAAATACCGACTACGTTACTGTTTCAGAAAAAGTTGGTGAGTTTTCGAAAGGTAAAATAAATGAAGAGGAACTAATTCATTTTGAAGAAATTTCAGTTGAAGGTCCGGGTTCATGTGGGGGAATGTATACTGCAAATACTATGGCATCTGCAATTGAGGCTCTTGGAATGAGTTTGCCAGGAAGCAGCAGTCAAGATGCAGTTTCAACTTTAAAGAATCAAGATTGTATCGAGGCTGGAAAAGTCATTATGCATTTACTTGAGAATGACATTAAGCCATCAGATATTATGACAAGAGAAGCATTTGAAAATGCAATCACTATTGTTATTGCTTTAGGTGGCTCAACTAATGCTGTTCTTCATTTATTAGCCATGGCGCATTCTATAGGAGTAAAACTTTCTTTGGATGATTTCACTGAAATTGGAAAAAGAACACCAGTTTTAGCAGATCTCAAACCTTTTGGAAGCCACTATATGTCTGAACTTAATGCATCAGGAGGAATACAACCCCTAATGAAAACTTTATTAGAAAAAGGGTTGCTTAATGGTGATTGCATAACAGTAACAGGTAAAACTATCAGAGAAAATTTAGAAGATATTTCTTCCTATCAAAATAATGACATCATAAAAGATTTTGAATACCCAATTAAAAAAGATAGTCACCTAAGAATTTTATATGGCAATCTAGCAAAAGAGGGGGCAGTTGCAAAAATTACCGGCAAAGAAGGAATGTCTTTTCAAGGTAAGGCTAAGGTTTTTAATTCTGAAGAAGAAGGCGTTGAAGCAATATTAAACAATCAAATCAATGAAGGCGATGTTATTGTTATTAGATATGAAGGACCAAAAGGTGGTCCTGGCATGAGAGAAATGTTAAAACCAACCTCTGCAATCATGGGACTTGGTTTAGGGGATAAGGTTGCATTTATTACTGATGGAAGGTTTTCTGGCGGTACTCATGGATTCGTTGTTGGACATATTTCTCCTGAAGCTGCCGATGGCGGTCTTATTGCATTAATTGAAGATGGCGACAGCATCTTAATTGATTCAAATACTGACAAATTAACATTAAAAGTCAATGAAGATGAGATAGAAAAAAGAAAATCAAATTGGAATAATCCCACAAAAATTCCTAAAAAAGGAGTCTTATCCAAGTATGCAAAAAGCGTACAATCAGCAAGCCTAGGAGCAATAACCGATTAATTATGTTTATTGAAAGGAAGTTTCCTAATACAAGATTAAGAAGATTGAGGAGAAATACCAATCTAATTGACCTGGTATCTGAAACAAATCTATCCTCGAATGATTTAATTCAACCAATCTTTATAAAAGAGAATTTTGATGGCTCGGAACCAATTGATTCAATGCCTAATATTTTTAGACATGGAATTGATAATGCTATAAAAGAAATTGAAGATATTAAGAAGTCAGGAATAAACTCAATAGCAGTTTTCCCTGTAATAGATTCGATAAATAAAGATAGCAAAGGCAGCCAAGCTGTAGATGCTAATAATTTCATTTCAAATTCTATTAATACAATAAAGAAACAGTTCCCTGATATTATTCTCATAGCAGATGTTGCCCTTGATCCATACACTGATCATGGTCACGATGGAGTTATTATTAATGATCAAGTTGATAATGATGAAACTATTAAAATATTGATAGATCAATCTTTGATCTTGGCAAGCGCAGGAGCTGATATGATCGCTCCATCTGACATGATGGATGGGAGAATTGGCTTGATAAGAAAAGCACTTGAAGATAATAACTATAAAGATACAATTTTGCTGTCTTACGCTGCTAAATATAATTCTAAATTTTATGGCCCATTTAGAGATGCGGTTGGCTCGTCATCAAATTTAGGAAAATCATCAAAATCTTCCTATCAAATGTCTTTAAAAAATAAGGAAGAGGCTCTTCATGAAGTTGCTATGGATATAAATGAAGGCGCTGACATTGTTATGATTAAACCAGCGATGCCATATTTGGATATTATTCATGCAATAAAAGAAAACTTTAAGATACCAACTTTTGCTTACCAGGTAAGTGGGGAATACAGTATGCTTAAACTTGCAATTAATGAGGGCTGGCTTGATTCAGATGTTATGCTAGAATCCTTAATTAGCATTAAAAGAGCAGGAGCAGACGCTATTCTTTCTTATGCTGCTAAAGAAATATCTAAGGAGATGCAAAAGATATGAGTAATGTTGTAGAAGTACAAAATAAAGAAGATTTTTTAAATGAGGTTATTAATTCTGAACTCCCAGTTTTGGTAGACTTTTGGGCAGAATGGTGTGGACCTTGTAAGCAAATTGCTCCTCTTGTTGAAGAGGCTGCAAAAGAATTTAAAGACAAGATTAAAGTTTGCAAAATGGATATTGATGCTAATAGGGAGACAGCAGCAGAATATGGTATTAGATCAATTCCAACATTAATGATTTTTTCAAATGCGGAGAATGTAGGAACTGAAATAGGTGCGTTAACTAAACAGCAGCTTGACGAATTTATAAGATCTAAGATTTAATTTTTTATATATAACTTTGCATCTTTTAAAAAAGAGAGTTATCATTTTTACATCCAGAGTTAATAAAACCTACCAGTTTCAACCTTTTTCGAATTTAATAGACCGGAATTTATATGAATCTTAGTGAAATTAAAGATAAGCCAATCAGCGAGTTAGTTGAAATCGCGACTGAGCTTGGCCTAGAAGATCTTGGGCGATTAAAAAAACAAGAAATAATCTTTCGAATATTTAAACATAAAGCCTCAGAAGGAATAGATATTTTTGGTGGCGGTGTTTTAGAAATACTTAATGACGGATTTGGTTTCTTGAGATCACCTCAAGGATCTTATTGTGCAGGAGAAGATGATATTTATGTATCACCTAGTCAAATTAGAAAGTTTGGTCTAAGAAAGGGTGATTCTGTTGCAGGTAAAATAAGAACTCCAAAAGATAAAGAAAGATATTTCGCACTTATTCAAGTTGATACTATCAATGGTGAAGAACCGGCTAAAACAAAAAACAAAATTCTTTTTGAAAATTTAACACCTCTTTTCCCTAACGAAAGATTAATGCTAGAACAGGGGAGTGGTTCAAATGAAGACCTATCCTCAAGAATAATCGACTTAATTGCGCCAATAGGTAAAGGACAGAGAGGTTTGATTGTATCGCCACCTAAAGCAGGAAAGACTTTAATGCTGCAAAGCATCGCACATTCTATTAAAAGTAATAATCCTGAAGTTGAATTAATTGTTTTATTAATCGATGAAAGGCCTGAAGAAGTTACAGATATGTCTAGAACTGTAAAAGGAGAAGTTGTAGCTAGTACTTTTGATGAGCCTCCAACACGTCATGTTCAAGTTGCAAATATGGTTATAGAAAAAGCTAAAAGGTTGGTAGAGCATAAAAAAGATGTTGTTATATTATTAGATTCGATAACTCGATTGGGAAGAGCTTATAACTCTGTTCAACCTGCCTCAGGAAAAATCCTAAGTGGTGGTGTAGATTCAAATGCTCTTGAAAGACCAAAAAGATTCTTCGGGGCAGCTAGAAATCTAGAAGAGGGAGGAAGTTTAACCATTCTTGCAACTGCGTTGGTTGAGACAGGTTCCAAAATGGACGAAGTGATTTATGAAGAATTCAAGGGTACAGGCAACATGGAAATACATCTTGAAAGAAAGATAGCCGAAAAAAGAATCTATCCAGCAATAAATATAAGAAGATCAGGAACTCGAAGAGAAGATCTACTTACTACTGATGAAGAACTGCAAAGAATGTGGGTTTTAAGAAAAATTCTTGATGAGATGGAAGACGCTCAAGCAATTCAATTCCTTATTGACAGAATTAAAACCTTTAAGACCAATGATGAGTTCTTTAGCTCAATGAAAAGCGGAAACGGAAAGAAATCTAAATAGAATTTTTTATTGATTCAGCAATATCATCTGAAAAATAATCTATAAATTTTGCCTCATATCCAAGATCAGATATATAACTAATTATCCTATTTGAGATTCCAAATAATTTTGCCTTAATATTGCTGGAATATATTTCTTCAAAAAAAATATTTACAGCATACGTGCTAGAAAAAATTACAGCATCAGCATCAAGAAAAGGTTCTTTCAAATTATCATAGTTATCAAATTTAACTCTTTCGTAGCAAATAACTTCTTCAACACAATTCAGATTTCCATTTAGATAATTAAATACATCTTTGAGACCATCAGCACCTTTTATGATTAGAAATTTATTGTTCTCATTCTTAGATAAAAGCTTAATTAACTCTTTAGACCCTGGTATATCAGGGCATATAGAATCCAAACCTTTCTGTGATAAGAAATTTTTTGTAGATGGGCCCATAACATAAATATTTTTATTAATTAACTTTTCCTTTTCTTCAAAAAATTCAACAGATGGTATGCTTTGAAAAATAACGTCTGTAAAGTCATTTGATGAAATCGAATATTCAACTCCTCTTGTTTCAAAAAGCGGAATATTTTTTATAGAATCTTCTTTGTAATCTCTAGGTTTAATGTTTGAGCGTGTATCAATTATGTTCATTTAAAAGTTTCATCCCTTCTTGTCTTTCAATACTTTTAATAACCTCTTCTGGCGTCCAACCAGAAAAGGAAATGTATTTATTTTTTCCATATATCTCACCAGATGTATATGGAGAACCTTCTTGGATTCTAGTTTGAATTGAAACAGCAGAATTACAATCAGCATTTATTTTATCTAAAACAAATCTATCAGCATTGATTAATGAATGGCATCGATGATAAAAATTTTCATCATAAGTTAATTGCATATTCAAACCTGGAATCTTCTCCAAGTCATAATCAGCATATTCTATAGCCAAAGTTCCCTGACCGGAGGCAGTAATCCATTTCATTTCTTCATAAGTATGCTCATCTAGTATTTTTAACCTTTCTAACCCAGCTTTAGCTAAAATTATGCAATCATATTCACCTTTGTATAGCTTTTCTAATCTTGTATCAATATTTCCAGATAAATTAAAAATATTTGATGATCCCAAATGATACTTAGCTTGCAACTGTCTTCTTAGACTGCTAGTTCCTATACGCATTCCATTATCAAATTTAACAGCATCTTTATAAATTAAAATATCTTTTGATGATTTACTTAGCAAAAATATTCTAGAAATATCTTTAGTCTCTTTTGCTGGAGTATCTTTTGCTGAATGAATAGCAATATCAGCCTTGCCACTTAAAAGGCATTTTTGGATATCAGTTACAAAATGCGCCTTGTCAAACAGAGTCTCGCCTTTAGCACTTTTTATATCTCCTTCTGTTTTAATTTTAATTATTTCATAATCAGATATTTGGTATTCTGATACAAATTCTTCAACCTGAGCTAAGGCTAATTTTGAAGATCTAGAGGCTATTCTAATTGTCATTTTTTAAAAGAAGTGCTTTTACATCACCTAGCTTTTTTTCTTTGCATATTGTAAATGAATCAGGAATTTCTATATCAGTAAATTTACTAAATTCAATATAAATTTTACATGAAGATTTAAGATTTTGATTATTATGTAGAAGTTCTAATACTTTTTTTTCATAATCTTGATTAAATGGAGGATCGAGCAATATAAGATCAAAGTTTGATAAATCATTTTCTTTTATCCATGAAAGGCCATCCTTAAAAAGTATCATAGATTTATTCTTCAAGCTCAGCTCCAATATTGAATGTTTAACCGCAAGATAATTTCTTTTGTTGTACTCAATAAAAACAGTTTTTTTAGCACCTCTAGATAATGCCTCAATACCAAGCGCACCTGTTCCAGCAAATAAATCTAGGCATTCATAGTCTTTTATTTCAAACTGAAGCCAATTGAATAAGACTTCTCTCAATTTACTTGATGTTGGCCTAAGGGAGTTTTTGAAATTAAAAGGAATTTTTTTACCTTTAAGACTACCTCCTGTTATTCGAATACTATTTTTCATCTAAAATATTTTTTTTAAGTATAATGCATGCAATGAGCATACAAGATAATTTTAGATTAGCCATGCGCAGATATATTTATTCTGTAAGCATAATGTCTAATAGAGATAATGGTGAAAATACTAATGCTATAACTGTTTCTTCTGTTACATCTATATCAATGGACCCACCAAGTCTTTTAATATGCATTAATAAATCTTCAAGAATTCATGACACTTTAACAATTGGATCAAAATTTTGTATTAATTTGTTAAATAAAGATCAGGAAGAATTATCAAATACATGCTCAGATGAGGATAAACATGATCAAAGATTTAATGATAAGAATTGGAACTTAGAAGATATTCCATTTTTAGCTAATGCTCAAGCTAATATTTTTTGTAAAGTTGACAAGCTATCCTCATATCATACTCACACCATTGTTGTTGGATTAGTTGAAGATGCTAAGTTCTCAGATAATATTTCTACATTAACCTACGTTGATGGAGAATATCGATAATATTTGCTGAGCTTAATTGCCCTTATTACATTCTTTTATTATTGAAATAACCTTTTTATCATCAAGATTTCCACTGTTAAGCTCGCTATGAGTAAAGTCTTCTAGAAGTTTATCTGCCTCACACTGACAAACTTCCTCTCCTCTTTTAGGGCTACAACTTAAAGTATATGATGTTTTAAAACCCCATTCGTAAGATTTATCGTATATATCATCAGACGAACAACTTACAATAATTAATGAAATTGGTAAAAATAGAATTTTTTTCATAGTTAATTATATAACTATTTTGTTTCAACAAGCCCTGTAATGACTTTATCCAAATGAAAATCAAGATTTTTTGAAATTTGGCCTGCAAATGGCATTGGACCATTTCTATTATGATCGCCGGCAATATTTACTTTCCGAATAATTCCAACTAAGCCATGAACCATTGACCACAAAGTTATACATTTAAAAGCAACTGTTTCATCATTATCACTAGATAACTTTTTAAAATTAGACAATAGGATTTGAAATAGGTTATTTGCTGATTCACTAAGCTCAGGATAATCCGCATAATTTCCAACCGCTGTTCCAAACATAAGATCATAAGTATTTGCATTTTTTAGGCCGAAATCAATATATGATTTTCCACAGTCAATGAGATAATTTTTAGGATTTTTGGCTTTTATAGATAACATTTCTTTATTTAATTTATCAAAACCTTCTTTTGTTATTGCAGCATAAAGATCTTCTTTTGTTTTAAAGTGTCTATAGGGTGCAGTTTGTGAAACTTTACTCTCTTTTGCCAAAGATCTAATACTTAGTTTGGTATAACCATCTCTTTCACATAACTTGCATGCAATTTTTATAAGTTCTTTTTTAAGATTTCCGTGATGATATGTTTTCATTTAATTATCATAATGTTGACACTGCATACATAATGCATTAATGTTGACACTGCATACATTAGGATTTTTACAAAAGAATGTCAAATTTTAAATATTTAGTTTTATTAGGATTTCTTATTTCATTTAAAATATTTTCTTTAGAAGTGCTTGAAGTTAAGATTTTAAAATCATACTCAATAACTAAAGAATTTCCTGGGAAACTTTTACCAATAGAGCAATCAAAATTAGCTTTTGAGATACCAGGTAAGATAAGAAAGATTAATGTTGATGTAGGTGATTCAGTTAATAAAGGACAAATATTAGCAAAATTGGATGACAGGGAAGCCCTTGCTCAAGCTAATCAAGCAAAAGCTAGTTATGATCTTTCTAAACAAGTCCTGGAGAGATTTGAAGACCTAAGAAAACAAGGGCATATATCAGTACAAGATTTAGATAAAGCAAAATCAGACTTTATTATTGCAAAATCTCAATATGAGTTTTATAAAGTTAAATTAGACCAAACCAATCTCATCTCACCATTTAATGGAGTTATTCAAAATAGGTTTTTAGATACAGGTACAGTAATTAACTCAGGAATCCCTATACTTGAGATCATTGACTCAAATTATGTTGAAGCACATATTTCTGTGCCTGTTATCTATTTAGAAGATATGAAGCTTGGAGGGGAATATGATTTTGAGTTTGATGGCGAAATAGTAAAAGCAACTTTTTCTAAATTAGCGCCAATGTCTCCGGGAGGCTCAAATAGTAGATTAGCAATTTTTAAGTTTAATGAATTTTTTAATCCTGGATCAATTGCAAATCTACAATTAAAAATTTCTAAACAAGCAAAAGGCACTTGGGTTCCTCTAAAATCTCTTTCTCAATCAGATCAAGGTTTATGGACGATTTACACAATAGATAGCAATAATATTGTTGTCAGAGATATAGTAGAAATAGTTTATTTTGAAGATGATTATGCTTTTGTTAGCGGCACCATAAAAAATGGTGATTTAGTAGTTTTAGGTGGAGCATCTAAAATTATTGAAGGCAAAAAAATTAATTAGAAAAGATGAAATTTATAAATATATTTCTTGATAGACCAAGAATACTCTTTTTAACTTTAGCTTTTATATTACTATCAGGCATTTCTTCGGTTTTTACATTACCAATTCAAGAAAATCCAGAGCTAGCTGAGAGATGGGCAACTGTTACTATTTCTTATCCTGGAGCTACACCAGAAAGAATAGAAACCCAAGTCGTAGATAATCTTGAAAACAAATTAAGAGAAATTGTTGAGATTGATATCGAGGATTTATCATCTGTAATTACTCAAGGGTTTTCTGAAACAATTGTTGAATTACAACAAAGTGTCCCGCCTGCATTAATAGAAGAAGTTTGGTCAAAAGTCCAAAATAAGATAGATCAAATAGAAATGCCTGAAGGAGCAACCATGTTGCTTGAAAGGTCATCAGGACCACCAATAACTGTGGAATATATTATTGATTGGAAAGGCGAAGGTAATGAGCCTATTATTATGATGTCCAGGTTGGCACAACAACTTCAAAAGAAATTAAGTTCTGTTCCCGGTACAGAAAAAACGGCTATATACGGTGAGGCAGAAGAAGAGATAGTTGTAGAAGTTGATTCAGCAAAAATGTCATCTTTAGGATTAACATATCAAGAAATTAGTTTAGCAATTAGATCATATGATAATAAGAAACCTGTTGGAGTGGTTTCTGATGAATACTCTGAATTTTTAATAAGACTAAAAGATAATATAACTAGCCCACAAAAGATTGGCGAGATACCAGTAAAGGTAATAAATCAATCAGAAATCATTAGACTTCAAGATATCGCTGAGGTTTCAATGCAGCCAGCTAATCCCATTGAAGACATATTTTTATATAACGGTAGAAGAGTTATATCAGTATCTGCTACCGGATCTTTCTCACAAAGAGTCTTTGAATATGTAGAAAATGTAGATGATCAGGTTGATGATATGCGACAAACATTGCCAGAAGAATTCCAAATAGAGCGGATATATGATGAATCTATATACGTTTCTAGCAAATTTGGTGAGCTGATTAAAAGCTTTTCACTAGCATCTTTTTTTGTATTAAGCCTTAGTTTCTTTTTCTTAGGAATTAGACCAGGAATAATAGTAACAGCTATTTTGCCATTTTCAGTTTCATTGGTTTTACTCGGTTGTAGGCTAATAGATTTACCTCTACACCAGACGTCTATCACCGGAATAATTATCGCTTTAGGATTATTAATCGATAATGGCATTATAGTAGTTGAAGACTATAAATACAGAAGATCAATTGGACTTTCAATACGAGAATCCATTAATCAAACTTTAGTCCATATTTCAACACCATTAGCTGCCGCAACTGCAACAACTGTTTTTGCTTTTATGCCAATAGTTACTGGAGAAGGCTCCAGTATTGAATTTGTTGGCGGCATGGCACTAACCGTCATAATGTCAATTATTTCATCATTACTATTAGCATTAATTATGGTTCCAGTTTTGATGAGTTATATGGAACGCATTCCTTATTTTGCAAATATAAATCTTCATGAAGAAGGATATAAAAATGAAAAGATTCTCAAAAAGTATAGAGAATTTCTTACTTGGGCTTTTGATGTCCCAAGACGAGCAATATTGATTTCAATTTCTTTGCCCATGCTAGGCTTTTTATTGTTTGGCTCAATACCAAAAGATTTCTTCCCAGCAAATGATCGAGATATGTTTCGTATACATATAGAACTACCTACAAATTCATCTTCAACTAAAACTCTTGAACGAGTTCAAGAATTAAGACAACAGATAATTGATAGCAATCTTATTGAATTAGATAGAGATTATTGGTTTATAGGAAGGTGGATGCCTAGAGTACTAATGAATATTGTCGGGGGTGAAGAGAAAAATGGTGCAAATAATCATGCGCAAGCAGTTTTTTTTGCAAAAGATTATTACGAAATGATTGATAATTTGCCAGAGCTTTCAAAAATGTTAGTTGCTAAAAACTCTGACCTAATTATTTTTGTAGATAGTTTTCAGTCCGGACCACCAGTATTTTCTGATATTCAATACTCCATAATTGGCGATGATGAAAATGTCCTAAGAGCTATTGGCTCAGAATTAGAGTTAATTATAAATAATGCACCAGATGTTAGTCATACAAAATCTTTAGCAGGCTATTCAAATACTAATATAGAATTTGAATTTGATAGTTCTAATATTTCTCTATCTGGAAAAAATACTGAGTTACTTGTAAATGAGTTATACGCTGAAAATAATGGAATTATTGTAAGTTCAATGCTTGATTCAAATAAAGAAATACCAATAAGGGTTAAGGGTATAAGAGAATCTTCAGATATTATAGGTGATACAAGCTATCTATCAATTCCGTCTAATGATGGAATTGATTTTATTGGAAATTATGGTGAAGCAAAAATAAATAAGACAACCTCTTATGTTACAAGACGAAATAGTCAAAGAGTTAATCAAGTTGAGGGGTGGATATGGACTGGAACACTGCCTCATAAAACAGAGCAATATCTAGAAGAAAACTTTAGAAAATTTGAAAGCAATTTACCACCTGGATATTCCATAATAGTTGGAGGGGAGGCTGAATCTAGAGGCCAATCACAATCTCAAATATATTCATCAGCACTTATTTATATTTTGTTAATAACCATCGGTCTAGTATTCGCTTTAAATTCATTTAGACAGACAGCAATTATTTTATCTGTTGCCATTTTTTCTATCGGACTTTCTTTCTTAGGGCTTAAAGTTGGTCAGCAAAACTATGGTTTTATTGGAACAGTTGGCGCCTTAGGATTAATAGGCCTTTCAATCAATGATTCAATTATTGTCTTATCTCATATTAAAGAAAAGGCTAATCAAATTTCAATGACAAAGGCTGACCTGATTGAAGTTGTTATTAGATCAACAAGACATATTATTACAACCTCATTAACCACACTAGGTGGATTCCTGCCATTAATATTTGCAAATATCTTCTTTAGACCTTTAGCTTGGGGTATGAGCATTGGAGTATTGGGCGCAACTATGACAGCTTTACTATACATACCTGCAATGTTTATTTTGCTAAAAAGAATTAAGAATTAGAACAATCTTCTGAGCAGTATTCTTTGCCATGTTTTTTTATAACAATAGACCGATGCACATAAGTTCCGCATACCGAACAATTACTCATTTCATTGGACTTGTTATTTTCTTTTGAAAAAAAAATCTTATCAATATATGCCTTAGCGGATTTAATTAAGAAATAACTGATTATTGGAACTAATAATGATAGTAGTAACTTAATAATCACAAATTTTAATTAGTTTCACTAGGCTTGGAACTATTTAAAAAATTCCAAGACCAGGCTCTTTGCCTTGATGGCTGTCTTGATTCTTCGTCTGGATAATTAATATTAATAACTACTCTTACATCATTTAAAAGATCCGAATATCCTAGCGCTTCATAACTAAACTCTAGAATTTTAAGAGCTCTATAGTTTTCGCTAGAATTTGGAATATTTTCTATTACGTAGTTTGCTCGTCTTATAGCAGCTACATAAGCATCAATGGTTATGTAATAGTCTGCTGCTGCTAATTCACTTTTTGCAATCATATTTCTTAGGTAGACATTTCTTTGTTTTGCGTATGGCACATATTGACTATCAGGAAATCTTGTTAAGAATTCTGTTAGTTCAGCAAATGATTCTTTTGCACCTGAAATGTCTCTATTTGAAAGATCTGTATCCGAAACTCTTGTTAAGAATTCTCTATCTCTTGTATAACTTGAAAGCCCTTTCATAAAATATGCATAATCAATATTAGGATGTCTCGGATGAAGGCGAATGAATTTCTCAGCTGCTGTGTGGGCAGCCTCAGTTTCAGAATTCATAAAATGAGCATATATTAACTCAACTTGAGCTTGTTCGGCATATTTACCAAACGGGTATCTAGTCTCTATTGCTTCAAGAGATTCAATAGCACCATAGAAATTTTTTGCAGTCATTCTTCTTTGTGCCTGGTCGTAATAAATCTTTTCTGGCTGCTCAATTTGGGGTCCATCAGAATTACAGCCCACTAGAACAGATGAAATTAAAGTTACCAAAATGGTATATTTGTATGAATTAATTATATGTTTCATTATTTGATAGGTCATTTTACCTGCATAATTACATATTGTTCTCTAAAAACATAAAATTAGAACAATTTTTTTTTAATAAGTTCATATGGAAATACTAAAAAAGGTTCCTGAAGAATTGTCAGATATAAGGCTTGATAAGGCCTGCTCGATTATTTTTGAAGATTTTTCTAGAACTCAGCATAAGAGATGGATAATCGAAGGCCGAACTTTATTAAATAATGAGCTAGCCTCTCCAAAGGACATAGTATGTAAATATGATGAAATACAGATTAATCCTGTTTCAGAGAAAAAAACTTCATGGATGGGCGAAGATGTAGACTTTGAAGTAATTAAGAAAGAAAAAGATTATTTAATTATTAATAAACCAAGTAATTTAATCATGCATCCAGGTGCAGGTTGCAATGCTGGAACTTTAGCTAATGGATTAATATTTAGATTTCCTGAGTTAAAAAATATTCCAAGAGTCGGCATTGTGCACAGATTAGATAAAGATACATCTGGAATAGTTCTCGTAGCAAGAACCGAGAAGTTTAGAAATTATTTTGTAAACTTACTTCAAGAAAGAAAAGTTAAAAAGGGCTATAAAGCAATTGTTGTTGGTAAGATATTAGGTAGTTTTGAAATTACTGATCCAATTGGCAGAGATAAAAATAATAGAACAAAGATGTCAATCAGACCTGATGGAAAAGAAGCTCATACGTTTGTAAAACTTATAGAAAATTATCAAAACTATTCTTTATTAGATATATCAATAAAAACTGGAAGAACTCACCAAATCAGGGTCCATCTAAGTAGTAAAAAACTACCTATAATTGGAGATAGTACATACAATCCATCAAAAAATATTGCAAAAGAAACACCCAATGAATTAAAAAATATAATAACAGACTTCCCTAGACAGGCATTACATTCATATGAATTATCTTTTAAAGATCCAGATTCAAATGAAATGCTTAATTTTAATGCGCCAATGCATCAGGACATGGAAAATTTAATTAAAATTTTTAAAAAACATATTTAAAAATACCAAAAAAACTTGTCTTTATAAGCAAGATTAATGTATAAACCTTTCTCTTAGGTAATTATTATGAAGCTAGCAGGAAATGATATGTTGATTCAGTCCCTTATCAATGAGGGGGTTGAGTATATTTTTGGGTATCCAGGAGGAGCCGCTCTTCATATCTATGATTCAATTTTTAAACAAAAAGAGATGCAACATATTCTTGTAAGGCATGAGCAAGGCGCTACTCATGCAGCAGACGGATATGCTAGAGCAACAGGAAAGCCAGGAGTGGTAATGGTAACTTCAGGACCAGGCGCAACAAATGCAATCACCGGAATTGCTACTGCCTTTATGGATTCGATACCAATGATTGTAATTGCGGGGCAAGTACAAAGTCACTTAATTGGAACAGACGCATTTCAAGAAACAGACATGATTGGAATATCTAGACCTATTGTTAAGCATAGTTTCACCGTAGACCATCAAAAAAATATTCCGCAAATAGTAAAAGAAGCTTTTCATATTGCTACTTCAGGAAGACAAGGACCAGTTGTTATAGATATACCAAAAGATATAACAAATCCAGATGATTTGTTTGATTATGAATATCCATCTGAGATTAACATTAGATCATATAATCCTCCAATAGAGCCTGAATTATCTCAAGCTGAAAGAGTGGTGAATGCAATTATGGATTCAAAAAAACCTGTAATTTATGCTGGTGGAGGAACTATTTCTAGCAATGCTTCTGTTGAATTAAGAGAATTGAATAGTTACATTGATGTACCTGTTACAAATACTTTAATGGGTTTGGGTGTATATCCTGCTACCGATGAGAGATTCCTTGGCATGCTAGGTATGCATGGAACCTATCAGGCAAATATGGCGATGCATAATGCTGATCTAATTCTTGCAATTGGAGCAAGGTTTGATGACAGGATTACCAATACACCAGAAAAATTTGCACCAGAAGCAAAAATTGTCCATTTTGATGTTGACCATTCATCCGTTTCAAAAATCATTGAAGCAGATATAGCAGTTTTTGGCCAAGTCAAAAATTCTCTTAAATTAATAAACTCAATAATCAAAGAAAGACTTGATGAGTTAGATAAAGATAAATTTGATAACTGGCATAAGCAAATTGCTGAATGGAAAAAGCTTCATGGATTAAATCATCAAATGTATAAAGAAGAATCAGATGCTAATCCAATATTACCTCAAGCAGCAGTTCAACATATATATCATGCCTCACATGGTAAAGCATTTGTCACCTCAGACGTTGGTCAACACCAAATGTTTGCTGCTCAATATTATCATTTTGATGAACCAAGAAAGTGGATTAATTCTGGAGGACTAGGAACTATGGGCTTTGGGCTACCTTCAGCTATGGGAGTCAAGCTTGCATATCCAGATGAAGAGGTGATTTGTATAACTGGGGAAGGAAGTATACAAATGTGCATACAAGAACTATCAACATGCTCACAATACAAGCTACCAATTAAGATATTTAATATTAATAACTTGGCTCTAGGAATGGTAAAACAATGGCAGGATATGAACTATGAAGGAAGGCATTCATCAATTAGTTACGAAGATTCGTTGCCTGATTTTAAAAGCTTAGTTGAATCTTATGGACATATTGGAATTAAGATCACAAAAAATTCTGAACTTAAAGCTGGAATTGAAAAAGCTTTTGCTATTAAGGACAAGTTAGTTTTTGTCGACATTTATGTTGATCCAAATGAGCATGTTTACCCTATGTTAGTAGCTCCAAATGGCAGCTTAAAAGATATGTGGTTATCAAAAGGAAGTAAAACATGATTGAAAGACAACTTACATTAATTATGGAAAATAAGCCTGGAGCATTGGCACGGGTAGTAGGGTTGTTTCATCAAAGAGGATATAACATTGATAGTTTACATGTTGATCCTATAGAAGATTTTAAACGCTATAAATTCATTGAAGATGAACTTAATATAAAATTTGCTAGCCATGAGGTATCACGTCTTATAATTAAAACCACGGTTGAGGATTCTTTGATGAGGCAAATTCTAAGACAAATAAATAAATTAATAGAGGTAATTGCAGTCAGTGATGACGAAAGTACATACTTAAAGGGGATCTTAAGAGATGAAAATTTATTATGATAATGATGCCAATCTAGAGCTTATTAAAAATTTAAATGTAACGATTGTTGGATATGGTTCTCAAGGCCATGCTCATGCTAATAATCTTAAGGATTCAGGAGTAAATGTTACTGTTGCTCTTAGAGAAGGCTCATCATCATGGAATAAAGCAATAGAGGCAGGATTAAATGTTATGTCTGTAGAAGAATCTATTCCTAATGCTGATCTGGTTATGATATTAGCTCCGGATGAATTTCAAAAAGGAATATTTGAGAAAAATATCAAACCTAATCTTAAGAGTGATGCAATACTAGCTTTTGCTCATGGATTTAATATCCATTTTAAGAAAATAGTTGCAGACGAAACTAATAGCATAATTATGATTGCACCAAAAGGACCTGGTCATACTGTTAGAAGTACTTATCTTAAAGGTGGAGGCGTTCCTTCACTAATAGCTATATATAACGACTCGTTAATAAAAAAGGATTATTCAGCAAAGGATATTGCTCTCTCTTATGCTAAAGCAAATGGAGGTACTAGGGCTGGTGTTTTAGAAACATCATTTAAAGAAGAAACTGAAACAGATCTTTTTGGAGAACAGGCAGTTTTATGCGGCGGAATGACCGCATTAATAAAAGCAGGATTTGAGACTTTGGTTGAAGCAGGTTATAGCCCAGAAATGGCATATTTTGAATGCTTACATGAGACTAAATTAATTACCGATCTTATTCAGGAAGGGGGAATTGCAAATATGCATTATTCTATTTCAAATACTGCTGAATATGGTGATTATCTAAGCGGTCCAAAGATCATCACAGATGATACAAAGTTAGCAATGAAGAAGATTCTCGATAATATACAATCCGGAAATTTTGCCAATGAGTTTCTAGATGATTGTCGTCAAAGCAATGATGGTTCAGGCGGACCTTTTATGAAAAATAATAGAAAATTAACTCAAGATCATCCAATTGAAAAAGTTGGAAAAGAACTAAGATCAAAAATGAAATTCCTTAGCTCAGAAAAACTTGTAGATAAAGATAAAAATTAATCATATTAATTAAAAAAAAAGACTATCTTCTTATACATATCTCCGTTAGAATACGTTTCCCGTTCATCGAGACGGTTGTTCTTTAAAATATTTGGTTACTCGTGTGGGTGTTCAAAATACGAGAAAAAATTTAGATTTTTTATTTAAAAATCAACAAACATGATA
>MDSW01048577.1_pt1 | contig 17389 bp, 12 predicted proteins | sample 811171 | NCBI WGS metagenome assembly MDSW01 (sample SAMN05326641, study PRJNA326480) | marine metagenome | isolation source: seawater | place: Atlantic Ocean: North West | collected 2012
CGCGTCGCATCGCGCCGATCGTCCCGACGCGCAACACCCTGCCAGACGCCCGCGAGACGTCGACGCGGCGCCGGCGAGGACGCGAAGGGAGCGACGGGAGCGACGCGAGCGACGCGAGCGCGCGAACGCGCGAACGCGACGACGGGACGACGCGCGCGGGATGGACGAGCGCGCGCCGCTCGTCGGTGGACGCGAGCGCCAACACCCCGGGCGGGCGAGCCGGGCGAACGATGGGGACGGAAGCGCGCGCGCGGGACGACGGACGGACGTGGAGAGCGGGAAGGCTGAGCGAGGACGCGCGCGAGGAGTGAGTGGACGGACGGTGACGTACGCGGGCGCGTTCGTGGTGTTGTCGGCGTGCGCGTGCGCGCTGCTCGGAGGCGGACGGTTTCCCGTGGACGCGCTGCCGAGAGCGGCGCGGGGGTTTCTATTTAGACGCTTGCGAGCGAAAGATGAGGCGATGACGGCGCAGTTGAGCGCACCGGCGGTGTTTGATGATTTCTGCCGGGCGATCGGGAGGGACGGCGCGTGCAAAGATGTCGTCGCCGCTCGCGCGGGACTCGGCGCGGTGGGCGAGGAGACGTTTGAAGCTTTGGTGGATCGGGCGAGAGCGATGAAACGTGATGAGAGCGACGATAGCGTCGGGTTCTTAGGAGCTTACGATGGGATGATGTCGGGGATGTTGGATCAACCTCGGACTTTCGTGAAGCTTGTCCCGGAGTGGGCCACGGCTGGGCTGGGTTTTGAAGGCGGCGCCGACTCCAGCGACGGTGCGGAGGCGAAGAAGTTGAGCCTCTTCGTCGCGGACGTCTTTCCATTGCTGCGTAAGTATCCAGACTGGGATATGTCTGATACGAACGCCATTCGCTTTCTCACTAGACACATCAATGAAGAAAACTTCAGCGTCGATGACGTCGAGTTGTCTGATTTCATGCGCGCCTCGAGCTCCACGGCGGCTCTTTCCAAGAGGGAAAAGAGCACCATCCGTGGTGTCTTACCTCCCAAAGACGTCAATCGACGCGTGCCACTTTCACCGCACGCTTCATCCGATGAGACGCACGGGGTGCACCATTTCTTGACCAGACTGCCGGCGCTCGGCAAGGTGGAATTACGAGCGAAAGACAACAGGCTTCCCACGAGCTTTGATGCGCGCGTTGCGTACCCGAAATGCTCTCGACTTTTAGGCACGGTCAGAGACCAGGGTAGATGTGGGTCCTGCTGGGCCGTTGCGGCGACGGAAGTCATGAATGATCGTCTCTGCGTCGCCACTGACGGCGAAAACGCGGACGAGCTCTCGCCCCAATACGCCCTCTCGTGCTTCGACAGCGGCTCAGGTTGTGACGGTGGCGACGTCTTAGACACTTTACGGATCGCATTCACCAAGGGTATACCATACGGTGGTATGTTAGACTCGAACGCGTGCTTACCGTATGAGTTTGAGGCGTGCGATCATCCATGCATGGTTGCTGGCACGACGCCGCAGAGCTGTCCGGCGAAGTGCGCGGACGGTTCCGCCTTGTCCTTTGTTCACCCCACATCCGAGCCATACACGTGCCCAAAAGGAGACGTCACGTGTATTGCGAGAGAGATAATGGAAAACGGTTCCGTGGCTGTGACTTTTGGACCCGTCTACGCCGACTTCTACAGGCACACGGGCTCGGGTGTGTACACGGTCCCCAACGACGCTGGCGAGCCACTCGGACAGCACGCGACGAAGCTCATCGGTTGGGGGGTCTCGGAAGAGGGAGAACATTACTGGTGGATGGTGAACTCGTGGAGAAACTGGGGTGAAAACGGCGTGAGCAAAGTGCGCATGGGTGAGATGAATATCGAGTCGGGCATTGCCGCGATCGCCATGAAGTGAGCTTTTAGTTTTTAGTTTTGTGCTAATCATTAAAGAAGACAACGTTCTAGAACGCAACCACCTTCCCTAAAACCGCTTAGTGCGCAACGAAAGCCTTACCCGCCTTGGAGCCGCTCGGGATCACCTTCAACGTGTTGAAACGAACGGTCTTGGACAACGGGCGGCACTGGCCAACGACAACCTTGTCGCCTTCGTTGCATCGGAAGCACGGGGAAATGTGCGCGGAGATGTTGGTGTGGCGCTTCTCGTAACGCTGGTACTTGCGAATGAAGTGCAAGTAATCCATGCGCATCACGATCGTGCGGTTCATCTTCGTGGACTTGACGACGCCCGTCAAGATGCGACCGCGAATGGACACGTTACCCGTGAACGGGCACTTCTTATCGATGTACGTCCCTACGATCGAGGTAAAAATCAATCAGTCGTCAGTCTCACAGTCTCCTCGCGTTTCTCATCAACCCTCTTCACCGTCATCGCGTCGTCATCCGCCCGCGCGTCCCGACCCTCGCCTCGCCGCGCCCTAGAACCCCAAGCAAGCCCTAGAACCCGCGCCATCGCGCGTTCGAAATCCCTCTCCTCGTCTTCACGCACCTTCGATCGCCTCGCGCGGCGTCTTAAACCCGAGACCAACATTCTTATAGTATCGGTTACCACCCTTGCCCGGCGTCTTCTTCTTCGTCGCGGACGCAAACCTACGCACATCGATCGAATCATTCGTCAGTCGTCCGCACCCGCGATCGCTTCGCCCTTCGCATCCTTCGCGCGCGCGCGCGCCCTTCGCGACCGAGCGCGGCGCTCGTCGTCGCACGCACCCGACGTTCACCCCGAGTTGCTTCTGGAAAGCGCGTTCGTGTTGCTCGGCAGCCATGTTTCGCGGACTGCTGCGGCGGAGAGAGACGGCGCGGCGCGCGCGCGGGGCGACGACGCGCGCGCGACGACGCGGGCGCGATCGATGACGGGATTTCACGGCGCCGCGCCCATTTTTTTATCCCGGGCGCGCGCGTTCGTTTTCGCTCGCACATGGCGTTCGAGGGTGATTGAATGCGAGAGATTCGCGCGCCGCGTCGCGCCGCGCGTCGCGTCGCGGATAAAGCGTCGGCACTTCGCGGCTGACGTGCGCGCTCGACCGATCATGTTTGCCCTGACGACGACGACGACGACGACGTGCGCGCGCGCGCACGCGCGGGCGCGACGACGAACGACGACGCGAACGAACGCGAGCGTCGAACGCGTGGAACAGGCGACGCCGTGGGCGACGCGAAGCGTGGATTTCGCGAACACGGATGGGGCGACGCGGGAGCGGGCGTGCGGGACGAGCGACTACGCGCGCGTGGACATGGCCAAGGCGAAGTGCGTGCACCCGGATCGACCGGTCGCGAAGACGTGCGGGGATTGCCCGCGACGGAAGTGAGAAGGCGACGATCTCGGTCATCGCAAACGACGCGAAAAAGCGATTAATCATTGATTCATTTTTTCGACGAGGGACGCTCAGAGGGCGAGACGCGCTCGGATGGCGCGCTCAGAGGACGAGACGTGTAGTGAAACCTTAATTAAATCGTCAAACCTGATTGTTCCCATCGCCTCATCGCTTTTCGTGGCGCACACGCGAGACGCCGAAATAAAATGTGGCCAAGTACACTGGGACGCTGAGCGACGCGTACAGCAACGACATCCACTTTCCGCGCTCGGCGAGCGAAAACGTTCGCAGCACGGACTCCCCCGTGATCGCATCGCATTGGCTTTGATTGGAGAAAAACATGCGTAAAAGCCGTAAAGATGATTCTGGCAAGGACATGGACTCGATCAAGTCGTCTAAACCGCCCGTGTCTGAGCCGCAGTGATCAAAGAATTCGCGGCCGTCGTACTCGTTCACCATGATCGACGACCACGCCCACTGGATGAACGAGATATTGTACAACCATCTCCACGCGTTGTGTATCGTGCGAGCTCGAATGAAGAAACCTCCGACTAACATGTTTATCGTTGCGTAAATTGGGAGCACGCTCGCGGGGCCGACGTCACCCGGAATCGCAGCTGAGATCGTGCAGCCGATCAGCTGCGAGATGGTGAAGTTCACGAGACAGGTGAAAACAAAAAAGAAGAACGCAATCGCGGTTGGATTGAGCCCGACGCACCAATACAAAACCGCGGAGAAAGACAAAGAGGCGAGGATGGTCATGGGCATTTCGGCGATAATTTTTGAAGCGACGTAATTTCCCGGACGATAATAGCTTTCGTGAAACTCGCGAGTGTAGACTTCGCGCTCAAATTTCACTTCTTCCACGTGGACTTGTGCCATGAACGACGGTAGTATGCACGCGATGAACATGATGCCGTTGGTGTTCAATATCCCAGTTGGAGTCTTTTTCTGCTGATAGAAAAACGCGCTCAGCAGAGCGGCGAGAATGACGTACAGACCACATCTTGTAAACCAGAAGATCGCGTAGCGCCATTTTGGGGCATCCTTATACCGAATCATGATGCCCAACTCAGTGAATGGATTGTGCGCATATTCTGAATCTTTGCCTGTGCCGTTGGTCTTTGAAGATTCGGTGTTGATCGTCACCGCGTTCATCGGCAGTTTGAGCGACGTGATTTCTGCCACGTGCTCCAAGTTGGACGCGCGCAGGCTCGATTCGGCGTAATATTTGGCGCACTCCTGACCAGTGGATATGGTGTCGATAAAGTACTCTGCGATGTTAAAGCCAGCCTCGTATGGAAACCCTTGATTGATGAAAAAGTCCATGGGATTGTGCCCAGCTTCGCCGAAATACGCGAGCATGCCAGAGGTGAGCAAAATCAGCTTGTTGAAAGATTGGTAGATCGGCATGGAAGGTTGGTGAACGGTCACCAGGAGCGTGCGACCATCCTCCGCTTGAAGTCTGGATAGACAATTGATCACATCAGCTGCCATTGAAGAGTCCAAACCCGAAGTAGGCTCGTCCAAGAACATCGCTCTGGGATTTGACGTGCACAGCGCGGACGCGACGGCCAATCGCTTGAGCTCTCCACCGCTTATCCCGCGAATCACGTGGTTGCCGACTAGGGTATCCCGACACTTTGAAAGATTCATCTGATCAATCACGTGCTCCACTAACTCCAACTTACGCTTTACGTCCTCAGTGGACGTGCCAGGAAGCTTGATCATCGCTGCAAATGTAACTGTCTCCGCGACAGTCGCGCCTCCGAAGAAGGCTTCATGTTGCGGAACATACGCCGTGTACTTCTTGATCGTCGCCAAACTGGGCACCACACCATCAAAGAGAATCTTACCACGTATCCTGCCTTCCGTCTTGCGCCCAGATATTATGTCCAAGAGCGTCGTCTTCCCAGATCCAGACTGGCCCATCACCGCACACATCGCGCCTCTTTCGATGACTCCGCTGATTTCGTTCAAAATGACCTTGGTACGCGCCACTGGTTCGATCGAAGACTCTTGCTTGCAAGTGCAGGAGTTGTGAACTGATCCAGATGAGACTTTAATGTCGCATCCCACGCCGTCGAGCGCGATGGTAAGACCGTTTTGCTGCGATGAAATCGAGGCCACACGATGAGCACCGTGGTGCTTTGCTTCGAGCACACCTTGCTGCAACTGTTTCGCTGTTTCGATGTCGACGCACGACACGCTATCTAAGCTGTTTGCGCTCGAGAGATTATTTGCAGTTCCGTCATGCCGAGATTGCCTTGCGCCCATGTTCGTGAGCGGTGCATTCTGAAGTCTGAAATCTGAGTTTGCCTCGTGGTTATCAACTCGACGAGATTGAACGTTCACGAATCGACAGGTGAAATCACGGTATCGTGTAAGTATAATTACATTCAAGCTAAAATGACCGCTACTGAAGACGAATGGGATTCGCGCACGGACACTCGCATCTATTTCTGGCGTTCTTGCTTCCATTTGAAGTACGACGTCTTTGTTCCATCGGGATTCGTCTTCGTAATCTTCACCTTGTGCCCTTTGGAGTGAGAAATGACTTTTTGCATCGCCATCTCTGCGCTCATGTCCTTCAGCTTCTTCGCTCGTTCATCGTAGGCGGTGTACGTCTTGTACGCACCCTTCTGCATCCGCGTGAGCCTCTTCATAGAAATCTCCGATGCGCCAGTGCCGCTCGAGCCGGCGGCGCCGTCGCTTCGCACGCCGACCACCGCGTCTTCGTCCTCCAACTGCGCCCGACGAGGACGATTGAATGTTCGATTCACGAGCTCAGGGACGGTATCGAAATGCTCCGCCGCATCGAAACTTTTCGCCTCTTCTTCCGTGTCAACGAAGACGGTGTGTTTGCGCTTCACCGGAACGCCGATACCGTGCAAATTTCGCTTCATCTTCTCCACCTTCTTACCCTCAATCGCCGCCTTCATTTGCACGTACTTCACATCCTGCGTCTTCATCACCCGTAACTCTTCTTCGGTGTATTTGTTCTGTTCCGTGCTCCTCGCCACGTGCACCCCGTCGTCCGTCTTCGCCTTTTGCATGGCAAAGTAAAACTCATCCGGATTCCTATACGCCGCCTTTCGCTTCAACGCGTTGATCGCATCTTCCTTCTTGTGATAATCTCTCGCGCGAAGCACGTAATCCTTCTTCTTCTCCAGCAAACCGAACCGTTTGCGCTCGCTCAACTGCGACCGCTCCTTGTGCGTCTTGCGTTTGACGGCGTTACGAAGCGAGCTCGACATCGCGTCCGCGCGTCTCGCGCGCGCGCGATCTCTGCGTCTTCGCCGCGCTTTGTTTCACCGCGTTTCGCCGCGTCGCGCTTCGCCGCGTCGCGCTTCGCCGCGTCGGCGTCGTCGAATGGCGCCGCCGCCGGGACGCCGCGGGACGCCCCGCGCTGGGCTCGGACGCGAGGCGGCGACGTTCGGCGGCAGTCGGACGCGCGCGGGCGATGGATGCGGGGCGCGCGCGATGAAGACGACGATGCGCGCGCGATGGCGGCGCCGGTGACGCGCGACGACGCGATGCGCGTGCTGGGACTGGACGAGCGCGACGCGAGGAATCCGAGCTTGGTGAAGCGAACCGTGCGCCAGCGCGCGTTGGATGCGCATCCCGATCGCGCCACGGGGTCGCGCGAGCGATTCAGCGCAGTGATGGCGTCGAGAGATATACTTTTGAGCGACCTACGGGGCGGAGGGACGAATCGAGGGTTCACGATGGCGGAGAGCGCGGCGCGGCGAGCGACGGATAACGCGCTGCCAAAGCACTTCAAGTCGTTCATCGTCGCGACGGCGTTGGTTTTAGTCGGTGTGTCGTGCGTCAGGACGAACGCGGGCGAGAGGCGTAAAGCGAGAAGTCCACTGGTGAGAGACGCCATGGGTTTACCGCCTAGCGATGCGTGAGTAGTATACTAGCGATGCGTGTAGTGTATAGCAGTTGTATAAAAGTGCTCGTCTCAACTAACTTTGCTTGGCTTTGACGCTCGTAGGCGTCCACCAATCCTCCGCGAGCACGACGACTTGATCACCCGGATTCAGTCTGACTCGTTTGTCCTTTCGCGGAGAAATGGCGAGTTCACCATCAGCGCGCATGATGCCCAACGCGATTTCGTCCCGTTCGCGAGCGCGCTCGCAAATCGTTCCCCAGTACACTTCGGCGTCATTTTCAGTGACAAATTCATTGTACATGCGCATGTACAGCTCTTTGCCCTGCTTTTCGAGCAGATAGTCAAACAAACCAGCGAGTTTGGTGTTGGCAGAAACTTGAAGAAGCGCGCCGCCTATGAGATTGTCGTGTAAAATCACGTCAACCGTACCGATGCCAGCATACATATCCTCAGCCACCCTCTTTGCCACTTCACTCGACAACTCAGAGACGATATGAGGAGCGTGACCCGTGTCAGCTCTTTTTGATAAATACGCGACTTGCATGATTGATGACAGTGCGTGACTGTCTTGCGTTGCGTCGTCGCTATCTGTTGGGGGCATGATCAAAACCGCTCCCGCTTCGTGCACACGATTTTGTTCCAACGTCGCTCTCTTCTGGGCGTCCATGGCCACGTGTTTCACGTTGCAATTCGTGTTCCCTTTTAAAATACTTTTATCGAGCTCATAATTGTTGATGAGGGTTATACTCGAGCCAGGTGGAGCTAAGACTAGCATGTCTTCGAGCACACTAGAACTCTCCTCGTTCCAACCGAGCATGACAACTTTGCGGGGAGCCGGCATCCGGACCGGGCATCTAAGCATTGTCAAGTGCTGTGATCCCGGAGGAGGAATATTCTCGTTTTTATTGGACCCTTTCCGCTTCGCAATATCTGCTTCGATCGTGGACTTGTTGTCTGCCACGACGGTGACTGCCCCGCTTGGTCCAATGACGTCAGTCTCGCTCGGACCAAGGATCATGCCTTCTGCGTTGGTAATTCCGACCAGTGTAGTCGTGGTGAACATTCTCCAGGCTTCCTGGAATGTCTTACCCGCTAGACTTGGGTGCGAATACGTGTAAAACTCAGAACTATCGTTGGATTGAAGCATGAGATCTTCAAATAATTTACTTCCGCCTGGTTGCATGATGGAGTAAGCTTTGAGTTTCGACAACTCTCCAGTGCCGTTGACGACGCAGAATTCGCCATGTTTATTCCCTTCTTGCTCAGTCAAATCGACCGCGAGAGCGACACCATCATCGATTTCAGATCTGCGAGTGGGAGATTGAACGATGACGTTTGGCCCTCGACCACCTGTGATGCCGCCGCCAGAACGCAAATTCAACACCGCCGCCGCCTTTTGGCTCTCGACAGTGTCCTCGTTCTCGCCGTCATCGTGCAACACCACGACCCGCTCGGCCGCCCAAGCGTTCACTCGATCCAAGTCTTCAGCATTATGAGCTTGACCCGAGCGAGTTACGACGGTCAGCGGAGGACTATCCTGGAGTTCATCTTCAATGGTGGCGTCCATCTCCTCCTTGTCCCTGTTAGCCAGTAAAACCACCGGCCTTTCGAAACCAATCCCTTCGCTCTTTGCCACGGCGACTTGTTTCAGTAACGGAATCAACTGCTCATTCCAGTTCAATATTACGGTATGATTCTGTTCGAACACCTTACTGTTCCCCGTCTTTACCTCGTCAACCTTGCTCGCGATTTCGTCAGACACAACGCCGATTAAAATTGCAAAGGTGAACATCCCACAAAACACAATCAGTTGTGCGACGACAACACTTTTCCAGTTCTCTTCTGCCGTACTGTCCGCTCCAGGAACGTCATTCAACCAATAAAACGTCTTTGCAATGGATGCACCCCACTCTTCTTCGCTCACGTGCCTGTACACCGCCGCCGCGGCGAGGACGAGCGGCACCATCGCCGCCGTGATCATAAAAACTTTCCCATACAACGGCCAGCCGAAAACTCTCTGCGCAACGTACATCCCGTTCGATCGCGCATTATTCAACCGATCTTCGAAACTCGTGCTCGCGCTCGCGTGCGCTGGCGCCGGCGTCGGCGGCTTGCGCACGCTCGTCCAACCGCCACCGAGCGCTCCGGCGACGACACACGCGCCGGCGACGCCCACCGCGCGCGCCCGCACCACCGCTCTCCGCGGTCGTTCAGCGTGCGAACAATCATTCACACTCTCCGTCGTCTTGCCGAGCATGGCGTCCATCGTGCGCGCGTCCAGCGCGCGTCTTCGTCGTTCGAGCGTTGCATCTTCGTCCCCGTCGTCGCCGTTCGAAGCCGCCACGACGACGACCGCGCTCGTGCGGCGCGTGCGCGACGCGCGCGAGGCTCGTGCGAGTGGTTTCGACGCCGAAACGCGCGCGCGCAGCGCGCGGTTCGCGAACATGCCGACGCCCACGCGCGCCGTTGTGCAACCGGTCGGTCGCCTTCATTTTGTGCGTCGTCGCACAGGGACGTTTGCGCGGCTTACAAGTCTAATTTCGGGTGCGCCATGCGCAATAAATCGATCGCGACGGTCGCAGCGTCGCCACTTTCGGCGCGAAGACGATTTAAACGCGCGGTGGCGCTCGCTAGGACGGCGTCGTCGAGCGCCGCGGACGCTCTAGCGATGGCGTCGTCGAGCGCTACGGCGTCGACTGAGGCGGAAGCTTTCGCAATGTCGATCTCAGCGGAGAGTTCTTTGATGGTTGTCGACGCTTGCTGGGCATCGATGAAACGTTTTTCTTCGACCGCGGCAGTCTTGACGCGCTCGAGCTCGGCGATGCGAGATGACAGGTCGGTTTCACGCTGACGGGCGGATTCGACACACCGCTTCTCATCGCGGGTGCGTTCAAGCGCCTTTTCGGCTTCGTCAAGCCGGGCACGCGCGCTCGTTTCGGCTGTGATGAATGTGGCCAAGTTATTCAGCGCATTTTGCTTGCTCGATAGATCCGTCTCGCGCTGGTGAAGCGTCTCTTGAAGACTCGCCGTGGCGTTCTCTGCCTCGGTGGCGATGTCTTGAACTTCTTTCAACTCTTCTGGAGCTCCGCTGGAAACTTCTTCAGTAGTTTCGTCAAAATTTTGCAAGTCATCAGTTGCAGCGTCTCGTCGACGCGCGGCATCGGCAATAGTTTGCCGCAGTAAGCCCTCTTCTTCTAAAAGCTGCGTGCGTTCAATTTCTTTTTCGTGAAGCTTGTTTTCCTTGGCCTGGAGCTCGGCGCGTAACGACGCAATCTCGTCTCTTAATTCGCTCAAGGGCGCATCCAAAGCAGCTCTCTTCTCCGAAATATCTACTAAATTCTTTTCCAACGATGTGCACGTCGTCTGTGCTTCGTCCTTTGCGACCATCAAAGCATTCTTTCTTGCTTCTCGCGCTATGGCAGCGGCGCGCTGGGCTTCATGTTGTGAAGACATCGCATCGTCCAGTTGTCGACGTTTCGTTTCGGCAAATTGCTGAATTTCGTCCATACTCGAACAAATTAACGCAATCCACGTTTTCAAAGCTTCAGAAGCTTCAGCCAAGCAATCGCGGAACTCATTCTCTGCAGCAAAGAGCTTCGCTATCATCTCAGAGTATGCGCGTCGAGCGCCCTCTATAGATTCTTCGAGGCGAGCGGCAGCTTCAAAATCGTCCTTTCCGATGGCACCTTCTTGCTCGAGCTTGAACTTTTCTATGGTTTCTAGTAATTTTGTACACTCTTTTGCGGATACCAACCGTTTTGAGGTCGCAGCGACCCGTCGCGCTTCGGCGCTTTCGTACGCCAACTTTGCTGGCTTAAATCTCACGTCCGACGCCTTCAACAATCCACGGAGTTCCACGCGCGCGTCTCCTCTATCATCACCAACGATAGGTGTCGCTGACTCGTCCTCCTCACTCGGCGTCGCCACTGCGAACTCGAACGCATCGTCGCCTCCCACTTCAACTTCGTCAAAGACGGGTGCGTCCTCGATGGACACCTCCGCCTTCGCCATCATCGTCGCCTCGAAATCCATTAATCCAGCGCCGGCTTCACGACGCCCGTACCCGATTCTGGGTTTCTCACGTCTCCACGAACTATCGGGCGTCGACGCATTGTTGAGGCCGAACAAATCGGCCGGAGAAATTGGCGTCGTCGGCTTCGGCGACGCGTCAACCGTCGGAGAAATCATCGTCGCATTCATCGCCATGGGTGGCGTTTCATTCAGCGTCAACCCCGAGAACAAATCCAATCCACCACTCGCCACCGTCGTCGTCGCCCGCGGCGTCTCCACGACTTCTCGAAACGCGCCTCCGTTCGCGACTTTGTCCACCGCGTCGTTTGCCAATTCCTCCAACGCGCCGAGCGCCTCGAGCGCGTCCTCGTCTCCCGCCTTGGCGCGCTGTCGAACTCCTTCGATCATCCTGCGCGCTCGATTGATCTTGGAGAACTTGATCCCATCGTCTTCGGCGCTCGTGAGCGCGTCTGCGAGCAGATTCGACGCGCGATTGACGAGCTCGTCGAGCGACATTTCGTTCGCATCCGGCGTCTCGCTCGCCCCGCGCGCCGTGGCGTTGGGCGTGAGCGGCGACGACGACGGCGACGACGACGGCGAACGCGCGTTCGCGCTCGGCGACGCCGCGACCGCGCCGCGACGACCGAACATGACGCGTCGCCGTCCGCAGTGCGCGACGCACTGCGGCCGAAGCGATGATTAATCGCGCCTTCGTCGGCGTGCGACGCGCCGTCGTCGCGACGACGCGAACGCGCGCGGGACGCGACGTCCCGCGCTTCGCGCTCGCGCGCGCGCAGTCCGGGGACGCGTCGAGCGCGTCGAGCGGGGAATTCGAGACGGTGGGCGTGGTGAAGCGGCGATTGCACGAGCTCGAGACGCGCGTGGACGCCGCGCTGGAGATCGCGGACGTGCGCGGGTTGCGTAAAAAGTACGAGGCGTTGGATGAGGCGAGCGCGGCGGGGGACTTGTGGGATGACGTGCGGAAAGCGAAGGCGCTGATGGCTGAACTCGTGGGCGTGCGGGAGGAATTGGCGGCGGCGAGCGAGTTCGAGGCGCACGTGGACGATGCGCGCACGGCTTTGGAGCTCGCGGAGAGTGGAGAAGTGGAGAGTGAGATGAGCGAAATGCTGCGAGAGGCACTGACGAGCGTGGAGGCGCTGGACAAGGCTTTGGACGCGTGGGAGCTGAGACGGCTACTAGGAGGGAAGTACGACGCGTTCGGGGCGGTTTTACAGATATACGCCGGTGCTGGGGGGTTGGACGCGCAAGACTGGACGGAAATGCTCGAACGAATGTATTTAGGGTGGTGTGAAAAGAGAGGATTCGCCGTACGCGTGACGGAGCGATTGGAAGGCGAGGGTGGAGGATTGAAGACGGCCACGCTCGAAGTCGAAGGGCGCTATGCGTACGGATATCTGAGCTCGGAAAAGGGTACACATAGACTGGTGAGGCAGAGTCCGTTCAACAAAGACGCAGCACGCCAGACGAGTTTCGCTGCCGTCGATGTGATTCCACTCTTCGAGGAAGACATGGAGGAAGTTGTGAAAGTGCCGGACACCGATTTGGAAGTCACGACGATGCGTTCGGGCGGTGCAGGCGGTCAAAACGTTAACAAAGTTGAGACGGCGGTTCGAATTAAGCACATTCCAACTGGTATAACTGTTAAAGCCGAAGAGCATCGCACGCAACAGTTGAACAGGCAAGCGGCGATGTTGAGAATCAAAGCAAAACTCACCGCGTTGGCTGAGGAAGCGCGCGTGGCGGACATCGCCGAACTTCGAGGGGACATCGTCAAGGCGGAGTGGGGTCAGCAAATTCGAAACTATGTACTGCATCCGTACAAACTTGTTAAGGATGTTCGAACGGGAGTCGAGACAAGTGACGCTAATAAAGTCTTAAACGGTGCTCTCGACGAGTACATGAATGGATATTTGCGCTGGAAGGCGGCATCGGATAGGTAGAATTACAATATTACAGACATCATAGCAAGCTATTTACCCCCAAAATGAGTCGATTACCTTAGACACTTTCTCTTTATGTCCGCGCCCGTGCTTTTCTTTCGAGTGATTCACCTTGGGCGCGCCAAAGTTGCTGTGCTTGCTGTTTTTACGTTGCTTCTCAAGCTTCAACCGCTGTCGTATAGCGTCGGCGGCAGCGGCGGGATCGACTGACATCATCGATGCCGTTTCCATTGCAAGCTTTTTCTGAGCCGCTTTTCGTTCTTTTCTCAATTCCGCTTTGCTCGGCGCCACGCTCGGCGCTTGCCGCCGAGCCCGGCGTTGCTCGGAGCTTTCGTCTGAATCTGTCACTGAAGGTTCCTCAAACGCTCGATGATTGAATTCCTTCATAGGCCCAACTTCTTCGTCGTACGTGCCGCGTTTGTTGATCCCATCCTCTTCGTTCATCGCGGCCTGAACTTGCGCTGCTAGATCGGCGATTTCGTCGTCGTTGAGCTTTAAGTCATACTGAGGTTCCTTGTCTTCTTCTAGCTCTTCTTCTACCGCCTCTTCTTCCTCTTCTTCCTCGTCGCCTTCATCACTTGATAGATCTAATTCGCGCTCCGAGCTCGCCGACCGTCCGTCTTCGAAAACTTGCGCGGTATAATCCTCGAGCTCTTTCTCTTGATTCTTCGTGAAACCGCTCGCTCTCAACTGAACGTCGATGGCTTGGCTTGGGATGGATTCGGCGACTACGGCTTTAAAATCGGGATCTGGCTCGCCCATGGGATCGTCCTCGGCGCGATAATCCCAATGTCGAACAAAAAATCTATGCAAACACTTCACATCTCGCCAAAACAACTCCTCGGCGTTCGGATGGTTCGTGGAAATCATCTGAGGGAAGTCGATGATGATGAGCTTCTTTTTCTCGTTCAACATCAAGTTGAACTCGTTGTAATCGCAATGTACCAACCCGTGTTTCGCAAGCTTGACGATGTTTTTCATACAGTCGCGGTAAATCTCTCCAGGATTATCTGGGTCGCGTATCTGCCTCAAAGGCGCCCCACGAACGACGGACATCAACACTGCGTGCCTATTCGCATCGATTGGTTCCGGCACGGGAAATCCGTATTCGTACAAAGCCACCATGAATTGATGTTCTTTCATCGCTGCCAAACGGGACAAATACAACCAATTGTATTGCGTCCGTTTACCGAGATAATCTCTCTTACTCTTCACGTCCCTAAAAGAAGTTCGTCCCAATCGGTGAAGCTTGAGCGCCATCTGCCGTCCTTCGCCGTCTACGACTTCGTACACGTCCGACTCTTTCCCGACGCCAATCTTTCTCCCAACCCCAACGATCGACCCACGATTAACAAACGCCTTCAGTGCTAAAAAATCGTACCCAAGCGGCGTCAAGCGGTACCCGTCGTACTCCTTATTTTCGTGATGCACCAACTTGTGCTTCAGGAGCTCTTTAATGTGCTTGAACCCACCGCCGCGCTTCAACCCGGCGATGGCGTTGATGAGCTGCACGGGGACGATTTCGTGGTTCTTCATTCCCATCTCCGTCGCGACGAGCACGCGCCAGGTGTCTTTGTCGAGGTATCGGAGAATGTTCACGTCAAACTTCATGGCGGCGGCGGCTGAAGCGTGACGGTGACGACAGCGGCGGCGTCACTATCCAGCGAACGCGCGGCGAGCGTGTGCGAGCGACAAACACCGTTGCTCGCCGAGCAACGGTGTTTGTCGCGCGCGTCGAGACGATGACGGTCGGTGACGTTGCGCGGTGGTGGTCGAGGCACGCTCTGGGGACAGGCGCGCCGAGACGTTCTCGTGGACAAGTAAGAATTTCTTTTGTTTACAACATAAAGGATGCGTAGCAATAGTAAGGCGTGACAATGTGTGCTTTTTTTCGTGTTTTTGTACATTTGCTTCGTGTCAAGCGCGCTGGCCGCGATCGAGGGCGTTTTGCCTCGATGCGAGCGTGGCGGAGAGCTGCGAAAGCCGAGCGTGCGTGCTGCCGTCAATGACCAGCGGCGGAGTGATGTGCAAGCCTGGGCCTTCGCCTATGAGGAACTGTAGAAGCGTTTGCGCGCGACCGTAAGTGTCCGACGCAGTCTGCTTGTTCTCCGCCAATTCCTCCCGAACGCCTTCTTTTGCGAGCTTGCAGATTTGTTGGTACACCAACTCCATGCCGTCGGGAAGCGCCGAATTCATATCGAAGCCAGCGGCGTTGCAAGCCGCCGCTGCCTTTTCGGCGCGCGTATGGGCGGCTTGAAACGCTTCTCCGATTCTCACTGTCGCGCGCTTAGCACTGACGGCCATCGAGCTTCCTGCTGTGGGGGAACTATCTGCGGACGAAGTGCTCGCGCTCGTCCCACTGAGCGCGATGGATGATGACTTTTGCTCGGTCGTGAGGATTTCAGACGCGAATCTGTGCGCCGTGCGCAGCGCTGCGAGAGAAATCAAGCCCAAGGATAGCGCCTCGAGCTTGCTTCCCGCGTTCCAATGTTCCATCGAACTGTCGCGCAGCACCGCGGCGGCTTTCTCTAAAACGCCCACGCGCACTCCGAGTTGCGCGACGAGTATTTGAGACTGCGTTTGCGCGCGCGCGGCGAGCGTCATCGGTTGACTCGAAGGCGATGTCCCTCGCGACATGCGCGCGCGACCTCCGAACGTGGCACCCGCCCCATCCCTTGGACTGAGTGACATGCGCGACAACGGCGACGAACCGAGTGACGGCGAGCGCATCGCCGTAGACTTTGGCCCACTCGCTCCTGGCGACGATACCAACACGTAGTCACCACCGATATTCATCTTATCCCCACTTTCTTGCACTTTTGTAGACGTCGGCACCGGACGACTGATCGGTCGTTGCGCTTGTTCCGCGAGACGTATCGACGTCGGCGACGGGCTCGCGCTCTCGACATCCATATCAAACGGCATCGTTTCGCTATCGTCGCTACAGCCGCTCCGAGAAATCCTTCCCTGCGAATTCTGAGCGCCTGGTTTCGTCGGAATGCCGACTCCAACGTCGGCCGCTTTCAAGAACGGATGATTGAAAAACTCTTCAAAAGAGATGCGATTCGCGGCGTCGCGGTGAAGCAAGCCGCGAAGTAAGTCGATGCACTCAGCCGACAACCCTTGGGCGATGTGGATGGGAATCTTGAACTCGGTCTTTTGAATGTTGCGCAGGAGCTGCACTTGATTTTGCCCCGTGAACGGCACGGTACCGACGAGCATCTCAAACAATATCGCCCCCACGCTCCACAAATCCGCCTTGGCGTCGTATCGCTGATAATTCAAAACTTCGGGCGCCATGTACAGCGGACTCCCGCACACGGTGTCCGCCATCCCTTCGCTGTCGCGAATGTATCTCGCGAACCCAAAATCAGCGATTTTCAACTCGGCGTTCAAATCGTTCGAAGTCAACAGCAAATTTTGCGGTTTCAAATCTCGATGCACGATCTGCGCCTTGCGCATCGCCTTGAGCCCCCTCGCGAGCTGAAGCATGAAACGTCTCGCCGCGATTTCTTCCATCCTTCCGTGCCTCTTGATGAACTGACTCAGATCCCCCCCCCCACAATATTCCAACACGATGTACACCGTCTCGTTCGAGCTCTGCATATCGATAAACCGGAGAATATTTTCGTCTCGCATCCTTCGCATCACCTCCACCTCGAGTTTCAAACTCTCCCTCAACTTTTTACTCAACCGCTCGCACGCGATCTCCTTCACCGCCACCACCGCCCCCGTCTTCACGCACGTCGCTCGCCACACCGTCGCGAACGACCCTCGACCGAGCGTCGCGTCGTCCAGCGCCCACCTCTCGCCCACCGTTCGCCGTCGTCCGCTCGCCCCGCGCGCGCGCGTCGTCCACCCCTCTCGCGACGCGTCCGCCACCCCGCGCGTCCCATCCGTCGTCCGCGTCATCCCGCTCGAGTCACTTTTTCGTTTTCCTTCGCGTCCCGGGACTTCCCGCGCTTCGTCGACGCGTTCGAATCTCGTCGACGCGCGACGTTCGCGTTCGAACGGCACCGTCCTCGCGTCGTCGTCTTCGGGTGGTTCTTCGACGCGTCGCTCGCGTCCGTCGCTCGCGTCGTTCGGCGCGTCGATCGACGTCGTCGCGCGCTCGGCTCCCGGCGCCGCGCCTCGGCGTCGCCGCGCGACGCCCTCTCGCGTCGCCGCGCGTCGACGCGAGGCGTCGCGTCGTTCGGACCCTCTCTTGGCGACGACCCTCGTGTGGCGACGACCGCGTC
>MDSW01113222.1_pt1 | contig 17389 bp, 12 predicted proteins | sample 811171 | NCBI WGS metagenome assembly MDSW01 (sample SAMN05326641, study PRJNA326480) | marine metagenome | isolation source: seawater | place: Atlantic Ocean: North West | collected 2012
CGGTAATCAAATGACACCAGGTAGCCAAAATAGTAAATCGTCATCAAATACAGTTTCTTCAACTATTGATAACAAATCAATTTCACCAGTAATAACAGATTTTAGCTCACCAGAACCAAAAAAAGCAACTATTAAAAACTTTGTTCAATAAACATATAAAAACACATTACAAATAATAAAAAAAATGGAAACTGAAGTAGTTAAAAAGAAAGTAGTAATAGGATTACCTGGTAATAATTTTTCATCAAAATTTCTAGTATCCTGGACTAGTAGCTTAAATACATTATGGGAAATGAATAAATATGATATAATAGTATCTCCAGGTGTATCAAGTTATGTATCATTTGCTAGAATGCAAACATTGGGACTAAGTAATTTAAGAGGAATAGATCAAAAAGCGTTTGATGGAATGCATTTTGATGTGTTTGTAACAATAGACTCTGATGTAGTATTTACAGCACAAAATCTAATAGATTTGATAGAAGCTACAGAAGAGAAGGATGTTGTAGCTGGATATTATAGAATGAGTGATTTAAAAAACTTAGTGGTTGTGAAAGATTGGGATATAACTCATTTTAAAAAAACTGGTTCGTTTAAATATTTGCAACAGGAAGATATGGAAGAATATAAAAACGATAAATATTTAAAGGTAGCTTATTGCGGAATGGGATTTATGGCATTAACAAAGAAAGCGATTGATGCCTTAAGTTATCCGTATTTTCATACGGATCTTCAAGAGTTTAAAGGAACTGATGGTAAATTAATACGTGAAATGTGTTCAGAAGATGTATCATTTTGTAGAAATCTAACAAAAGAAGGATTTGAAATAAATATATTACCAAATTTGCGTGTTGGGCACGAGAAAGCTCTAATAATATAAAAATGACAACCTAAAAAATAAAATAATAAATGAAGGAATATCTAATAATTGAGTTAAAACAAAAATTAAAGAAGGATGTAGAATATAAAAGGACTGATATAGAAAAAATATTGAATAGTATTGAACAATTAAATGAAACTCAATTATTATTATACATTAAAATAAGATCAAAAGAAAAATCAAAACCGAATAATATTGAAAAAGAATATTATGAAAAGAAAATATCTTTAAATAAATAAAATGTCATTTAACCGCTCAAAATATGATAATTGTAGTTATAAGAACGAATTAAACAGAAATGTAGGTATATTAGGTTATGTATTAAATATTAATAATTATGAGCATTCAAAACCTTGTAGACATCAATTAGGTTGGACAGCAGGGAATAATGTAAGTCATATTAAAGGCGACGTAATAGATCTTGAGTCTGATTTAAGAAATCAAACAAGATATATATCAAAATGCAGTGGTGCTGTTTATACACCTTCAAATGATGGTTTTATTTATAACGATAAAACTGAACCAATTAATACAAAACCACTTCATTTGAATGCGTGCCAAACTATAGCATATAAATCAGTTCCTTTACCATATGCCAATTATGTAAATAATTCACGTTGTGGTCATAAATAACTGACAGATACAAATATTAATTTTTGTTTAATAGGTTTAATAGGTTTTATATTTATTTTTGTATTATAAACATATTGATATATTTTATCATATTGTTTATTTTGAATTAAATGTAATATTAGTTTATGTTTTTTGAGTAATAAATGTTTAATAACAATATAAGAATATATATTGGTATTAAATGTAGTATTGGGCATACCTAAAACATATTTAACATTTTTTAAAGAATGTTTTAATTCATCTTTAATACTACTATTAGTATATTTAATTTGATATAAAGTAGCTAAAAATTCCACAATAGCTTCATTTAAATTGATATCAACTTTAGATCTTATAGGATCGCCTAAATATACATCGTAATCTTTAAAATAAAATGCGTGATGTATAACTTCGTGTAAAGCAACTTTAAGCATTTCATCATTACGATACACATAAATAATATTTTTATGTAAATATGTCATACCACCATTAATATAATGTGGATTATCAATAAACTTTCGTATATTAGGACAATCAATCATAACAATATTTAAATATTTAACTTGAATACCAAAATCCTTTAATAAATCAGTATAAAGTCTTTCAATTCTTTTTCCACATAATGAATAATTACTATTTTTTTTAGTAGAATAACCGTATAATTTAAAATGTGTATATTCTTTATAGAATACTAATTTAGTTTTTTTAATATAAGTAATCATACAATCTGTTAAATAATCAGTATGTTCTAAAAGAAAGTTTTTCATTTATTAAAATGTTAATATTTTTTCTTATAATATATAAGTAAAATGCAAACTAATATTAGACAAGATTATTGTAGTTATGATCAACAGATAAAAAAATCAATGGGTCCAGGATTATATCATATTAACACCCCTTGTAATGATCCTAATGCTTGTTCTCAAGATATAACACCTGATCCATATTATAGATATCAACAATATGGGTATGCTACTTGCCCATCGGGAACAAATGTAAATGATGATAGTGAATTGAAAGGTTTAAATTATAAGAATAGTCATTGTGAGACTGATAAGTATTTACCAGGAACTTATAAGAAAACTGGATGTAATATAAAAGGAATAAGTGAAAATTGCGGTAATTATACAGAAGATACTCGTTTATCAAATAATGCGTGTAATTTACGTGGAACAGGTATAAATCGTTTTATTCCGTGGTTTGCAGGTTGTAATGCGAATCCGCAAGATTATAAGAGTATTCAACCTTTTAATAATGTTCCTACAAATACAAAAGAATTATTTAAACAGAATCATATACCGTGTTTAGAAAAATTAGATGATCAAGAGAAGCATTTTCCTCCGTCTGAAAATATTAATTACAAACCTATGTTTAAACCGATGGATATAAAATCAACTTTAGATCAATATTATCATCACGGAATGCCTCCTAAATCTTGCTCATAAAACTAACATATATTTATTTTTATTTAATTTTAATATTAAAATTGCTATAATTCCTATTATTATATAGGCTATAATTTTATTATAAAACACTGTAAATCTACTGATAATAGTATCACATATACCAAAAATAGCTACCCATAATAAAATAACAATAATACTTATACTTTCCATTTACTATATTTACATAAAGATAATTTAAGACATAATTTTATAGATGTATTGATGTCATTAGAAGATACTGTAATAAACGATGTTGATATTACTTTAGCAACTATTGAAAATCCTTTTAATACTATTAATACTGAAACGATTAATATTGATGGTCTAACTGTTTTTCGTGAAAATGATAAGTTTTATAAACGAGACGAAGAAACAGGTTTTGTAAGCAAACTATCAACAGGAAATGGTCAAGTATATAAATGGTATAAAATACGTGAAAGGGATGATTTAGTATATTTAGATGGTGATTTAATAGTTGATAATGTAATATATTTAAATGGCAATGTTATGGATAATTATGATATAAGTGATTTTTCAAGTAATATAGATAATACGGTAATTAAATTTGTAGGAGTTGGTTTTGGAGCAGTAACGAATGAACTAAAAGATAAAGAAGTAACAAGTGATTATGTAGTAGTAAATGATGCGTGGAAGCAATTTAATAATGATGTAGGTGATTTAAATGTATTTACATCAAAAACATTAGTAGTAAATGGTAATATATATGTAAAAGAAAGTTTAGATAATATTGTAGCCTCAAATATATATATAACAGACTTAAAGGAACGTAGTTTTACAGCGGAAGAAATAATATTAGGAACAAATCAATGGAAAACGATAGATAATAAATTATACATTGATAAAACAGTGTGGATTAATGGTAATGTAATAGCAAGTGGTGAAATATATACAAATAGTAATTATTATGATCCAAATAATTCAAATCATAATGTATTATTACCAGATGTATCACGAAAAATAGATACAGTTAATATAAAAGATAATTTAATTGTAAATAATCATAAAAATATATTAAAAAACGAACAAATTGAAATAACGGGTTATGATATACAATTTACGGGATCAAATATATATATAGATGGTGAGTTATTTTTTCATCAAAAATATATTCAGATTTTAAAAGAAGTTTATGAACACACTGTTATATATAATGCTGCGGGATTAATGCAGAAAAGAACAGCTTTTACAGGACAAATACCAATAACCCACGGTATAAGACACGAAGTGGGTTATGATATTGTTTGGACTACAAATCCAACAAATTATGATATTTTTAAAGTATCAGGAGATATATTTTTAGCAGATACCTTAAAAACAACTGAAAATGGTTTTCGTATTATTACTGATTTTATTTTAACAATAAACCCTATTGATGATGGATTTAATAATCCAGGTTTAGATGCTATGTTTGATATTAATAATCGTTATAAATTAGGTATATTACAAAATCTAATTGATGTCAAGGTTACTAGAGTATCAGCAAAACACGTAAGACTTAGTATGAATTGGGAAACTAAACCATATTATAAAGAACTATATTATGCCAGTATGGATATAACTGCGGTTGTTCCACAAAAATTAGGTAGAAGACTTTTAATAACTCCATATCATCGTATATATGATGGTGATGATGTAGAAATCGTAGATATACAAGATTTAACACCATTTATAAAATTAGATTTAAGTGATTATGATGAAACTGATAATGATATATCTAATTTACATTATCAAAATATTGATATAGCAAATGTAAAGATCTTAGGTGAAGGAGGAGTAAATGAAAGAACATCTTTAAGTGTTTATAAAACATCCCTAGATGATAATATTCATATTGCGGAATTTTGGGATAAAAATGCGAATTCAATACAATCTACAGATTGTCTTCATTGTTTTGATGATCATTATGGAAATAATGTCCAAGGGGTAGTAATAGGAAAATCAGGTATAGTATGTATAGGAATAGAGGAAAAGGATAAAGAATATTCAGTAGTTGATGGTCATCCTAATTCTAATTTAGCACAATTGAATGTAATGAGTAAAGATAAAGGTATAAATAGAATGAAAATAACTGGAAAACATAATAGGACAACAGTAATAGATAATAATGCTAATTTAATAATAGGTAATTCAAAGAATTTTAATGAACGTAAAAATATTGAAAGACCGATGGTTAATGATTATGCATTGGATATTAATGGTCATACATTAATAACTGGTTCATTAATGTTAAATCATAATAATATAATGAGATCATATTTTAATATAAAAAATGTGCAACCATTGAGAACGACTCAAAATATAATAGAATTGTATGTTACTTGGGAAATAAATGTAGAAAATAGTTATGATATTTATCAACCAATTAATTTAGATGTTAATTATTATATTAGTTCAATAGAATTATTTCCAATTAAAACACGACAACAAAGTTATAATATTTTAATTAATCCACGAAATAACGTTGAATCAAATATGCCAAATATAATTACTGTTTTAGAGAAAGAGGGTCAAACTACTAGTTTATATAAAAATCTAAATATTATTGGAACTAGAGAAGATTATAATACTGTTAAAATTGAAATTGATTCTACATTTGCTACTTTACCAACTGAATATCCATTTAGTACAATAGCATATGCAAATGTGACAATAACCGGAGAGAACTTTTTAAATCAATTTTTGGTGAATGATAAATTAGATTTCTTTGGTATATTAGAATTACCAAGTGTAAATGATATTAATTTATTATTAACAGTGGGTATATATGATATAGATTTATATAGTTTATTTAATATAACTGATACAGATCGTGCTAATTTTGAAATAGTTGAAGAATCAAGTAGTGATATAAATGGTTTTATGCAAGATGATCTTTTAAAAATTAATACAAATGCAAGAGGTATAGATTATAATTTTAAAATTAAAGTTCTTAATAGACGCAATCAAGTAATAGATATACCTCTATCCATTTTTGTTACTGAAATTCCTTCAATAAGACCTTCAAATACATATACTATTCACGTAATAGAAGATTTAGTAATAGACGAAGTATCTTTGTATCTTTATCAATTTTATAATTTATTTGATATAATGGATGGTAGTGATCAAAAGTATTCCTGGGATTTTATTAAAAATCGTGTAAGATTTCAATCAACTTTTAGTATAGATAATGAAACTTCAATTTTAACAATAAGAGGATTTCAATCAGGTTTATTGAAAAATATTGAAATAAGTGCATATTACTTAAATAATGAAGGAACAGATTATATTTTAATTGATTCTACATTTAACATAAGATATACTGAAATTAAACAAATTATATCTTTACATACTAGTCCAGTTCCAATATATTTAGAAGGTCTTACAGAAATAACATTAAATTTGTTAGATTATTATGATTCACCTAATGCAGATAAAATCCGTTTTAATTATACAGGTATTGATAGGGTTAATATAATAACAAATAATATTAATATAACATTTGATCAATCTGATATTGGTCATACTGTTAATATGACCGCATATTATGAAGGTCATTATAATACGACATATAATATAGGATTAGTATTTAATATTGTTGATTCTACAACATAAAACATCTAAATAGTAATTAAATGGATAATTTAAAACAATATCAAAGAGAATTACGTGAAAAATATAAAAAACAAGAAAATAGTACTAAAATACAACCTGTTCCTAGAGTAATTAAACCTAAACGTAAATTAGTCCAAGAAATACTAGTAATTGATAGTAATACAAGAAATAAAGATGATTATAGATTACCAAATGAGTTTGTAATAAATATATCAGAAACCTTAAAAAATGTTGTAGCATTAAGATTGGTAAGAACTGAATATTTGTTAAATGATGCTTCATTTACCGCAGCGTTAATAAACAATCAACCAGTTCCTTTACAATTATTTAAACATATTCAGGCATTTATATATTTGAATGGTTATAGTAAAATTAAATTAGCAAATAAAATGACAGTTCCTATTTTTAGTCAATTATCTCCAGGTGTGGAAACATTGCCTGCATCAAATGATAATTTAAAATTAGATCCTTATGCTTATATTTTAAATCCTATGGAAGAAAAATTAGATAAGTTTCACGTAAAAATATTGGACGGTCAAGGTGAAATTATACCTATAATAGATCCTGAAAAAATAAGATTACTTTTAACTTTAGCGGTTTATAGGTGCGTTTAAATGCGTTTATTTTTATTAGCATTATAATATTTTAATGCGTTTAAATGTGTTTGAAATAACCAATTTATATTATTTTTTATGTTCTTTTATTAAAATATGTCTAAGTATTCTAGTTCTGTAAATAATCTATTACATATAAGACAGTCAGGAAATGATAAGTATGTCGCAATTGGTAAAGACCGCAATAGTTCTATAACTAATTTAGATGATGTTAATATTCAAGCACAATTTAGGGTTTTAGATAACATTTGGACACCTAGTATTAACTTAAATAATATTGAATCAACATATAATTCTAATGTTATTAATATTGGTTCTGGAAATACTATAATACAACTTAATCCCCACGTAGGAATAGGAACTAATGATCCTTCTGTATCTTTTGAAATTAATACAGTAGATAGTATGAAAATACCTAAAGGTAATACAAGTCAAAGACCTACTAATCTAACATCTACGGATAAAGGTTTTATTCGTTATAATGCGGAATTAGATCAATTTGAAGGTTTTGGTGCTGGTGATCAATGGAGATCTTTAGAGGGTGTTATAGATACAGATCAAGATACTTATATTACCGCACATAATAATGCATTTGATGATAATGATGAACTTCAATTTTATACTGCCGGAACTGAACGTATGATTATAAAAGATGATGGTAAAATAGGTATAGGAACTTCAACACCTAATGTTTCTTTAGATATATCGTATAAAACAGATGCTATAAAATTACCTAAAGGTGATAATTCAGCTAGAAATGCGATTGGTGCTAGTGGTATAGAAGACCAAGGTTTAATTCGTTATAATACAGAATTAAATCAATTTGAAGGTTATGGTGCTGGAAATGCTTGGGGTTCTTTAGGTGGTGTTATAGATATAGATCAAGATACGTATATTATTGCTGAATCTAATACAACTGATAATGATGAACTTCAATTTTATACTGCGGGTGATGAACGTATGATTATTAAAGATGATGGTAAAATAGGTATAGGAACTTCAACACCTTCTGTTTTATTAGATATATATGATTGTAATGAACATATACTTAAAGTTGGTTATGATAATATTGAAATATCAAGAAGCATAATTCCTAGTAATTCAAATGTAGATATTGGTGATCCTGAGAATCAAATACGTGATATGTATGTTTCTGATAATTCTTTATGGATTGGTGATACACATAAGATATCTCACTCAGATGGTAAATTAAAGTTTAGAAAAAGAAAAACCGCTAATATCCCGCAAGTTATTTTAGATTTACCTGCTTATAGTGGATCTTCAGAATCTCAAATATTACAAGCGATTTCTACATTTTTTAATGATGATAATTTATTAACAGTATCTAATATTACATTGAAACATTGGTTAGGTTTCTATAGGGAACAAAAAGGAGCTGATAGAACCATATCTATTCAAGAGATTTTTAGAGATGATGCTGATGATTATGAACAAGAAACAGCTGCGGATGCTTGGTTAGTAACTAGAACAGATGATATATATTTAGGTAATGATTATGGTAAAATTGGTATAGGAACTGATAATCCTAATGTATCTTTAGATGTATCTTATAGAACAGATGCTATTAAATTACCTAAGGGTAATACTACTACAAGAAATGCGATTGGTGCTAATGCTACTGAAGATCAAGGTTTAATTCGTTATAATACAGAATTACAACAATTTGAAGGTTATGGTGCTGGAAATGCTTGGGGATCTTTAGGTGGTGTAATTGATATAGATCAAGATACGTATATTAAAGCTGAAACCAATGCAACTGATAATGATGAACTTCAATTTTATACCGATGGAGATGAACGTATGATTATTAAAAGTGATGGTAAAATAGGTCTTAATGTATCTGAACCTTCACATCAAGTTCATATTAAAGGTAATACAAGGATTGAAGGTGATCTTATTGTAAATGGAACTCAACGTATTATTGATACTGATACTTCTACAACAGAACAAGTAATAGTAACCAATGATGGAACTGGACCTGCTTTAATTGTAAATCAAATTGGTGCTCAACCAATTATAGATATACAAGATGATAGTAATTCTATTTTATTTATTGAAGATGGTGGTAATATAGGTATTAAAACAACTAATCCTTCTGTATCTTTTGAAATTAATACTACAGATAGTATTAAAATACCTAAAGGTAATACTAATGAAAGACCTTCTAATTTAACATCTACGGATAAAGGTTTAATTCGATATAATACCCAATTAAATCAATTTGAAGGTTTTGGTGCTGGTGATACTTGGGGGTCTTTAGGTGGTGTTATGGATGTGGATCAAGATACATATATTAAAGCTGAAACTAATGCAGGTGATGATAATGATGAACTTCAATTTTATACTGACGGAACTGAACAAATGATTATCAAAGATGATGGTAAGGTAGGTATAGGAACTTCAACACCAAATGAAAAATTACATATTAACGGTAATATTAATATTGTAGGTAATATTGTATGTGATAGTTTAGATACTAGATTTGCTCAATTACAAGATGTTTTAACAATTACGGCAGGATCAATAACAAATGATAAATTAGCAACTTTAGTTCAACCTGATTTAGTATCTGCAAAAGCCATTAATATTGATTCAACATCAACAGGAGGATTAGATAATTCTACAGATGATTTAAAAATAAAAGCACAAGGTGTTAATAATAATCATATTCTTAATGGAACTATTGATTTAACACAAAAGGTTGTTAATAATTTACCAATTGCCAATGGTGGCACAGGTGCTAATACTGCTAACAATGCTAGAACTAATTTAGGATTAGCTATAGGAACTAATGTTCAAGCTTACAGTGCTAAATTACAATCTATTGCTAATTTGGCAGCATCTGCAGCTAAAATACCTATGTTTTCAGGATTAACTTCAACATCTTTATTAGATTTTGTTGATGACGAAGATATGTTAGGTAATAGTGCAACTGCTGTTCCTTCGCAAAGAAGTGTTAAGAAATATGTAGATACTTTAGTAGGATTTTTGAATATTGTTATTTATACTTTACACGCTTCTAATTTAGATTCTAATGTTGAACCTTTAGCACCTGAAGCTGAAGCAACTTTAACATTAGATGCTGATTATAGTATAGTAGGTGCTGAAGGAACTGAACAATATGATACTTTTATTGTTGATATGACTGCTGATCTTGCTGATACATTAGGTGTTGATGAAAGTATTATTGAAATAACTGAAGTATCTGAAGGTTCTTTAGTTGTTGATTTTGTCTTAAAACCTTCTGAAATTGATAGTAATTTTAATCCATCTCAAGCAGTTGTAGCATTAAAACAAACTTTAGAAGATTCTAATATAGCACCAAATAGTAATAGTAAGTTTTTATCACAAGCTACAGTAGCTGTTCCACCTGAAGTTGTAGCACAAGCATTAGATCCAAGTAAGATCTTTGTTACTTTAGAAAATGATCGTGCTAAAATTATTAATATTGCTAAATATTTTAAAGGTGAATTTATTACTTATGAATTAGTAACTAATCCACACGATAATGTTCTAATTGATAGCGCATTACAACAAATTACTATTACTGGTGCGTTTAGAGATTCTATATATGATATAGTTATCAATGCTAATAAAGGACCTGTTAATAAAGATTTAATATTTAATGTTACAGAACCTGCACCATTTCCACCAACTGCCAAAGATCCTAAAAAACTTGTATTAAGTGATAATAAAAAACAAGTTAATTTACTTGATAAGTTTAAAGGTAGTTATTTAGAAATATTTGAAATAGATCAAAATCCTTTTAATAATGTTTCATTGATTGATAGTAGCAATATGATATACGAAGTTCAAGGTGCGTTTAGGGATACGAATTATTCAATTGTATTTAAAGCAACACAAAATGGTGGTGATAATTTATCAGCATATTGGACATTAAATATTAAAGAATTACCTTTGATACCAACTAAATTATTACCTGATATTGATAATTTATTAGTTGCTACCGGACAAACAATAACTTATAATTTGAAATTTGTATTTATAGGTAATGGATTAGAATATGGATTTAGAACTAATCCATATCCTGATAATATTTATATTAGTAATAATGTGTTATATATTACCGAAAATCAACGTGGTATTACGTATCCTATTGAAGTTTTTGGTAAAAACTTGGCGCAAACTTTAATATGGAAAATAACATTAACAGAAGATCTACCACCTGCCCCCACTGTTATTGGTGTTGATTCTAGTAATTTTATTACTACTGATATTATTAATTATGATTTAACTACAATATTTTCAGGAATTAATGTTACTTATGATATTGAATATTATTATAATATTGGTGGTTCTACATATCCTCCTATTGATTCTTTCTTTATTCAAAATAAACCGTGGGCTAGATATCATTCTAAAAATTGGAATAAATATTTAAATCGTATAGTTGATACAAGTGGAAATAATAGAGAATCTATAGAATTGCTATCAGGTAATATTAGTATAGGTGCTAATTATATTTCAGGTGATAAAGATGCTTCTATGAAGATACCTATGCCTAATACTCTTAATTGGACTGTTTGTTTTGCTGCTAAATACAATGGTGCTAATAAAGGAACTATTATCAGCGGAGAACAAACTATCTTAGGACATTGGAACGGTTATCGTGGTTTTGTGCAATTAGGTGGTCAGCTACTTACTAAAATTGAAAGTATTGGTAATGCTAATGATTGGTTAATATTATGTATCAAAACAAATGGAACTGCACCTAATAATATAAGATTAAATGGAACAAGTATTGGTGTCCAAACAAATGAAGTTGCTTTAGATTATTTATATATCAATAAAGATCTTAATAGTGATTGGATATTTGGGGACTTTATGGTATGGGATTATGAATTTAATACCAGTCAAACATTAACTGTTTCTGATCTATTTTTAGATCATATAGCAGGAACTACAAACGCACTCAATAATGATATACAACCTGTAGAATTGAAGAGTATTTATAATAATTATAATTTTGAAAGTAATATAGTTTCTATTAGTGGTAATAATCGTGGAACTAAATATGATATTTATGTTCTAGGTATTAATACTCGTGATAGTGTTAAATGGAAATTAGAAATTGGTGAAGGTGCTGGAACACGTAGTGAAAATATATCACTCACAAAAGGTGTGCACGAATATAATATTAAACATTTGTTTAATTCTACTGATTATAAACCACACCTAACTGTAAATAATGAAAACTTCTATAATATTAATGGAAATGTTTTAACATTTTATCCAAATTATCGTGATCTTGAATATGGTTTAATTATTAATTCCGCAAATGAACAATATATATTTAATATTAAAGAAGAAACCGGAGTAGCACCAAGAAGTTTTAGTGATAATAATTTTCATTTAATTGATAATAGAGTTATTGAAAATGTTGATGTTATTGGTGCTAATGCTACAGTTGATAATACTATTGTAATTGAATCAACAACTGTTTTATACTTTCCTGAAAGTATTGTATCTAGTTTATTATTAGTTGATAATAGCAAATATTATTACATAAATAATATTGTATTAAATGGTATTTATCAAATTAAATGTGCTTCAAATGATATTAAGGTTTTAGATAATACATTAAATGTTAAATATTCTAGTTTAAGTAATGGTATTGCGGTTGATAATACAGTTGTTAATAATTTATTAACAGATGTATTTGGTGTTGCTGATGCTAGTAGTAATCCTAAGTTTGTATTAAAATACACTCCATATGAAAAAGTTACAATATTAAATAATTTTGTTAATTTAGTTTCTACAGTTGATGTTAATCCTGAGTTTAGTTCTGGTTCAACTAGTATTATTAGTGGTTCTACATATAGTTATTCAAGTGATAATAATTTTAGTGTTAATTTTACAGAACAATTTGATAATTGTGAGTTATTATTAATTGATAATAATAAATATTATTATAATTCTAATGTTTCATTAGATGGTAATAAACAATTTATACTAAGTTCAAGTAATGTAGAACTCGTAGGTTCTGCATTTAATAGTGGAACTGATGGTGAAGTAATAGATCTTACAAATGTTAATGCTCTTATTACTAATGTATTTGGATCTGATCAGATTATTAGTGGTGTTGATGGATCTACAACAAATTACACACCAATACAAAGAGTATTCTTAAAATACACTACAATTGTTAAAACAATAGAACCATCTATTGTTGATACTATATATTTACATCCTGTAAATACTACACCAGTTTTAATAGCAAATGATGAATATTATGTTGAGATAAAATCAACAAATATTATTTATTTACCTAAAACTTATGAAAATGCTGAGATATTAATTATTGGTTCTACAAAATATTTTAAATATGAAAATGTATCGTTGAATGAGTTCGCGACTATAAGTATTAATAGTGATTTAACAACTATATCTGTAAATAATAATAATTATGATCTAGCAAATGGAACTACAATAGATACGGCTTTAACAACTGAATTAAATACTTATAATATAAATGAACATAACAACACACCTAAAGTTTTAATTAAATATACAACTAGTGCTACTACTAAAATAACTGATGTAGTTTTTAAGGATCAAGAATATCTTAATGTATTAGATTATGCTACATCATTACAAATAACTAATAATAATATAACATATGATGAAAATAATTTGAAAATAAGTTCTAATGTTGTTAAAGATTTTGATAATTACTTTACAGAAACTATATCTGCTACTAATGAATACGGAACATCTTCGTTAGATTACAATTTTATTAAATTGGGTTATGATGGAGTTGTTGTTCCTAATTTAGAAAATGTATCTAAAGATATTTATATATTAAATACAATAGCAAATATTGATTTACGTGAAATAGCAAATGGTGATAGTTATAAATTAATATTCAATCCATATGAGTTCCAAAATAATACTATTTTAATCGGGAATACTTTAACCTTAACTACAAATGGGCGTGGAATTTATGATATATTAGTTTCTATAGATAATAAACTATATGTATTAAGAATACACGAAGTTGAACGTAATATGGATGATGATCTATATACTATTGGTTAGTATGCGTAATTTTATAAAGAACTTTTAAAAAAATATCTATAAAATATAAAATGAGTGAAACTTATCTCTACTCAATTAATCGTGTTATTAATATTGACAATGGAACAGATTCTAAAAAAACAGTATTTGCAACAGATGCTGAAAAGATTTATAAAAACTTAGTTGATCCGTTAATTACTTCGCAATGTAGAATTGTAGGTGGAACTTGGACTGATGATCTAGTAGTCAATAATATTGTATGTCATCCAAATACCGAAGATACATCATATTCTACTCATACTAACAATGTTTTAAATATTGCTTTAGCAGGAAATGATGTTAATATGAATGGTAAAAATGTTAATATTACATCCGTAGAAGATGCATCAACTACTAATGTATATGGTAAAACAATTAATATAGGTGAAGATGTATCTACGACAACTATAAAAACTAATGTAATGAATATTACTACTGCAGGTCAAGATAGCACCACAAATATAAATGGTAAAACTCTTAATATGTCTGAAAATAGTGTAGATGGAACAGAAGTTAATCTTTACGGTAAAACTATTAATATTGGTGAAAATGATACTGTAACTACTTTAAAAAGTAATAATGTAGTTTTAACTACTGCAGGTCAAACATCTTCAACACGTGTAAATGGTAGAACTTTAATATTAGGCGAGAATGCTATAGCTGGTTCAACAACTACCATAAATGGCAAAACTTTAACTATAGGTGAAGATGATACTTTAACTACTTTAAAAAGTAATACTGTGGTTTTAACTACTGCGGGTCAAGATAGTAGCACAACTATTTACGGAAAAGAAGTAAAATTAGGTGAAAATGGTCGAAACGATACTGAATTAACTGCTTTTGGTAAAACAATTAACATTGGTGATGATACTAATACTGGCGCTTTAAATGTATATAGTGATGTATCTTTAATTAAAACCGATACATCTTTATCAACTGAAACAAACTTATATACTTTAAATGCTGAAGCGGATGGTGCTTATTTAAAAATAGAAAAGGCAGCAAATAATGGAAAAGCACAAATTGATATGGGTAGTCTAACTAATACAGAACAGATTAACTTTAAGGCGCAAAATATTGATGTAAATGCTGAACAAAATCTAAGTTTAGCCACAAGTGTATTTGAATTTAATAAAGAAAGTCAAAAAGCTTATTTTGAAATTAATGATGCTGAAAGCAGAATTACTATTGGACGTTCGCAATTAGATAATACATTTATTCACGGTTCTAATGTGTATATAGGAGAACCTGGATGCACTACAACAATTTACGGTAATGTAATATCATATTCGGAAGGTTCTAATGTAGTTACTAATACTTTAACCGAAGAAACTTCAGCATTCCATATTCATAATACTGGAACTAAAACAGCTTTAACTGTTATTCAAGATAATTCAGTATCAGGTGGTGGTTATAATTTAATTGAGTTTTATACACAAGAAAATCAAGACAGAACACCATTTCGTATAGATGATGTTGGTCGTGTTGGTATGGGTGTTGAAACCTCTGTAGATTTAAAAGCGTGGTTACATATTAATCGTAATGATCCTGATATTAGTTCTACTTTACCCGATGATCTTTTATTGATAGAAGATACTGATAATGATGCTACACCTTTTATTGTAAAGAAAGAAGGTGATGTAGGTATAGGAACTGATGTTCCAAGATATAAATTAGATGTATGGTCGGGAACATCTACATTAAATGGGCAACAAAATGATGCAGGTAATATTAATGCTAAAGGTATTGCACTTCGTGATGTTGTTTATATCAAACAAAATCATACTAATCGTATTATGTATGCTTTAGGTAATAAATTATATCTTCATCCTAGCGATAAGTTATTATCTCGTACGTGTGTAACTGGATTTACATTTACTTGGAATAAAACTGATGTAGCTTATGCTAATACTGATAATACAGGTGTAGATCCATTTTTAACACCTACTGATGGAACTTTTGTTTTTAGAATGACCTGCAAATTACATATAGCTGGCAATGATGGACACGTTGCTTTCCGTAGATTTGAAATATTCGTAAATCCACAGAATAATGTTGCTGACTTTAACAAAGAAATGCCTGCACACGTTACAGTTGCTGATATGTTTGATTCAGCATATGATCATTACGAGTTCCCAGTTGAACCACTTGTTAAAAAGATCTCTAATGAAACTTGCCAATTACAAATAAAATGGAAATTACGTGATACTACTGGTGGAACTTCAATGCCTTCATCATCAAGAGCTTATTTAGATGTTGAGTTCTTTGGACACGAGAATATTGGAGATATTAAAGCAGAACCGCTAAATATGTATGATGACACTGATACTGGAACATCACAAGTAGCATAAAATAATAAAATAAATTATTAATCAAGCAGTATAATCTATCTAACACAATGCTTACTACTTCCTGATATACAAGCATAACAGTCGCAATCAAAATCTTCAATTGCATTTGCTTTTGCTATAGTTTCATTAACATCTTCTGTTTTGGATTGTTTAATGATATTTAGTTTTTCTTTTAACATTGAAATGATTTCATCTTCGCTGTAATTATCAATATCAAATTCAATAGTAATTGTAGTTTTCAAACCAAAACTTGCTTCAATGCTAGTCATTACTTTATACTTTTTGTTTAATCATTTTTATATAAAAAAATGATTGTAATTTTATATTTTAATTAACAATGGATTCTCTAACAATATTTAACGATAATGGTTTAATGATAAACGATTGCCATAATACAAATATTTATATGATGTTAGTAATTAGTAGTTTAGTATTTTTGTTGATGATAAATTGGATATACTTTGTATGTCTTAAAACTAAATCTAATACAGAACTAGACGTTAAAATTGATAAAATTGATAAAAATATACTAACTCTAATGAAAACATTTCGTGAATTAAAGAAAATTGATTAATTTTTTAAAGATTATTTTGTATTTTTATTATTTGCTGATTTAGTTTTTTAATAATTATTTTTATTTAATAATAATAATACTATGTTTAAACAGTCTTCTTTAGATAATATGTACTCATCAACCTATTATACAGATGTTAAAAGAGATGAATTAATACGTGGAACTAAAATGTATAATAAAGCACAAAATCCTATGGAAAC
>MDSW01119732.1_pt1 | contig 17389 bp, 20 predicted proteins | sample 811171 | NCBI WGS metagenome assembly MDSW01 (sample SAMN05326641, study PRJNA326480) | marine metagenome | isolation source: seawater | place: Atlantic Ocean: North West | collected 2012
AAAATTATTTTTCATTTAGATCTTTGCAAGATTATGTTAAATAAGATAGATAATTCGGGAATTAATTGGGGCTTAGCCAAGTGGTAAGGCAGCGGTTTTTGGTACCGCCATCCTAGGTTCGAATCCTAGAGCCCCAGCCATTATGAAAAATATAATAAATAGATTAATTCATAAAAAAAACAAACAATTGCTAAATTTAAATTCTTTCGAAAAAATTAAAAAGGAAACAGAAATATCAAAAATTTTTCAAAGTTTCTCTAGGTATTCGGAAAATAGTGAAGTGAGATATGTAGGCGGATGCATAAGGAAAATTTTAAATAAAGAAAAAGTTGATGATATTGACTTAGCTGTAAATTTAGACCCAGGAATAGTTTGTGATATATTAAATAAAGCAAATATTAAATATTTTAAAAGTGGCATTAGTCATGGAACAATTACGGCCTTAATAAAAAATCAAAAATTTGAAATTACATCATTAAGGAAAGATTTAATATCATATGGTAGACATGCAAAAGTAGAGTTTTGTGAAAGTTGGCACGAAGATGCATCTAGAAGAGATTTTACAATAAATTCAATTTATTCAGATATTCATGGAAATTTATTTGATCCATTCGATGGAAAAAGACATTTATTAGAGGGGAAAATAAAATTTATTGGAGATCCAGAGGAAAGAATAAAAGAAGATTATTTAAGAATATTAAGATATGTAAGATTTTTTTTAAATTATAGTAGATCAAAGCACAATCCAGAAATAAAAAAAATAATAAAAAAAAATTTAGATGGTATATCAAAAATATCATCAGAAAGACTAATTGATGAATTAAGAAAAATAATTGCATCAAAAGGATTTTTAAATTTAGCAAAAGATGAATTTTCAACAGAAATAATTCAATTAATTTTTCCTCAACTTAAAAATATAAAAATATTAAAAAATTTAAATGAAGATAAAATTGAGATTATTAAAAAAAAGGATTTTATTTTTTTAATTTCTACAATGATAATTGATGAAACTGATAATGCTGAATATTTTTTATATAAATATAATTTATCTAATGAAGAAAAAAAAAGAATTAAATTTTTGTATAATTACTTTTCTAAACCTCTTGTAAATAATTTTTTTAACAAAGAAAATTTGTGGAAAATTTTTTATTTAAATAATAAGGAGTATTTAGAAGATTTAATAAATTTTAAGATATTAAAAGAAAAAAATAAGGAAACCAAATTAAAAAATTTAAAAAATTATTTTTCTGATAAAACGTGTCCGGAACTTCCAATTAAAGCTGAATTTTTAATAAATAATTATAATTTACGAGAAGGTAAAAATTTGGGTATAAAATTAAAAGAAATTGAAAATACCTGGTTAGAGAACAACTTTAAAATATCTAAGGAAGAAATTCAGAAAATTGTAGGAAATTAAAAGTATTTAACATCAATAATTTCAAAACTTTTTGTTCCTGCTGGAGTTTCAATTTCAACTAAATCATTTTTATTTTTTCCAATGAGTCCTTTTCCTATTGGTGATTTATAAAAAATTAACTTTAATTTTAAATTTGCTTCGTCTTTTCCAACAATCTTATAGTCTATTTTTTCATTTGTATCTAAATTTTGCAAATAAACAGTTGAACCAAAGATGACTTTACCATCATTACTCATTTTAGTTACATCTATGATGTTTGCTCTTGCAATAATATCTTCTACCTCTTGAATCCTGCCTTCATTGTGTGACTGTTGTTCCTTTGCAGCGTGATATTCTGCATTTTCTTTAAGATCGCCATGGGATCTGGCTTCAGCAATTGAAGCTACAATTTCTGGTCTTTTTTTTTCTTTTAAAAATATTAATTCTTTTTTTAGTTTTTCTAATCCTTGAACTGTTATTGGTTCTTTGTCCATTTAATTATTTCCATTTAGCAGTTGGTGGCAATGACATAAGTATAGCTTCAACATTACCTCCAGTTTGCAATCCAAACTTGGTTCCTCTATCATACAATAGATTAAATTCAACATATCTTCCTCTTTTAAAATTCTGAATTTCTTTTTGTTTTCTATTCCATTTTATTTTATTTTTTTTAATTATAATTTCTTTAAAAATGTTTTTAAACGTAATTCCAACATCTTTTACAAAAGCAAAATCTTTTTCCCAATTATCTTTTTTATAATCAAAGAAAATACCTCCTATACCTCTAGACTCATTTCTATGAGGTAAATAAAAATATTTATCACACAGATTTTTATAATTTTTATAATAATTTTTATTATGTTTATCACAGCATTTTTTTAACTCTCGGTGCAACCATGTTTTAAGTTTAGAATCTTTTATACAAGGGGTAACATCCATGCCTCCCCCAAACCATCCATGCGAAGTAACAATATATCTTGTATTAAAATGCATAGCAGGAACATTTGGGTTTTGCATGTGCATTACAACTGATATTCCTGATGCCCAAAAATTTGGACTCTTATGAGCTCCTGGCATTTGTTTTCTAAAATTTTTTGAAAATTTTCCGTAGACTTCAGAAAAATTAACTCCAACCTTTTCGAAAATTTTACCGTTTTCAAGAATAAAAAATTTTCCTCCTCCTTCATCACTTTTGTTTGATCTTTTCCATTTTTTTGAATTAAATGTTTTTTTTTTACTTTCCAATTCTTCAATTTCATCGCAAATAGATTTTTGTAATGTTTTGAACCAGTTTGTAGCCAACTTTTTTTTAATTATATTATTCATTACAAGTATTTTGTTTGTCTTAGAATTTCACTTAGAACAATAGCGACAGAAGTAGACAAGTTTAAAGATCTTTTTTTTTTCATCATTGGTATAACTAATTTATTTTTAACTATTCTATGAATTTTTTGTGGTACCCCAGCACTTTCTCTACCAAAAAGTATAGTATCATCCTTTTTAAATTTAAATTTAGTATATGACTTTTTTCCTTTAGTTGTCATTAAAATTACTCTTTTATTTTTTTTTGACTTAAAAAATTCTTTAGAACTTTTGTAAATTTTTAATTTACTTTGATCCATATAATCCATAACAACTCTTTTGAACCTTGAATCACTTAAAAGAAAACCACAAGGTTCGATTATTTCTAATTCAGCTCCTAGACAGAAGCATGTCCTTGCTATAGATGCTGTATTTTGAGGAATATCAGGCTCATAGAGCGCTATTTTTGGCACTAAAATTGGCATTTTGTGTGTCATTGTTACCATAGAAAAATATCTTTTTTCTTATAAGAAATCATATAATAAGAGAAAATTAAAATATTATTAATGTCAGACCAAGATAAAAAAAAACCCAATAGAAGAGATTTTATCTTAACTGCTACTACAACCGCAGGGGCAGTTGGCGTAGGAGCTGCTATTTGGCCTTTAATAGACCAAATGAATCCAGACGCATCTGTAAAAGCGCTTGCAAGTACAGAAGTAGACGTAAGTAATATTCAACCTGGTCAATCAATCACTGTTTTATGGAGAGGAAAACCGGTTTTTATTAAAAGAAGGACACAGGAAGAAATAAATAGCGCAAGATCAGTAGATTTAAAGGATTTAAAACATCCTGAAAAAGATGAAGATAGAGCAAAAGATCCGGAATGGCTAGTTATGCTAGGGATATGTACTCATTTAGGATGCGTTCCTTTGACTGACAAAGGTGATTACAATGCTTGGTTTTGTCCTTGTCATGGTTCTCACTATGATACTTCGGGAAGAATACGAAAAGGTCCAGCGCCTACAAATTTAGAAGTTCCAAAATACGTATTTCTTAATAGTAAAACTATTAAAATAGGTTAAGCAAATGAGTGATCACGAATATCAGCCCAAATCAAAGTTAGGAAAATGGTTTAATGATCGTTTGCCTTTATTAACTCTTTCAAATCATTTGCAAGAATATCCAACTCCTAAAAACTTAAATTATTGGTGGACATTTGGTGGTATTCTAACTTTCTGCCTAATTGCTCAAATAATCACAGGAGTTATTTTAGGAATGCACTACATAGCTCATGCAGATTTAGCATTTGAAAGTGTTGAACATATTATGAGAGACGTGAACTATGGTTGGTTAATAAGATATGTTCATGCAAATGGAGCATCAATGTTTTTTTTGGCTGTATACATTCATATTTTTAGAGCACTATATTATGGGTCTTATAAATCTCCAAGGGAAGTTATATGGATTATAGGAATGATAATTTATTTTTTGATGATGATGACAGCATTTATGGGTTACGTACTTCCTTGGGGTCAAATGAGCTTTTGGGGAGCTACAGTAATTACGAATTTATTTAGTGCAGTACCTTTTTTTGGTGAAAGCATTACAAATTGGTTATGGGGAGGTTTTGCAGTAGACAATCCAACTTTAACAAGATTTTTTAGTTTACATTATTTACTTCCTTTTTTAATACTGGGCTTAGTGATTTTGCACATATGGGCATTACATGTTCCAGGAAATAATAATCCTATTGGTATTGACATAAAAAAGCCATCTAATGATACGGTTCCATTTCATCCATATATAGTAATAAAAGATTTGTTTGCTTTACTTATTTTTTTAATAATATTTGCTTTTTTTGTTTTTTATTCACCAAATATTTTAGGTCACGCTGATAATTATATTGAAGCGAACCCAATGGTAACACCAGCACATATAGTTCCTGAATGGTATCTACTACCTTTCTATGCAATTTTAAGATCAATCCCAGATAAATTGCTTGGAGTTGTGGCCATGTTTTTATCAATTTTTGTACTAGTTATTTTACCATGGCTGGATACTTCTAAAGTAAGATCTGCAATATTTAGACCTATTTATAAACAGTTTTATTGGTTTTTAATAGCCGATGTTATTATTCTTGGATATATGGGGGCGATGCCTGCAGAGGGCACTTATTTACTAATAGCCAGAGTAGCTACAGCATATTATTTTTTTCATTTTTTAATAATTTTACCTGTTTTGGGACGTAGAGAAAAAACAAAAGAAATTCCTTTAAGTATTACGGAACCTGTTTTAGGCGGGATGTCAAATCCATCAATGGTTAAAGATAATAAAAAATTTAAGAGTTAAACTGTGAGAAACTTTTTTAAAATTTTATTTCTTTTTACTATAATCTTTTTGATTAATGGTTTCCAAAAAATTTCTGCTGAAGAAAATCAAAAACTTTTAAAACAAGATTGGTCATTTAAAAGTTTTTTTGGAAAATTTGATAGAGCATCGCTTCAAAGAGGTTATCAAGTATATGCGGAAGTTTGTGCATCATGCCATTCCATGAATTACTTATCTTATAGAAATCTGGCAGAAAAGGGTGGGCCTGAGTTTTCCGAACAAGAAGCAAAAATTATAGCATCACAATTTGAGGTTATAGATGGTCCTAACAGTGAAGGAGAAATGTTTACTAGGGCAGCCAAACTTTCAGACCGATTTGTATCACCTTATAAAAATGAGGAAGAAGCTAAAAATTCTAATGGTGGAGCCTACCCACCAGACATGTCGGTTTTAGTAAAAGCGCGAAAAGGAGGGCCAGACTACATATATTCAGTTTTATTAGGATATGAAGATCCACCAGCTGATATTAAGCTCGATGATGGAGTTTATTATAATAAATATATTTATGGAAAAAAAATTAAAATGGCTTCCCCATTATCTGATGGACTTTTGGAATATTCAGATGGAACAGCCGCAACTCAAGAGCAAATGTCTAAAGATATTGTAACTTTTTTGATGTGGGCTGCTGAACCACACTTGGAACAACGTCACGCAATAGGATTTAAAGTAATAATTTACTTATTAGTTCTTACTATTTTAGTATATTTAAGCATGAAAAAGATTTGGTCACGTATTGAAACGAAAATTTAACACATCACCATCCTTTACCATATAATCTTTTCCTTCTAGCCTTATTTTTCCATTTTGTTTTGAATTAGACCAACCCCTATTTTCAATAAAATCATCATACGAAACTGTTTCAGATCTTATAAAGCCCTTTTCAAAATCACTATGAATAACTCCCGCAGCTTTTGGAGCAGGGCAGTTTTTATTTATCGTCCAAGCGCGCGACTCTTTAGGACCAGAAGTGAAAAATGTTTCTAACTCTAATTTTTTGTAAGCTTTTTTAATAAGTAAATCTAAACCAGTTTCAGTAACCTTAAACATTTCCATATATTTTTCTCTCTCCTCAGTACCCAATTGATTAATTTGATTTTCAATATCTGCTGAAATAATGATTGTGTTTTTATCTCCATACTTTTCAATAAATAAATTTGTATAAGAGTTGCCATTTTTTATGCTTTCCTCTTCTACATTGCATACATATAATTTCGGTTTTAAGCACAGTAAACCACTTAACTTTATTTCATCAACTTCAAATTTAGTTAATATTTCATCCAAATCTTTATTTTCATTTATAATTGCCAAAGTTGTTTCTAAAATCTTTTGTTGATTTTTTTCTAAATTTTTTTTGTTATTTTTTTCTAATCTTTTTTGAATAGACTCTAAATCAGCGAGCATCATTTCTGTTTCAATTATTTCTAAATCTCTTATAGGATCAATAGATTTATTGACATTTTGTACTTCCTCAGAATCGAAACATCTGATCATATGAATTATTGTATCCACTTCTCTTATATGTGATAGAAATTTATTACCTAATCCCTCTCCTTTTGAAGCTCCTTTTACTAAACCTGCAATATCTACGAATGTTACAGTTGCATATATTTTTTTTTCTGAATTTGAAATTTTTGCTAGCGCATCCAATCTTTTATCTTTAAGTGGCACTACTCCGACATTAGGTTCAATAGTACAAAAAGGAAAATTTTCTGCCTGGGCCTTATTAGAATTTGTAAGTGCATTAAATAAAGTTGATTTACCTACATTAGGCAAACCTACAATTCCGCATTTTAAGCTCATTTATTATTAACTGTACTTGAGAATAAATCTAGTTTTTTGTCTAAAAGAATTTTGATACTGCTAAGTATATTTTCAGTTATTATTTCTAGTTGACCTATTTCCTCATCATTAAAATCATTAAGCACATGGTCCGAAACAGCAATTTTACCATTTGGTCTTCCAATACCTACTCTTATTCTAGAATATTCTTTACCTATAAATTTATCTATTGATGCAATACCATTATGACCAGCATTAGAACCCCCAAATTTAGCTTTTACTTTTCCAAAACTGATATCTAGGTCATCGTGAAATACAAAAACGTTTTCTGCATCAATTTTAAAATACTCAATTAACTCTCTTATACAAATACCTGAGTTATTCATAAAAGTAAGAGGTTTTATTGCATAAATTTTTTCTTCTCCTATTTTTCCTGTGGTAAGTAGCCCTTTAAACTTTGGTTTTTGTTTGGATAATTGAAATTTTTTATTAATTGCGTCAATTATTTTAAAACCAATATTGTGCCTATTATTTTCATTATCTGGTGTTGGATTTCCTAGACCTACAAATAGAATCATTATTTTTGAAATATTTAATTTATGATCACTTATTACTTTTTATCCGAAGCTGGTTTTGGTTTAGCTTCATCTTTCTTTTCTGGTTTCTTCTCAGTTTTTCCTTCTGCCGCATCTTGAGCTTGATCTTTTGGATCTGCACCTTCGACAGCCTGTTCTCCATCGGCAGTAGTTTCAGCTCCTTCAGCAGCAGCTTCTTCAGCAGGTTTTTCAGGCTCTTTAATAACTGTTGGTGCTGCTACGGTTGCAATTACGAAATCTCTTCCTTGAATTGTGGGAGTTACATTCTCAGGAAGTTTAATTGATGAAATTTTTATGCTAGTACCTATGTCCAAGCCATCTAAGTCAACTACCAACTCATTTGGAATATTTTCAGATGGACACTTGAGTTCAACTTTTCTTCTTACAATATTAAGCACACCTCCTCTTTTTATACCAGGAGATTTATCAGAGTTAATAAATTTTACAGGAATTTCTAGAATTATTTTTGCTCCTTTTACGATTCTTAAAAAATCAATATGAATTGGCTCATCAGATATAGGATGATAGCTAATATCTCGTGGTAATACTTCTAACTCTTTTTCTTCTAGCTTAATTTTGATTATATTTGATAAAAAATTTTCTTTTTCTAAAAGAATTTTAATTTGTTTTTTTGATAAAGTAATTTTTTTATTTTCTTCTGTGCCTCCATAAATAATAGCAGGCACCATACCACTATTTCTAATATTATTAATATCACCTTTAGTTTTTGATGTTCTGTTAGTAGCTTCAATTGAATTCATAAAAATTTGAATATTTAACTGATGTTTTCGAATAAAACAAGTATTATTTAAATAAATCAGATACCGATGTAGAATTTGAAATTCTTTTTATAGCTTCCGCCAACAAATTAGATATGCTTAATACCTCAATATTCTTAGCTTTTATTATCTTATCTGAATTATCAATTGTGTCAGTAATAACTAATTTTTTAATTCTAGATTTTTTAATTTTATCAACTGCTTCACCACTTAAAACACCGTGTGTTATATAAACATGAACTTCTTTTGCTCCTCTACTTATTAAAGCTTCTGCTGCGTTTACAATTGTTCCTCCTGAATCAATTATATCATCAATTATTATACAATTTTTTCCTTTAACATTTCCAATAACATTCATAACTTGAGATTTTCCTGGAGAAGGTCTTCTTTTATCAATTATAGCTATGCCAATATCTAATTTCCTTGCCAGCGCCCTTGTTCTTTCAACTCCACCAACGTCGGGAGCCACACATATTAATTTTTTTTTATTTAAATTTTTTTTAACATGTCTTGCAAAAATTGGAGTTGCAAAAAGGTTGTCTACTGGAATATCAAAAAAACCTTGTATTTGACCTGCATGTAAATCTACAGTTACGACTCTATCTGCCCCAGCTTTAGTTATTAAATTTGAAACTAATTTTGCAGATATGGCTGTTCTCGGAGCAACCTTTCGGTCTTGTCTAGCATATCCAAAGTAAGGTATTACAGCTGTAATATTTTTTGCGGATGATCTTTTTAATGCATCAACACATAATAACAGTTCCATTAAATTGTCATTTGCAGGAGAAGAAATAGATTGAATTAAAAATATACTATTGCCTCTAATATTTTCATTTATTTCTATATAAATTTCACCATCAGAAAATTTTTTAATACTAGAATGAACCAATTTTGTTTTTAATTGTCTTGATATTTTTTGACTAAGATTTTTATTACTGTTTCCTGTTAAAAGTTTCATTAATTAATTTAATTTATCATAATTACTGAAATATTTCTTCCGTAATCAGCATCTTTGTATTTTAAAGATCTTCTAGCGCTAAAAAAATCATTTTTAATATTAAATGTATCTTTTTTTATAATCTCTATATTTTTTACACCTTTTTTTTTAATCTGATAAGAAATATATCTCGGAAGGTCAAAATAAATCTTTTTTTTATAAGTTTTAAAGAAAATTTTATTATTTCTATTAGTTTTAGTAAATTTATTGTAAAAATCGTTTTTTATTTCATAGCTACCTTGGCCAATGCAAGGACCTATTACAACTCTTAGGTTATTCTTTTTGCTGCCTTTTTTTATAAGAAAATCTAAAACTTTTTCAGTTATACCTTTTAATGATCCTTTCCAACCAGAATGAACTGCTGAAATTATTTTTAACTTCGAATCATATATAAAAATTGGTGCACAGTCAGCAGTGAGTATGCCGAGCGCAATTCCTTTAGAATCTGTAATCATCGCATCACCTTTAAGTTTTATTTTTTTACTTTTTAATTTTTTTATATTATTAACTAAATGAAATTTATTACTGTGTATTTGATTTAATAAAATAAGATTTTTTTCGTTACATTTAATTTTATAACAAATTTTCATTATGTTTTTTTTAATATCTTTTTTTTTATCAGACGACCCTAATCCACAATTTAAACTTTTATAAATTCCTTTAGAATATCCTCCTTTTTTTCCAAAAAAACCATGAGAAATATTTTTAAATTTTGATAAAGATTTAGAGATAATCAATTTATGTCCTTAAAATATTTAATTTATTTTTCGTTAAAAACATTACTTTGAATAAATTCCCCATTTTGTTTTCATTTATTAGTCTGTCTATTCTATAAAAAACATCAGCTTTTTTTGAAAAAGGCAATTTTTTTGTAACTTGTTCAGCTCTTTGCCTAATACCTAACGATATTAAAAAATTTTTTTGAAATGTTTTTAAAGAAACTTTGAGTTTATTTTTTTTTGCTAGTTTTTCTATCAAATTAAAATTCACGTGATGTGTTATATCAGCATTACCTATATTAATTAAAAAGTTGTTGGATTTATGTTTATACAACGACTGTAATGTGTCTCTCATTCTACTTTCAAAAAAACCATAATCAATAATTAATAGACCACCATTCTTTTTAATAAGTGTTTTAGCTATTTTTTTAAAAATTTTTATTTCTAGAGGTGAATATTCAATAAAAATTTGATTTGATGTCAAATTAATACCTAGTTTTTTATTTAATTTTGATAAATTTGAAGCGGATTTGACAATTTCAAAATTATTTTTATTTTTAACTCTTATTTTCCTTTCAAACCATTTTTGTTTTTTTTTCTCAAATTGTTTTATAGGCAGTGCATCAAAAAATTCATTAGCAATAAATAAATTATTTTTTGTCTTGATTTGATTTAAATTATTTATCCATTTAATTTTTATTTTAGAAAGCTTTTCTTTTTGGATTTTTTTTAGCAATTCGCTATTTTCATAAATATAAAAATTACAAATTTTATAAATTTGGGGAAAGTTTTTAAGAGAATTATTAATCTGAAATATCATTTCTCCATTTCCCCCACCCATTTCGACTATGTTAAAACTTTTTGGCTTTCCAATTTTTTTCCAAAAAATAATGATAAATATTGAAATCATTTCAGAAAAAAAAATAGATATATTTGGCGAAGTTATATAATCTCCATTTAGGCCAAAAGGTACTTTATTTTGATAATATCCTTTTTTATTATCATACAGGATATTGCTTAAAAATTTATCTAATGAGTAAATTTTTTTATCTAACATTCTTCTTATTAAAATAAATGTATAATCCAATAATTAAAAACAGTAAGCTTAAATATTGACCCATTGTCAGATTAAAAAATAAATAGCCTATTTGTTCATCTGGTTCTCTAAAAAACTCTATAAGAAATCTTGAGATTGAATAAAAAATTAAAAAAATTGCTGATATCAAACCATGAGTTTTTAAAAAATTTTTTTTTATAATAAGATAATTTATTAATAAAAATAAGATTAAACCTTCTAATAATGCTTCATAAATTTGTGATGGGTGTCTTTTTAATTGATCAACTTTTAAATATATAACTGACCATGGTAAGCTCGTTGCCTTTCCATATAATTCAGAATTTATATAATTTGCTATTCTTCCAAAAAATATACCAATAGGAGAAGCAGCTGAAACCAAGTCAGTAAAAATAAAAAAATTCTTTTTTATATATTTGCTATAAATAAATATTGCTAAAAACACTCCAACGGCTCCACCGTGAAAAGACATTCCTCCTTTCCACAAATAAAGTATTTCTATTAGATTTTTGGAATAATATTCAATATTATAGAATAAAACATAACCAATTCTTCCGCCAATAATTATTCCAATTATTATAAAAGAAATCAAATCATCAAACTCTTGTTTGGTTCTGTTTTCATGAATTAAAATTTTTTTACAATAATACCATCCTAATATTATTCCAAAGATATATGCTAATGAATACCATCGTATTTCTATTGAAAATAAATCAAATGCTACAGGATCAAAATTATTAATAAACATATCAATTATTGAATATAGATTATAATAGTTTAAATAATCTATACATGTCAAAATCAAAAATAATACTTGATAAACTTACAAAAATATTCGAGCAAGGTCTATTAACATATAAAGATTTATCATCAGAAATTATAAATATTTTGAAATCAAGAAGAGATGAAATTATATTTAGGTTGAAATTAACCAGCAAAGAAGAAACGGAAGTCTTACAAAAAAGGGTCGAACAATTAGAAAAAAAAATAGCTTATTTTCAAAAAAAACAATCAAAGTCTAAGAAGGTAAAAAAATCTTAACCTGCAAACCTCCTAAATCAGATTTATCTAATTTAATATTGCCACCATGAGATTTAACAATATCATTAGCAATCGACAATCCTAAACCTACACTAGATTTACTGTCTCCTCTGCTTTTATCAATTTTATAAAAAGGTTTAAAAACATTTTCGTACTCATTAATAGGAATCCCTGGTCCATCATCCTCAATAATTATAAGTGTATGATTATAAGATTTTGTTAATTTTAAATTAATATTATTAGAATATTTTATTGAATTATTTATTAAATTGTCAAAACATCGCTTTAAAAGGTTTGCTCTTCCATTTATTTCAATATTTTTTGGTAACTCAAGTTTAATATTATTGTTTTCATACTTAGAAATTAAACTTTTAATAAAAGTATTTAAATTTATTTTAGTTGTTTTTTCAGAGAATTGAGATCTTGCAAACTGAAGATATTCATCTAACATTTTTTCCATTTCATTTACATCTTCAGTAAGTTTTTTTGATATTTCTTCATCTTTTATAAAAGCTAATTGAAGTTTAATGCGAGTTAATGGAGTTCTTAAATCATGACTAATTCCTGAGAGCATTTCAGATCTTTGGTTAAGATGCCTTAATATTCTCTTTCTCATTTTTTCAAACTCATATCCCGCTTGTCTAATTTCTAATGCTCCAGATGGGATAAATTCCTCTACATCTTCACCTTTTCCGAATCTTTCTGATGCTTTTGCTAATTTTATTATTGGTCGTGTTTGGTTTTTTAAAAAAAGTATAGCAATTGTTATTAAAAGAAAAGCAGGCAAAGTTATCCAAAGAGCAAACATCCTGGCTGAAGTGTTTGTTACCCTTTCTTTTGGAATGTAAAATTGGAAATATCCATTTTTGTATCCGATTTTTATATCAATTAAATTTTTGTATGAAATTGTATCAAACCAATAATCTGTAAATCTTGATTTTAATTCTCGTCTTAAAGTTCTATCAATTGGACTAAACCATCTTTCAACTTTTTCTTTTGGAATTTTTTTAGAATCTAAATATTTCACATTTAAGTTTAAATTTTCTCTAAATAATTTATCTACATCGATAGCAGTATTTAAATTCCTGTTATATGCATCTATGTAAGTTTCAATTTCTCCAGCCAAAGCTCTTGTCATTCCTTTATTGGTTTTTATCCAAAGGCTATCAAAAAAAACAATTGATATTGTAATTTGTAAAAAAATTATTGGGAGAGCTACAATTAAAAGCGCTCTGTAAAATAATTGTTTGGGTAATATTTTTTTAATAAATTTATTCAATCCATAAAACATATCCAGTTCCTCTTATAGTTTGTAGATATTTTGGATTTTTTGGATCTATCTCTATTTTTTTTCTTAAACGCGTGATTATTACATCTACTGATCTTTCCTTTTCTAAATTTATTAATTTACCAATATCTTCTCTAGAAAAGGTTTCACCTGGCGATCCTATCATTTTATCTAAAATTTTTCTTTCAGAATTATTTATTTTAAATTCTATACCATCTCTAATTATTTGTGATTTATTTAAATCTATCTCTATATTATCAAATTTAACCCTTCTGGTTTCCTTGTTCTGTGTTTTATTTAGTATATTTTTTATTCTTAATAATAATTCTTTTGGTTCAAATGGTTTAGATAAATAATCATCAGCTCCAATTTCTAATCCTTGAATCCTTTCATCGGGCTCACCTTTGGCAGTTAGTAATATAATCGGAGTATTTAACTCATTTCTAAATTTAATAGTAAATTCAATACCACTTTGACCTTGCATCATTATGTCAAGAATTATTATATCAAATTTTATCAATTTTACTTTTTCAGCGGCATTTTCTGCACTATTTGCTGTTGTAATTAAATATTTATTTTCATTTAAAAATTTTTTTAATAATGATCTTATTCCTTCATCATCATCTACCACAAGTATATGTCCAAAAAATTTATTCATTTATTATTTTTTTTATAACAGTATTAAAACTAATTACATCTTCAGATTTACATCCAAGGAATGCTTTTTGAAATCTATTTTTTTGTGTTTGAAATATATCACTTATTATTTTATCCCCTTTTGAATTTAAATAAACATTTTTAACTCTATTGTCATTTATATTTTTTTTAAATTCTAAAACATCTAATTTTATTAAATCATTTAAAACTCTGTTTAAACTTTGTTTAGTAACTCTTAATTTTCGTAAAAGTTCAGATACACTAATTCCTTTAGAAATTGATATAATTAAAAGTGCTTTACAATGAGGAATGCCCAAAGAGTATTCTCTTGATACCTTTTTAATATCATCAAAACTGTTTCTGTAAGCGTAGAAGACGTTTAATATATATTCTTTTAACTCTTTATCTTTTAAATATAAAAGTTGTCTCATAATTGGTAAGTTATATTGACATATTATATATACAAAGATATTTTTTTGGTAAAAAAAATCTAAATGATACCATTTGACAAAAGAACAGGAAAAATTTGGCACAATAATGAGCTAGTAGATTGGGAAAATGTAAAACTCCATGTTTTAAGCCACGGTCTTCATTATGGTAGTTTTGTATTTGAAGGACTGAGAGTTTATGATGGAGAAATTTTTAAATTAGAAGAACATACAGATAGATTTTTTTACTCTGCAAAAAGATTAGATATAAAAATTCCTTACTCTATTGATGAAATTAATCAGGCTACTAAAAAAATTGTTTCTATACAAAAAGTTGAGCATGGTTATGTAAGACCATTTGCATGGAGAGGAAGTGAGATGATGGCAGTTTCTGCACAAAAAACAAAAATAAATGTTGCTATTGCAACTTGGGAGTGGGGAACATATTTCGATCCAAAATTAAAATTACAAGGAATAAGATTAAATATATCAAAATGGAAAAGACCAGCTCCCGACTCTATACCTTGGGATACAAAAGCATCTGGTCTATATATGATTTGTACTTTATCTAAACATGAAGCAGAGCGAGAAGGATATACAGACTCATTAATGTTAGATTATGAAAACAATATAGCTGAAGCAACAGGTGCAAATATCTTTTTTAAAGATAAAAAGGGTGATTTACATACTCCAATTCCCGATTCTTTTTTAGATGGAATAACCAGAAGAACCGTAATTGAGATTGCAAAATCAAAAAATATAAAAGTCCATGAAAGAAAGATATCTCCAAATGAACTTTCAGATTTTGTTGGGTGCTTTTTAACTGGAACTGCTGCTGAAGTTACTCCAATATCAAAAATAGCTGAGCACAATTATAAAGTATGCGAAACAATAATCGAACTTTCTTCTAGTTATGATAAATTGGTTCGTAAAAAAAAAGCTGCTTAATCTTTATTGTCTTCAGATATAGCATGATCTATTCCTTTTCTTAAATATTCATAACCAGTGTATAATGTCAAAAAGGCTGAGAGCCATAATAATATTATTCCAATAGTCTGTGCATTGTAATCTTGAAAATTAATTATTTTGTTTCCAGTTTCACCTGTAAGCAACATTGAAATCGCAAACATTTGTAAAAAAGTCTTAGCTTTTGCAAGATTAGAAACTGGTAGTTTTATCCTTCCTATTGCTAAAAATTCTCTTAGTCCTGAAATCAATATTTCTCTTGTTAAAATTATTATTGCAGCAATTACTTCATAATTTTTTATTGTGCCACTCATAACTAATAATATTAATGCAGTTGCTACAATAATTTTATCAGCTATAGGATCCAATAGCTCTCCTAGTTTAGACTCTTCTTTATACATTCTTGCTAACAATCCATCTAAGAAATCTGTAAATGATGCAACAACAAAAAGTAAGAAAGGAATTAAATCTCCATAAAATCCTGGGAGGAAGAATGTAATTACAAATATTGGAACAATTATTATTCTACCAATGGTCAGATAATTAGGAACTTTAATTTTCATTCGTGAAAAAAATTATATATTTTTTTTGCAACTTTTTCCTCAACTCCTTCTACCGATTTTATCTCATCAAGACTAGCCGATTCAACCGCTCTAGCAGATCCAAAATGATTTAATAGTGCTCTTTTTCTTATAGATCCAATACCATTTATTTGATCCAAAAGAGATTGATTAATGCCTTTTTTTCTTCTTGCCCTGTGTGAACTTACAGCAAATCTATGAGCTTCATCTCTAATTCTTTGCAAAAAAAATAATGTTGGATTATTTTTTTCAAATTTAAACTCTTTACCATTATGATAAAAAGTCTCATTTCCACTTTTTCTATATTTACCTTTAGCTATTGCAATTACAGGCATATCATGTAATCCAAGTTCATTTACAGTTTCTCTAGCAATAGAATATTGTCCTTTTCCTCCATCTATAATTATTAAATCTGGAAATGTAAGATAATTATCTTTTTCATGTATCGCTCTTTTAAATCTTCTATTTAGAACTTCCTTCATCATGCCATAATCATCTTGATTATTTTTTTGAATTTTAATATTAAATTTTCTATATCTTTTTTTAATAAAACCTTCTTCGCCGTATGTTATTAAAGCACCAACACTATTTGTTCCTTGAATATGACTATTGTCATAAACTTCAATTAAATTAATATTATTTTCTAAATTAAATTTTTTTGAAATTTTATCAAATAGATCTTTATTATTCTGACTCTCATAAAGTTTTCTATTTAAAGCATCTTTAGCATTTTTAATTGCTTGGTTAATTACTTTCAGTTTGGAACCTTTTTTTGCAACAGAAATATTAATATTTTTATTTTCTTTTTGAGATAGAGTTCTTTCAAGTAGAGATTTTTCCTTAATATCTTCACTTAATATTATTGATTTAGGAACACTTTTATTTTCATAAAACTGAGCTACAAAAGAATTAATTATATTTTTTAAACTTTCATCTGGGTCATGTTTTGGAAAAAAAGCTTGATTACCCCAGTTTTGTTTAGATCTATAAAAGAAAACTTGGATACAAGTTTTTCCAGACTCTTTGTAGCCGGCAATTACATCTGCCTCTACTAGATTTGCTTCATTAATTCTTTGAGAAGATTGAATTATATTCAAAGATTTAATTTTATCCCTCAAAATTGTAGCTTTTTCAAAATCTAATTCTTCACTTGCTTTTTCCATTTGTTCAGAAAGATTTTTTTGTATTTTTCTGGATCTTCCTGAAACAAATTGTATAGCATTCTCTACAGTTTCTTTATATTCATCCTCTTCGACATATCCAACACAAGGTCCAGAACATCTTTTTATTTGATATAGTATGCAAGGCCTAGTACGATTTTTGAAAACAGCATCATCACAAACTCTTAATTGAAAAATTTTTTGTATCATTTTTATTGTCCAATTAGCTGATCC
>MDSW01187563.1_pt1 | contig 17384 bp, 27 predicted proteins | sample 811171 | NCBI WGS metagenome assembly MDSW01 (sample SAMN05326641, study PRJNA326480) | marine metagenome | isolation source: seawater | place: Atlantic Ocean: North West | collected 2012
AATTAGATAATTATCGCACTATTGTACACATAGATGCCCATTCGAGTGCATGTGCCAGTGATTAAACAGTCCACCAGAGGCGCCAGGAGACGCGCCAGGGTGTATTATTAAAGAGTCAAAGGGATTTCATCATGCAACTCACTTCTAAAGACGGCAACATGGTTGTTGATTTCTATCCCGTTAAGTTTGCTACGGGTCAGATTCACAATCGCTTGATGCTCAAGGTTGTCACTTTCATGGGCAAAACTCAATCCAAGAGTTACATCAACAAAAAAGATTTTAAGTATGAGTTTGATTCTCGTACTCATGGTTATGGTTATCAAGTAACCGACGAATCTATGTTGCCTCAACTCTTTAACTCTGCCCTCGCTCCCTGTTGCTAATGCGTTTATTCTTCGTTGCCATTTTTGTTCTGTTAGGTGTTAATCTAACCATTGAACTACTCAATTCTCCTCTGGTTGATATACTAGAGAAACGAAAAGAAACCATCGAACAAGTACAACAACAACTCAACTAATGCCAAACCGCGATCTGCTTCTCAAGTACGAATCTGAGTCAATCACAGAGGAAGAGTTTTTGACACTATTTCAGGAAATTTATGACACTGGTGCATGGAAATGGTTGCAGGGTCATTATGGCAGAACTCTAAACGCTCTTGCTTCCCAAGGACTTATCGAACTCGCTTAAATCTATGCAATTCAATGTAACCGAAATCGAATTTGACTTCAGTGATGATTATCCTGAAGGCGAAGAGTTTGCTATCTCAATCGATGATGAGATTGCTGCTCGTGATCTTGCTCTTGGTGTCTGGGAAGCAGATGACGAAGATGACCTAATAGAGGAGATTACATGTGCTACAGGTTGGTGCATTAAAGAAATCGATTATAACATTGTATTGCGTGATTATGGTCCTTGGCGTAAACTTTCCCCACTGAGCGAATGATTACTTCAAAAGCACAAATGATTAAAGTGATGAGCAACTGCACTGATGCAGATACTCTCACAAGAGAACAGAAATTCGAGGTTTTTTGCCGTGTTTGTGACAACATGCTGAGCGAAGGTAGACTCAGCAAAGCGAAGCATAAACGCTGGACGGAGATCTGGTGATGGGGAGTGGACAGTTGGTCAAAGTGTCCACTTTTGGTGGAAATGGGTCGGATCTCGTGTATTATTAAAGAGTCAAAGAAACGAACTTGCTTATGTCTCTCTCTTCTCAAGAAACTTGCGCCACTATCTACAAACAACTCTTCACTGATGCTGAGTGGGATGCTATCTCCTCTGCTATGAAAGATTATGCAGATTATGGTGATGAAGAGGCAACAATCGCTGACTCTATTGATGCAAAGATTTCCGCAATCTATCGTCTCACGGAGAACAACTGATGCAAGAGTTTAAGTTTCTTCTTTATGGTGAATGGATCCGTCCTAATGGTCATCAAATGTATGACATTTTAGGTTACATCAAACCAACAAGAGAGGACGCAATCGCTACATGTAGGCGTCTCAATCCACACTTCCACATTAACCACATCGAAATCGAAAATGTCTGAACAACTCATCTACGAAGCAACTCAAGTCCTTGAATTACTTGAGGATTCAGTCGAGTTTATTTGCGATGATATGTCACTCTCTGGACAAAAAGTCTGGACGATGGTGTATGAACTCGCTGCACACAAAGTAAAGGAGTTTCCCGCAGAATGACCTATCTTGAATTACTCGAAAAACTTACAGTTTGTTCGTCTCAAACGTTACAACAACAAGTCACCGTTTATGACATTGCCGAGGATGAATTTGTGCCAGTGAGTGAAACTTATTACACTGATTCAGACTCTCAAGTGTTAGATCCCGCTCACCTCTATCTTGCTTTCTAAATGTCCAACATTTCCGACGTAACTGACTCAATTCACGATTGGCAAGATTTTTGGTATGCTCCCGAAGAATATGGGTCGTGGTCATACTATAACAGTGAAAGTGAAGGTTTAGATATACCTGAACAAACTTATCCTGTTTATCTCACAAAGAAAGAAATCGAAACCGTATTTGATGCACTAGAGAAAGAAACATTTGATATTATCGTTGATAGTATTTTCTCTAAACTTGAAACCGCTACTCTCTCTTCCAAATGACTGAAACTAACATCCAAAAGGATAACATCGTTGATCGTGATGAACTTCAAGACGCATACATTGAGACGATCGTTGATGGAATGGACCACAAAGATTTGTGGCAATATGTCTACGACAACCTCGCAGATCATTTTGATAAGTATAGCGTAGATGAATTAATCACAGAGGTTGAAGATTACTATCCCCATCTCCTAGAGGAGTAAACATAGAGGGACTAATCGTCTCTTTAAGTATATCACAGGTGCTTCCAGTTCGCTCGACGCGCCGCCCTAAATTTTGACACTTTTTAATCATGAAACTCACAGGATCGTCCCAGTACTCGAAACTTTTAGACTATCAATCACAAGAGAAATTATATAAGGAAATCGTCAAGTATTATGCTGAGGTTGATGAAGCGAGACAGACATATGTGAAGGATCGTTGACATAACAGCATTACTCTTATAAAATACTATTGAGTCATTCTTATTCACCGCTCATGTTAGTTCAATCCACGCATCTTTCACGCTATCGGGTTACGTTAGATTTTACGGTTGATGACAGCAACTGTGTGAGTCCGTCTAATTGGAATTGGAAGGAATTGCTTGAACTGAAAGCAAACGAGAAAGTGAAAGAGGTTATTGTCGAAAACCTCGGACATGTTCCAAATAAAGGTAAAAAGAAATGACCAGTAGTTACGGACCCGACGTTCTTACTAATGAAGAAAGTTGTGAAGAGTATTATGATCTTTTTGATTCTACATTTGATGAGTTTTATGAAGCATTCATAGAGAAAGATGCTCCTGAATACGAATCACAAGTAGAGGTAGATTATGATCCCTAATGCTTCACAATTAGATGACACATTTACTCGGGAAGAGTTATCAACCATTAAACTATTAGTGTTAATGTACTTGGAAAGATACACCAACATTCCTAACAGTGAACAGGGGGCAATGTATCAGAAAATTAAACAGTTAGCAACTAAGGTTGATTACATTAACCGTGATACTTATACTAGATAAAGTAACACATAGGGGGCACACATGTTACGAGTACTTAAACAAACAGATCCAGTTATTATGATTGGAATAGTGTTAGGAATTAGTCTTTTATTCCTCTCCTAATTAACTCAAATACACTGCTAAGTGCCTTCGGATATGCTTCACAGTATCTCCGAAGGTGCTTTTTTAATGTATTAAATAAATGGTTAAAAAAACATACTTGCGTGTTTTATCTCTCTTTTAATCTCTCTGAATAAAGGTAGCAATTTATAGTCATCTTGGACGGCATTCTATCACAAAACCTCTGAAAAGTCAAGGAGGTCTGGGAAACACTCTGAGACCCACACATGAGACCGACAGGGTAGCAAATGTCTTGACAATCCTTTGAGGCATTGTTATAATAACTCTGCTAGGGTTCAGAAACTGGCAGTGTATCATATCTGCTTGCCTCTGAGAAGCAATAAAAGACAGTCTTCAAAGTGTCACACAACCCCTAGGAATCGTCCTCTCATGCCCTATAATAGTTGTATACCAAACAAAGGACAAACATGAGAAAGATCGAACAACAAATGAACACTGCAATTGAGCAAGGAATCAATTGGCATTCTTCTAATACCGTTGTTACTTTCGATCAGGAATCTGGTGAGTCTTCTGTATATCTCCACGGAAACCACATTGCTACAATCGGTGAAGGATTCGTGCAGTTATTTGATGGTGGTTGGCAGTCCAATACAACTAAGAGTCGTCTTAATGCGATCCTAGAGTATAATGGTCTGCCTGGTGAACGTGTATATCAGAAGGCATATGTGTGGAATGTTCGTCTTCAGGATGGCACTTCAATTCCTTTCTTTAGTGGTATGCGTCTTAACTGATTGCATCTCTTTCGTTAACACTTTCGTTCTTCTTATCATGACTGACTACGCTACACTCTCCCGCCTTGATCTTGAGATTCTGGACACACAACAGAAAATCAAATATGTTCGTCTCCCTGCTTCTCGTCCTCGTAAATCTGATCTCTGGTTAACACAAACTAAAGGCATCAGGACTAACACTAATCGTGGCAAGATTAACACTAAACATGCTGATCTAGTCTAAGACATTATGCGGGGAGAGTGCTTGACACTCTCTCTTTTTTATGGTATGATAAGAGCAACTTAAGAGCAGTGATTTGCTCTGATATGTTGTAGCGTATTAAAACCGATGGGTCCTTCTAACCTACAACGGACCGAAAACGAGAGCTAAATATAAACCTCTTTTAAAAAAATTTCCAGTATAAAAAAATGCCCATGGAGATCGATTACATAGACCCCAAGAACTTCGGGTTAGTCCATACGGTATTAAGTGAAGAACACCAAGCATTATGTTGGAGTATACTAAAGAAGAATGCCCCCACTGAAGCAGTATGGGAAGGTAATACATTACTCAGTGTACCTCGTAAGTTAAAACAATGGTGGATTACTGAGGATAAGGATAAGTTTGAGAGGGAGATCCTAGCCCCCTTAGTGTCTGCTTATATTGATAAGTATGGTCTTCCAGGTAAAGTAGAGACAACTCACAAACAGGGTTTAAAGTTTAGTAGGTTCTGGTGTAGAGCAAGTACTCGACATGACTACCATGCACTACATGATCATCGTTCTATTATGACATTTGTTACATGGTTACATAACCCTGTTAATAGTGAAGATGAGAAACGCGATCAATGGGGATTTAGACCCGAAGCTGGCGAAGTGATCTTAACATATAACGATACATGTGGTAAACTAAGGAAGTATATCATACCAATGTCTCCACAGAAGAATGGCACAATGATGGTATTTCCCAGTGATATTAATCACATGTCTCAACCTATTCACTCGACTGATGAGTATCGTATTTGTTTAGCAGGTGATATTGCTTACGATAGTTACAGTATTGGTGAAGAAGAAGGTGTGATTACCTAGATACAACATAGCCGTATAACTCTTATGAATGATCAAAAATTTTACCATGTTTATCTGAAAGATAAGGTCCTTTTTAAGAACCTCGATGAAGAGGAGTTCAAAGTAGTTTGGGGCCGAATCTTTAAATCTTATTGGAACGATGATTTATCTTACACTGTTTGTACTAATGATCTATGTGTTACTGAGGATCAAAGTTACTAATGCAAGTAAAGTGAGGAGAAGAGAATGAAGTGTAAGGTCACTTTATATAAAGCGGGTACTGTTTTCTATGAGGAGATGGTATGTACCGATTATGAGGATGCTAAAAAAATCGCTTTAGCGCGAAATCCTGGCGCGTCGATCGTAGGTGTTACTGCTGTATTCAAATGAACTATGAATTTCACGACCCACATAACTGGGGAGTACTTGATACTAAACTAGAAAAGGATGAACTCAATTTAACTTGGGATATCATTAAGAAGTATTCTCCTAAGAGTGCGGTATGGAGTGGCAATGAATTGGTTAGTATCGATACTGATGATAAACAGTGGGAACTAACTGATACTGATAATAAGTGGGAGAATACAATTCTACGACCCGCAGTTGCAAAGTATGCCGAACGATGGGGTATGCCTTGTAGATCAATTACAACTCACTTTCATGGATTGAGTTTTAATCGATTCTGGTGTCGTGCTAGTACAGTAGGAGACTATCAAAGTCTTCATCATCATGAGTCTGTATTATCCTTTGTAGTGTGGATGAACATTCCTTTTAATAGTAGGATTGAAAGAAACATTCAACCTGGGTTCAGACCTTCTGCGGGAGACTTCTGTTTGTACTATACTGATAGTATTGGTCAAGTTCAAGAGATGACTTGGCACATTAGTAAGGAGTGTAATGGACAGATGATTGTGTTCCCAAGTGCATGGAAACATGCAGTATGGCCACACTTCAGTACAGAGGATTATCGTATCTCTATTGCTGGTGATGTTGCTATCAATAGTTATGATGTATATGATCCTATTCACAATCTTGCAGATCCTAGTAAGGAACGGGATATTAATGAAAATGTCTAAGTTTCTATATACGGTATAGTTTACGTATATTTTAAGAGATGGAGTTAAATGTAGATTCTTGTACTGTCGATCTATTGTTGGAAACAATTCAATTCCGTATTGAAAACGACACAGCTCTACTTTACTCTCCTAATATCCGATCCGACCTAGAGGATCTATTGGCAACTATGGAAGGTTATTCCGATGAATTTCTATGATGTGTACTTAGGAGAAGATTTAGTTGTTTCAGATGTTGCTGAGATTGATCTGAAACACAAGTTAGACTTTATCAAGTGTTATTTTATTGAGTATCCCAAAGATGATCTGAAGGATCGTGAAGTGAGAGTAGTTAAAAATGAAAAGCACCAAGATTAATCCACCCAACTATGGATTTCTAGATGTGACACTAGATACTAGTCACATCGACTTTCTTTATTCATTAATAGAAAAGTATGAACCAGAGGATGCCCATCAACAGTGGCAACTCATAGATGATAATAACAGGTTTCAGAAAGAAGTATTAAATGGAGCAGTAAAGGAGTATATTGAGGAGTGGGGGTTTCCAGAGAAACTTAAATCAACTCATGCACATCAACTTACCTTTCAGAAGTTTTGGGTTAATAAAACAGGAAAGGGTGAATACCATTCATTACATAATCATGATGCAGTTTTCTCTTTTGTAGCATGGTTGAATATTCCATATGCATCGGAAGTTGAACAATGTGTTCAGAATACAATGCACCCAGAGGCAGGTGACTTTATACTTACATATACTGATATCGTAGGTAGAACTCGTAAGGTCAATTGGAAGTTAGATAAACAACACAACGAAGGACATCTGTTGCTCTTCCCAAGTGACTGTTATCATGCGGTTTACCCCCACTTCCTAACAGGAGAAAAAAGAATTTCTGTTGCTGGTGATATCGCAATCAACAGTATGGGGTTGACTGGAATCAATGATCAGGGAATGCCGTTAGGACCCAGTAATAGTCAGGAGTTTCTTTAATTCTTGTCTATATAATATGGTTATCATGGACAACTTGAATTGAACGTGGTATACTAATCATGTAACTTTGCAAATGTTATGGCTAAAGGATTTACAGTAAAAGCAAATGCCCCTAAGGTCAAGAAAGTAGAAGACGACTTCGATCTTGAGGCGGCAAAAGAAATGGTAAAAGGTAAGGCAATCGTCTTCTGCCTACCTGGACGAGGAGTTTCATATATCTTCCTCAAAGCATTTGTCCAGTTGTGCTTTGATCTAGTACAAACTGGTGCAAGTATTCAAATCTCCCAGGACTATAGTTCCATGGTTAACTTTGCACGATGCAAGGTACTTGGTGCTAACGTTCTACGTGGACCTGATCAGGTGCCCTGGGATGGTAAACTGAAGTATGACTATCAACTCTGGATCGACTCTGACATCGTATTCGATACCGAGAAGTTCTATCGTCTTGTCTGGATGAACAAGGACATTGCAGCTGGTTGGTACATGACTGAAGATGGTAAGACCACTTCGGTTGCACACTGGTTGGAAGAAGAAGACTTCGCTAAGAATGGTGGTGTCATGAACCACGAAACTGGTGAGTCTATCTCTCGTCGTCGTAAGCCTTTCACCGTGGACTACACTGGTTTCGGTTGGCTTCTTATCAAACATGGTGTCTTTGAGAACAAGGACATGAAGTATCCTTGGTTCGCTCCTAAGATGCAGGTATTTGAATCTGGTGATGTTCAGGATATGTGTGGAGAAGACGTTTCGTTCTGTCTCGATGCTAAGGAAGCGGGTTATGAGATCTGGTGTGATCCTAAGATCCGTGTTGGACACGAAAAGACTCGCGTGATCTGATGTTATACAAGGTCATGGAGTTGGGTACAGACGGTTGGGGTGTTCCTGACCTCAAACTCGATGTACATCTGACAAAAGAACAAGCTAAAGAGAGACTTGACTTCTATATTAATGAAGGAGTCTCTCCCTCAAGACTAAAAGCAACCCCTGAGTAAACTTAATTGACTAAATAATGGCTGTAAAAAAAATGGCAAAGGGTGGTGGCACCTTTATCGAGTCCACTCCCAAAAAAACTAGACAAGGAAACGGAAAAAATTCAAAATATTCCGCTACTTCTAGAAATAAAGCCCGTAAACGCTATCGAGGACAAGGTAATGGCTGATTCGGATCCAACAAAATCTCCACTTAATGCTGCAGCAGTAGCAGGAACAGAGGGAAAAGTAGTGGGTCAATATGATGTTTCACAACAGGCTCGTAAAAAAGCTGCTAAAAATGACAATTCCACTCAATCTCCGCTAGCTGCTGGTTGATAAATTACTCAAATTTGCGTCTAAGTCTCCTAATTGGGGGTTTAGACGCTTTTTTTATGCTTCTAAATAGTCCAGAGAGACTCTAACTATGTTAATTCCTCCAAATAACGACTTCCTTGACAACTTGGGTGCCCAACAGCACGAAAAAATGCTACGAGAAGTGGTTGGCGATGCCAAACACGACTTCAAAAGGCAGAATAAACTACATGAAGAGATCAGAAATGATGACGATTATGATGATTGGGAGTATGGCACAGAACCGATCATCGGGGAAAGTGCTTAAATAGATGTAAACTAAGGTTCAAAAATGGCTCTGATCGATAGACTAAAGGTCACATCCAGAAAATTTAAAGATATTAGTCTGGCATTTGCTAAACATCCTGTTACAAATGACATTGGAGCCTTTTATGATGAGGATGCAATCAAGCGATCGGTCACAAATTTAGTCAGAACACGTATTGGAGAGCGTTTTTACAACCCTCTGGTAGGTTCTGAAGTGGAAGATTCGCTTTTTGAGAACCCAGATCTTCAAATGGCAACGTCAATTGAAGATGATATTATGCTTTTATTAGAAAACTTCGAGAGAAGGATTAAAAATACCCAAGTTATCGTAAGTTTTCCCATAGATACGAATGAATTGAACGTAGTTATTAGTTACGACATCGTTGGAATTGTCCTCCCGACGCAAAATATCGAATTCATTCTCCAATCAACTAGAGTATAATGGCTTTTAATCAGTTTACAAACCTAGATTTCGCTGATCTTAGAGCTCAGATCAAGGATTACCTGCGTGTAAACAGTAATTTTACTGATTTTGACTTTGAAGGATCGAACTTTTCGATTCTGATTGACCTTTTAGCGTATAATTCATACCTCTCGGCCTATAATACCAACATGGCCGTCAATGAATGCTTCCTTGATAGTGCAACTTTGAGAGAAAATGTTGTTGCACTCGCTAGAAACATTGGATATGTACCACGATCTGCTAGATCTGCTAAGGCAACAGTCAGTTTTAGTGTAGATTTGGGTCAAAACGACACCAGAATCGTTACAATGAAGGCTGGACAGGTTGCATTAGGTCGTCAAGAGTCTGGACAGTACATTTTTTCCATTGCTGACGACTTTGTTGCTACTGTAAATGACGATAATCAAGCAGAATTTGCTAATGTCAACATTTATGAGGGTGTTTATCTAACAAAATCCTTCACAGTTGACTATTCTCAAGCAAATCAGAGATTTATTCTTCCAAATCAGAATATTGACTCGACTTCTATTCGTGTAAAAGTCACTTCTACGACTACAGAGATCTACGAACTGTATTCAAACATCCTTAGAGTCGATGCAACGTCTAAATTATTCCTTCTTCAGGAAATTGAAGACGAAACTTATGAGATTTTGTTCGGTGATGGTATCCTAGGTAAGAAATTACCAGCTGGTGCAAGGATTGATGTAAGTTATATTGTAACAAATGGTCCAAAAGCTAACGGTGCTAAGAATTTCTCCTTTGCAGGTATCCTTAACGATGATACTGGAGCAGTTTTAACATCAGGAATCTCACTTATCACTACACAAGAGGAAGCATCTAACGGAGATACTGTAGAAGAAACCTCATCTATCAAATATCTTGCACCTCGTATCTACGCGGCACAGTACCGTGCAGTGACGGCAAATGATTATAAGGGGATTATACCCTTTGTGTACCCTAACGTTGAATCTGTGACCTCCTACGGGGGTGAGGAGTTGGATCCGCCTGAGTATGGTAAGGTGTTTATTTCCATCAAACCTAGAAATGGTAACTTCTTATCACAAATCACGAAAGATGATATTTCTAGAAAACTAAAACAATATTCTATTGCTGGTATCAAGCCAGAAATTATTGATCTCAAGTATCTGTATGTTGAAACTGATACTTCTGTTTACTACAACACCAACTCCGTTTCTGATCCTACAGAAGTAATCACTGCTGTAACAAATACATTAACAACTTATTCTAAATCTTCTGACCTAAATGACTTTGGTGGAAGATTCAAATACAGTAAAGTTGTAGGTCTTATTGATGATAGTGCTAGAGGTGTTACCTCTAACATTACTAAGGTAAAGATGAGAAGAGATATTGTTCCTGAATTTAATACGTTTGCTACGTATGAGTTATGTTTTGGTAATAAGTTCTACATTCAATGTGCTGGTTATGGAATCCGTTCTACTGGATTCACTGTAAGCAATATCGATGGAACTGTATATCTCGGTGATATTCCTGTTGACGGATCTGACAAAGGTAAGTTAGTTCTATTCAAACTTGATAACAACCAACCTTTGGTAGTTAAGAGTAACGCTGGAATTGTAGATTATACCAAAGGAGAGATTATTTTAGACGTGGTAAATATAACAGGTACTTCACTTCCTAATGGAACGATTCAAGTTGAATCTATTCCACAGTCGAATGATATTATTGCACTGAAAGACCTATATCTACAGTTGGATGTCCAACACAGTACAGTAAGTGCTTTACCTGACGTTGTTTCTTCTGGTGAGAATACAGCGGCCACAAATTATGTAACTACATCTAGCTACGCTAGCGGAACAATCTATACGAGATAAATGTCTGAAATCAAAAGGGTTAAAATATCTCACGTTATTGAGGGTCAGATTCCTGAGTTCCTAAATCAGGAGTCCCCTCTTTTTGAGCAGTTTCTTTTCCAATATTATCAGTCACAGGAACATCAATCAGGTTCTCTTGACTTAGCGAATAATATTGCAGAATATCGAAAGATCACTGCATTTAATAATGAAACCCTAGTGCCTGCAACGGTTCTCACCGCAGAAATTTTTGGTGCGGATAGAGTCATTAATGTAAACTCTACTGTTGGATGGCCTGACAATTATGGTCTCTTAAAAATTGATGAAGAGATTATTACATACACTAGTAAAACCGCAACTACTTTTGAGGGTTGTGCAAGAGGTTTTAGTGGTATTGATAAGATCTCTAAAGAAGATGCTGCTGAATTTCTAAACTTTTCTGAAACCTCTGCTACAAGTCACTTAGCTGGAGCAGTTGTACAGAACCTTAGTAATCTTTTCTTACAACAATTTTTTACCAAGTTTAAATCAGAATTCTTACCTGGCTTTGAAAACAGAAGTTTTGTTAGTGGAACATCTGTTGCGAATGTATTAACTAGGGCAAAAGACTTTTATACCTCTAAGGGTACTGACGCTTCATATCAGATTCTTTTTAAACTTCTTTATGGTAAAGATATTGAAATTATCAAACCCATTGAGAAGACTTTAGTTGCGTCTTCTAACGTTTACTTTAAAACAAAACACGTTCTAGTTGAAAACCTATTTGGTGGTGATCCTACACAGACAGTTGGTAATCCACTACTACAAAATCTTCCTGGCATTGGAACAGTTAGTGCTTCGATCTATAACGTAGAGTACAGACCAGTTGGACAGAAAGATTTCTATGAAATTTCTCTAGACTCTACTTCATTTGATGGTTCTTTTGAAGTTCCTGGTAAAACAAAAACCTTAGAAGGAATTCCAGAGAAATCTGAAACAATTATTGTTGATTCTACAGTTGGATTTGGTAGAACTGGTAAGTTGTTGATTAAACCTAGAGAAGGTGCTAACTTTTTACTTGCAGAATACAAAGATAAAACTTTAAACCAGTTTTTAGGGGTCACAGGTATTAACACTGACCTCAATTTTGGTGCCGACATCTTTGAAGATAAACTAGCATTTGCATATGCTGGTTTTGGACAGACTTCATTGCTCCAAATGAGACTTGTCAACGTAATTGACAACGTTGATACTTCCGAAACTACAAATATGGAAGTCGGAGACAGCATGAAGCTGTACTCTTTTGGATTTGATCTACAAGATGATCCAAAATTCAATAGTTGGATCTACAACGTACCATCAACTCATAATTTAATATCCTCTCAACAGGTAAACGTAAATTCATACAGACTTAGACTATATGATTCTGTTGTTTTCTACATTGGTGAGGAATTAACACTATCTGATGACTTAGGAAGTTCGGTAAGTGTAACTGTTAAAAATATTGAATACGATAGTGCCAATGTTCAGAAAAAATTATCGAATAGAATCGTAGTTCAAACAAATGGAGTTGCTCCAACACTTCCGACTAAGATTCAAAAGAAGATTAGTAAGTCTTCACACAACTCAAATTACTTTGTTGGTGCAAATGCTTTCCCAGTAGGTATTCAGAACTCTTATTTGGACAATAATGAAGAGTTCTTCTATGTTGCTTCATCTGGTCTTCCAAACTATCCTATTTTTGCTACTGATAACAAGATTTTTGTAAAAACTTCTACAGTAGAAGTTACTGATGGCACTGGTACACCTATTCTTGGTGGAGGATACACTTATACCGTAAGATCTCTAGATCCCCTTAACCAAACAACACCATTTAAGCACAATCTTGTAACTGGTGATAAGATTTATTGGGATAATACAACCTATAGTGGTATTCAAACTGGAGTATACTTTGTAACTAGTGTCAATGAGACGGAATTTCTACTCTCATACAGTGGGTCGGACGTATTTTCTAAAAAATATGTAGCAATTAGGACTAATACTTCTGGACAAGACATTTACAAGTCTGGATGGGAAAATAAAACTCTCAAAAACCAAAAATTACTCAGAAAATTCACTTATACTCCAAAACGTGAATATTTTGATGATCCCAACAAGAGAACTATCAAAAATCGCCCAGTTGGGTTGCTTGCAAATGGTGTAGAACTGTTTCCTGCTACTGTTCTTGATGAACAAATCCACTTTGGTGATATTGCAGACGTAAAAATCACCAATGCTGGTACAGGGTATGATGTTCTTAATGGACCTCCTCTACAAGTCTTCGATCAAACTGGTACGGGGTGTGTTGTACACGCAAACGTTGAAGGTTCTTTTGAAGAAGTAAAACTTATCTCCCCAGGTATTGGATATCAGGAAAAACCAAAGATTACTGTTACTGGTGGTAATGGTTCTGGTGCTGTTCTAGAATCAAACTTTGTTAAAGGTAGAATTATTGCTAATTTCAAGGCAGATGGTACATCTGTTAATGCTTTCTCCGATACTATTGATTTTGAGAATAAGCATAACTTTGAATTGGGAGAAGGAGTTGTTTACGACTCTAAAGGTAACCCAAATATCGGAAATATTGTAAGTGGTGCAACATATTTTGTTGGGCCAGTTTCCGATAAGATCATTAAACTTTATACTGACCCTAAAGATGCAATTTCTGGAATTAACACCGTAAATATTGGTGGTGTTAGTTATGGATTCCATAGCTTGTCTACGGTTGAGTCCAAAAATACAATTACAAAGATTTACGTAAAAAATAAAGGATCGGGATACTCAAATAAGAAAATTTTATTCCCTGCAAGAAAAGATACCGAATCTATTCGATCTGGAGTAAGTACATCTGATAATTTTATCTTTGCTAAGGACCATAATTTCAAAGATGGTGAAATTGTTCAATATGAAACAGATGGAACAGTTATTTCTGGTCTATCTACAACAACTCAGTATTTCGTTAAGTATATTGATAGTGATAGATTCAGATTATGTGATGCTGGCGTAGGAACTAGTAGAACATTCGATAATTATGAGAAAAATAGATTCAGTATTCTAAAGAGTGTTGGTACTGGAAAGCATTGCATTAAATATCCACCTATCGTAGTTTCTGTTGAGTCTATTTCTGCTATTGGTGCAACTACAGTTGTAAAACCAGAAATTTCATCGGATATTTTAGGATCTATTACTAGTGTCTACCTTGAAGAGGGTGGAATTGGTTACGGTTGTACTAACATTCTGGATTTCCACAGAAGACCTGATGTTGGTGTATCTTCAACAAGATTCCAAGCATTATTACAACCAATTATTATTGGTGGATCTATTGTTGATGTCCAGATTCTTGCATCTGGTGATGGATTTAGAGTTGATTCCGATATTATCATCAATAGTCCAACAGGTGCTTTTGCTGACATCAAACCAATAGTCAGTAATGGTAAAATTACTGGAGTAAGTGTTCTTGATGGTGGTGTAGGTTATGCTGCTAGTGATACCACACTGTTCTTAAGAAATAGAGGTAAAGACGCTAAGTTTATTGCTAATGTCCGTGAGTGGAAAATTAACCAAGTAGTTAAAAATGAAAATATTATTGATCCTGCTGATTCTCTTTTAATTAAACCCAGTACAAACCCAGAGTATCAATTACAAACATACTCAATGTATCCACCTAACCAATTGAGATATCAATTGGGTGATAATATTGATTCGGGTAATCTGGAACTATCGGCAAATGCTACCCACTCACCAATTCTAGGTTTTGCTTATGATGGTAACCCCATATATGGTCCTTATGGGTTCTCAGAATCGACTGGAGGACCTGTTGTACGTCTTAAGAGTGGATATATCCTCGATACTGCAAATAAGGTCAATCTAAGACCTCCTGGCTTCCAGTTAGGATATTTTGTAAATGACTTTAAGTTTGATAATTCTGGTGACCTTGATGAATATGGCGGTAGGAATTGTGTAACTCCACAATTCCCAGATGGAACATATGCATACTTCTATAGTATTGACGTTGACTCTAGTGGAGTTGCTGATCCTAAGTTCCCATACATTTTGGGTAGTAGTTTTAGAGATACTCCTATTGAAGAGAACTTCGTAACCTTCTTCAATCAAGACGTAGATATTGTTTCTAGAAACTTAACTAGAAACATTGGTCCTTATTATCTTTCTGCTGGAAATTCAAAATATGAACTGATTGATAGAGTTGAAGATTCTTACAAACAAGAATTTAGTGTAACTAAAGTTAAAACAGCAGGAATTACTTCGGTTAGTGTTTTTGCCAGGGGTTCTGGATATAAAGTTGATGATAATCTAAACTTAGATAATAAGGGAACTGATGGAACTGGAGCAAATATTGTTGTTGGATCCGTTCTTGGAGCAGAAGTAAACACAATCAAGATTGGTGTTACCACTCTCACTGATGTTGACTTGAGATTAGTTAATAATAAAATTATTGGTGTAACAACAGTTCCCCATGAGTTCTCTGATGGTGAAACAATTATTCTTTCTGGTATTTCTACTTCTGAATTTACTCAGTTTAATGGAGAACAGAAGATAAAGGTACAGACAAGAACAACAGGTCTAAATGTTGAACTTGCTGATGTTGGTGCTACTGGCATTACCACATATATTTCAGTTACAGATACTAGAGACTTTGTAGCTGGTGACGTAATTGGTATTGGTACTGAGACTCTTACTATTTTGAATGTAGATAGTGAGTTTGGTAGATTTAGAGTCAACAGAGAATATTATGTTGGTATTGGTATCACACATGCTGTTGGAACTAATAATGTATTCTTAAAACCAAATAAATTTGAATTGGTTGAAGATAAGGACATTAAATTGTCCTATTTGACATATACCAATCAAATGCTCTTCTTTGATCCTACCTTTACTGTAGGTATGGGATCTACTGGAACACATTATGATATTTCTCTGACTGGTTTGGGTCTTTCTGCGGCTAATGAAACGATTGAAAATAGATTCGTACCACAAAGACAGTTATACATTCCCAACCATAAGTTCTACACTGGTCAAAGTCTTGTATATCACATGGGTGTTGGTGGAACATCACTAACATATGCTAAGACCGCTGTTGGATCAACTTCTGGGGTTGGTACAGAAAGACTTGAGAGTGGGGAGACCTACTATGCAGTAAACTTTGGTAATGATTACCTTGGTATATCTACAGTTGGATTCCCAACCGCTGCTGATGCTGTTTGGTGGTATAGTGTTGCAAGTAATATTGGTGCAGCTCACTCAGTAGCAACTAATTTCCCGAAAGTAACTGCTGTTGCTGAGAAATACTTTGGTCAAGTTACTACTAAGACAAATCATAATCTTTCAACCAAAGATGAGATTAAGTTAACTGCTATTCCAACTCAGACAGAGACTGTGGAGTTGAGATTTGATCCAGTTATTGCTAAAGTTACTACTAAGAAAGTTGCTTTTGATCAAACTTCATTTACTGCTGATCTAACTGGTTTTAAAATTAATGATACTAGTTACAATACAGGTGATAAGGTTGTTTTCTATGTTGATAATACAAACATTACTGGATTAGTTCATAATGAAACTTATTTTGTATTGAGAGAATCTCCAGAGTACATCAAACTCTGTAAACATAAAGCGGATGTTGATAGTGGTACTATCGTCAACATTACTAATGTACCTACAGGTAACTATTACTTAGCAAGAGTAAATCCACCATTTGATTTTGTTAGAGGTGATAGAGTTACATTTGATGTTTCTGATGTAAGTCTCAGAAACATGGAACTTAGGTTCTTTGAAGATATTGATTTTGTAAAAGATATTGAGACCTCTGGAAATGTTAATCAGGGATTTAATATCAAGAGAAATGCAGTTACTGGTAATACTGGTGCTACAGTTGAAATTACTACTTCAACCGATTTCCCAAGAAAATGTTATTATCAGGTAATTCCTGTTGTCCCTTCTGATGAAAGAAAACTGAATATTTCTTCAGATAAGGAAGTAAAAGGAAGAAATAATATAACTCTGAATAAGATTGTTCTCGATAATGAACATACTATCGTAAAAGTTGATGATACTACTTTTAATTTCAATCTGAAGAGCAAACCATCTGAACCTCAGATGTTTGTATCGTTGGCTGGTGTTTCTACAATCACTTATGAGACTAGTTCTCGTAGTGCAGTTGGTCCTATTGCTAAACTTAAAGTCAACTTCCCAGGAAAGGGATATAGGAGACTTCCTAGAGTAGTTGATTTTGATACTACGTCTGGTGTAGATGGTGTTGCCAAAATCTTCTCCGAAGAAGTTGGTGAAATTGATACTCTAGAGAGAGTGAAAGATGGATTCGATTATCCTACTGATCCCACACTATTACCATTCCTAAATGTTCCTGCAATTGTAGATGTA
>MDSW01013199.1_pt1 | contig 17382 bp, 16 predicted proteins | sample 811171 | NCBI WGS metagenome assembly MDSW01 (sample SAMN05326641, study PRJNA326480) | marine metagenome | isolation source: seawater | place: Atlantic Ocean: North West | collected 2012
ATTAATCGGCCTCCGTCACATCATAAAGCATGCGACTAATGGCACCCCACACATGGCCGACTGGCGACCTATCCTGAAACGCCGCGACAGCGGTTTTCCTCGTATTATGGGGGTGTTGAATGCTACTCCTGACTCATTCCACGCCGGTTCTAGGGTAGAGCAGGTAGAAAATGCAGTAGAAAGGGCTGTGAGGATGTTTGAGGGAGGAGCTGATTGGATCGACGTAGGGGGTGAATCCACTAGGCCCGGTGCCGTGGAGGTCGGTCGAGAAGAGGAGGCGGGCCGGGTCATCCCCATTATTGAGGCGATCAGAGAGGCCTTGCCCGATACGGGAATTTCGATTGACTCAAGAAGGGCATTTGTCGCCAGGGAGGCACTTGATGCCGGTGCAGACATGGTGAATGATGTATCTTCACTTGGAGATCCGGAAATGGCTGATTTGATTGTTGAGTCGGAATGCCCAATATGCCTAATGCACATGAAGGGGCTACCATCCAATATGCAGGAGAATCCCAACTACGGGGACGTAGTGAAAGAGGTGCGGGGACGTCTGGAAGTTTCTGCAAAAAAATTGATTGATTATGGAGTTAAATCGTCAAATATAATTGTGGATCCGGGAATTGGATTTGGAAAGCTACTGGAGCACAATATCTCATTACTTTCGTCTGGAAGATCGGTAGTCCCAGAGGAAGATATGGGTTTGATGTGGGGAGTTAGCCGAAAGAGTATGTTCAAGCAGATGCTTGGAAGGGAGGCATCCGAAGACAGGCTTGCTGGCACGCTGGGAGTTGCTGCTATGGCCAAGGATAAGGGCGTGGATATAATCAGAGTTCACGACGTTACTGAGCACTCAGATCTATTCTCCATGATGGAAGGAATTAGGTGAAACAATGGTAAAAAGTTCCAATGTGGTTGATTTTGACGATAGTCTGAGGATTATCGGTACTGCGCACGTGAGTAGTAAGTCTGTGGCATTGGTCAAGGAGCAGATATCTGAATACTCGCCCGATGTGGTTGCAGTGGAACTATGTGAGTCAAGAATGGCATCCCTCATGGAGCCAGAATCACTGGATTCTGAGGATCTTCTGAAGATAATCAAAGAGGGTAAATCGGCGATGATCATTCTACAAACTGCGCTAGCTGCAGAACAACGTAGAATGGGAGTCTCGACCGGTGAAAAACCGGGAGCAGAGCTTCTAGCGGCTGTTTTGGAGGCCAGGGAAGCTGAAATTCCAGTTGAGTTGGTAGATAGGGACGTTGTTTCCACTCTCCGAAGAGCATGGGCGAAGATGAGCATTAGGGAGAAATGGAGGGTTCTCGACACACTACTTTGGGCTGATGAGGAAGACGAGGAAGTCGATCTGGACGAGGTCCTAGAGGATACCGACCTCCTAAGCAATCTGATGGAGGAGGCTCGTTCCGTTGCCCCCAAGGCAGGAGAGGTCCTAATCGACGAACGGGACGAATACATAGCTGGGAGAATTAAACAAATCAGAGAAGGGAAGGATGGCAGGGTTCTCGCCATAGTTGGAGCGGGACACATCAAAGGAATTATCCGGCATCTTTCGGATTCCAGGGGGGTTGATCTCGAGAGGATGCATGGCCTTACTGAAAGACCTAGAAAATCAGTATGGCCAAAGGCCCTAATGGTTGCTATTCCACTTTTCCTTATCGGTGCCGTCGGTTGGATGGGGTATAATGGAGAAATAGGGGCAATCAAGCAGACTGCTGTGGCATGGCTCGCAATAAATGCGGTTATGACTGGATTAGGCGTTATACTGGCTCGTGGCCATCCACTTTCCGTTTTGGTTGGAGCAGTTGCTTCACCGATTACTTCACTGAATCCCTTCCTTGCAGCTGGCTGGTTCGCCGGATATACCCAACTGAAAGTTACACCGCCGACAGGGGGGGATGCTCGGGATTTCCTCGACATGAATGACCTGTCATCGCTCTGGAAGAATCGAGTCGGGAAGGTGCTCATGGTTACTGCGATGGGAAATATTGGGTCAGTTGTAGGGACTTGGGTTGCCGCTGCGGGAATCGCCAGCCTACTCATCTGAGAGGAGTTCTTCAGCCGGACCCGATAAGTGGCGCCCACTGCTGGCTACAGAAGGTTCGTATCTCGAGGCCGAGCGAGGGAGAGAAATACGGGGACGTTGAGGTCGATACGAACAAGTCGTTTGAGTACTACAAGAAATGGAACGAAATGGCCAAGGAGAGGGAAGTACATCCTCGTGGAGAGAGAAGGCCCTTGTGGATGAACCGACCACTGCCACCTAGGAAGGAACACTGGTTCATCAGAGAATAGGTCATGCCGTTGGTTCTGCTACTCCCCACTCCACTGCTTCCCATGCCCTCTCGTGGACGTAATAGAATCCCATCTTCAATGGGAACTCGATGACGATGAACCATCCCGCGGTCTCTATCTCGCCGGTAAGCATCCCGGCCACCGCAGCCCCTGTCAAAGTCGCAATTATTCTCCAAGCAAATGTCTTTGCAAGGACGCGTTCCCTAGTATACATCCCCATCGCCATATCATCGGACAGGCCTAGCATGGAGCAATTAACCTAAGCGGTCTCTCGTAATGGGTGTGCTTGATTTTCTAGGAAGGGGGAATAGCCGGGATTGAACTTGGATCTATGGGCTCTACATCTTCGAGACCCCAGTCGCTCCAACTCCATCCTCTCTCATGCAAGTAGTACAGAACCATCTTAGTGAACACCTCTGTTACACCTACAGCTGCTCCGGCTGCCCAACTTCCCGTGACGATTCGGGTGATTAGAATCGTATCCAGAGTTCCTATTGTTCTCCATGAAATAGTCTTAGCGAGACTTCTCTTTGCGGTTGCATGTCCAGTACCGGGTATGTGGGCCATGTATTACGACCCATTCCATCAGGGATAACCTCTCCGATGCAGAGTTCAAAGATTTCAGACTGATTCTACCACAACAGCGATTCCTTGTCCTCCGCCGATGCATGCAGTGGCTACGCCATACCTACCGCCGCGCCTCCTTAGCTCCAGAGAGAGTGTTAGCAGCAGCCTCGTTCCAGTTGCTGCCAATGGATGGCCAAGTCCCACTGCGCCCCCATTCACGTTCACCTTCTCGGGATCTATCCCCAGTTCCTTGATGCAGGCAACGCATTGCCCTGCGAAGGCCTCGTTGATCTCCCAAAGATCGATTTCACTAGCCTTTAGGCCAGCTTTCTCCAATGCAAGAATACTGCTTGGAACTGGGCCGTGTGCCATGATTGCTGGTTCAAGTCCCACAATCCCCCATGAAACGATTCTGGAAAGGGGGGAGTCACCATCGGCAGCCGCCCGGGATTCTGACTTCACGATCAATGCTGCTGCACCATCTACCACCCCTGAGGCATTTCCAGCTGTCACCAGAGATTCAGGGCCAAAATGGGTCCGCAGCCCAGACAGGGATTCCTCGGTAGTGCCGATCACAACGTGGTCTTCGTCGGAATACCTCACAAGACCCTCTGGGGTCTCCACATCTACAACCTCCTGCTCCCAGGTCCCTTCAGAAATACTCCTCTCTGTTTTCTGATGGCTTTTTGCAGCGAAGTTGTCTGCCTGCTCCCTTGAGATCCCGACTCTGCGACATAGCTCATCACTTGTTTGGGCCATGAAATAGCCGCAAACATCGTCTCTGAGATTGGTGAATAGGTAGTCCTCCATATCTTTTGGCACCTCGTCGCCTTGTCTAGGGGGCCTTCCGAGCTTGTATGTATCACGCATGTCTCGAAGGACGTGTGGGGCCTGGCTAAGATTCTCCATCCCTCCAGCCACCACTACCTCTGCCTCCCCGAGCATTATCATCTGGGCAGCAGTGACTACCGATTGGGCCCCACTTCCACATAACCTGTTCAGAGTTAGCATTGGCACCTCATGTGGGATTCCGGACATCAGCCCTGCTCGCCGGGCACCGAAGATAGCCTGTGGCGAAGTCTGAAGGGCGTGCCCCATTACGACATGGTCAATTTCAGATGGATCTGTTCCGGTCCTTTCCATCGCCCCACTGATTGCAATAGAACCCAATTCCTCAGCACTTATTGAAGATAGTCTGCCGCCCGGACCGCCATCTCCCCTCTTGCCACCAAGCCACTCACAGAAGGGAGTTCTAGCCCCTCCGACAATTACGACACCCGTGCCTTCCATGGCATGCCCAGAAAGGCAGAGCACAAGAGGATGACTGATGGCGAATCAAGACTCGTCTTCATTCATTGAACCCAAGAATTCTGGTAGTTCGACTCCCGACATCTTAGCCACGTCGTGGATAGGCGGGAGGCTCTGAACCAAGCTACTGACGAAGTTGCTAGTTGCGGAGCTCCCATCGGCGGAGTTTCCGCTATCCCAAACCGTGATCTTGTCGATCTTGAGATTCCTGATGGCTTCCGTCTGAGCAGAAACCATGCTCTCGATCTTCTCGACCATTAGCAGGGTAGCTGCGGCCTTTGGATCGCCAGATGCGCTTGAAACGAGGTTCTGGTAACCCTGAGCCTTAGCGTCAAGGACCTTCTGTATACCTTCTGCCTCTGCGTTATATTTGGCCAGAATCGCATCGGCCTCTCCCCGTGCGACCCTTCTCTGCCTCTCTGCCTCTGCTTCGGCAGCAATCTCAATTTGCTGCTTCTGAATGTTGATTTGGACGATTTCGGTAGCACGCAGCCTCTCCTCTTCTTCGGAGTAGAATGCTCTCTGAATCTCTGCCTCGGCCTGGGCGGTGGCAACGTCTGCCCTCTTCTTCGCATGGGCCTCGGCCTCGGCGAGGTCCGCGTTGGCGTTTGCAATCTCGGCCTGGGCGGTGTTCTCCCCAGCAATCGCCATTGCCTCCTGCTGCTCAACGAAGACCCTCTCCCTCTGCTCGGCCTCCTTTCGCCCCATCTCCGCGTCTGCATTAGCATTGGCGACTTGGATCTCCCTCTCCTTGTTGGCATTAGCTGCCCCTATTGCACCATCCCTCTCGGCGTTTGCGACGTCTACACGGGCATTCTCGACTGCAGTAGCTGCCGCCTTCTTACCGATGCTCTCGATGTAATCTGACTCATCGGTGATATCCACGATGTTAACGTTAAGCTGCGTCAGTCCGAACTTTCTAAGCTCCTGGTCTACGTTCTGGGTGATCAGGGAAAGGAATGCGTCCCTGTCTTGGTTGATCTGCTCGATCGTAAGAGACGCCACTGTGAGACGAAGTTGACCGAGGATGATCTCCTCAGCGAGCTTCTCGATCTCGGGTATCTTGAATCCCAGGAGCCTTTCAGCGGCATTGGCCATTATGGATGGCTCCTTGCTGACACCAACGGTGAATGTGCTAGGGACGTTGATCCTGATGTTCTGGAGTGATAGGGCCCCCTTCAGATCTATATTGATGGGCATGGGTTTCAGTGAAATGTAGGCATAATCCTGGATTAGCGGCCAAACTAATGCAGCACCTCCGTGTACGACCTTGGAAGGCTTGGCCTTACCATCTGCCTGCTTGGCCGTTCGCCCATAGATGACCATGACCTGATCAGGTGGGCACCTCTTGTACCTCTGTGAGAAAAATATCACCACCGCCACTAATACCAGTATTATCGCAAATATTCCAATCGTTCCAATAGCTCCTGCTGTTGCCATTCGTAGTCACTCCTGAACCTATGAAGGAGTTCACAGTGATGAAGTCTTTGCCGGCAAGGGCGGAAGAATGGATTGGTGGGGCAAATACTCCGAGATTTTCTCAAATTCTCTTGACTAGCAAGACCTCGCCTATGGTTCCTACGACCTCTATCATTCTACCAGTTCCAATTTCCTGCTGGTCGGCTGATCTTGCGTTGTATGTAGAAAGAGAACCTCCGGTCTCAATCTGCACCTGGCCAACCCCTTCGTGAGGTATCACCAAGTAAACGGTACCCTTGGAACCTACTGCGTCCTCGATCTCCACATTACCAGTAGATTGCATCGCTAAGAATAACTCGAATAGCTTGGCTGTCCCGTACATTGATGCCGTACCTGCAATCCCTCCAACAGCCACTGCGACTGGATCTGAACCATCAGATTTCAGAACGAACAAACCGGCCAGTCCGAAGAACATCATGAATGCCATGACCCCTTGGAAGGTCAGTGCCTTGAACGACGCGTCCGAACTTAGTACGTCTATCTCTAAGCCGAAGAGTCCCTCGAAGACTCCCTCGGCCACCCCTCCAACCGTCATTAGTATGAACCACAAGAGGAATAGAATCCCTCCCAGAAGAGCGGATGCTGCAAAAATGAACTCGAGACCAGTTGCCTCTCCCAGTCCAACCAAATCGAAAATATTGAAGTCGTCAATGTCTACCATTGAACACCTACGGGGGGATTATGCATTTGACCCATTCGGCTAATTTTGTCAGCGTTATATTACTTATTCTGCTTTCTCATCGCAGTGTATCTCTCAAATGTAAGAATGGGTCCCACACACAGTCCAGTAAGTGCTGAGGTGACAATCAGATTCCAGCTACTGCTGAGGTAACCATCCAAAGCGGTGTAGATAAAGAGGGCAATCAGAATTAGAACGACCGGAATAGCGAATCTTCTCAGGAACAGCTGATATCCGCCCATCTGATCATAGGCCGGATTCTCGATAATTCGATCAATCATGTCATCTAGTGCCATCTTTTCATCCAACTAACCAAGCCATGGCACCAATAAGGGTCAGTCCAACTGGGATGGAATACCAAATCGCCTTCACAGCTTTGGGCGTGGTGTCCTCGAGATCGACTATCCTGCCCTCTGCATCCCTTAGGAAAGCGGTCTTCTCCATCTTCGAGTACCCTTCTTTGAACTGCTTCTCATGCCTGGCTAGGAACATGAGGAAGTAGAATCCAAGAATTACTGAGCTTCCGCCTGTCCCTTGTAGGATTAACCCCAGTAGTTCCAAAGTTGGGTCGCCCCCTAGTTCGCCGCCGAGGATTAATTGGCCGAAACCGAGCATGAACCAGAGCATCGAGTCTACGCGTGCCATGGTCACAGGAAAGGGTGACTCCTCATCAAGGTGTTCCCGTCATTATCTTCTTCCGGCCTTCCCCATGTCGCTAGGGACCCATATGGCCCATGTCCCCTTGGCCGTGGCTATTAGCCTGTCATTTTGATCAATAATTTCTCCCTCCAGGTGAGCTAGGTTCTTACCTCTCTTGATGACCCTACCTGCTGCCGTCAGAATGTCCCCAACCATGGCAGGCCTAATGTAAGAAACGTCGATCTCCGCTGTTGCACACCACTCCTCCTCGGAAAGTGATGAAACCAGGGCGCCACCGAGTGCAGTATCTAGCATAGTAGCGTGGAGACCTCCATGGGCCACCCCTCCTGCATTTAGATGCTCATTCTGGACTACTGAACTAACCTTGCACTCTCCTTGGCCGATCGAAATTGGGCGTATCCCAATCATCTTTGCCAGACCCGGAAATGCAGGTGGATATTCGTCATCGGCCAAATCTACACCCCTTGGTAATTTCCCGGTTCCCCTGTCTGTACAGCCCACAGTCTCGAATACAATCCTCCTGACTCCAGTAGTGACTCATGCGTTCCAGTTTCCGTAATTCCTCCGTCACCTAGGACTGCAATCATATCTGCATTCCTCACTGTGGATAGCCTGTGTGCGATTATCAGAGTCGTCCGATCTCTGGAAATCAGCCCTATTGACCTCTTCAGAGCTGCCTCTGTTTCGTTATCGACATTGCTAGTTGCCTCGTCGAGTACCAGTACTTGTGCGTCTTTGAGTACCGCTCTGGCTATCGCGATTCTTTGCCTCTGCCCGCCTGATAGCCTATGTCCGCCCTCGCCTATGTCGGTGCCCCAACCATCAGGAAGATTCTCTATGAAAGGGATTGCTTCTGCGATTCTAGCTGCCTCGTGGACCTCCTCCTCACTGGCTTCTGGATTACCATACCTTACATTATCCATCACAGTGCCTGGAAATAGAGTCGTATTCTGGCTCACTAGGGATATGGACCCCCTCAGGGAATCCAAAGTAAGATCCCTGACATCGTGTCCATCCAACGAAATGGATCCTTCGTCTGGGTCATGGAATCTGAGAAGTAGCCTGACCATGGTTGTCTTTCCCGAGCCGGTAGAGCCAACCAATCCCACGGTCTTCCCTGAGGGGACATCCAGGTTGACTCCGCCCAGAACGGCCTCCCTTCCAGGATAAGAGAAGCTTACGTCGCTGAATGATATCTCTCCAGTGACATTCTCGATAGCAGTTTCTCCTTCAATGATGCCGATTTCAGTGTCTAGTAGGTCCAGAACCCTGGTAGTGGAAGCCATGGCTCTCTGATATAGATCAAAGGTTTCTCCGAGACGAGTTAGGGGCCATAGAAGCCTCTGAGTGATGAAAACTATCACGGAGTATGCCCCTAGGCCGATTTTACCCTCCAGAGCAAACCATCCCCCTACTAGCATGTTGGCAGTGAAGGCGAATAATATGGCCATCCTGATTATCGGTACGAAGGAGGCAGAGAGTCTGATTGCCTCGCGATTTGCGTCTCGATAGGAAGTAGAGGCGGCCTCGACGCGGCTTGCCTCCCTCTCCTCGGCTGTGAATGACTTGATGGTAGTAATTCCCTGTAGATTGTTATTCAGCAGGGCATTTAACTCCGCGACTTTATTCCTGACTAGTGAGTAGCGTGCCCCTATTCTTCGCTGATACATGAATGATCCAGTGACGATGATAGGTACTGGAATTATCGCCAGAATGGCTACCTCCGGAGCGACAGAGAACATTATTCCACCAACCACGATGATTGTAGTTGCCACATGAAGCAGGTCGGTAGCGCCTTGATCCAGGAACCTCTCCAGTTGATTGACATCATCGTTCATTATTGACATCAGCCCGCCTGTTGACTGCTCTAAGAACCACTGCATCTCTAGATCTTGAATATGGGAGTAGGCTGACATCCTGAGCTCGTGCTGCGCAGTCTGAGCCAAGTTCCTCCAAAGGACCGCGTAGAAGTACTGGAATAATGACTCAAGTACCCAAATCAGCACTGTCAGACCGGTGAGGATGTACAGCTGGTCATACACATCCGGGTACCCCATGCCGGCCAGGAAAGAGTCCTCCCTTGCGGAGACTACATCTATTGCCATTCCAATCAGCACTGGTGGAGCTAGGTCCCAAACCTTGTTCAGTATTGAGCAAATGGAAGCTAGAATTACCGTTGCTCTATGCTCCCTAAGATGAGTCAGTAGACGTGGCAGTGGATGCCTGTCTCCCGACATGTTGGGCCCTTGGCCATAAGCCGTTTGAATATGACTGTGATTCAATCCCGAGAGGCCAGAGGGCCGCCAGTCCATGCATCGGCCCAAAGGTCATACACTGCGATGCTAAGGTCCCCTGTGGCGTTCGTCCTGACTGCATATATGTCGCCACTAGAGACGAGTCCATCAGAGTCCTGATCGGACCAAACGAATTCCCACCAAGTGCCATCACCCAGAGTTTCATTGTAGGAGCCGGAGCCTAGATTCATTGAGGCGATCGAGGAGGCGTTTCCATCTGAGCCAATTATACCGTGAATCTCCAGCTCGGACGGGTACGCTTCAGTTGCGAATCCACTCTGAACAGAGCCGGCCCAATTGGTCACCCCCCCTTCGGAGAGAAAGGCACTATCGGGGGCGAACCCCAGAGGGGCTCTTTCGAGGTCGTCCAATAGAGCTAGCTCTACCTCCTCCCCTGTGGAAATGGTGAGGATGAATTGTTCCTCATCGCCTGCGTACGTCTCTATTGAGGTTATTATTGGCGGGTCCCCCATTAACTCCAGAACTATGGTGTGGGATGAATTTGTGGCGGATGCGACTTGCTGGAGTGATGTCTCATCTCCAGTAATCCTCCACTCCAGCCCTGAAATCACAGTAGTGTCGAATCCGAAAGGAGGCCATTCTCCATTGGGGTCAATGCTTGACAACTGTGCGAATTCCTCGAACGGGTCTGAGTATTTGGGCGCTCTATCCCTTCCTTCGAACCAAACATTTCCGATTCTGATGTTTGTGGTTTCACCTCCCTCGATAACTTCATTGTTCATTGAATATGTTCCCAAGGTTACCCTAGTTTCAATGGATCTAAGTTGATTGGCTTCATCCTTCGCTACACTCCAGTGAACTTCTCCAAATTGGCCCTGGACAGTAGAAGAGGAGGTTGTCTGCACCCTCAATCTTTCAAACATTTGAGAATAAGCGAGGACATCGAAAGAACTGCTGTCAGACAGTATTTCATTCAGAGCGTCGGAAGTCAGAGGGAAGCAGTTTGAATCTGGACAGGCATCTTCCTCGACCTCTAGGCACCCCGAAAGGGGCGTGGAGATTATCATGAAAACCACTGCCAGCAGTACCCTCATGATGACTCGCGAGCGCTTGGTGCTGATGAAGGCATGCAACATAGGTCACGGCAATTGGGAAAATGACGAGGCGAGTCTCCTATATGGGACGACTTAGGGGGCTGTACGAAGGTGCTGGCGTGACTGACGTACTTGTAGTGTACAAGAAGAACTTCGAAGAGGTGCACGACAAAGCCCTAGAAATGGTTAGGGTGGCATTGGATGAGCTGGAAAGAGAGGGTTCTGTAAGGGTTGACTACACAGCGAGGGAGACGGTCAGGAGAGGGGATTTTGATGATCCGGACCTAGTTGTTGTCCTGGGAGGAGATGGAACTCTGACCTCCATAGCACACTCAGTTGACGACAAGACCCCTGTCATGGGGGTGAATAGCCACCCTCGGGCCAATGACGACGATGGGTCCTACGGATTCTTCATGGGAAGCGATCCCGAAAGTTTCGCTGGAGATATCCGGACCGCCATAGAGGGAGGTGCAATAATCAACACTCTGCCACGCCTACAGGCAGAGATTGTGACTACCAGTGGGAACAAGATTGTCACCGACCCGGCACTGAACGACTTGCTGGTGGCAAATACTCACCAGTATCAGCCCTCAAAGTACAGACTACAGAGACCATCCGAGGGGATTGACGTTGTCCAGCACTCTTCCGGGTGTCTTTTCTCGACGTTCCTAGGGCAGGGAGCTTGGTTCAGGCATGTGGCAAACATAGAGGGTTCGGTGTTCCCATTGAAGGAGATGGACAGCAAGTACCTGTTCGTGGCTCGAGACCTGCCGAGGGGCGATCGCGTCGAGGACGGCTCTTACTGGGCTTGGACTGGTGAACCCACGGTGATGACAAGTGACATGCACAGGGGCTATGTTGTGGCTGATGGATGGGACGAGTTTCACTTCACGAGAGGGGCCACGGTGACGGTAGACCTCAATGGTCCCACCTTACAGCTCCTAACCTTCCGTAGCACCATACATGACAGGGTCGCCCACTGGATCGGGCGGTAGTCAGCCACACTCTCAAGCATTGGAGCAGCGGTATACTAACGGGGTTGTGCCTGTTGCTACGAACTCAATCATAGAATCTGCTCGAGGAATAGCTTGGTCCTGTCGTGCTGAGGGTTGTCGAAGAACTCGTCAGGGGTATTCTCCTCTATCAGGTGGCCCTCGTCGAAGAGTATGACTCGGTCCGCCACTTCCTTCGCGAACCCCATCTCGTGGGTTACGACGATCATGGTGATGTCTCTCTTTGCCAGATCGACCATTACGTCCAAGACCTCCTTGATCATTTCAGGATCAAGGGCCGATGTTGGTTCGTCGAATAGCATAATCTTCGGATCCATAGCGAGAGCTCGTGCTATCGCGACTCTCTGCTGCTGGCCTCCTGACAGGCCGCTTGGGTACTTGTAGGCCTGCTCGGGAATGCCGACTCTCTCGAGTAGTTCTTCCGCCTTGGCCTCGGCCTCTCTCTTGCTCATCCCCTTGACCTTCATTGGAGCGAGGGTGATATTCTCCATGATAGTCAGATGGGGGAACAGGTTGAATTGCTGGAAAACAAACCCTATCTCGGATCTGACGTACTTCAGGTCCTTGACCGTGGTGTCCTCATCCATGGTTATCCCATCTATTTCTATTGTGCCACCATTGTGCGGCTGTAGCCTGTTCAGGGTTCTGATGAATGTGGACTTTCCAGAACCAGATGGCCCCAGGATGACGATAATCTCCCCTCTCTTCACTTTGATGTCTATTCCCTTCAATGCCCAAAAGTCCCCGAAGTTTACCTTCACTCCCTCAGTCTCAATAATCGTCTCTTCTTCTGCAATTTCACTCATGCTGCCTCTCCCCCTCCTTCTCTAACCAAGCCAAGGCTCTTCTCGATTCTCATCGAGACTCTTGACAGGTAGAATGCGAAAATCCAGAACACGAACGCAGTGACGTACAGGGGCTCGAGGAAGTCCCCTAGGAATCTGAGGTCGGTGTTCGGTAGGTCCTTGGCTAGCTTGAAGAAGTCAAGGATGTTGATGATGAAAAGCAGTGTGGTATCCTTCCATAGGCCGATGAAGACGCTGACTATTGATGGGAGTGTCGTCCTAATTGCATTGGGTAGCTCGACCCTGATCTTGGTCTGGAATGGCGACAGGCCGAGTGCCATGGCCGCCTCCTTCTGGCCGGAGTCGACGGCTTGGAGCCCGCCTCTAAGCACCTCAGCTATGTAGCAGCCACCGAATAGTCCGAAGATGATTAGCATCCTCATTATGTCCTCTGCATCGTAGAATGGATCGATAAGGTCAGGCATCAAGAATACCGCCGCATAGAGCCAGCAGATCAACGGGCCAGAACGAACTAGCTCGATCACCGCGACCGATGGGACCTTGAAGAACGGTAGCTCGCTCTGTCTGCCGAAGGCGAGAACGACGCCCACTCCGAATCCAAGGACGCACCCTGCTGCGGCAATTAGCAAGTTTACGAAGAGGCCACCCCACTGGGATGCCTTGATTCCGCCTTCCGACATTGATTCTATTCCGACGAATTTGGCTATCTCCTGAACGGTCTCAGGTGGATCCATTATGACTATGGTGAAGAAGAAGGTGAAGACCGCGAGCATTGCAATGTATCCCCTGAGTCGGTTCGCCTTATACTCCTCAGAGATAGAGCAGTAGTAGTAGCTAGCACCGAATGAGGCGTAACCCAGTGCCGTAGCGAAGAGCAGTCTCCTCTGAGGGCCCTCGATGTGATAGTTCGCGACATCAGGCTGGGCCGAGGCCACCGCTACGAGGAAGCCTGAAGCGAGTGCGAAGCCTATGCAGAACTTCACCCAGTTATCGCCAGTTGTGCCATAGGCAGCGCCTACCATGATGAATACCAGGTAGAGGATTGGCCAGAACCTCCAGTTCTGATTGGTGGCATAGCACTCGTCTATGCAGAACTCGGAACCTGGGCTCTGAGTCATGAATTCGGTCATCTGCTGTCCGATAAGGACGAGGACCCTGTTAGCCCAGACGACCTCCCACTCTGCCTCCACTAAGACGAAGTGTCCGAATCCTTTGACCACGACGAAGACGATCCACGCAGTTGCTATCCCCAGTATCGCCGTCAGCGGGTCCTTCATAGGAGTGAGTTTCGAAACGGCAATCAGTGATATCCAGGATGCCAGGGTGAGCGTCAATGCCGACGAAGCCGCCCAAATCGCTGCATATGCGGCGCTGGCCCCCTCATCAGAGGCCTGTTGCTCGAGGCCCATGAACTCCCCGACTCCGATGGCCAGTGCCAAGGCCATGCAAGTGTATGACAGGTACATGTTCGTCGATTGCTGCTTCGACCAAGGAGCCCATGGCTTACCCGCGACAGACTGCTCGTAATCGATCAGTTTCTCGCTAATCATATCTTCACGCTCGTTACTCTGGCATTGTACCAGTTCATCACCGCTGAAATCATCAGGCTACCTGCCTGGTAGGTGACCAAAAGAAGTAGGAAAAGAGGGATTAGCTTACCGACGTTGTTCATCATTATGACTACGACGTAGAAGATGTCACTGTAGGCGACGACCACAGCAAGACTCGAGTTCTTCCAGACGTTCATGTACTGATTGTTCAGCAGAGGGACCATGCTCCTAAGCGCTTGTGGAAGTATGACCAAGCGCAATCTCTGGAAAGGCGAGAGTGAGAGAGAGATAGCAGCTTCGACCTGTCCCCTTGGAAGGGACTGAATGCTTCCTCTGACAATCTCGGCGACGGTTGAGGCGGTGAACAGGGTGAGTCCGATTATCAGGGCAGCGAAGGCAGGAGTGATCTCGAATCCTGTCCCTTCCGCGATGTCCCAAGTTCCCTTCGCTAGCAGATTTGGCTTGATGTACTCGGGCTTGCTCAGGCCTTGTGAGAGTACAAGTCCTGATGCTATTGCCAAGGCTGCGACCCAGATTGTGAACTTCCTCCTGATGCCTTCGTCTGAATCGTCTATCTCCAGAGTGTTCATGCCGTCGTCGTCCATGCAGGTGAACACGTACAGCGAGTAAACCAGTAGGAGGAGCCCTAATCCAGTCTCGTTTCCGCCTCCTGCTGTAGTGACGAAGGGATGGAGGACGGCCACGAAGTACACACCCGCGGCTATCACGAACAACTCGCAAGCTACTGGCTCGAACTTCCAACCAAGCGGCTCAAACGGCCTCCTCATTATCTGCGGGAGAGGAGAGGATGCAGTGGTGCTATGGGCCCTTGGCTCGACCCTCTCTGTGAACCTTAGGGCTGTCCTCAGCATGGCAAGCCCCACAATGGCGGCGAACAGCATCTGGTAGGAAGCGACTGTCGTGAACCAGATTCCCTGGTTGCTGTAGTAAATCGCTCCATCGAACAGATTAGCCTCGTCGTGGAATCGCGGGAGCTGGTGACCCATCTGAGTGGCAACGAGGAAGAGGAGCACAGCAAGGGGCAGGTTCCTGAATACCTCGACATAGACAGTTGCCATAGTCGATGCAAGCTTGTTTGAGGAAAGTCTTGTGACGCCCACGATTATCCCGAGAATCGTACATAGGACGATACTCAGAAGGGTCGCGCGGGCGGAGTTGATAATGGCTGCCTTGTAGAAGAACCACCTGCTGTCAAGGGTGGGCTCGACCTCGAAGGGCCAGCTGTTGATCCTGAAGGTGTTGCCGAACTCCATGAACTCCAAGTCCACGAGCCATCTGTTTGTCATTACTGGGTCTGGATGGTGCTGTAGGTACATGACCCGCAGAACGAAGTAGATGATTACCGGGAAGAGTGAGAGGAATGCGAGAGCTGCCGTCCTATGGGCCTGGATATCTGGCTTGGATGACTCCGAGGAGAGTGCCAAAGACCAGGCCAGCACCAGGAGCACGGTTATCGCCGAGATGATCTGGATTCCGTCAAAGGCAAGCATGGAGAGATTCAGGGTCAGTCCGAGAAATACGACTATTGATCCCAGTGAGATGGCTGCGCCTATAATGTCGACTTCCTTTTCCCTCCATGCCATGGGGTCTAGCAATTGCTGCATGTTGTTCTGCAAGAGGAGTATCCCCGCTACAACCCCAGTCCCCAGGAAGAAGAAGGGGGCTTGAGTTCCCGGTGTTAGGTCCAGAAAGGGGATCGCCAAGAAGGCGAGAGCGAACATCACGATGGCGAAGAGTGACGTTGAGTAGCCCTTGACTTGGGTTGGCTCGTTGATAATCTTGGAGAAGTCGTTCTGGACGAGTAGGAATAGGATGAGCTGGGTCCCGCCTATCACGAGGATAATGGTACTCATTTCTATGAAGGAGGGGTTCATCTGGGTCCCGTTCAGGGTGATGTCCCTAGCCATCGCCTCGATGTAATCAGCAGACATCCCGAGGAACTTGTTCGTGTAAACCCACAAGAAGGCCGCGAGTAAAATGGGGTAAGCTACGTTGTAGAAACTAAACTTGGTGCCCCTGAAGGATTCTAAAAATCCCGATATGGGGCCTTGTCCAACAGCATCCATGGCACCCATGCTCCCGTAGGGGAGCATGAAGTGTAAAAGGGTAGTGAAGGAATTGAGGCGCCCGGGGGAGAAAACCCCCCCGGGCGCTTTCGTAAATCCGGCTACTTCTCGCTAAGAGCGATCAGCGCATTGGAGGTGCGTACTGCAGTCCGCCCTCGGAAACGAGTGCGTTAGCGGTACCGGCCCTCGAGATCAGGCAGCCAGTCATGGCGTCCGATCCTGAGACTCCGTCATATGATCCGTCGCAGAATGCGTCGTCATATGCCTCTCCATAGTTGCCTACTGCCGCTAGGACAGCCTGCATCCATGTTCCGGATAGTGGGTTGGTTGCTGTTCCCAGACCTAGGTCCGAGGTCAGAAGCCTGCACATTCCTGGGTTAGCTGCGGATCCTGCGTCGTTCTCGGCGCAAGCTGTGGAAGCCATCTCTGCGTAGTTGTCAGATGTTACTCCCATCTCCTCAGCGGTTACCATTCCGTACCAGACCCATGCGACTACGTCCTTGAAGTCCGAGTCCATGTCACGGGTTGCTGCTCCAAGGGGCTCCTTGGACATCAGCTCCGAAGCGATCCATGTGCCGCCCTCGATGGAGCCGTCCGTGTCAAGTGCCCACTTCTTGGCCACCATTGCGGACATGTCGCCAGTGAATGCATCGCACTCGCCGGAGATCAGCTTGTCAGTTGCCTCGGCTGCGTCAGCAGTTCCGATTGAGGTGAAGGCTATCTCGCGGGAAGCGAAGAAGTCCTGCAGGTTACCCTCAGTCGTGGTTCCGATTCCGACGCAGATGTTAGCACCGTCCAGGTTGGCAGCGGAGTTCATAGCCACGTCAGCTGGGTAAGCGTCCTCACGGACTAGGATTCCCTGTCCGTCGAAGAAGTTCATTCCAGCGAAGTCGGCGTTCAGGGAAGCATCACGGCTGGTGGTCCAGGTCGTGGTGCGGATTAGGACGTCGATCGTAGCAGATGATAGCTTGTCGAACCTGTCCGATCCTGAAGCTGGGATGTACTCGACATCAGTCGAGGGGTCCAGCCCTAGGGCGGCGGCAACAGCCATACAGTACGAGATGTCCAGTCCCGAGCGGACGCCAGTAGCCGAGTCAAGGTGTCCCATTCCATATTGGGACTCCTTGACGCCGCACTTCATGGATCCACGATCTACGATCGTGTCCAGGGTGCTTACGGCGGCAGCGTCTGCCGTTCCGGCAGCGTATCCGTTGTCATACGCGGCATCAACGTCGTCTTGGGTGACGTCGGATCCCGCACAGCCCGCTAGGGCCGCAGTCGTCATTAACAGCATCATTGTCATAGCGAGCATGCGTCGCATGCCCTCGCTACGAGGTATAGATGGTATATACCTTCTCATAGATGTTGTAGATTACTAGGATTTGGGCACAATATTCAGCGAATTTACTCATTCAGAGCTATCGCTGGGGCTTTCAAAAGGTGGGAGAAGGGGCGGCCGAAGCCACCCCAACCCCCGGGTTTCCGAGTTTCGTAGGAGGTGATCCATCTGCAGGTTCCCCTACAGATACCTTGTTACGACTTAACCCTCCTTGTCGAAGGCAGGCTCGAATACCCC
>MDSW01159104.1_pt1 | contig 17380 bp, 8 predicted proteins | sample 811171 | NCBI WGS metagenome assembly MDSW01 (sample SAMN05326641, study PRJNA326480) | marine metagenome | isolation source: seawater | place: Atlantic Ocean: North West | collected 2012
GCCCCGCATCCAGTCGCGGATTTCGTCGCGCGCGTCGGCCGGTTCCTGTTCGGTCAGCTCGGCGATATACCGGATGAAGGCCTTCTGATCGCCGTCGATCTCGTCAAGTTCGGCCTCGTCGGCTTCGGGCCACTTGTCCACGATCGCCTCGTAAAATGCCGCCCAGTTTTCCTCGATATGGTGCCATTTCATCGCTTTTGATCCTTTTCTTCGCGGCTCGTCTCACGGGCGGCCCTATGTCTGAGAAAGGGACGCCCGGGGGGCTTTGCAAGGCACAAGGCAAAGATACCTCGCACGGTTCCATATCGTGATCAGTTCCGGGAGGTTACCTGAACCAGCCCTGCACCGAGCGCGCACCGCCCGAGATGTCGTCGCCCACGCCGGCCACCGTGTTGCAGCCCGCCAATGCCGCAGCGACTGCTGCCAGAAGGATGAGTTTTTTCATTGTCCTGCCTCTTGATACCACCAGACATCGGGTTGGAAACCCGGCCATGCCCCGTATAGCGGGGTCTTCTCAGGGTAGTGAAGCTGCTTGATATGGGCGATGCGGTCAACCGGGGCATACCAGATCGGGATGACATAGCGACCTGCAGTCAACACCCGGTCGAGCGCATGGGTCGCGGCGACGAAATCCTCGTGGCTTTTGGCGTCGAGCATGGCCTTGACCATCGCCTCGGCGGCGGGGGAGTTCATGCCCATCCAGTTGCGCGAGCCGGGCTCTTTCACGCCTTTCGAGCCCCAATAAAGGTTCTGCTCGTTACCGGGCGACAGCGACAGCGCGCGCCAGTACCACGCCATGTCGAAATCATAGGCATTGGTGCGCTGCGTATATTGCGCGTCATCGATCACGGTCACTTTCGGGAAGATCCCCAGCTTCTTGAGCGCCTCGGTATAAATATCGACGATACTCTGGGTCTCGGCCGCGCCTTGCTGCAGCACAATCTCGAAGGTGAAGGGCTTGCCGTCCTTCTTGAGCACGCCGTCGCTATCGACCTGCCAGCCCGCGTCTTCCAGCAGCTTCGCCGCGGCGCGCATGTTCTTGCGGTTGCGCACGCCGCCGTCGGAGGTGGGCAGCGTATAGCCGTCGATCGTACCGGGCGGCAGTTGATCAGCGAAAGGCTCCAGCAGGGCTTTCACTTTCCCTTCGGCGGGGCCGTGCTTCATTCCCAGCTCGGAATTCGAGAAATAGGAGGAAATCCGCGGCTCCGCGCCGCCATTGATGGTCTTGTTGATGAATTCGAAGTTGAACGCGTCAATCATCGCCTGACGCACCCGCCAATCCGCAAAGACCGGGTTACGGGTGTTCATCACCAGCCCCTTGATGCCCGAGGGACGCCCGTTCGGGATCTCGGATTTCACCACGTCGCCCGATTGCACAGCGGGGAAGTTGTAATTGCGGCCCCAGTCGGCAGCGTTCCATTCGGTATAGCTGTCGGTCTCGCCGCCCTTGAAGGCCTCGAACACGACGCCGCCATCGCCGAAATAGTCGTAGCGGATCGTGTCGAAATTGTTCCGGCCCTTGTTGAAGCCCAGATCCTTGCCCCAGTAATCGGGGTTGCGTTTCAGCTCGATGAATTTGCCGGGATCGACGCGGCCCACGACATAAGGCCCGGATCCGATCGGCGCCATGTTGGTGGTGGAGGCGAAGTTGTGCCCCTCCCACTGAGCTTTCTCCAGAACTGGGCGCATCCCCATGATCAGCGCCATTTCGCGGTCCTTCACCTCGGGTTTGAAGGTGATGCGGACCTTGCGCTCGCCGGTCTTCTCGATCTTCTCGACCTTGGACCATGCGTTCTGGTAGCGCGGATGACCTTCGGTCCCGAGCGTTTCATAGGACCAGATGACATCTGCGACCGTTACCGGATTGCCGTCGGAGAACTTCGCCTCGGGGCGCAGGGTGAACTCCACCCAGGTGCGATCAGGATCGGTCTCGACCGATTCGGCGAGAAGCCCGTAGAGCGTGAAAGGCTCGTCCATCGAGCGGCCCATCAGCGATTCGGCGACATAGCGGCTGATTCCCTCCGCCGGGCGCCCGTTCAGAATCCACGGGTTAAGCGAATCGAACATGCCGGCCACGCCAAATCTGATCTCGCCGCCCTTGGGCGCGTCGGGATTGGCATAGGGCAGGTGGGTAAAGCCGGTCGGAAGTGCAGGCTCTCCATACATTGCAATCGCAGGTTGTGGCTCCGCGGCAGCGATCCCTGTAAATACAGGGGCGAGCCCGAAAAGCGCCCCGCCGAGTAAATGGAAAAACACCGATCTCGTCATGTTAACAATCCCTGCCTTGCCTGCATTTATTGGCGCCAAGCTAGCGAGAGGTTTGAAACTGCGCAAACTTTTCCCTTGGAGAGCGGCGCAGGATTGCTTATAAGGGATGCACTGCTCGATAGGTTTCTTGCCTGTATGAAACCTGCCTCATGACTTGACGCCCGCCCTAGCGCGGGCGTCTTTTTTTACGTCATCCCCCAAGAAAACAAGGTCCTCACCGCGATATCACGCGGTATTGCGCTTGCAGCATGGCGTTCGCAGGCGCGGCACGGCATGATCCCGGCGAATCCGTAACTTATCGCCACCGAAGGAGAGAACATGTCGCTTCAGGGAAAAACCGCCGTCATTACCGGGTCGAATTCCGGGATCGGTCTCGGGGTCGCGCGCGAACTGGCGCGGGCCGGCGCCGATGTCGTCATCAACTCCTTCACCGATCGCGATGAGGACCATCAGCTCGCCGCCGATATCGCGAAGGAATTCGGCGTCACCGCACGCTACATCAAGGCCGATCTGTCGAAAGGCGCCGAGGCGCGCGCGCTGATCGAGCAGGCGGGCAAATGCGATATCCTCGTGAACAATGCGGGCATCCAGCACGTCTCGCCGATCGAGGACTTCCCGGTCGAGAAATGGGATGCGATCATCGCGATCATGCTGACCTCGGCTTTCCACACCACCGCCGTCGCGCTTCCGATGATGCGCAAGGCGGGCTGGGGCCGGGTGGTCAACATCGCCTCCGCGCATGGTCTGACCGCGTCGCCCTATAAATCGGCCTATGTCTCGGCCAAGCACGGCGTTGTGGGCCTGACCAAGGTCACCGCGCTCGAGACCGCGAAGGAAGACATCACCGTCAACGCGATCTGCCCGGGCTATGTGAAGACCCCGCTGGTCGAGGCGCAGATCCCCGACACGGCGAAGGAATACAACATGACCGAAGAAGAGGTGATCGAGAAGGTCATCCTCGCGCGTCAGCCCTCGAAGGAATTCGCGACGGTGGAGCAGATCGGCGGCACCGCCGTGTTCCTGTGCTCGGATGCGGCGGCGCAGATCACCGGGACGACGATCTCGGTCGATGGCGGCTGGACCGCGCTGTAATCGGAAAATTCTCTGGCGGAGCGGGTACGCTCCGCCGGATCAATAGGGGCGCGACGAGAGCGCGCGCTCATGCGCCTGACGATGGGCGATCACGGCCTCCAGGCGGTTCTTCACCCCGTATTTCTGCATGATATTCGTCATATAGAACTTCACCGTCTTCTCGCTGATCGCGAGGCGCGTGGCGATTTCGCGGTTGGTCTTGCCGCGCTCCAGCTCCCGCAGCACCTGCATTTCGCGATGGGTGAGGTTCTCGCTCTCGGATTTCTCCTGCCCAGAGAGCGCGGCTTGCAGCAGCGCCGCCGCGAAGCTGGGCGATACGAAGGTGCCGCCATGCAAGATCGCGTCGATCGCGGCCTGCAGCTCCGAGACACCCACGCCCTTGAGAATATAGCCCTTCGCGCCCGCGCTCATCGCTTCGATCGCGGTTGCAGGCTCGTCGCAGGCGGTCAGCAGGATGCATTGCATGGACGGGTCGTGGTCGATGATCTTGCGCAGCGCGTTCAGCCCGCCGCCGGGCATGCTGAGATCGAGGATCATAAAGTCCGGCCTGCGCGTTCGGGCAAGCTCGATCGCGTCGATGGCGGAACTGCCCTGATCAATCACGTCGATCCCGAGCGCGTCTTGCAGAACGGCACACAGCCCCTGCCGGAAAATTGGATGGTCATCGATAATACAGGCCGTCGTCGGCACGAAATCAGACATGGAAATACCCCTTAAACGATCCCGCGACCGCGTTCCCCAACGCGCGACAGTCATGCCGTCCGGAATGCCGCGAAATCCGTCTTCCCCCGGACCATTAGAATGAAGGTGTCCTGAAGAAACACAATAAAGAAAGACGCTTACAGAATAGTCCGATCTGACTATCGCTATAGACCGATAGGATTACGTTCGCGTCACCTTTAGGGGGCGTCTGGAGCGAGTGGGATGCGGCAAACCACCTCCGCGCCTTGCGGCTCGAGACGCCGGAATTCGAGCGTTCCGCCAAGCGATTGCGCCCGGAATTGCATCCCCGGCAGACCAAGCCCACCCTCGCGGTATTCGCGCTCTTGCTCGATGGTGTGGCCGGGGGCCGGGCCACTGTCGGAGATGCGCAGGACGAATGAGCCATCTTCTTGATAGGTTTCAATTTTCTGGCTTGAGCCGGGCGCGTGACGCGCGGCGTTTGCGAGGGCTTCCTGCACGATCCGCCCCAAGGTGCGCCGCGTCGTCTCGGTCAGCTCCGGCGCGTTCGGCGCAAGCGCGAGTGTGACCTGCGCTCCGCTGCGTCGGCCATGGTCCGTGGCGAGCGTTTCGATCAGCGCGGCAAGCGTCGGCGCGGCGTCGAATTGCGGCGCGACCAATCCGCCCGAGATGGCACGGATTTCCTCCATCGTCTTGCGCGCGACTTTCTTGATTTCCGAGACAATTCCGGCTGCTTTCGGCTCATCGGTCGCACCGGGGGAACGAATCATATGCTCCAGCCGGTCGATCTCCAGCACCAGATAGGACAGTAGCTGGCACGCCCCGTCATGCAGGTCCGCCCCGATGCGCCGTTTTGCGCGCTCGTCGATATTGGCGGCGTTCTGGGCGGCCTCCGCGATCGAGCGGTGCAATTGCGAATTGCCCAGCAGCAGACGCTCGCGCTCGGCGAACTGACGGCGCAGCTCGACGGTCTGGCGCTCGATCGTCAGGCTGCCGCGCTGCACGATCAGGAACAGCATGGTGAAGACGATGATCGCGAGCGGGCCGACGAAGAGCCAGGTCGTCTTGGCGGAGGTCAGCAGCGCACCCCGGACCACGTCGGCATTCTGGTAGAACTCTCCCACCGCCAGAATAGCGCCGGTCTCGATATCGCGCAGCGGGGCGTAGATCTCATAGAGCTGCACGCCCAGCGCGCGTTCGGCATCATGGGCGGCGTCTTCCAGATCGGGAAAGCGCCCGAAGACCTTCCCCTTGAGCGCCTCGAAAATCTCGTCGTCGGGCAGGACGTGCCCATGCCCGGTCTCGGGTGCGAAGACCAGCTTGCCTTCGCGGCTCCAGATCTTGATGGCGAGGAAATTGCCCTGTTTACGAAACCCCTCCGCGAGCGCATCCAGGGCTGCGAAATCCTCGGGGAGCAGGGCCTCCGATCGGCCCAGCGCCTGCACATGCGGCTGCAAGAGGTTTTGCATGTAGAAGGCGGCGGTGTCGGCAGAGGCATCGAGCAGCCGCGTCGTCGCACGGTTGTTGATCCAGTACGCGAGGGAGGCGAGCAGGAGGCTCAGCACTAGCCCAAGCCCCACGAGAAACTGCAGCGACAGCGAAAACCCCAGAAACCAGCGCAACGGGTTTCGCACCGTCTGCACCGGGTCCGGGGCCCCCAAACCCCCGACCTTGGTCGCATCGCTCTTAGACCTTTGTCCCATAGTCTCTTGCGTCCTTTGGCGAGGAGCGTTCCCGACCATAGGGGAGAATCTCGTTCGACCTAAGACAATTTTCGCCCCCTCGATTTGCTGGCCTGATGGAAGGCAGGAAAAAGCGCCGTGCTTGTGGGGGGTGACGGCGCGAGGCGAGGCACAGGGGTAAGTGCCGTCTCGTACAGCCTCCTAATGAGCCAAGCACCGGCGATGGGTGTGACACGGGACCGCAATGCGGCCCGATTTGGTCTTAGGGGGCTGACATGACGATCAAACTGGCTGGAGCCGATCTCGACTATCTGCTGCAACAAGCAAATATCCTGAACGATTATTCCCGACTGACGAGCGCGCTCGACCCGAACGGGGTGCGCGAAGTGTCGGGCTATAACAACAACCTCGCGGGCGGCTATACCGTCGGCGCGGATGGCACCATCGTCTGGACCGGCGGCAATGTGCATCCCGATTGGGGGCAGGCCGATACCGAGTTCCTGCGCATGTTCACCACCAATCACCCGACCGAGCCTGAATACGGCACCTCTTACGCCACCGTGCAGAAGATGTGGGTGACGCTGGTGCTGCCCGACAGCGAGGGCCGTCTTCCCGACGATCCCGATTATGTCGCGACCTCCAAGCAGGTGCTGGTCGACAACCCGATGTCGATGTCGCCCTCGATGTTCGTGGCGGATGGGGCAGGGAACATGCCCGGCGATCCCGATTACACGCCCACCGTCGATGCAATGTCGATGATGGTGGCGATGTCGGATGCGCAGGCCGAATACCAGTTCGGCTCGGACGGCTCGACGCTCGACATTCTCAACAGTTCGGTCGTGGTGGATTCCACCCCGCGCCTGATCTCGCAGCTGATCACCAGCTCGAATGTCGACATGACCGATCCGAACTACAACCCGGCCGCCGTGGCCGCGATGAACAATCTGGGCGGCTCGGCGGTGGACGTGTCGAACTCCGTCGTGGGCGACATCACCACCGCCTTCATGCCGAACCCCGGCATCCTCGGCGGCGTGACCTATAACGAGTGGTTCGTGGCCTTCGGTCAGTTCTTCGATCACGGTCTGGACTTCATCCAGAAGACCGGCGGCGTGGTGATGATCCCGCTGAGCCCGAACGATCCGCTTTACATTGATCCGATGTATGCGCCGAACCCCGATTACGTGGATGCGGCGACCACGCCGAACGTTCCGGAGATGATCGCGACGAACCCGGCCTATATCCCGGGCGTCTCGAACATGATGATGTTGAGCCGCGCGAAACTGTCGAACCCGGATACGGATTTCGACGAGAACGGCAACCTGCTGCCGGGTGTCACGCCGCTCTACAACAACAATACCGGCCTGATGATCGACCAGAGTCAGACCTACGGCTCGCATGAGGCGGTCAACGTGCTGCTGCGCCAATACGATGCCAATGGCATCCTCACCGGCAAGCTGATCACCGGGGCCGAGGACGGGATCGTCCATCGCCCGGATGCGAATGGCAATCTGGTGGAACTCGACGTCTCGACGGGGGCGGCAGTCGCACCCGATGGGACGGAGGTCACGGGCAAGGAAGAGTTGGCGACCTGGGCCGACATGAAGGTCAACGCGGCTCGGATCGGGATCGAACTGGTCGACACGGATGTGCTCGATTGCCCGTGGATCAACGCAGATGCGATCGGGCGGATGAACTTCACGCCGCAGAGCGATTTCCTGTTCCGCTCGGATCAGAGCATCGCCGATCTCGAAGCGATCGCTTCCACGACCGGGATCGAGATCGGGGGCATGACCTACACCTCCTTCGCCGATGTGGCAGCTGCGGGCTACGACCCCTTCGTGCGCTGGACCCTGCAGGATGCGATGGAGGGCAAATGCGCCGCGGCCGATATCGGCGAGGTGCGCACCACCAATCAGGCGATCCTTCTGGATATCGCGCATGGCGCCGCGCCGGGCGCCGATTTCCAGGGCAATGAGCTCGACCCGGCGTCGGACCCGAATGCGGGCGCCTTCACCTACGATGACGCGCTTCTGGCCCGTCACAAGGTCTCGGGCGATGGCCGCGTGAACGAGAACATCACGCTGACCTCGGTGCACCACGTCTTCCACGAAGAGCACAACATCCAGGCGCAAAACGTCATGATGTCGGCGGTTCGCGATGCGATCGCAAGCGGCGATATCGACGGGCTGAACGGCACGGATGCGGCGAATGAAGGCTGGCTGGCGGTGGATATCGACCAGGTCACCTTCGACAGCTGGGCCGGGACCGATCTGACCGACGACGCGGCGGTGCAGGCCATCGTCGACAGCCTCACCTGGGATGGCGAGCGCGTCTATCAGGCCGCGCGCATCATCACCGAGAGCGAATACAACCACATCGCGGTCGACCAATACATGGGCACGCTCTACCCGGCGCTGCCGGAATTCGTGTCCTACTCGGCCGATATCAACCTCAATATCAGCCTCGAATTCGCGCAGGCCGTGTTCCGTCTGGGTCACTCGCAGCTGCGCGAGACCGTCCAGATCGCAGTGACCGACGAGGCGGGCGTCAATCCGGGCGAGCCGGGCTACGTGCCGACCTATGTCGAGAAGGGGTTGTTCGACGTCTTCCTCAACCCCGATCAATACGACGTCTATGGCGCGTCCGGTATCGCCGCGGGTCTGCTGACCCAGCAGGGCAACGAGATGGACGAATTCGTCACCGCCGCGCTGCAACAGTCGCTGGTGGGTGTGCCGCTCGATCTGCCCGCGCTGAATATCGCGCGCGGTCGCGATGTCGGCCTGCCGACGTTGAACGAGCTGCGCATGGAAGTCTTCGACGGGCTGACCCAGAACACCTCGAACAATACCAACGGCTCCGGCATCGCGCCCTATCACAGCTGGGAAGATTTCGGGGCGCATCTGCGCACGCCGGAATCGCTGGTGAACTTCATCGCCGCCTATGGGCGGGACGAGGACGGCACCTTCGGGCTGCAAGCCGCGCGCGACGCCTATCAGGCGGGCACGGGCGAGCTTTACGAAATCCGCGCTGCGGCGCAGGCGATCCTCGATGCCGCAGCCGATGCGTCCGATCCGCTGCATGACGAAGCGCTGATGTTCATGCGCGGTTCGGGAGAGCCGACCTATACGCCGGGTGTGGGCTGGTCGCTCTCGGGCGGGCAGGGCGATCAGGGGTTCTGGGATATCGACCTCTGGGTCGGCGGTCTGGCCGAACAGGCGATGTTCGACGGCCCGCTGGGCACCACCTTCAGCTTCATCATGCTGGACTTCACCCAGCGCCTGCAGGATGGCGACCGCTTCTACTACCTCTACCGGATGCCGGTCGGCCACCATCTGGGCGATCAGATCATCGGCGAGCAATTCGCCCATCTGATCATGCGCACCACCGGGCTGGAGCATATCCCGGACGCCTTCGCCACGCCCTCGGCAACCTATGTGCTCGACGGGACGACCTCGAATGGCGACTACCACGACAATGCGCGCGACGGTCTGCTGGGTGTCGATGACGCCTATGGCGACAACGACTACTTCAACGCGACGCTGGAGCGGCTGCCCGACGAGGTGCGCGACGTGGCCCTCGCAAATGGTGGCTTCGAGGCGCAGGATCTCGTCGCGGCGGGAGCCCCGACCAATGCGCGCGGCACCTATCTCAATGGGGCGATCGAGGGCTGGACCCTCAACGGCACAGGCGGCACCTGGGCGCCCACCGAAGCTGCGGTGCCCTTCCTGCCCGAAGGCACGCAGGTCGCACAGCTTGGCCGCAATGCATCGATGAAAGCCGACACCGGCACGGACCTCGTCGAGGGAAATGTCTACACTCTGACGCTCAAGGTTGGCGACAAGATCGGCTATGTCGCGACCGGCGGCACGGTCAAACTGGTGGCCTCGGATGGCACCGTGTTGGCCAGCGTCGTTTTCGCGCCGCCGCTCGATGACGACGACGTCACGACGGACGATGCCTGGGACATGGTAACCCTGAGCACCGGTGCTGTGCCTGCGGATCTCGCGGGCCTGGGCCTGAGCATCGTGGTCGAGACCGACGGCACCGGCCAGTACACGCTCTTCGACAACGTCCAACTGACCGAGAGCATCCCCGGCGGTCCGGCCAATGACGGCCATATCACCGTGATCGGCCTCTCGGGCGATGACTTCATCGTCGGGGCTCTGGGCGATGACGTGCTCTATGGCGACGAGGGTAACGACCGCATCGAAGGCGCGCAGGGCAACGACCACATCTATGGCGGCGACGGCGACGACTACATCACCGATTACGAGAATGACGACTTCATCCTCGGCGGGAACGGCAATGACACGATCTTTGCGGGCCCCGGCGTGCTCGACACCTCGCACGGCAACGCGGGCGATGACGAGGTCCATGGCGGCGACGGCATCGACGAGGTCTTCGGCGACGATGGCGATGACCGGCTCTATGGCGAGGGCGACACCGACCTGATGATGGGCGGTGACGGCAACGACTACATGGATGGCGGCGACAGCGTCGACGAGATGTTCGGCGGCAACGGCGCGGACTGGATGGTCGGCGGCGTGGGCGACGACAACATCAACGGCGGCTCGGGCAACGACCTGCTCGAAGGGGGCCTCGGCCCGACCGCGAACGATGGCGACCGTCTCAATGGCGACAGCCCCGCGCAGCTCAACCCGGTGATCGAGTTCAACGGCGACGGCACAGAGGGCGACATGGATATCGGCTCCTACGAGGACGCCTATATCAACGTGGTCGCGAACCTGCAGACTTCGAACAACGCAGGCACCGGCTCGGTCCTGATGGACCAATATGCCTTCCTCGAAGGCCTTGTCGGCTCGCAATACAATGACGATCTGACCGGCGCGGATGAGAACGGCATCGGCTCGAACGGGATGAACAACTATCTCGTAGGCGGCGGCGGGGACGACCGGCTGACCGGCTTGGGCGATGGCGGCGACGAGACCACGGGGCAGGCCGATTTCATCTTCGGCGACAGCGTGATCGTGGACTCGAACCTCTACTGGATCGGCGACAACCGTCACGATCAGAGCGTGACCGTGACCGGCTTCATCGAGGATTGGTACGGCACGGGCGACACCCGCGTTCAGTTCTCGGACGGCTCGCTGGGCCATATCCTCGGCGATACCGGGACGGAGGGAACAGACACCGCGCTCTATACCGGCAACCGCGACGACTACCGGATCGAGCTGATCTCGATGAACGGCCAGCAGGCGGTGAAGATCACCGATCTGCGCAACGGCACCGACAATCAGGGCAACCCGGTCGCGACCGATGGGGTGGATATCCTCGTCGGCGTCGAATGGGCCGAGTTCGCGAATGGCGAGACGATTTCGCTCAATCCCGATCCGATGTCGGACATCATGTGGAACGCGACCGGCAGCAGTGGCGGCGGCACCATCGCCCGGCTGAGCGCGGATGTGCCCTTCGGCGGTCAGGCGACCTACGAGCTGCTTTCCGGCTCGCCGGAGGTGCGGCTTGGCGGCTTCAATGACGATCAGGTGCGCATTCAGGGCGGGCTCGGCGACAACGAGGCACTCACCGCTACGATCCGCGCGACCGACGCGTCGGGTACGCAGGTCACCGAGACCTTCGATATCGTCACCGGCGATGCGACGGACGAGGTGATCAACCTGACCGGCGCGACGAATGACACCACGATCTACGGTCGCGAAGGCAATGACACGATTACCGGCGGGGATGGCAACGACACCATCGTCTGGAACGTGACCAATCTGCGTCGCAACCAGCCGGAACGGCCCGACGGGCGCGATTTCGTGGATGGCGGGGCCAATGGTGCGGCGGGCGATCGCTTCGTCGTCACCGGCAACAACACCCGCGAGAACTTCGTGATCTACACTGTCGCGGCTGCGATGGCGGCCAATATCACGGTGCAGAACGCGGCCGCCGAAATCGTCATCACCCGCGATGGCGAGGTGATCGCCGAGCTTGCCAATATCGAGGAGATCACGATCAACACGCTCGACGTGACCGCCGATAACGGCAATGGCGGGCTCGACGGCGGCAATACCGGCGGGCGGCGCGGCGACAATGTCGAAATCGTAGGCGACTTCACCGGCACCAGCCTGAACTACTCGACGATTACGGTGAACGGCGATGATGGCGACGATGTCGTGGACATCTCGCAACTCGAATCCGATCACCGCATCGTCTTCCACGGTGGCGGCGGCGATAACGTTCTGGTCGGCGGGACGCGGTCGCAGGACGTGCTTGTCGATGCACGCCACGGCGCGCGTCCGGACAATACGAACCCGGACGGCTCGGATAGCGGCAGCGGCAGCGATGACGGCTCCGACAGCGCGATGCCCGACGGGCTGGTGCTGGTCGGCGACGACACCGCCGAGACCTTCATCGGCATGGAAGGCAATGACGTCATCTTCGCAGGCGGCGGCGCGGACAATGCGCTCGGCAACGAAGGCGACGACATGATCTTCGGCGACGGGGGCGCGGATCGTCTCTTCGGCGGCGAAGGCGACGACGTGATCGAGGCTGGCAAGGGCCGCGACATGGTCTTTGCCGATGACGGCGACGACACGGTGATCGCGACCGAAGACGACGGGGCCGACAGCTACTGGGGCGGGGAGGGCTCGGATACGCTCGATTACGCCGCGATCCAGGCCTCGGTCGAGGTCGATCTTGGCCACGGCACGAACGGCCATGGTCAGGTGATGATCGGCGAGACCGCGGATCAGATCTACAGCTTCGAGAATGTCATCACCGGCAGCGGCGACGACACGATCATCGCCAACAGCGCGGTCAACGTGATGGATGGCGGCGGCGGCCACGACACCTTCGTGTTCAACTCCGCGGCCGATGCCGATGGCGACCGGATCAACGGTTTCGCACCGGGCGACAAGATCGACCTGAGCGGGATCGACGCCGATCAGGGCGCGGCCGGTTCGCAATCCTTCGTCCTGTTCGCCGCGGGCGATTTCAGCGCCGCGGGCGAGCTGCGCGTCTCCTACGAGATGCGCGACGACGGCGAGCACACGATTGTCGCGGGCAATGTCGACGACGATCTGGATGCCGATTTCGAGATCGACATCGCGGGCCGTCACATGCTCGACGCCTCTGATTTCAACGGGGTGAACTAAGGGGGTAGCGCCCGGCGGAGGGGTCCGCCGGGCGTGATTTTTCAAAGTCTCAAGATCTTGGTGGGAGGATCAAATGAGCAATGCACGTCGCCGTTTCCAAGCCAGCGAAGAGCTCGTTTCCGAGCGTCTCGGCCGCTATCGCGGGCTGATCGTCTTTCTTCTCGGCCTGTCCTTCGTGATCAGCCTTCTGGCGCTGACAGGCTCGTTCTACATGCTGCAGATCTACGACCGGGCGCTGACCAGCGGCTCTGTGCCAACGCTGCTGGCACTGTCAGTTCTGGCCATCGCGCTCTACCTCTTTCAGGGCCTGTTCGATGTGCTGCGCAACCAGATCCTCGTGCGCGTCGGCGCGCGGATCGACAACCGCCTCGCGCCGCTCACGCATCGCGTCGCGATCGAGATGCCGCGTTTCGGCTATTCCACCTCCGAGGCGCTGGAGCGGGGCCGCGACGTCGATACGATCCGCAGCTTCATCTCGGGGGCCGGGGCCATCGCGCTTCTGGATCTGCCGTGGATGCCGCTGTTTCTCGGCTTCGTCTATCTGCTGCACCCGCTGCTGGGGCTGATGACCATCGGTGGAGCCTGCGTGCTGATCACGCTGACCGTCATCACCGAGATGATGTCGCGCCGTTCGGGTCGCGAGCTACAGAAAGCCTCCATCGCCCGCGCGATGATCGCCGACACCAACACCCGCAATGCCGACGTGCTGCACGCGATGGGCTTCGGGCGCCGCGCGGTCGAGCGGTTCGACACCGCCAATGCCGAGCATCTGCGCCTACATGCGCGCACCAGCGACATCACCGGCACGCTCAGCGGGCTGTCGAAGGTCACCCGGATGATGCTGCAATCGGCATTGCTGGGCCTTGGCGCTTACCTGACCATCGTGGGCGAGCTGTCGCCCGGTGCAATCATCGCCTGTTCGGTGGCCGCGTCGCGTGCGCTCGCCCCGGTGGAAATGGCGATCGGCAACTGGAAGGGGTTCGTGGCGGCGCGTCGCAGCCATGCGCGGCTGCGCGACACGCTCGCGACCCTCGAGGATGATGACACGATGGTCGCCTTGCCCGCGCCGACTGAGAGCTTCACCGTCGAGGGAATGACGGTCGTCGCGCCGGGCTCCGGTGCGGTGCTGCTGGGCGATGTCAGCTTCGATCTGAAATCGGGCGATGCGCTCGGTCTGATCGGGCCGTCGGGCTCGGGCAAGACCACGCTCGCCAAGGGGATCGTCGGCATCTGGCCACTGCTGCGGGGCCATGTCCGTTTCGACGGGGCCGCGCTCGATCAATGGCGGGTGGACCTTCTGGGCGATCATATCGGCTACTTGCCGCAGGAGGTTTCGCTGATGGAGGGCACGGTCGCCGAGAATATCGCGCGCTTTGCCCCCGATGCGACGGATGCGGATGTCGTGGCGGCGGCGAAGGCTGCAGGCGCGCATCAGACGATCATCCATCTGCCCGACGGCTACCAAACGCAGCTTGGCCCCTTCGGCACGTCGCTTTCGGCAGGCCAGCGTCAGCGCGTCGGTCTGGCGCGCGCGCTCTATGGCGCGCCGTTCCTCGTGGTGCTCGACGAGCCGAACTCGAACCTCGACGCCGATGGCGAAGCGGCGCTCAGCGCGGCTATCGCTTCGGTCCGGGCGCGCGGCGGCATCGTCGTGGTGATCGCGCATCGCCCCAAGGCGCTGGAATCCGTCAATCTCGTGGGCTTCGTCCAGGGTGGCAAGCTGGTGGCCTTCGGCCCGAAAGACGAGATCGTCAATCGATCCGTCGGGCTCAAACCGCTGCCCAAGGGCAAACGCACCGCTCCGGCGGCGGAGCTCGGGGACAGCATCGAACAGGCGGTGGGCTGAGCCATGGAACAGGACAAGCTCAAGCTCGGTATCCCGGATGACGAAGCGGCCCTTGCGCCGATACAGAAATACCGTGCGCCGGAGCGGCGCTCGGTCTGGCCCGGCCGCGTGGCGGTGGGGCTGGTAGCTCTTGCCTGGGCGGCGCTCGCGCGCAAGCTCTTCGGCACGGATGCGGCGCAGGCGGAAGGTGTTCAGGACGGCCCGGCCCACCCCCCGGCAGATCCCGACGCCCCCGCCGGCCCGCAGACGCCGAACGCGCATCACATCCCCGAAATGGGGTCGAGCGCGGCACTGGCGCAGGAGGAGGAGCAGCCCGACCCGTTGCCCGAGAACGTGATCCTGTTCCCGGGCGCAAATCCGGCCCCTTTCGCGCTCTCTCCGCAACGCTGGCACGCCAAGCACAAGGCGACGGTGGATGCGCAGGACGATACGCTGTTCTTCCCCGAGTCGATCGAGGTGAAGGAATTCGATTTTCCAAAAGTTCCGGTCTTCTCCTCGACCCGTGCCGCGGCGCGCAAGGCGCGCGAGAGCGGGGACCGCGCGCCTGATGAGCCGCGTCCGCCCGGGCCGACGCCCGAAGCCCCGCGCAACCGCGCGCCGGAGACGAATGGCCCGGTGCGCCTCTCACCCGGTCGACGCGACGAGAGCTTTTTCATCGTCGCGGCGGTGCTGCTAAGCGGGGCAAGCGATCCCGACGGCGACCCGCTCTCGATCCTGTCGATGCAGGCCCAAGGGGGCGAGGTGATCGCCCATGGCGAGGGCGAATGGCTCATCAAACCCGATCAGGGGTTCGAGGGCGAGTTGGTCATCACCTACGACCTCAGCGATGGCGAGCTGGCAATCGGCCAGACCGCGACGGCGCTGATCCTGCCGCCCGACTATCACGACGTGATCGGCACCGCCGAAGACAATCTGCTGCTCGGCATGCCCGACCGCGACGCGATCCGGGGCGAGGGGGGCGACGATATCCTCTATGGCCGCGAAGGCGACGACATGCTCGACGGCGGCGATGGCTGCGACGTGCTGATCGGCGGCGCGGGCGCGGATGTCATCTATGGCGGCGCGGGCAATGACACGGTCTTTGCAGGTGCGGGCGACGATATCGTCTTCGGCGAGGCGGGCGCGGATGCGCTGCATGGCGAAGACGGCAACGACTATCTCGACGGCGGCATGGGCGCGGACAGTCTCGATGGCGGCGCGGGCAACGATACGCTGATGGGCGGCGAAGGCTGCGATCTGCTAGATGGCGGCGCAGGCGAAGACCTCGTCTCCGGTGGCGCGGGCGAGGACCGCATCGTCGTCGCGGAGATCTCGCAGGCTTCGGGCGACAGCTACGATGGCGGAGAAGGCTCCGACACGCTCGATCTCAACCGCATCGCGGAGTCGGTCACCGTCGACCTGTCTACCGGGACGATGACGAGCGCTGCGGGCGAGGCATCTCTCGTCAGCATCGAGAACGTCACCTCCGGCGCAGGCGCCGATCAGCTGGTTGCAAGCGATGCCTGCAACCTCTTCTCTGGTGGCGCGGGAGAGGACGTCTTCGTCTTCACCTCGCTCGCATCTATCCAGAACGCGGGCCAAGGCCATGACCGCATTACCGATTTCGAACCCGGCGACCGGATCGACCTCTCGCAGATCGACCCTATGGGGGAAGGCTATGGCGAAATGCGCCTGTTCTTTGCAGGAGCGACCGGCGAGGTTCCCGAGGCGCGCGGCGGCGTCTTCGTGGCCTACGAGATCGAAGACGGAGACGACGCGCATGAATTCACCGTCGTGAAAGCGAAGCTGAGCGCGCAGCACGAGGATGGCAGCATCGAGGATTACGATTTCGAGATCGAACTCGACGGCCATCACACGCTCGAAGAAACCAATTTCCTGTTTGATTGCGACGTGCCCGCCTGACGGGCTGCGCGCGATTTTTTGGTGGGGGGAACCGAAAATGACCAAGACTCACAACGATCCGGCCCTGTTCTCGATCCGTGCGCGCATCCTGTTCGCGACGGCGTTTCTGGGCGCGCTGATCCTCGTCTTCGGCGGATGGGCGGCGCAGGCGAAACTCTCCGGCGCGGTGATCGCGCAGGGGCAGGTTGCGGTGAAATCGCAACTGAAGGTCGTGCAGCACCCGGATGGCGGCGTGATCCGCGATATCCGCGTGGAGAACGGCGATCTGGTGCAGGCGGGCGACGTGGTGGTGCTGCTGGACGATACGCAGCTGCGCTCGGAACTGGGGATCGTCGAGACCCAGATCCGCGAATTCACCGGCCGCCGCGCGCGGTTGATCGCGGTGCGCGACAGCGCGGCCGAGATCGTGTTCCCGGACGGATTTGAGACCGCCGAGGAGACGACCGCGATTGCCGATGGCGAACGTCAGCTTCTGGCGCATGACCGCGCGATGCAGGATTTGCGTCGCGACCAGCTTCTGTCTCAGGTCGACCAGTTCGACGAGGAGATCCGCGCGCTCGACGCGCAGCGCCAGTCGAACGAGATCGAACGCCGTCTGCGCGGCGAGGATCACGAGAGGCTGCAAAAGCTGCTGAAGAAGGGCCTGACCGAGAAAGGCGCGATCACCGAGGTCGAGCGCGACATGGCGCGGCTCGACGGGGTCTCGGGCGAGATCGAGGCCAATATCGCGCGCGTGAAGGGCCAGATCAGCGAGTCGAACCTGCGCATCCTCGAGCTCGACCATCAGGCCC
>MDSW01089437.1_pt1 | contig 17377 bp, 12 predicted proteins | sample 811171 | NCBI WGS metagenome assembly MDSW01 (sample SAMN05326641, study PRJNA326480) | marine metagenome | isolation source: seawater | place: Atlantic Ocean: North West | collected 2012
CGTGAAGAACCTGAATGTATCTGAACTTCAATTAATTCAAGTAAACGTTCTAATTTTGGATGATCCGTCGGATTAGAAGTTGCAATCTTCTGAGCTATCTTCCAATCTGTATTTGATGCTAGCCATTTATTAGCTCGACTACCTTTTTTCTTATCCTTAGCGTCTTTTTCAATCCGTGAAGTGTAATCTAAGAATTGGAGCATACCTTGGGTTTCAACAGTTAAAATTGCATGTGCCACTTTCATAGCCATTGCTTGAGTTGTCATCATAGTAAATGTTTGAGGTGGAGTATTTGGCTTAGTTTTCATGTAAGTCATTTGCAACCTCCTCCCAGCTTCTATTAGCATTGTAGTTGACACTTTTCTTGGCCTATCTATTGCGCCTTGCTTGTACAATTTACCACATAGATAATCTTGTAATTTTCTCAACTGATTCGCAATATCTATTACACTAATAGGCATCTCAACACGAATCCATCGCGTTTTTATTGGCTGAATATAAGAAATTACATCGGGATCAGTATCATCTCTATTCTCTACTGCTGAAAGACCCAAATCACGGCATAACCGAATAATCTCTGGCTTCGAACTGCCTGGTGATGCAGTCATACCGATTGCTAAATGATCTTTAGAAACTGAAGAATAATGGCGGCCAATTGAAACATATGCATAATTTCCAACGGCTCTGTGCGCTTCATCAAAAATAACAAGTGAAAAATTCTTAAGATTCATACGCTCATTTTCTATATCTTTTGAAACAACCTGAGGCGTTGAAACTATAATTTTGGAAGAATTCCATAAGGGCTCACGAAGTTTGGGTGCGATAGCTCCTGTAAAAAGAGTAATATCTACATCCAAAAATTTATTGAGAAAATCCGCATGCTGTTGAGCAAGAGGTTTTGTAGGGGCCATCAAAAGAATTTGACCCCTCTCTAATCTTTCTAGGATTACTCTAAGAGCTACAACTGTTTTACCCATTCCTGTTGGTAAAATTACAAGTGTGGATTGTTCAAGACAGGCTTGCGAGATATTAGCCTGATATTGTCTATCTTCTAAGGGGCCATCTTTCAAGAATTTATGATTAAAAACCTTCATTATTGGAGTTAAGATTTTTTGGAAGCTTTTTTCGGTGCTTTTTTCCGTAGTGTTTCTATCAATTTACTTGCCGTTCCTTGACGACCTCCAGATAATTCACCATAGTTAGCAACATTTACTAAATTACAAGCTCCAGCTTCCTCAAGATCTGCTTTCTTAGCTAAATTTTTAATAAAATTAATTTGTTTAGGACTTGGTGGTTTAGGCACTGAATCTGTTTTATCTCTTAAAGCTCCAATCAATTGACTTGCAGTACCTGATTTACCTCCTGATAGTTCTTCATATTTAGAAGCACCAACTAATTTACAAGCAGATTGTTCATCAAGTTCTAAGGATTCAGCCAAACTCTGAGCGTAGGATAATTGTTTAGCAGATGCTGGAAGTGGAATATCTTCTGTAGCGTTTTTGAGAGTATCAATGACTTCTCCTATCCTTTCACCATTCATCTTTACTGGATCTTCATTATCTAATATTTTTTCTAATTCTGAATCTGAGACTAGGGCTGCTAATCTAAGATAGTAATCTAACTGGCGTTTAGTAGGTGTTTCTTTCTTTTTCTCTACTGCTTTATCATGAAGCTCCTTAAATGAAGTCACAAAGCCATCCCATACTATTGCGCCATTTTGCTTTCCTGTTTCTATCTGGTCCAATTCAGATTCCATTGTTGAAGTGAATGAAGGTGAAAATAAACTAATTTTTTCTTCCTCAGAGTTATAGAAAGGTATGACTTCATCACAGAGCATAATACCCTGATCAGTTGGTTTTAGTCTTCCTTTGTTATCACTACAATATTTACGATCTAAAAGTTTCTTTATTGTTGCAGCATAAGTTGAAGGTCTTCCTATTCCTTCAGATTTCATTAAAGCCACTAAACCGTGCTGAGTATATCTTGCAGGAGGCTTAGTCTTATCCTCAATTAGTCTAGGATTTTCATCACCAGCATCTAATTTAATGGATTTTCCCTCTAATATTTCAGGTTTAGGTGGTGAGATTGAAGGCGCTTTCTGTATTGCTTCAAAAGCAGATTCCCAACCGGGAGTGACTCTCCACTTAGTATCACCATCTAAAGGCCTCTCAAAAGTTTCAAGATTCGCAATTAATTTCATACTTGTCCACTCCGAATCTATCATTTGACTCGCAATGAATCTAGACCAAATAAGACGATAAAGACGCACTTGAGATTCATCTAATCCTCCTGGCAATTCAATAAGTGGATCAGTTGGACGTATTGCTTCGTGGGCGTCCTGAATACCTGATTTCGGTTTCCCTCCACCAACTCCCTTACCTAATAATTCTTTACTCCACTTTGATACTATTTTTTCATGTGCTTTCTCACGGGAAGATGCACTAGTTCTTGTGGAATCTGTTCGCATGTAAGTTATATGTCCAGCTTCATACAAACCTTGAGCAACTCTCATTGTATTGCTTGGTCTCCAACTATACTTACTTCCTGCAGCTTGAAGCAAAGTGTCTGTTGTAAAAGGGGCTTTGGGACGGCGCTTGTAAGTATTGAGAGATACTTTAGAAATCATTATCTGTTTCTCAAAATTTAAACTATCAAACACTTTTTTTGCTGAATCAGTACTATTTGTTCTATGTGTATCTATTTTTCCTTTCTCATCTTTCCAAACTAATGGATCGTCTCTATCATGAAAACGTACTCGGAAGTCTATTCCTGAAGCTAAGGCTTGAACTGCCCAATAAGGAGTTGCCACAAATTTTTGAATATCTTTTTCCTTGTTAACTATAAACGCCAAAGCAGGCGTTTGTACACGACCCATCGAACTAAGGCTCCATGATCTAGCAAACCGCGAGGCCCGATAACCTATCAAACGATCCATGAATCTTCTTACTTTGGCAGCATCGACAAGATTCATGTCTACTGAACCTGCTTCATCTAAAGCATCTCTAATTGCAGTCTTAGTAATTTCATTGAAAGTTATTCTTTTTATCTCTTTAAACTCAGAAAATAATTCACTAAGCCTCCAAGCTATGAATTCCCCTTCTCTGTCAGGATCTGTAGCTATTAGTACCCTTTTAACTTTCTTATTACGGGCATCTGAAAGGATTTTTTTGACATTTTTTTCAGCTCTTTCTGTCCAGCTCCAAGGCGGATCAGGTAATGCTGATTCAGTGTGCTTCCACACTGCTTTACTTCCATCTTTACCTTTATTTGGTAAATCTTGAACATGGCCATTTGAAGCCCTAACTAATATATTTTTACCCAAATATTTCTGAATTGTCTTGGCTTTTGCACCGGACTCGACTACTACTAAATCCATGTATGGGACCTCCAGAAAGGGTGAATAAATATCTTTTTCTGATGTGGAAAAGTAACGGGGCCCTTAGGGCCCCGGGACTAGATGGAAAAACAATAAATAAATTATTTAAGTTTAGAATGACATCTCAAACATTAAAAATAGAAATGTTATAAGACTCACATGGTATTAGAAAAATTAAAGTCTAAAAATGTTGAAATTGCATTAATTGGTGCATCAAATGATAAGAGAAAATTCGGAAATAAAATATATCTAGATTTAAAAATGAAAGGTTATAATGTAATACCAATTAATCCTAAAGAAAAATTTATCGAAGGAGACAGAACTTACTCTTCATTAAATAAAATGGAAAATTTACCAGACATTGTAAATTTTGTTGTACCGCCTGCTATTGCTATAATAGTTGCTAAAGAAGCTGTAAAACTAGGAATTAAATATCTATGGTTTCAACCTGGTTCCGAAAGTAAAGAACTTGAAAATTGGCTAAAAAATTCAAACGAAATAAAATATCTAATAAATTCTTGTATAATGATAAAAGCCCTATAATCTAAGAAATTAAATTTTTAATTTCATTTAAGGCTTCTAAAATTTTATCTGGTGAACAAGCTCCTTGTGCATACGATTCTTTACCTCCGCCACTGCCTCCAACTAAAGATAAGGCAGATTTGAGAAGCTTACCACAATTTTGATTAACTGAATTAGATTTTGCAAGAATTACCATACCTCTATCCTTTTGAAAACAACCTACTGCTACCAATGCCCCATCCTTAGAAGTAATTTGACGAACAAAGTTCTGAACTTCTCCAATATCTGTCTCACCCATATCTTGTGAATAAAACATTACATCGCCTATTTTCTCACCTTCAAGTTCGGATGATTTGAATGTTGCCAACTCTTTTTCAAGAGATGAAACTCGATTTCTAAGCTCCTTCCATTCTTTAACAAATTTTTGAGCAGCTAAAGGCGCCTGATCAACAGGAACTCCTAACTCTTCCGCAGTCTCTTCTAAGAGTGCTCTCTCTCTTTGAGATGCTTTGATTGCGTCAGGCCCAGCTGAGAATTCTATTCTTTCCACACCATCCTGTATCCGCTCGGTCCTCAAAACCTTGACGGCGACTACATGGGAAGTTGAAGAAACATGAGTACCTGCACAAGCTTGGGCATCAATTCCAGGTATTTCAACAACCCGAACATTACGATATTTAGGAGCTCCACCTTGATACAAAGTGTCTCCATATTTGCTATCTGCCTCTTCTCTACTATAAAAATTAGTATTTATTGAGTGGTCATCTAATATTAAACTATTAACATACGCTTCTATTTTTTCAATTACTTCCAATGATATTCTTTTGTGATGTGTAATATCTAATCTTGCCCTATCGGTGTACTTTGAAGCTCCGGCTTGCCATATATGAGTTCCAAGAATTTTTCTAGCAGCAGCTCCAATGAGATGAGTCGCCGTGTGATGCCGACTCAAACCAGATCTATGAGAATCATCCACAGTCCCTGAGATTATAGTTCCAACCGGAGGTAAGGCGCCTTCTAAATTATGAACTACAACATCTCCTAGTTTTTGAGCGGCTACCATTTTGCTTTCATTATTACCCCATTTTATAGTCCCTATATCGCTTAATTGACCTCCACCTTCAGGATAAAAAAGAGTTTTTTCCAAACATATTTGACTCGAAGAAGAATACAAAACCTTAGAACTAAATGTACGTTTATCCATATCTTGATAGAATTCTAAATCTGTCGGTTCAATATCTATAAAATCTAAATTAGTTTCTTTATTCTTTGTATCACCCTGATGCCTTTCTGCAACCATCGCGAGAAAACCATCTGGAACTGTTATTGTATGTCCTTGAGTTTCAGCAAATTCGCTTACAACTGAAGGCGGTAAACCTTGAGAATCGTAAAGTTCTAATAATTTTTCTTGACCTATAATGCCCGAATCCAACGCTCTATTAACTGCGCGACGACCTCGTTCTAATGTTTTATTAAAACGCGTCATTTCTAAATCAATCATATCTAGTATGTGGGATTTATTATCCTTAAGTTCAGGATATGTTTTAGAAAAATTATCTATGTGATGAGATACTAGCTCTGGTAATATTTCTGATACTCCTAAATCTCTTAATAACAATACAGTTCTACGAAGGACCATACGGGCCAAATAACCTGCCTTAACATTACTAGGAACTATTCCATCACCAAACATAAAAACTAGAGATCTACAGTGATCTACTATTGCAAATACTTTTTCTAATGGCTCAATTGTAGAAATAAACTCAGAAAGAGATAAATTATGACCCAAGACTTCCAGTCTATCCAGAACCATTTTTCTTAACTCAGTTAAATCTGAACCATAATCTATGGATAAAACACCACAGAGTTTGGCATTTTCAGTGATTAAGGAACTAGCAGTTCCCAATACTTTTTCTAGGTTAGCTCTCTGTGTCAAATAAGATACTGCTTCTGGAAAAACAGCTTCATATATTGTAGAGGTCCCTTGAGAGGCCCAAACTAATCTTTCAAGACCATAACCCGTATCAACTATGGACCTAGGCATTCTCTTAAACTTAATTCCTTTAAGCTCTATATCACCTTCAGGATCTTCTTCCAAATCCATGAATACAAGAGTAGCTAATTCAAGACCTCCTGCTAAAACTTCAAGCGCTTCACCTCCGTTTCCACCACCAACCCATGGATTTTCCTTATACGTTATTTTCGAGCCTTCTAAACCAAGACTAGTATACAATTCATGACAAAGTTCTACTGTTCTATTTTGCCAATATATTTTCTCTTCCTCATTATTAAATGCATGATGTGCCATCATTTCAAATGTGGTCAAATGACGGCCACTGCGCCCTACAGATTCCAAATCATTAAGGCGTATACATGGCTGAGAAATAGTCAAGGGATTTGCAGGAGGTTTTGAAAAACCACTGGTAACATGTGGTTGAAAAACGGCTATGGAAGCTATTGAAAGATATATATCATTCCGCCAACGGGCCACGACTGAGGCCCGATTAATTCTTGTGTGGTCTTTTTGTTCGAAAAAACTTAGAAAAGCCTCACGAGCTTCGTCTAAACTCATAGGTTTAGAAAAAAGAGGTTTGCCAATGAAAGAATACTCTACGCATGGTGCATCACCACATAGCTCAACATCTACTGTTGACCAAAAGAATTCGTTACACTTTGAGCATTTCTGCCTAGTGAAACCCGAATCATGAAAGAAACTTAGTGAAAGACCGTCACCCACAAGATGGGATAGAGTGGGAACTTAAAAACTGCCGAAGGCATAAGCATTAATGTTGGTTTTACAAATGAGGTGACTGTATGGCTCCAAATGAATCTCATAAATCATATGTTTCAGCAACTACAATTTTACCTGAAATAACTACTCAAGGAATAATCTTAGCCATTGTTCTAGGGATGTTATTAACTGCTGCAAATGTTTACTTAGGCCTTTATGTTGGAATGACAGTTAGTGCTTCAATACCTGCAGCTGTAATTTCAATGGCAGTTCTAAGGAGTCTGGTTAAGGCCAATATATCCAAAGGAACTAATATTTTAGAAAATAACTGGGTTCAAACTGCAGTTTCATCTGGAGAATCTTTAGCTGCAGGGGTGATTTTTACGTTACCTGCACTTTTAGTAATGAATCAAACGAGTAATGGAGAGGTTGGTTGGGCTGAATTTCCTTATCTTAAAACAGTCATTATCGCATTAGTTGGAGGAACTATAGGAGTATTATTTTCAATTAGTTTAAGAAGAATTTTTATAGTTAAAGAAGAATTACCATATCCTGAAGGTGTCGCCTGCGCTGAAGTGTTAGTTGCAGGTGAAAAAGGTGGATCTCAAGTAATGCCTATCTTTATCGGTATTGCCTTTGGAGCGCTGTACAAATTATTTTCTTCATTAATGGTAACAGTAGATAATTCAGTTAAGCAAGTAAGCATCGGACTTTGGGAACATGGTTGGCAAAGTTTTTACACATTAGGAGGAAAACTAAATGAATCTGCAGCATATGCTAAAACTAAAACTACTTTCTATTTAGGTGCTGAATTGTCTCCAGCCCTACTTGGTGTTGGATATATTGTAGGTCCGGCAATTGCTAGCTTTGTTTTTTTTGGAGGGCTTCTAGGAGCTATTGTAATTATGCCAATTGCCAGTGCATTACTAAATCCTACTGATGCATTCATAGAACAAATTACATCGGCTGCAATGAATGGCGAAGTCATTAATTATGGTGATTATGCAAATCATATCAATGGCCGAAGAAGAATGGTCGGTGTTGGAACTATGCTAGTTGGTGGATTATACACTTTAGTAATTATGCGTGAGTCTTTGATAAAAGGAATTACTGAAATGATTGAGGCAACTAAATCTACAGTATCCACAAGAGAAGGAAAGATAAGAACTGATGAAGACTTACCTGCTAAATCAATAGCCATAGCTAGTGCTGCGATGGCAATCCCAATGTTCTTTATGGTATGGATTATTTCTGGACTATTGTTACCAGCTATATTATCATTAATCATTATTTTTACTGCTGGATTCCTATTTGCCGCTGTAGCAGGATATATGGCTGGAATAGTGGGCAGTAGTAATAATCCTCTTTCGGGAGTTACAATAATTGTAGTAATTTTAACGGCGACAACCTTTGCATTGTTAAACAGCTTAGTTTATGGTGGAGAACATACTCAAGATTTGCAAGTTGCAGTCATTGGAGTCGCAGCATTTGTTGCTTGTGCAGGAGCAATTTCTGGAGATAATTTACAAGATCTAAAAACAGGCTATATTTTAGGAGCAACACCTTGGAGGCAACAAATTGGCCAAATTGTTGGTGTGGCAGCAGGTGCATTAGTAATTCCTCTTGTCTTAAACTTATTATCTGATCAAATTTTGAATGGAGACTTAGAAGCTCCACAGGCATTTTTAATGGCCAGCATAACTAATGGCATACTTGGAGGTGGAATGGATTGGTCAATGGTTTTCATGGGATCTGGAATTGCCTTTTGTCTTGTAGCTCTTAGACACCCTGAATCTTACATCAATATTCTTATCTGTGCATATGCTTTATTTTTAATTGGTGGATATTTAGAAGGCGCAATCCCTGCCTTTTTATTTTCGGGAAGTTTATTAATTGCTGCAACACAAGGATGGATTAAAGAAAAAGGCGGACTAAATATATCTATTATGGCTGTAGCTGTGGGAATGTATCTTAGCTTAAAAATGACAATTCCTATATTCATTGGAGGTATGATAAAAATGTATATTGACGGTAGATTTGATAAACCATTAAGAATAACAAGACCTGAATTGTACAAAAAAGGTGAAGAAGAATTATTAGCACAAGAAAAGGAGAAACTGCATGGACCTGGTATTTTGTTTGCTTCAGGCTTAATCGCAGGAGAGGCTATTATGGGAATTGGGCTGGCTGGAATGGCAGTTTCTGGAATATATCTTGGAATGACTGATGATCCTTCCATTTACCCTGGCCTTCTCGCTTTCACATTTGGAGCAATAATTATGGCAACTTTTAGTTTAAGACAAACTAAAGAGGATGGTTTTGGAAAAATTGAAGAATGGAGCTTTAGTGAAGATATACAAGAAGCTGAAATGATTGAGAATACTCCAAAAAAGAAAACTGGAAAAAAATCAAAAAAGAAACAATGAGATTGAAAAATGGCTGAAAGAAATTTTGTAGTCATCGGCCATCGTGCACACACGGTCGCAGATTGGAAACTTGATGATTTATGTGGTGGAGCTGGAAGGCTTGATGTTCTTGTAAGGTGTGTAACTGCTTCTCTTTGGAAGTCTCATGGGATAAGAAGTGATACTGATGTTTGGTTGATTCTTAATGGGCCTCCCAATGCACCAATAACTGTTCATTTTAGCGGTGAAAAAATACGCTATCTAAATCCGGACGAAAGATCAACGGCAGCACTAATAAGAAATGGATTAGTCAAATATAAAAACCAAAATAAAGCATTAGAAACCAGCCCAGGAGTGACCTTGGAAAAAATAGGTTTAGAAGAAATTTTAATGAGATTACCTAATCCTGTACTTTTGAACGAGAATGGTAAGGATGAAATTAAAAATTCAGGTACCTTTATACTCGGAGATGACAAAGATCCTACCGAAACTGAAATGCTAATACTAAATAAATTACCGAAGATTAACTTAGGAAATGAAAGTTTGCTCAGTTCAGCCTGTATAACATTAATACATCATCGTCTAGACGAAAAATAACATGGAAGCCATAATTCTAGTAGGAGGCTTAGGAACCAGACTCAGACCTTTAACTCATACAATACCAAAACCGTTACTTCCTTTAGCAAATATTCCAATGGTAGAACGCATGATTCGTAATTTACCCGAAGTATTTGATACTGCAATTTTGGCAGTCAATTATGGCTTAAAGGACATGGAAAAATATTTTGAAGAACGGGATGTTGGAAAAAAAGTTATTATTGTTCCGGAAGATAAACCATTAGGAACTGGAGGAGCAATGCGAAACTGTATTGATCATGTTACTGGTACTACTGCAGTGTTTAATGGAGATGTAGTAAGCTCTATAGACTTGAATAAAATGTTAGAACAACATACCAAAACCAAAGCTAAGGGAACGCTCGCCTTATGGGAAGTTAATGATCCAAGCAGATTTGGAGTTGTTGAATATAAAAATGGAGAAATATTGCAATTCCAAGAAAAACCCGAAAGGGGTACTGAATTATCAAATTTAATTAATGCAGGAACTTATCTACTCGAACCTGAAATATTAGAGATGATACCTCCAAATCAAAAAATATCGATAGAGAGAGACATATACCCTAAAGTGGCCGGAAAAGGATTACATGGTTTCCCATTTGAAGGACACTTCATAGATTCTGGTACGCCTGAATCTTATCTGGAAGCTAATTTTAAATCAATCGGAAATAATGGAACTGCAGCACATACTGGAGCGAGTATACGTGGCTCTGTCTTGATACACAAAAATGCAAAATTAGAACATTGTATAATTGGACCTAATGCAATTATTGGACCAAATGTTAATCTTGAAAAATGTGTAATTAGAAATTCAGTAATACTTTCGGACGTTAAAGGTCACGGTAGTGTTATAGAAAACTGTATCATAGGACCTGAAATAAAATTTAAAGAAGATTCAAAACGAAGTTTAATATCTCCTAAAGGTCAAATAACATTTTAGATTAATTATGTCTGTTAAAATTATTCAAATTCCTGTTGGACCCTTGGTAATGAATGCTACACTGGTCATGGATAAAGAAAGTAAGGAAACTATATTCTTTGATCCTGGTGATGAAATTGAAAGAATACTGGAAATTGCTGAGGCTGAGAATATGAATATTACGAGACTTATAGCAACTCATTGCCATGTTGATCACATTGCTGGCGCCAGCTTGGCGATTAAAAAATTAGACTTACCTCTTGAAATATGTCCTTTAGGAAAAGAAATGCTTGGGAATGTTGGACCAATTGCTGCAGCATTTGGATATGTTGCCTCTGAAATTAAAGAAGGTGGCTATCTCAATGAAGGTGATATTGTAAATATTGGAAAAACGGAATTCCGTATTCTTCATTGCCCTGGACATAGCCCTGACTCACTTTGCTTCTATACAGAGGGTATTTTGATAGGAGGGGACGTTATCTTCAGAGGCAGTTTGGGAAGAACTGATTTACCTGGAGGAAATACTAAACAGTTAATGGATTCCATTACTAAAAAAATATATTTATTACCAAATGATACTGCCATTTATCCAGGGCATGGGCCTAAAACTACATTGACAAGAGAAAAGAAAGAAAATCCCTATCTTAATGGAACATTAAGATTGGCATAGTAATGTTTATATCGATTAAATAATTGAGGTATAATTAATGAGTTATGAGAAATACAATGAAAAAGTGAAAAAAATCTCAGACTCTATCAAACTAAATGATAAACTAATTACTACAAATCGAAAAGGACACAACTATCGAGATCTTAAATTTAAAAAAGACCAAACTAGGATAGATACTGGAAATTTAACAAATATACTTACTTTAGAAGAAGATTATATTGATTGCGAATCGGCAGTAACTATAGGTAAAGTTAATCGAATGACGATTCCAAAGAAAAGAATAATCCCTTCATTACCTGAAGGTGATAACTTTACTGTTGGAGGATGCCTTGCTGGATTAGGACTAGGGTCAAGCTCGTACATTCACGGTTTTTTCAATGATAATGTAATAGATTTTGATATTGTTTTAGGAAATGGAGATATTATGAAAAATGTTTCAAAAACAAATAATTCCGATTTATACTATGGAATCGGTGGAACATACGGTACTATGGGGATAATTACAAGAGTAAAAAGTAAATTAATTCATTGTGAAAAACATGTTAAAATAGACTATCTAAATTATAATTCTTTTGAAAGCTTTTATCGTGAATTTAAAAAAAGGATTAATGACAAAAGTGACGATTTTATTGAAGCATTTGCAAATAAAAAAGAAAATTACACAATCGTAGCTGCAAACTTTGTAAAAAATGTGAAATCTGAAGAAATCTCTATTATAAAAGATAAAGATATTCTGAAGCAAAGACACCTCTCTATTTATGCACAAATTGCGAAAAAAAAGAGCCATACTTACTTACGATCATTAGACTATCTAGAGAGATATAGTTATGCCGCTTTTTGGGGCCATTATCTCTATACTCCTTACAAGATCAGGGATTATATTTATGCAGGATTAATGTATTCACTTATGCCAAAGAAAATACTAGATTCATCACCAGGTCACGGAAAGTATAATATTTCAAAATATTTCCACGCTGCCAATCACATAGTTGGAGATTATACTAGAGATGAATATGTTCTTGCGACTGATTTAGGAGTCCCATTATCCAAATTAAAAGAAGCAATGGAATTGGCAGATAATATGACTGAAACATATCCTCGTTGGATATGCCCCATAATTGACAATTATAATTCAAAGAAGATTTTTTGTACAAGGAAACCAGAAATGTGTCAAGATGAGATTATACTTGACTTAGGAATATATGGAATTAAAAATACTAGTACAGAATCAAAACTAATTAATCAAGCCTTCGAAAAATTTTCTTTTGACAATGGCATATTCAAAGGGTTTTTTTCTACATGCTATTTTACTTATGAAGAGTTTTGGAAACAATTCGACCAAAAAAAGTATGAGAATATAAGAGAAAAATATCATGCTAAGGGAAATTTTATGGATATTTATGAAAAAATAAATTATAGAAATAAGAAGAAGAAAAATAATTTGAGAAGTCAACTATTCACGTTCTTCGGAAAAAGATACTTGAAACAAATCAATAGCAATCAGGAGAAATTGGTCAGGTAATAAAATGAAAGCATTAATCGTAGGTAATAGACCTCTAAATAGTAATATAATTGATTTAGCAAAAGAAAAACTAATAATAGCTGCAGATGGAGGAGCTGATAGACTATTAAAACACAATATTACGCCCAATATTGTCATTGGGGATTTTGATTCCATCTCTGATAAAAGTGCAACTAAATTAGAAGAATGGCTTGTTTCAAACCGAAATATTCAAAAAACGGATTTAGAAAAAGCCGTGGATTATGCTATTGAAAAAGGAGCAACTGAAATCCAAGTAATTGGATGGTCTGGAGGTAGAATTGACCACACATTAGCAGCATTAGGTTTGGCTTTTAATTCTATAATTAGTCTAATAGACGAACAATTCACAGTAGAAGCAGTTAAAGATTCAAAAATAATCGAAGGTGAAGAAAGTACCTTATTTTCCCTTATTGCAATGCCTGAAGCACGTGTTAGCGTATCTGGAGCAAGATGGAATTTACAACATGAAAAGTTGAAGATGGGTGGAAGAGGTATTCATAATGAAATAGGACCTACTGGAATTACTACTATTGATTGCCACAGTGGAAATTTGCTATTAATTCAGGGTAATTTTGTATTGCCTCACGATTGACTATTTTCTATTTCAGAAACTATAAAAGTCATTAACGCTGAACCTAGAAGTGCTGATAAAAATACTTCAAGATTAGCTAGGCCAGATTCATTGACCGGATTGGTCAAATAATCTATTCCAGTCTGTAAATCTGAAGTATAAATTCCATATATTACTACGGAAATTAATCCAAATATAGCACCTATCAAACCACCATTTGCTGTAACTCTATTTGATAAAGATAAGAAAATAGGAAGGACTGTGGCTGCAGCAAATAGATCGGCAACCAAAAAAACTCTGAATACACTTAAAGCATCTTCTGAATAATACCATGCCAACAAAATTGCAATCGGAGCTGTAGCAATCACTGCATAACGGGCCTGTTGAATATCAAATTTAGAATCAGTTAAATCTCTAGAGATAACTGCAACAATGGCATTCTGAAGTGTATCTATACTGGAGCAAACTAAAGCAACACCTAGAACTAATAACATAGCCAGTACAGGTTCAGGATAATTACTAATTAGTTCAAAAAAAGCTATAGAAGGATCGTTGATAGCCCCTCTGCCAGCTGTAACAGTCCCTAAAAAACCAAATAATAAAACGGTTATAAAACAGAGAATTGAAGCCATTATAGCTCCCTTCTGTAATGAATTGTCATCTTTTGAGGCCCACGTACGTTGCCAATTACCTTGCGAAAACATTTCAGCTGCAGTTATTGCCAATACAAGAGCCAATCCTGCTTTAAATGTTGAATAATCACTAATACTTCCATGATACCAGTCCCATTCAATATCTTCTGGAGTATAGGCTTGAGCATCAGTAATTGTTCCACTTAAGCCTTCATTAAAAATTAATAAAACAACACAAATTACTAGCCAAATTATGAATAATGATTGTATTCGATCAGTCTTAATTGAAACTGGCAGACCTCCAATTACTGTGTAAAATGTTGTGACACAGGCAACACAAATTATAGGAATTAAAAAATCAATTCCTGATAAAAATTCAACTGCACGCCCGATCGCAATATACTCTGCAAACATAAAAGTAAACATGTAAATTAAAGAGATTACACCAACATACAATTGCATTGGACGGCCCATTTTTTGACGAACAAAATCTGCAAGAGTTACTCCATCTGGAGTCAATTTACGAATTATAGGACCTAAATAAGCCAATAAAATAAATGGAGTAGCGGAAGATAAAGCATAACCAAACACATCATAGAAACCTCCGTAATAACCAACTTCAGAAGGGCCAAAAAGAATCCATATCCCCATTCCAGAAGCAAATAAACTAAGTCCAATCATTATCCAATTTTGACTCCCTCTGGCAGATAAGAAAAAGTCAGTATCCAACTCCTTTTCTGAGGATTCTCTATAACCCAACCAGGCAAAAAAAGCTAATGAACCAAAAAGCAAAATATAAGCAATACTAGATGTGATCATGCCATGGCCTCCATATATTCGCCTAAATTTTCAACTATTTTACAAACCCTTTCATGATTTTTACCAATAATATACAATGACGGTTCAAAACCATAACCACCTTCATCTATCAAAGCTTCAACCTCGCTAGAGGCTTTATTAATTGACAAGTTTTCTCCATTTCTTTCTAATTTAGCAGATGAAACCTCTAATTTATTTAATATATCTGAAACTATAGAATCCCATCTAAGATTAATTATTACTGAAGTATTCGAATTAAATCTTCGCAATTCTAATAGTATATTTGACAAATGTGAAGAACCTCCAAATTTCGCTGAAGAAACCGGTCGAGCCTGACCTCCAATGGGTATTAATCGACCTGGAAATGCAGCTATATCTGAAATTTCAGTAGCTTCATTAGTTGCTATTGCAATGTTTACTCTTACTTGTGGTGAAAGTATAGGAATTACTCTAGCCAGTCTCTTACGCATGTCTGTGATATTTACTAGAGTTCTCTCTCGATTACCCTGAATAGGAAAATTTATGTTCAATTCGTGATTATCAACTTCTATTGTTAATTTCCAAGAGGAAGCGTCGCCTTCCTTGAGAATCACTGCTAAGGATTTAGCAGCTTCTTGTAAATTGCTTTCTATTGGTTCTTTGTAACGTGTTGGTAAAGTGTGCAAATAATTACCAGCCATCACTTGGCTAACTCCTAAGGCATTACCAAGACGTGCTTGAGTCCACCCCTCTTCAGCAAGTATTCTACAAGAACGGCCTCTCAATTCTTTAAACAAATTACTAGTTAATTCTACAGGCATCATATTAGTCAATTATAAAATACAATAAGTCATTTATATAATTTATGTAAGCCTTTTAGCAAGGGGTCTAATGAACTCTGTTAAAGAGGTTAAATTTAATGAAAAATATACCAGTATCAAAAAAAATTATAAGTGAAATCTTTGATGAAACTGGATTTGATCAAAATAATCTATCTATACGTGAAACAAATCGCTTGGCTACAATCATAAGTAAAAAAGGCGGCATTGATTTTATTAGAATGGAAATGGGAATTCCAAATATCCCACCTTCTGAAATTGCTAAAGAAGCAGAGAAAGAAGCAATCGACAGAGGTATGCAAGGTTTCTACCCTCCATTTGACGGAATACCTGAGTTGAAATCAGCAGGAAGCGAATTTGTCAAAGCCTTCTTAGATGTAAATGTAGAACCTGAAAATGTAATACCAACTTGCGGGTCCTTACAGGGAGGATATATCTCTCAAGCCTTAGCCGGAAAGATGCACCCTGGAAAGGATACAATTTTGTACTTAGATCCTACCTTTCCAGTGACAAGGTACCAAGCTAAATTCTTAGGATTGAATAGTACTGGTATTGAACTTTATGACAATAGAGGTGAAAGACTAATTGAGGCTATTAATGAAAAAGTCAAAAATGGAAATATAGGAGCAATTCTATGGTCATCTCCAAACAACCCTAGTTGGTCATGCTTAACTGAAAATGAGCTAAAGGGGATTGCTAAGATTTGTGATGAAAATGACATCTTAGCAATTGAAGATTTAGCATATCTGGGAATGGACTTTAGAAAAGATTATTCACAACCTTATCAAAAACCTTACATACCTACAATTGGTAAATTTGGAATTAACTGGGTAACTTTAATTTCAGCTTCTAAAGCCTTTTCATTTCCAGGACCAAGATGTGGACTGGCCATTATTTCTCCAAAGCTAAATAAAATGGAATTTGAAGGGCTTGAAGATTTCTGTGGCCGTAAAAGGTTTGGACATGCTTTTGCATTAGGAGGACTATACGTCACTACATCGGGGACAAGCCATACTGCACAATTTGCTTTAGCTAAAATGTTGAAGGCATCTGCTGAAGGGAAATTTAATTTTATTAAGATAACTAGTGAATATGGAGAAAGAGCAAAACTGGTTAGGAAACTGTTTCTAAAATATGGATTTAAACAGGTATACGAAAAAGATATGGATGAAATCGTCGGAGATGGATTCTATCTTACAATGTCCTATCCTAACTATGACGGAAATAACTTAATGTTAGAATTAATGAGATATGGCATATCAACAATTACTCTAAAATCAACCGGTTCAAATAGACACGAAGGGTTACGAATTTGTATCTCTTTTGTGGATTTGAAAGATATGCCACTTTTGGAAGAAAAATTGAAAAAATTTATGGAGAATAACACTTGAGCACAAACAATATAGATTTCGATAATTTAACTTTTACATTTACGAAGACTCGGTCAATGTACGTTACAAAATGTAAGCAAGGAGACAACTGGAATTCTGGAGAGTTAGTTCCCTATGGAAATATTTCAATATCCCCTGCTTCAACTGTTCTTAATTATGGTCAAGGATTATTTGAAGGAATGAAAGCTTACAAGACTGAGGGTGGACGCATTTTGTTATTTAGACCCGAAAAAAATGCAGAAAGGGCCGCTATGGGATGTACTCGATTATCTATGCCTGAAGTTCCTAAAAATGTTTTTTTGGAAGCTGTAAAAACAGTTGTCAAAGATAATTCAGATTATATACCACCTACTGAAAAAGGTGCA
>MDSW01200036.1_pt1 | contig 17377 bp, 23 predicted proteins | sample 811171 | NCBI WGS metagenome assembly MDSW01 (sample SAMN05326641, study PRJNA326480) | marine metagenome | isolation source: seawater | place: Atlantic Ocean: North West | collected 2012
ACGGGGCGACGCTATCTGAATATGAGCGAGGACGACAGCGAATAGAACGATTACGCCAACGTCAGGATCGCGTTTTTACAGAAAGAATGTTGCTTAATCAACTGCTGGATCAGGTCGCTCACGCCTTGCGTGCGCTGCTCCTGCAAATCGAGCCATTCGCGGTATTTGTCCTGCGACTTCTGCATCGCCTCAAGATGGCGCTGCTCGGCTTCGGTCATGCCCGCCGCCAGAGTCTTGCCGCTTGGCAGGTTTGTTCGGCCTGTGTTGGGTTTGTCCTGCGTGCCGGGCTCATTGGCGGATCGGGTGATATCGATCTTCAGCGGGCCTTTGTCCATGGCCCGGTCGATCATCAGCGCGGCGTCCCAATACTTGTCGGCCGCCTTCTGGTTCGCTTCATTCAGGTCTGACCCGAGCGGGTATTGCGTTGCACGCTGTGTGCTGGCCCGTCCGCGCTCTTCGTACATCTGCCTGAGAGCGGCTAAGCGCTCCTTGGAGAGACTGGCGAGGTCTTCCTCGGTCGGTGTGCCGCTTTGCAGCCTGCGGCCCATATCGGAGGACGAGCCGGCGATCTGTGCCGTGCCGCTGACCGTGGCCGTGGTGATGCCGAACAGCCGGGCAATCAACGCATTGCTGCCGAACTTGGCGATATCACCGAGCGTATTCTTGATGTCGTCGAGCTGTTCTCGCAGAGAGTCGAAAAACGTCTTGATCTTGCCGGTCTCACCAGACTCCTTGATGAAGCGTTGCATCTCGTCGGCGGCATCCGACAGGGACGGCGCAAGCTCGATTGTGGCCGTTCGCACAAGACCTTTGATGGCGTCCGCAACGCGATCCCATGCCTGCCAGAATTGGAGAATTTTCTGAACGTCGATCTCGCTGTTGGCGAGGTTCAGCTCGCGTGCTCTTTGGGTATAGAGCCGTAGCAGTTCGGCGTTGTCCTTCAACAACGGCCGGAGACGTGACCCTTCGTCGGCCATTGATTCGAGAATATTGACCTGTGCCGCTGCGGGCAGGCTGCTGATCGCGTTACCGATCTCGGTCAGCATCTCAACCGGCTTGAGCTTGATGAGGTTGTCAGCGGACAAACCGAGCTTTTCCAGCGGATCGGCCAGTTCACCGCCGCCGGTCAGCGCCACGTCGCCGATCTTGTCGCTCAGATCCTTGAGGATATCCGCGGCCTTGTCCGACTCGATGCCGACCTTGCCGGTGGCGAACTGGAACGCCTGAAGCTCGCCCGTTGCGATATCGAGCGCCTGCGCGGTTTCGTTGGCCCGCTTGACCATATCCGACTGGCTTTTCATCACCGCGCCGACTGCGACACTTACGCCCGTCAGACCGGCTGCAAGCTGTGTGGCCGACCGTGCAATATCGCTAAAGTGCCGGTTCATGTTGCGCGAGAAACGCCGCATCTTGCGGTCGAACGTCTCTGTGCGCTTCTGCGCTTGGTCGAGGTTCCGGTCGAAGCCGCCGGTTTTGGCGACCAAATCGACGCTCAGCGTGCCGAGAGAGCCGCTCGGCATTACAGCTCACCGATCGATTGGAATGCCGCGATTACTTGTTTCATGTCGATGCCTTCCTCGCTGTGCTCAGGTTCGGCGCCGTACAGGAAGTCCGCCGGCTGCGACTTGCCGCCCATGGCCTGCACGATCAGCGCTTGCACGGTGGCTAGATGGCCCTCCAGCTTGCTGCCCGCATCCAGCGGTCCGGTCTTGGTGCGATACGCCATCCATTGCAGAGCTTCGCGATACGTCAGTCGTTGCTTGGCTTCTGCGATCGGGCAGCCGAAGACTTTTGCGATCTCGAACCAGAAGTCGTCGGCGGGCGTGATGCTTTTGGGTCGGTGCGGGCCTCTTCATCGCCCACACCATTCACGCTCATGACGTGATCGGAAAACAGCATCGCTAGACCGGCGTTCAACTGGTACGCCTGTTCATAGGTCAAGGCTTCGTCGCCATCGTCACCGAGACGGATCGCCATGCTGATTAGCTCGGCGGACTGGCTGGCATCCGGGTTGTCGCGGTTGTACACGCGATCGATATCGCCGAACGCCAGACGCCGAACATAGAACTCGACTTCGTGCTCTTCGCCGCCGTGGCGCCAGGTGCCCGAACGCTTCACCAGATCGGCGCTGATAATCCCGCCCGATTCGGTAATCTCGCGAATGCTCTTCATGCCTTGGCCTCGACCTGCGGACGGCCACTGACCTGAACGCCGACCGATGCGGTCACAACGTCATTCATGGAGAAGTCGAACTCCAGCGAGGTCACGAAGCCCTCAAAGGTGATGTTGGAGCGATCCGTAAACGCCCAGCCTTCGCTGAACGTCGGTGCGTCCGTGCCGTCGGAGAAACCGATCGCCCACTGCTTGCTGTCGCCGGTCTTCTGAAGATCCCGAAGCGTGATGTGGCTCGCGTCGCTCGGGTCGAAGCGAACGTCGAAGGTGATCTCGCTGGGCGTGGAGAGTCCCTTCACGTAGGTGCGATCGGTATCGTCGAGGCTCGTGGTCTCAATCGACTCGTTGGTCGCACCACCGCCGGAGATGGAGGTCGGCTGACCGATCTTGGTCACAGTGCCGTCCACGTTCACGAACAGTGCGGTTTGCTGGGATGCAATGGCCATGTCATTTACCTTTGGCTGATACTTGCTTAGTGATGCCGTCCCATAGATCGTCGGAAACGGCAGTGAACACTTCGGTCCGGGTGTTGTCCGCGCTATTGCGGATGAAGGGCTGCGCCTGCATATGCGCGGTGCCGCGTTCGAGAAAGAGCCCGTAGTGATACGGCTGGCCGGGCTTCGAATCCTTCACGCCCGTGCTGACGCCTTCGTCGAAGTCGAACCGCCGCAATGTCCGCTTCGGAATCGAGCGCGTGGCGATCTGCTTGTATACCGCTTCGCTGGTTGCCGGATCGTCGAACTTGCGGGCGTTGCGCTTCATCTCGTTGCGCAGGGGCTTGGCGCCGGCTCGCAGACTGCGGCGCACGACTTTCTTGGCTTCCTTGCCTTGCAGGCTCCTGAGCTGGGCCAGCACGCCGTCCATTCCCTCGATGCGTTGCCTGGCCATCAATTCAGTACCCCGTTGGATACGATGGCCACGGCAGGCGCATACGGCGCCCGTCGATGAAAGACGCTGCAATCCATGCTGTAGCGCGACAGCAACGTATCGGGGTCGCGGCCCATAGCCAGCGGGCCGTCGATGACGCTGTGATAGCGCTCAACATAGTTTCGGGCCGTCCACATGGCCTCACGTGCGATTACCGGGTCGGCTGCGTACACGTCGATCTGGATGCGCTGCTGGTCGCTGTCGGGCGCGTCTGAAAGCGAGTTGTAGGCCACGTTGCTGATCGGCTGCCAAACGACAAAAGGCTCGGGCGCATTCTGTGGCGCGGTCATCATGTAGATGCGGCCCTCGATATAAGTCGCCAGCGCGGTATCTGCCTGCAATAGCGCGGTGATGTTCTCGATCACGTCGTCACCTCGCTGCACATGAGAGTGAGGTGATCGAAGCCCGAACCGTCGTCGGGTAACACAGCCTCGATGCCGTAGGTCGTGCCGCGATGCGTGACTCGCATAGTGGCGTCCACGTCATCCCGATAACGGATCGTCACGCGGGTCGAGACTTCGGATTGCACCTGCTGTGCAGCGAAGTATTCGCGCCCGGACTGAGGCGCTACGTGCGCCCATACGCTCGCAACGTCGGTCCAGTCGAGTGTGACCTCGCCGTAGTCGCTGCGCGTCTCCTGACGGGCCTGCAAGGCGACCTTGTGGCGGAGTTGGCCGGCCGACACTTGCATCACGCGATCCTCGGACAGCGCAACGGCTGGAGTAGCGCAGTCGCACCGGGGCCAAGCGAATAGCCGTTCATGAACCAGTCGATCTGATTCTTCTGTTGCGGACCTTCACGCTGGATGTACTGACGTGCCAGCTCGACCAGAACGGCCAGCCGGACGCATTCGTGTAGTTCGTCGTCGGCGTTGTACAGCCGGGATTCGGAGCCGCACCACATAATGACGGCGTTCTCGACTGTCGGGATCGCCATGTTCAGCCAGGGCGTATCGGCATCGTCGAGGCGCAGATGCTCCTTCGCTTCATCGGCGGTGATAAGGCTAGGCATCGTTCACCCCCACACGCGACAGCGGCACATCCTGCTGCTGAACGAGTAGCTGGTCACCACCCTCGACGGGCGGCAGATCGAACTGCGCACGCGCTTCATTGCGGCTATAGATCCCGTCCGTAACCAGACGCCCGTAGACTTCGGCACGGCGGCCCTGATCCATGCGCAGCAGTTGATCGGTATCGAGCTGGATGTACTGGCGTCGGGGCAGGTTCAGCGCCCGTGTCAGCAGCGTCTCCATGGCGTTGACGTGCTGTTGCAGGCCGAGCACGAAGTAAGACCGCATGTACTCGGCGGGCTTCTGGCCGGACGGCAGGGATTCAGCGCCGACGATGAATGGGTGAACGTTGAACGCCTGGCAGATTGACTTTTCGGATAACTGGAGTTGCTCTACCACCTGCGAATCGACTGCCTTGGAGGCGAAGGCCGTGAATTTCGCGTCTGCCCCGACCACTCGCGTATCGGTGGGCTTGGTGTTCGACCAGTAATCCTTGAGCGCCTTGGCGTCTTCTTCGGACAAACCAGCGGGAACGGTCAGCAGACCACCCAGCACCGAGCCGTTACTGAACAGTTCGGCGTTGTTGCGGGTGATGTGATACGCCTTAAGCGCCGTCCAGTAAGCCGCTGTAACCGGCGGCACGCCGATTAGCTGATGAAACAAGCACGGCCCGCGATCGTGGATCACATCGCTAGCCGGGATGGTGATCTCGCCGTCGCCGAACCGTTCGGGCAAGAGATTCTGTTTGGAGCCCAGACTCAAGCGATAGAACACATCGCCGAACTCGCTGACCAGCGGTTGAACCTTCGTCCAGTCGAGCACGAACATCTGGCCGGCGGCTTTCAGGATCAGCGCATTACCGTGCTGGAGCTTCGATAGAATCCACGCCCGGCGGAAAGCGTCCGGCGTCTGGTAGTCGTTCGGGGACTCTAGGGCGCGCGCATTCGCTGGAATACCGACCGTTCGTGGAATGCCGTTGCTGTCGTTCTGCTTGACGCGCCACGGCAGTTTGCCCACATCCGAGCTGATCCGATCGAGACACGCGAACAGCGTCGGGCTGGATGTCAGAAGCTCGCCCTGCTGCACCTCGACATTGCGCTGCCAGGCGCCGCTGAACGGCTCCAGAATCCGGCGCCAGCCCCCGGAGTTAAACCCCGAAGGCTGATCGGTTGCAGCCTTAGTGCGGAAGGGGATCCAGCGCATGTTTACGCCGCCGCTTCACCGTAGGCTGCGCCCGTGATGCGAGCCACACTGTTAGCACGGCGCGGCATCCAGTTCAGGCGCTGCTCGACACGGAAGGCAGACAGATTGTTCTGCCAGAGCGAGACCAGCGATCCCGTGCCGTCCGGGCTGTCGTTCATCTCGATCGAAGCCTGATCGGACATGCTCAGCTCAATGCCGCCGTCCGTGGCCCAATAGATATTGTCGGCGTCTACCAGGTAGATATCGCCAGCGGTTACGTACTCGCTCACAACAACCGGCAGGCCGCCCAGCGTGCCGCCGTTCATGCCGATACCGGGGAACTCGGACTGACCCAGGCTGTTGGTCATCAACGAGATGGCAAGCGCCGTGCTGCCGTCCATGACCCACGAACAACCGTTGACGTTGCGATTAGCGGTGATGAACTGGCCGAACACAGCCTTCATGTCGGCTCGCAGCGCGTCGGCGTCCGCGCCGGAGGCTTCAACGCCGGTCACACCATTGGTGATCGACGCCGGTTTCACGTTCGCGGTGCCGCCATTGCTCGGATCGATGAACGAAGTGTCGATCTGCATCCGCAGGGCATCGACCAGGGAATCACGGATAAGCGCATCGGCGGCCGGGCTGGAATCGCGCAACAGCTCCATGCTGGCAACCGCAATACTCGCGACCTTGAGCGGGTCGAGGCTGGCTTGGCTGAAGCCCTGCGACGTAACCGGCTTCGGGCTAGCTTCGCCGACCCAGTTGGCGGAACCGATCGAGTCCTGCGTGATGAGCGGCACGCGAAAAGGCACGCTGCGCATCGGCAGATTACCCACGATCGTGCGGGGCATGAGGTAATTGACGAAGTCGCCGTAGATCCCCGACTCGGTTACAAGCCCGTTGTCCGCTGTCTGCGGAGTAACCGCGGCCTTGGTCATGATGGCCTCGGTCGTCTTCACGATACGTTCATCGCCGTAAAGACGTTCGGCGATCTGCGTTGCGTCGCGTTTCTCGATCGAGCCCAGCGCCAGACAGCGGGCCGCCTTCGCAAAGCCGATGCCGCCGGACAAGTCCGACGTGTTCTTGGCCTGGCGAAACTGCGTGCCGGGATGGCTCTTCTCGACCGGCTCGGCGTTGGCCTGCTCGGTGACAAGCATCTTTTCGAGGCGTGCCACGTCGGAATCGATCTGCTCAATTTCAGTCTGTAGCTCGTCGACGCTGGTCTGTTCGTCCGACGATAGGCTGCGATCTTCATTCGCGGCCTTGTCGGTCAGCTCGACCTGCTTCTTGAAAGCAGCCTTGCGGGAATCTCGGTACTGATTGATCTGTTCGGCTAAACCCATGTGCTTTTACCTGTGAAGTTTTGAACAACTCTTCAATTGTTACGCAAAAAAAAGTGCGTCTTTCTGAGAGTGAAACCGCGATGCGGCGTCGGTGTAGGCGTCGGATCTGGCGCCAGAATGCTCTTGATCGTCTGGATGCTTGCGTCCTGATTGGCAGGAATCGTCACGGCCGAAAGCTCCATCCAGTCCCAAGCGGAGATAGCCATGCCGCCACCCTCGCGGGGCTGCCATTCTTTCGGCACGAAACCGATCGACAAGCCACGGACAAGGCCGCTCTTGATGCTCGCCCAGGCTTCCTGCAAGCGGCCGGTTAGGCCGTTCGGCATTTCGTCGGTGGGTCGCTGGATGCTGGCGCTGATCTCGATACCGGAGTCGGTAAACGTTGCCGTATCAACATGGCCGATCGGAGAGCGGTGATCGTGCTGCCACAACAGCGGAATCGGCAAGGTGAATTGCGCGCCCTTGGGATCAACCGTGTCTCGCATCCGATCCGGCGTCGGCGTCGAGGCGATGCCGGTGAAGCTCCAGCTATCGCCGTCAACGGCCTTAACGTGAATCGTCGAATACAGACGGTTGTACATACGTACAGTTTACCACGTCACAAAGTAAAAAGGGCAAGCTTTTTTGACATTGATTCGGGATTCAGGGCCATGATTGCAGTCGCGTCGAATAGAGCCATTAAAGGATCGATCTTTCCGCGCCCGCTGGCCTGCTTTGTTATCAAGATAGAGTTGGCTCTCGGCTCGACACGAGCGTTACTGACAGCCCAGCGCATAAGCCCCTGATTGGCAGGCATGAATGACCCATCGGCGAGCCATCGCTCGGCGGTGCTGATCGCGCTGCCTAGTTTCCACCCCTGGCTGATTCCAATGATCTTGTCGCTGGGAACGCCTGCATTCTGGATTGCTTCAACGATCTGCGCGATACCGGCCGGATCGCAGCCGATCTGATATAACTTTCCGGAGCTTTGAACCTTGGCGCACATCGCGGCGAGCTGCTCGATATCTGGCCCAGTCGGAACGATCGTCAGATCCCCGTCTTGCTCGAAGCCGCGCAGCGTCGGTGCGATCTGTTCGCGGCGCTTGAGGGCGATCTCGCCGCACCAGGCATGACCCCAGCCCAGCTTGCGCCCGGTGCCGCTCTCACGGCCTATGGCGTACAGGCCGAGTAAGTCGTCGAGACCGCCGCCGTCGATGCCGAGTGTGATGACCTCGCTTCGGTCGATCAGATCGTCAAGGGCGAGCGGCGCCTCGTTCTGCTCCCAATAATCCGCGCCCGACCATCTGTCGCTGCGCAGTGCTAAGCCGATTTCGATATTCGCGTGTTTCGCCAAAAATAGCTGAAGCTCGCCGTCTATGGCGTTCTTGACTCGGTTGTACTGCCGCGTAAGCCAGGCTGCGTCAACGCTGTAGCCGAGACTCGGGTTCGCGTACTTAAACAGGTCGGGATCGCTGGGGCGTATATCTCGCGGTGGCTCGAACAGGATCGGCAGGAACGTGTCGTCTTCTACCTTGCCGTCGATAATCTGGCGGGCATAGTTCAGTTTGCTTTTGAAAACGCCCACAGGGGCATCGTCCGCTTGCGTTGTTAAATAGACGATCCAGCCTTCCGGTCTCGCCGTTAAGCCGCCTGTGGCCTCCATGAGCATCGCCTCGGCACCGTTCTTCTGGGCGAGGAATGACAGCTCGTCCACCAGGATATGGCCGGCCTGCTTGCCAGCGACCACGTTACTGTCAGCGGCCACGACTTTGATCGTGTTGCCGGTGATGCGATGGCGGATCTCTTTTACGTGATCCCTTACGTGGAACAGCTCGCGCAGTTCGTCGTCCGCCATGACCATGCCGCGCGCTGCGTTGTAGGCCGTGGTCGCCGCTTCCTTGGTTGCGGACAGGATCAGGAACTCGTCGTTTTCGCGCCAGGACAAGATGCAGGCAACCAGCATTAGCCCGGCGCCCACCAGCGTCTTGCCGTTCTTCTTGCCGATCAGAACGAGCGTTTCTCGAATTGTCTGCCGCCCGGTATCGGGATCGAGGCCGCCAAACTGGGCACGAACAAGATCGAACGCCCAAGGCGGCATGGCGTCGCGCATCGTGGGTTTGCCGGCTACGTCCGGGAGCCTAAGATCGCCGAACAGCGCGACGGCTCGCTCGGCAGACTCGGGATATAGCGGCGCCGGAATCACGCGCTTTTCGGATGCTTGGCCGGCGCGAACTTGCCGCGAACCAGCTTCATCGCACGGTCTTCGGCTTCGCCTTTCTTGCCCTTGGAATCCGCTACGTCGCGGTAGTACGAAAGGATCGTCTTGGCGCTGATCTGGCGAACCTTGATGTCCTCCTCCTCGTTCTTCATGGAATCACGCAAGAAGTCCAGCGCGTCGTTGATGTCTTGGTCCTTTCTGCTCATGACTTAGCCTCGGCTAATCTTTGTTACAGGGTTAAAAAAATCTGCGTGGGAGGCGCGGGTGCTGCACAGCGAATGGCCCTAGCCATATATCGAAGACCCCGCCCGGCGTTTGGCACGCTCAGAGACCTCGGCATTGGTCTTTTCGCGGTGACACGGGATGCAGAGAGCCTGAGTGTTCGAGTCATCAGTCGATCCGCCATCTGATAGCGGCTGAACATGATCGAGTTCGAACTGTTCATAGGCGACGATCGCACCACAACCTGCGCACCGTGGATCTGACTGCCATACCCGCATGCGTTGAGCGTCTCGATCTTTCGTTTTCAACCGTCGCGCGGTGTTCGCCCGTTGGCCAAGTGTGGGCAGACGGTGCGGGCTTAGGCTTGCAATGGCATGAGTGCGAAGCATCTTCATAGATACATTATAACACTTGAACGACTGTTCAACTGATCTATTCGAAGGGGAGCCCGACCTGTAGCCGGGCCCCTTACACTAATGCGCGTTATGCATCGAAGCGTTGGCTGTATCGGCCTTCGCCTAGGGCCCCAATCAGTGTCGAGGATCGCCTTCCGCGTAAACGATCGCCCGCATCTGCTCAAAGGCTTCCTGAAGCATCGCCTCGGCAGTGTCTTCATCGATCACGCCTTCACGGAGGTTCTTGCCGATCATGCCGCCGCACATATAGGAGCCTAGTGCGGCCTTTTGCATTGGACCAATATTGCGTTTTCTCAAAAACGCGCCGAGCTTGCTTATCTCGCGTTGCATCTTGGTGCTGGTGAAGTCGGGGAATTCCTGCATCGTGTTTCCTTTATTGATAGTCACCCGCTATAATTGAACAGGCGTTTGATTGTTTGGCTTGACCCCGGCGCTGGAGTGACTTGGGGAAGTTTCCAGCAACCGGGGCGACGGTCTTTAGTTAGTCTGAACATCCGGCAACACGTCTTCCAAGGCCGAATCTGATTTGCCATGCCATCGCCCTGAATCCTTTTTCTAGCAAGGGCTCCCGGACGTGGCAGGCGGGTACTGGTTTAGGTATAGGTACTGGTCTTGGTCTTTATGTCAGCTAGCCTCCTTGAGCGAGCCCGCCTCTATGGCGAGTAGCTCATCAATCACGCTGTACTTGAGGGCGTCAGGTAGCGCTCTGGGCTTGCGGGTCTCTGCGCCTGCATCCCGTTTCACTGTTCGCACGCTCACACGCAGTAGGCAGCCTTTCAGGGACGCCAGCGATATGCGGTCGGGTCGAGTCACCGCATTGGATATGCTCACCATCTGCCGATAGATCGCGTGGCTATGGTTCACCGTGAAGCCGCCGTACTTCTTCGGCTTGCCGGTTAGCAGCTTCACGCGATAAGCGCGGTATAGCTTTACGCCGTGGTGCTCGCCGCCTTCGATTTTGAGGTGCAGATAGACCTTCGGCGTTTTCCTAAAGAACGCGGTCTCGTGGTACAGGTACACGGCTTGATATTCGCCAGGCGGGATATGTGCCGGCGCGTTCGATAGGTTCCCGTCACTCATTGCTGCCACCGTGCGACGGGTATAGAATCAAGTTTCTGCATAAGCTCTTTCTCCGGTTTCGTCTGCCGAGATTTAGCGAGGCCCCGGGCCACTAACCCGGGGCTTTTTCATTCGTACGTGCGGTATTCGGCGCAGTGAAGATTGCGAACCGGCTCCGCGCTGTGGAGCTGCTCACGGGCTGTTTTCGCCTCATCCGGCGTCAGGTACGGCCCGGCAGCGAAAACCGTCACAGAACCGCCGCCATCAAGCCGGTTGGTTTCGAGCACGTAGTACGTCGATTCGGGTTCGGGAAACTCGCCGGTCATTGGTCGCCCTCCGAGCTTTCATGTCGGGCCTGCAAGCCCTCGACAACGCCGAGCGAATGGGCAGCGAGAAACTTAACGGCTCCGATGAGCCCAGCCTCATGGCGTTGAGTCCACCACTTAGGCAAACCGTCGTCGCACACGCGAGAGATATCGATTTCCTCGTGAATCTCCGCAATGCCTTGGATCGTGGCCTGAATTTCGCTGAGCCTTATTAAGCTTTCAGCGATCGGATCGTATGGCTTAGTTTTTGAATTGCTCATGGCCGTGCCCCTCCTTTCGGATAGGCCTGCTCATACTCGATCAGATGTTGCGCGAGCTGGACGATGTGAAAGACTCCCATTTCGTAATCGGTCTCAGTCTTTAGATCGACTTCAACGCTGGTTAGGGCGGCCACCACTTCGAGAAGTTGACGGGCAGTGTTTAACCCGTCGCCGGGTAAGTTAACGAGAGATTTCGGTACGCGATCTTCGACGCTCATTGCTTTTCCTCCGTAATCTGGCCGCGCAGATACATGAGTGAGTTGTGCACGCTGTTCAGCACGTTGATCTGTCCGCCGTCGTCGCCGTCGAGCGACTGGATAACGAACAACAGCGTTTCGAGGCAGTGATCTAGGGTGTCGATAGGCATGCTGTGAGCGTGCACGTCGGTCGGTTTGGGGAGGCTCATGCCACCGCCCCGGAACTCGGATCGATCACGTTGCTTTCGATCCAGGCTTCGATATCCGAACGGCGATAACGCACCGAGCGGCCGATCCGCACATAAGGCAGATCGCGAAGCGGGTTCGACTTGAGATGGTGTAGGCGTGCCGCCTTGAGAGTGCTCTCAGATACGCTGAGAGCTTTGGCCGCGTGCTCAGGCGTTACAAGCTGCGCGGGTTTGGTTTCGTTGGTCATTGGCCTTGGCTCCTGCTGACGTTCAATCAACGCAGGATCAGCCTATAAACGCGGCGGTACTGCCGCGAGTAAAAACGAAACTTTTTTTTACTTTACTCCATACAAAGCCCGCTCGGGATAGCGAGCACGCCATTCTTCCTTTAATTCAGTGGGGTCTAGATGCCCTTTAAAGACTATTGGTATCGTTCCCTTGATCAGGTTAGCTTCGTGAGCTTTCCAATATTGCTCTAGGGTGGCATCAGTTGGCCTGGATTTGTTCTCAAAGTCTTCTCTCCGAAGAGCGACCATTTCCGCAGCCTTCTTCACTGACACTTCGAAGACCTGCATAACTTCCCACATTTCTTCGAATAACTTCATGTATTCGTGAAAGGTTTTCTTCGAACGCTCGGCTTTTCGGCGCTCTCGTTCTGGAGCCGTTCGTTTAAGACGGTTGTCGGTTAGGCCTAGACATTCATCCAGCGATCCTTGGCCATCAAGATAATCGCGGAAGCCGCTGGCCAGATCATTAAGCGTCTCCCGATCAGGCATTTCGCCCTTTTCGAACCGCTCAACGAATAGACGTAATTTCTCATCCTGCGTCACATGATTCCTCACTTTCTACTTTACCCCGTAGAAGGCGCGATCGGGATACCGAGGGCGTCGCTCGGGCGCAAGCTCCCTCATGTCTCGGCACCCTTGGTAAAGGAGCGGTTTTGCTCCCTTCTCGCTAGGTACTGCCTTCGTTTCTGCCATCTTTGAGTCGCTTGGATCACGTTTCCAATATTCAACGAGTGTCGCTGCCTTCGGTTTCGTTTTTTTCTCAAAATCTTCCCTACGTACTGCGACCATTTCCGCAGCCGCGCTGATACCTATTTCAAAGATATTCATGAGCTCCCACATCTCGAAAAGGAGCTGTGCATGTTCTCTGATTCTTTCTTCAGCGCGAACACGCTTCGCCTCCTCTTTTTCAGCCGGCGTCTTCTTAAGCCTGTTCGTGGTAAGCCCGAGACATTCGTCGAGTGATCCTTTGCCATCGAAATAATCTTCAGCACCCGACACAAACTCGCTCACCATATTTGGGTTAGGGATCTCGCCAGCTCTTAGCTGATCGATGAACTGTCGCAAACGGTCGTTCGGGGTCACGTCATACCTCCACTTGACGAAGTTTCTCGACCGCCGCGGCCTTGTGCTCAGGCGCAAGATGGGCATAGCGTAGGGTCATAGTCAGGTCGCCATGCCCAAGCAGCTCGCGGACGGTATTTAGATCAACGCCACGCATGACCAGCTTGCTGGCGAACGTGTGTCGCAGATCGTGAAAGCGGAAGTTCTCGACTTTCGCGGATTCGACCAGAGCACCCCATGACTTCTTGATCGTTGTCAGCTTCGCCCCGCCCTTGCCCGGCAACACGAGCGTATGGTTTTGCGGGCAATGCTTGAGCACGTCGAGCGCTTCGCTATTAAGCGGAATATGCCGAGTCTGCCCCGACTTCGCACCATCGCCTTGAATGGCCAACGCGCCACGCTCTAAATCTACGTTGCTCCACTTGAGCGCAAACAGTTCACCCCGCCGCATGCCTGTATTGAGCGCGAGCAGTACCATCGGCGTGAGATGATCCGAGTATCGTTCGAATACCGGCATTGTTGGATAGCCGCGCTTGGCTCGCCAGTGATTCGCGTTCTCGCGTTCGATTCTGGCCTTAGCGTCCCGTGCGGCGAGCGCTTCTCGCAGACGCTTTTCTTCGTCATCGCTCAAGTAGCGCACGATGCCTTTGCGGTCGAGCTTGGCGGGCTTCACCTTCGCAATTGGGTTCGCCTCGATAATCCCCCACTCCACCGCTTTATTCAGCGACGCCTTGAGGGTTGTTATATCCCGGTTGATTGTCGCTGGCGCCCTGCCCTTTTTGACCCTTCGAGAGCGCCATTTCTCGACAAGCCAAGGGGTGATCTCGTGCAGGCGTTTGCCGCCTAGGTCAGTGTCGAAACAGGCTTCGAGTCGGGACAACGTGGCTGCACCGCTCTTTCGATGCGTCTTTACCCACGGCCCGTATATGTTGGCGAGGTAGTCGCGCAGCGTTGACGCCCTGGCCTGTTTGCGGGCCGCGCCTACGTCGATCCCTTTAACCGCATCACCTAGGATCTTCTGCGCCTGCTCGCGGGCTTCAGCGGGCTTGATGTCGGATAGGCGTCCGATAGTCGCCCATTTGCCACGCCCATAGTTCACTCGGTAGGAATGCCGGCCAGACTTACGCACCCTGAGTGCAAAGCCGATCAGCCGCGTGTCGTAGATATCCACGTCGCGACCTTCCGGCAGCTGTTTGAGAAGAGAGTTATTGATTGCCGCTTTCACCCTGTCGCCCTCATTCTGGGGGTGCAATAGGGGTGCATATTGGTTGTCTTTCTGCACCCCTGAATCGACGACCCTAGCCGTCAGTGACAGAGTATCACCCTTATTCTATGCGGCCTAGAAGTTTATGGGGGTGCACCCTGGGTTACAGAGAGACAGCCTCAATAGGCATTCACACGGCAGGGGTCACTAGTTCGAACCTAGTACCGCCCACCATCTTCCGGCTTTGCACGCTCCAACTCATTAGCGCAGACGTGTTGAATTCGCTGGACGGCTTCATGCCGTGCACAGCATCGATCAGCACGCCGGCTGGCGCCTTTGTAAGCCGACCCCGTATCGGCTCGCAGCAATCACTTATCTCACGAACCCTCCCGGACAGCGCACGCCGGGGATCGCGAGGCGATGAGTCGGGACGGCATAGTCGGCGACGCGTTCTTTGCGCCAGGCGCCCCGCCCCGCGGCTAAGCGCTTGCTTGAACAGCACTGTGCATGCCGAACGCGCATGTGAGTATCCGCATCCCAGTGCCGAGATACTTATGTAAATCGTTGCCTTCGCCGCATGCGGTTCGACACCTCGCCAAGGCCCGCGCTAAATTGCATGGCAACCCCGCCAAGCAATATTTCAGTATGGATTACTCCCGGCCCAGCCAGATCGACGACCAGACCTACCGAGCGGTTCTCGAACGCTACCGCTGCAACGAAGCCAATCAGGTCAATCGACTGATCGAGATCGCGCGACTGGCGCCGCATACCAACCGCCGGGTGGAATCGGATGCCGCGCGTCTCGTGCAGGCCGTGCGCAAGAAGAACTCGCACGGCAGCGGCATCGATGCGTTCATGCACGAGTACGAGCTGTCGAGCCAGGAAGGCGTGGTGCTGATGTGCCTGGCGGAGGCACTGCTGCGTATACCCGACGATACGACGGTCGATCGATTGATCGACGACAAGATCGGCGGCTCCAACTGGGAATCGCATCTGGGCGAGTCGAAGTCGTGGTTCGTCAACGCCTCGACCTGGGGGCTGATGCTCACCGGGCGAATACTGCGTTACGAGGACTCGCCGCAGCGCAATTTCCGGAGCGTACTGCAACGCCTGGTCAAGCGTAGCGGCGAACCGTTCATTCGCCAGGCGGTGAGCCAGGCGATGCGCATCATGGGGCGCCAGTTCGTGATGGGCCGCACGATCGAAGAAGCGATCAGCAACGCCCGATCACTGGAAAAACGCGGCTACACCTATTCGTACGATATGCTCGGCGAGGCGGCGCGTACCGACAAGGATGCGCAACGCTACTTCGACGACTACTGGCATGCCATCGAGGTCTGCGGCGAAGCCAGCCGCGGCCGCGGGCCGGAGAAGTCGCCGGGCGTATCGGTGAAACTATCCGCACTGCACGCGCGCTATGAACTGGCGCACCGCGAGCGCGTGCATCGTGAGCTGCTGCCACGTCTGCTCAAACTCGCGCGGCTGGCGGCCAAACACAACATCAATCTGACGATCGACGCCGAAGAAGCCGCACGGCTGGATCTCTCGCTCGAACTGTTCGCCTGCGTCTCGCAGGAAGACGATCTCGCCGACTGGCAGGGCCTCGGCCTTGCCGTGCAGGCGTACCAGAAGCGCGCGCTCGACGTGATCGACTGGCTGGCCGATCTGGGCCGCCGCCACAATCGGCGGATTATGATCCGGCTGGTCAAGGGCGCGTACTGGGATACCGAGGTCAAGCGCGCCCAGGAAGCCGGAGTCGACGGCTATCCGGTATTCACGCGCAAGCATAATACCGACGTCTCGTTTCTTGCCTGCGCCCAGCATATTCTGGCGGCATCGGACGTCTTCTACGGCCAGTTCGCGACCCACAACGCGCATACCCTGTGCTACATCCGCCAGGCCGCCGGCGACCGCACCGACTTCGAGTTCCAGCGCCTGCATGGCATGGGCGAAGACCTGTACGAGGAAATCGTGGAGAAAGGCGACCGGCCCGCGGCCTGTCGTATCTATGCACCGGTCGGCGCCCATGAGGATTTGCTGGCCTACCTCGTACGGCGGCTGCTCGAGAATGGCGCGAACAGTTCATTCGTGAATCGTCTCGTCGACGAGAATGAACCCGTCGAGGACATCGTGGCCGACCCGGTCACAGCGGCCGAGCAGCAAACGAGCGCACAGCACCCACGCATCCCCCTCCCGCACGACCTCTACGGCGAACGCCGCCCGAACGCCAAGGGCATCGATCTGTCGGACGTGCGCGAACTGGACGCGCTTGCCAAGGGCATGCGCGAAGCCGATGCGCGTGTCTGGCGTGCCGCGCCGCTGATCAACGGCAAGCCAGCCACGACCGACCAGAACGGCAAGGAACGCCGTACCCGCCCCATACCCTCCCCGGCCGATACCAGCCAGACGGTCGGTGATGTCATCTGGGCTGAAGCGCACGACATCGAGGCCGCACTTGCCAGCGCCGACGCCGCTGCCGACCGCTGGAGCGCAACACCCGCAGCGAAACGCGCGGCCGCGCTGCGCCGCTATGCGGACCTGCTCGAAAGCCATACCGCCGAACTGATCGCCCTGTGTGCCCGAGAGGCCGGCAAGAACATCGGCGACGGTGTGGCCGAGGTGCGCGAAGCGGTGGACTTCTGCCGCTACTACGCCTGCCAGGTCGAGGACGAGTTCGATGGCGACAAGCCGCTGCCCGGCCCGACCGGCGAGCGCAATACCTACCGGCTGGACGGCCGCGGGGTGTTCGTGTGCATCTGCCCGTGGAATTTCCCCCTTGCGATCTTCACCGGTCAGGTCACCGCGGCGCTCGCAGCGGGCAACGCGGTCATCGCCAAGCCGGCCGAGCAGACCTGTCTTATCGGCGCGCGGGCGGTGGAGCTCATGCATGAGGCCGGCATTCCGGGCGACGTGCTGCACCTGCTCCCGGGCGACGGGCCCTCGGTCGGCGCAAAGCTGGTCGCGGACCTGCGGGTTGCCGGGGTCGCATTCACCGGGTCGCTGGCCACCGCCAAGGCCATCAACAAGACGCTGGCCGAGCGCGATGGCCCGCTTATTCCGCTGATCGCGGAGACCGGCGGTCAGAACGCGATGGTGGTGGATTCGTCCGCCCTCATCGAGCAGGTCGTCGCCGACGTTATCCGGTCCGGCTTCCAGAGCGCCGGTCAGCGTTGTTCGGCGTTACGCGTTCTTTACGTACAGAACGACATTGCAGACACGCTCCTCGACATGCTCTCGGGCGCCATGGCCGAACTCTCGATCGGCGACCCGTGGCATCTATCGACGGACGTGACGCCGGTAATCGACGCCGACGCACGCGACGGACT
>MDSW01041992.1_pt1 | contig 17376 bp, 9 predicted proteins | sample 811171 | NCBI WGS metagenome assembly MDSW01 (sample SAMN05326641, study PRJNA326480) | marine metagenome | isolation source: seawater | place: Atlantic Ocean: North West | collected 2012
GAAAACACCCACTTGTTGGTGAAAAATATAAAGTCTGGCCATTATTAGATTTTCAAAGTGCTATCGAAGATCATGAACAAGGTGTCTCCCACATAATCAGAGGGAAGGATTTAATGGATAGTACGAGAAAACAAAAATTACTATATGAACACTTTCAATGGGAATATCCAGAAACTTTGTACTGGGGGCGTGTTAAAGTATTCGAATTCGGAGGTTTTTCCACTTCTGGGATGAAAAATTCAATACTAAGAAATGAATATTCTGGATGGGACGACATAAGATTGCCAACAATTAAATCATTGAGGAGGAGAGGATTTAATGCTAGTTCATTAAATGATTTTTGGATAGATTTAGGACTTTCACAGAAGGATATATCAATTTCGATGCAAACAATTGAGTCTTTTAATGTTAAAAAGATAGATTCCATTACTGCACGGCGGTCATTTATCAGAAATCCAATCGAAATTAATTTAAAAATAGAGGAATTCGGCCCTATAATATTGAAAATTCCAAATCATCCAGAAAATTTTGTCGAAGGCCATAGAGAATGGAAAATAGATGAAAATAATAGTAAAATTTATGTTGAAAGAGAAGATGTAGAAAAAAGTCACAAGATCAGATTAAAAGATTTTGCAAGTATAAAAATAAATAAAAATGAGGGAGATATTGAATCCACAGATATCATAGATAAAAGACCAATAGTACACTGGATAACGAAAAATAATTCAAGGGATGCAATACTCTATATTCCAACTGAGAAAGATGTATTGATCCAAGAAGGTTTATTGGAAATGAATGATATTTCAGAAGGAACAATATATCAATTAGAAAGAGTAGGATTTGCTAAGATAGAGAAAATACCGAACATAGGGCCGGTAGAGATGGTTTGGCTACATGGGTGAAAATAAAATATGAAAAAGGGCTTTAAATTAGTTTTCTAAGCGGCGCATTCAAGGACGTGATAACAATCAGCGAACAAATGATAACTCGTGAAAGAGGCAATGCTTTATTTTTGGGCGCACTTCTAATCGTGATTATACTATCTCCGATGAGTGTAAACGGGGAAGAATCAGAACAGTGTTGTTCAGAAACAGAATTCAATTTATTTCTATTAGGAGAATCCGACGACGGAATTATGTCTCCATTTTATTCCGATTTAGAACAAGACCCAATAGAAGAAATAGTGACCTCATCAATAGGAGGAGAGGTGAAGATAGGAACATGGGAAGTTATTTGGAGAAGTGAGGGAGAATATTCAGATGAGATTTGGAACTTTGTGATACCTTATGAGTTACAAGAAGCTGCTGGTTTTACAATCAATGCCACACTAGAAGTAAAAGTTGGAGGAAATACCTACCAAGGGACTTTGAGTATGCCTGAATTAATGCTCACAGGGCAGGGAGAAATCCAAATTCCCGTCAATATTGGTCAGGGAGTATTATCAGAAGGAGATTTGATTGAGGTAACATTAAATGTTCAGAATTTAATATTTTCTAACCCAGGGGATGAAAATACTGGTGTAAAATTTCTTTGGGGTTCTGAAGAATATAATGCTCACATAAGTGTTAAACTCCCTTTATTAGAAATAATTATGAAAGATGCGAGTGTATTAGGAAATTTAGCATATTTTCCAGTTTTGATTAAATCGGGATTTGAAGACAGGATGTGGTCCGGATCAGATGGTAAAGCTAAGGTACAAAATTTAGAAATAAGTGATAGCCCCATTGCAATACTCAGAGAAGAAGGAGTAGAAGTCACTTTTGTTTGGGAGATACCAGATAACCTAAATGGTGAAATTAGATTTGATTTTGAATTGATACCTCAACCCGGTTTAATATTAGAATTGAATAAAACTCATGATATAACAATAGGAGGAGGCACCGGGGAAAACGATTGGTATCCTGAAAATGAGCCTTTAAGGAGTGGAGGGACGGAATTAGAAATTAATATCGATGCAACATTCAAAGGGAATTTAGTAGAACGGCAAATTTCAATAGAATTTGATGGTTCAATGTCCCAATGGATAAGATGGGGACTAGATAACATAGGAAATAATACCTTAGATTCGAATAGTTGGTGGAAAAATCTTAATGAATATTCAAATTCAATAAAATCTTCTGAGAAACATAATGGTAAGGTAGATGATTCAGAAATATTAGCCTTACAGAATCATTTGATAGGCTCTAAATCTGACTTAAAGTCATTCTTTGCAAATGGGTTATTTTTAGAAATTGAATCAATAATTGGCGTTGATCCAGTTGAACTAGGACCAACCAAAATAGATATCAATATGGGTAGATCGAGAGCTTTTAGCTCTGAAGAAATAATAATTACCATAGAATCATCTTATAGAATTGAAGAGGGACAGAGACAGCTGTTGGTAGAAAATTTTGTTAGACCGTCGGCAGAGAAATACTGGACTGAAATTTCATTAGTAATTGGGATGAAAACAAATATGTTAACAGGATTAGGTGACATATATGCTGATGAAATGAATTATGATCTAAGAAGATGGATTATTATGGAAGTAATTACGGTTGAAGACAACGATATTGATTCAGATACTGAATTCAGAATTGAATTCGTCCCCCCCAACTCATTTTTGTTTAGTCCGCTAGTTTCTGCGATGATGTCAGTTTTAGCACTATCAATTTCTCTTTTGATTGGGATGGCCCTTACTAAAAGAAGAGCCAGAGTCCCTACAATGGTAACAATTCTAGTCCTCGGTTCTCTAGCATTTTCTATTTATTGGATGGGTTTGCCAATGCAAATTGTTTTAGGAATTGTTTCAACAAGTATTTTGCTAGTCTTTCCAATATCTTTAGTTTCACCATCATCAGGTACAATCGAGAAAATTAGTAAAAAAATAGGAGGACCACATGTAAAATGTCCTTCTTGTGGTAAGTCCAATCAAGTTCAATCTAATGTAAGACCACTGAGAATACCGTGCTCAGAATGTAATAGCATACTAAGGATTGAGGCTTAATAAATCAAACATCAAGAACGACCTGGGCGACCCACCCTGGTCCTTCAAACGCAGGAATTGAAACTTCTGTACTATTCAATATCTCGTTTTTATACATTTCTTTGAACATTAATTCATGCATAGTAACAGCTTTAATTTCAATCTCCCTTGATACTAATTTTGAATCTACCCAAGACACATATGCATCTATTGTTAAATCAGAAATTTTAAATGAGACGTCTATTAACCATTTATCTTCAATTGAACCCCTAAAAAGTACTTCTTCAAGCCATAAAACTAATCCTCTTTCTAAATCTTCATCAATAAGTGGTATAGACCATTGGCCCGTGTGATGATTCAATGTTGTTATTTTATCATTCCCTTCATCCGATAATTGAATTTCTTGAAAACCAAAAGTAACTTCTCTTAGTAAATCTAAAGGGTTACTAGAAAAAGCCCTTATTCCTATATCTGCAGTTGTTGGGAGTATCCACCACGACATATTTTCAACTACCTTAAATGAGAAATTTATTATAATTAATCATAGTTATCACAAAGTTCACCTTGAGAGGGGAAACTAAGAGGATCTTTAGGGTTAGTATTCCATTTATTTTCACATTTGTTGATATAACCATCGCCATCGGAATCAATTGCAGCATCTGAAGCATCATATGGATCAAAATTGAAAAAGTATTCCCAACCTGACCACATGCCATCTCCATCTTGATCTTGGTGATATACCTCAGAACCATCAGACCAACCGTCTGGGCAGTTAGAACCATCGGCACACAAATCAGAATCAGTTAATATTGGATTGGTACCATTCTGATATTCTTCATAATTAGTGAAATTAGCAAGATCATTGTAGAATCTTGCACCACCCCCATACGGATCAATATGACACTCGGAATTCTGAGGATCTTCCCAACCAGGGCAATATCGATTTTTGAGATATGTGATATTTAATCCATCACCATCAAAATCTTCTTGTCCATCATCAATTCCATCTAGATCTGAATCAGGCATTCTAGGATCCATTGGCCCACGAGAACCCAATGCACTTAGGGAATTTTCATCCACTAGCCCTAATGTTAGTGCTTGTTCTGTTTTTGTTACTTCCCATCCATCTGGTAATAAATCTCCATCACTGTCATGATCAACTGGATTTGTATTCCACCTATCAGGGGCTTCTAATGAATTCTGTAAAGTGTCATTATCAATATCGTAAATGGAATCTTGTAAAATACTCGATGGGTTGAGTGCCCATCTGCCTTGTTCAGGAATTGTAAAATCAGTCAGATTCATTTCGTGTAGGAAATATTTTGGATCCATTACTCCATCTCCATTTCTATCTCCGGAAGTTGAAAATCCAGTGTTGAAATTTGACCATACCCAGCCCCCTGGCCCCAATCCACATTCTATGAGTGATTCACAATTTGGAGGGAGCCAAGGAGTGGTGGAAATCCAGAGACTGTGACTATTAGTATTCTGTTGTACAGAAAAAATTTGCATTTCCCAACCATCTGGCTGTCCATCACCATCAGTATCATTATTCAATGGACTAGTAGGGCTTTGCCATGGCCGAGGTATGTACAGAACTTCGCCTCCGTCATTGAGACCATCATCATCGGTATCGGCATTATTTGCATGAGTAACATAAGTATCCACTCCACCTATGACCTCTTCACCATCTTCGAGACCATCATTATCAGTATCAAAAGCAGATGCGTTAGTGAAATAATGTACAGTAGAACCATTTATCTCAATATAATGTCCGGTTATTGATTCTCTATAATCTTCCAAACCGTCTCCGTCCGTATCTCTATCTGTCGCATTTGTAAATGTATCATAATATTCTACGGAATCACTTAGGCCATCACTATCACTATCATAGGAACCAGGATCACTTCGGACAATTACGTCCCTAACTCCATCATCAACAATTCTAATTAGCCAACCCATAACTTCTATTCCGTCAATTAATCCATCACTATCCGTATCTTCATTCAAAGGATCTGTAGATCTTCCATCTACAATTCCATCTTGATCTCTGTCTCTAGCGTTATATTCATTAAAGTTAGTAAATCTCTCATTTTCTTCTAGTACTACTACTAAATCTTGTAGTCTACTAGTCACTTCTTCATTGATTTCAATATTTATGTGATATACATATCCAGCTATCTGAGTTTTTATAGGTATATTGACGTAGTTTCCATCCTGTACTGTCTGTACCCAAAGTATCGCTTGATTTTCAACTACGTAATCACCTTTTTCGACCAAAATTGATTGGACTGTACTAACTCCAAGCATTTCTGAATACCTCACTCCTCCATCGCCATCAATATCATATCCATCATAATCAGGATCATCATCAGCATTACTTCCATCAGCAGGGTGTATTCCGCTAAGGTATTCCCAACCATCTGGCATACCGTCGTTATCCGTATCTGCATCTAGTGGGCTAGTGAAATTTGATTCGCCCCATATATATGAAACCTCAAATTCTTCCACATTATTAAGACCATCATCATCATTATCTCCATATGCATCTGTAGAATTTGAAGGATTTAGTAGTTCATTGTAACAATATTCGAAGCCATCAGGCATACCATCTCCATCAGTATCCCAGTCCCCTGGGCCGTTAAGTCTACCATCTGAGTCCATATCTTGTTCAAACCAAGTTAAGTCACCTGGTGCTGTCATTTTATCTGTATATGGTGCATCAATAGATAAAGTACCAAAAACTGGAACACCACAATGAACATCAAGAACTATGGAACCAAAGGCAATTTCATATCTATCATCTATGAGATCGTTATCACTATCCTCAGCGAGAGGGTTTGTATCATATCTTTCCTCGACAAAATTCCTCAAGGTATCTGGCTCAGGTTGTTCTAAATCAAGTACAGCATCACAAGAATGTCCAAATTGATTACCCATTTCTTCCCATTGAGTAGAACCAATATCTAACTCTATTTCAGCACGAACAGTAGCGGAAAGAAGAGGGCAATTCCAATTTCCATCTAAAGGGTCCAAGAGAGTAATTGGCCCTTGAGATGTTACAATTTCATATGTATATTGAGATTCCCATCGGTCATTTAGTCCGTCTCCGTCACTATCTTTTAGGTTGGGATTTGTACCAAGTTCTGATTCTTCAAGATTGGTGAGGCCATCCCTATCTGGATCTCCTAAAGGACCATTGTCAGGATTAGGAAATGTTTCATTTTGCTCACCAGTTTCTTGTTCAGTATCTACAGAATTGATGGGTATATCTTTACAATCACCTTGATCAATATCTACGAAAGATATGCACGGTTCCCCAGTATCTAGGGGATCTAAGCCATTGTCTATTTCCCAACCATCTTCGAGGCCATCTCCATCCGTATCAGCTTTCTGCCAATTAGTTCCATAGAGAGTTTGTTCCATCCTATCTGGTATTCCATCACCATCCCAGTCGCAACCAACTGTCGCAACATCTTCTGGGCATTCTTTAGGATTTTCATCTTCAGTGATAAAAATATCTCCTACGGCAGAATCAAAACCACCTGTATCTGTACTAGAAATTGCGGCACCAATAACAGTATAAATTCCCGCCAAACATAGTGTAGCGGCAATTGCTGCAACTGCATATTGGTTATGATTTAGAGCCATCCAAACACCTGCCCCCTACTTGAGAACGCTCCATTGAATTTGAGTTCGGATATAATGTTTCACAGTACAAGATTAATATTGAGGGTTTAAGTCATCAAGAGAGTTAGAAATTTTTACAAAAAAATAATTTTTATCCGAGTTTAAAATTAGTTTACCTTTCATACCATATGCTCGCTCCCAGCATGCCAAAAGGATTCCACATGAAAGTGAAAGATGGAAAGATGTTTCTAGTTGAAAAATTATTCCTCCTGATTTATCTACTGATTCAGCATGAGTTATATTACCAAGTCCGTACATACTAAGATGTTTCTGACCTACTTTTTTCCAGTCAGAATCTTCCCTTATCAAAATATGATAAGAAGATGCAATAAATAACTCTCTAGCTGAATCTGCTGAAGCGGACCACCATAGAGACTTCAGTTCATCTTTAATACCCCAATCATAATTACTTAAGCCGACAAAGTCTATTTTCTTTAAAGATGGCATACATTGTTCTTCAAACCTAAAGAATAAATCTCTTGAGACTATCATTTTACGTGAATTTTGAACATACCATGCTCCATCATCCCCTATGGAAAGCATATCCCATAATTCAGAATTATGTGTTTTTTTGAAATCAGAAAAATTATAATCAAAATTATTAGATTTAGAAGGATAAGGAAAAAACTGATTTGTTGGTTCGAAAATTAATAATATTGATGTCTCAGAATCATTCCAGTGAAATTTATATCTTGCACCATTAATGTATTCAAAGGCTGAAGAAAGATAACCTATAGTAATGTATAAATTAGCATAATTTGTAATCAGAAATTTGGTGGTTTTAGAGTCTACGGAATATAATGAAAATTTTCCAAAACTTCTATACATCCAATCCTCATGTAATTCTTTCCAACTTCCTATATCTTTATTTTTTGGTATCTGGGCTTTATTAAAAATTAGTGAATATTCGAATGAATCTGAGGATGCTTGAATTAATCTTTTACCCAATATTAATCCCAACCTTTCTTCAACGCCAAAAAACCACTTTTCAAACCAATTAGAATCTGTAATCCAAATTGATTGGTGATTATCCGCCTCATCCAATATAAGTCCATTAGAGAAATGAATCCATCTTTTTGAAGGGTTGAAATCCTTGGTTTTATGTTTATTATTAATAATATTCGAAAACCAAGACATTGTAATCACGCAAGAAATTCAGATATTCTATCAAAAGCCTCCTTTAGAATATTTATTGAAGGTAGACAAACCATCCTAAAATGACCATTACCGAATTCTGATGAAAATCCAGAACCGTGAACGACTAGAACATGTTTTTCATTAAGTAAATCAAGGACAAACTTCTTGTCGTTTTCAGATAGATTTGGATCTTTAATTTTTACAAATAAATAAAAAGCAGCACCGGGAGGTTCACATTCTAATCCATCGATTTCAGAAATTCTTTTTAGACAATAGTCTAATCTTTTTTTTATCTTAGATTTATGTTCATCTAGCCATTTTGAATCACCATTTAAACCTGCTAAGAATCCATATTGAGCAGGAGTCGAGGCACATAGACGGCTACGAAGCAGCCTCTCCATGCCATCTCTTACTAAGTTAAGATTACCAGATGGATCATGTAGAGCCATATATCCAACTCTCCAACCTGGGGCAAAATATATTTTAGAAACACCGTTAAGGACTATTACAGGAGTTTTTAATGATCTAGATGCAACAGAGCATATTTTACCTGTAAAATCAAGAGCGTCATATATTTCATCGGCTATTATCGTACATTTAGGCCATTCATTAGCAATTTCCAATAATGAATCTATATCCTTTTTTGTAGCCACATTTCCCGTTGGATTATTTGGATTTATTAGAACTAGTAATCTAACTTTATTATTCATCTTAGACTTTATGTCTTCCAAATCAATTTTCCAACTATCATTAGGATTTAGTCTGTACTCCACAGTTTTAGCACCATACATTTGAGGATATGCAACATATGGAGGATAATGAGGACCTGGGGCTAAAACTATGTCTCCTTTTTGGAGGAATGCTGCGAATATTATTTGTAATGCTTCCGTAACTCCGTGAGTAACATAAACATCATCAGAAGAACAATTCCAGCCTTTCTTTGATTCAGATAATGCAATCGCAGATCTCAAAATAGGCAGGCCATATGAAGGACCATATCCATTATCTTGCCTGTCTAGAGCTTTTTTGAATTCTTCAATCATGTGAGAAGGAGTAGATAATCCTTCATATGCCAAAGGATCGCCAATATTTAACCTAATTATTTCATGCCCTTCTGACTCTAATTTAACTGCTGGTACGACTACATCGCGAATTGCATATTCAATATTAGATGCCCTAGGAGCAACATCAACTTGGTCCACCATGATGTTGCGGGTACCAATCATAAGAAGAAGTCAACGGAAAAATAAACTCAGATAGGATATAAAATATTGATTTATTACTTATCTAAACCGATAATTTTTCGAGCCTCGATAAGGGCATTTTCTATTCCGTCTGGATTTGAACCTCCTCCTTGAGCAAATGACGGTTTTCCCCCTCCTCCTCCATTGATATATTTAGAAATATTATTTAATATTTCAACAGCATTATATTTTTCAGATACCAAAGAGTTTTCAGTCAAAGCGATTATTAGTTTTCCTCCTTCTTCTCGGCTTCCCAACACAGCAAGAGTTGGTTTTTCTGAGTCCCTAGTTAATTCAGACATCATTGCCATCATTTGTTTTGAATTACCAGAAACTTCCATTATCACATACCTAATTCCGTTTACTTCTATTGCTTCATTACTATTGCCACTTGTTCTTAAGCGTATTATTTCTCCTTCTAGTTCTTCTATTATTTTTTGCTGTATCTTCCATTCTTCGAAAAAACGTGAAACTGTTTTAGGCAAATCTTGATGGCTGACACCTAATAATTTAGATGTTTCATTCAAAATTTGTTCTTGTAATCGTGCATATTCACGTGCCGTCTCTCCTGCCACAATTTGGAGACGCTCTACCCCGTCTTGTACTTGACTGGTCCTAACTATCCTAATTTCACCAATTTCAGATAAACTGTCATGGTGCGTGCCTCCACATGCCTGAATATCAAAATCACCAATTTTAATTATTCTGATTTCATCATGCTTCGGAGGTCCTCCTTGATAAATCTCGAATCCAAATTTATTATCCGCATCAGCCCTAGATAAAACTAATTTTTCTATTTTTAAGTTACTATTTATAATTTCATTTGCTTTGTCTTCAATCGTATTCAGTAATTTACTATCTATCCTGGAGTGATGAGTTACATCTATTCTAGCATAATTTGCCCCTTTATTTGAACCGGCTTGCCAAATATGAGGGCCTAGTAATTCTCTAGTTGCGCCACCAACTACATGAACTGCTGTATGATGATCCATTAGCTGCTTACGTCTATTCCAATTAATACGGCCTCGGACATTACCGATTTCTAAAGGGGCATCAGTAAAGTGAAGTACAACTCCCTCCGAAATTTTTGTATCAAGGACTTTTGCCTCAGAACTAAATTGCCTAAGCGCCCCTTGATCTCCAAGTTGTCCACCTCCTTCTGGATAAAATAAAGTACGATTGAGTATTATGATATACTTGGGAACACCATTAACTTCATTTGAAAATGTAAATGATTCTGCATCAGATGTTGATAATTTATTTACAAATAATACTTCTGCTGAAAAATCCGTCAAAGTAGTATCTTCATAATAATCAAGTAAAGTAGGCTTTACTGGATACTTTTTTGTAGTTTTTGATTTATATTTTTCTTTAGATTCCTCCTTTGTAATTTGAGCGTTTCTAGCAGCCATCTCTGCTGCAAAACCAACTCGGACTGATAATTTATCCCAACCCAATTCATTAGATATTGATATAGCCATTTCTGGAGTCAACCCTCTTTCTTCGGAAAGTCGATATAATATCTCATCTGGAACTTGTAAAGAATTTTTATCAATATTTTTAAATGCAGTTTTAACAGCAGAATTTCCCTTTCTAATCATTTCATAATATTTCATTTCCTCAGAGTTTAAAATTTTCATTATTCCCTTCTTATTCTGAATAAAGGAATTAGTATCTAGGTAATATTCAATATGTTTGTAAGCTAAATCGGATAAACTAACTGAAATATTTAGACTATCTTTCATCCTACAAACCCTTCTTAAAAGCATTCTTACCAAATAACCAGCTTTGGAATTACTTGGTACCAGTCCATCTCCGAGCATATTACATATAGCATGCATGTGATCAGGTATTGCATAAATTGAAGAAAGGGGTTCAGTAATTCTCTTTAGATGTTCAAGTGTTATATCATACCCAGAATCATTAATTTTGGATATTAGAATATCATATAAAGAGCCTACATCGGTTCCTACATCAATATTTAAAATTCCAGATAATCTTGATATTTCTGATAACAGTAAATCTAAATCAACATCTATTTCTAGAGAATTAATTAAATCGTGATAACCTGAAAGATTTTTTAACCAATTAACTATTTCTGGATAAATTGCCTCATAAATATTTGGAGTACCAGCGGCTGCCCAACAAAATCTTTCAAGTCCATATCCTGTATCTATTATTTGTAAATCCATTTCTTTGTATTTTAATCCCTTGATAATAATTTCTCCATCTTCATGCTCTTCTAGATTCATAAAAACTAAAGTTGCTAATTCTAAACCCCCAACAATTACCTCAAGAGCAGGTCCGGCATTACCTCCTCCAGACCAAGGGTTTTCTACATAAGTAATATCTTTAGGTGAAATTCCGAAGGTTTCAATTAACATTTCATCACAATAACGAACACATTGATCTATCCAGTAAACTACATCATCTTCATTTGGTCTGTTAAATGCATGATGGGCCATCATTTCAAAGGTAGAAAGATGTCTTCCTGAACGTCCAACTGCTGCCACATCTGTTAATCTAATACATGGTTGACTGATTGCTAATGGATTGGCAGGAGGAGGTACTTTTCCACTGGTAACATGCGGTTGAAAATCAGCAATACTTGCTATAGTGAGGTGTATATCGTCACGCCATCTGGCTACAACTGGATATGGAGATATAATCTCATGACCACGTTTCTTAAAATAATCAAGAAATGTTTGCCTCATTCTATCTTTCAACTCCTTACCTTTCATAGGAAATCCTTTGATCAGAGGATTACCAATAAATGTGTAAGAATCAGAAGTTGAGTCTCCGCATGTTATTCTTTCAGAGTCCCTAGTCCAGAAATTCAATTTAGTTACAACACACTCTTTTCGAAATTGATTAGAATCATCCCAAAATGGGATATGAATATCTCCAAAGGCCAATGTATCACGTACCACTATTGAGTCTTCCATTAGATGATTGGTCTTGAAGGCAATGTCCAATAATGCCCCGACCATTTGAAATGGTAATGATATTGCGTATTACCATGGGAGCAGAGTGGAGAGAATATCTAGAGCCTTTTGGCCCAGGAAGAATGCGCATTAAGAAGCATGGAAAAATGCTTACTGATGCATTTATGGTAGCAAATGAGAAACATATACAAGAGCATAAAGATGATCGATCTCCTAATCAAATTATCAATACCGCTTCTATGTTTGGAATAGTCGGAAATGCATGGGCCATGGCAGACTGGCATTTTGGCTATGGATTTCCAATTGGAGGAGTAGTAGCAACAGATACAGAAGCAGGAGAACAGGGAGGTTCAATTTCTCCAGGAGGAGTGGGTTTTGACATTAATTGTGGTGTTAGATTATGTTCACTAGACATAACTATCTCGGACATAAATATCAAACAAATTGCTTCGGAATTAGCCTTAAGAATTCCAGCAGGAGCAACAAGAAAAGGCGGATTAAATTTAGATCGGACGCAACTTGATTCCATCCTTTCGGGTGGCGCAAGAACTGCTGTTGAACTAGGATGGGGCGAAAGTAGAGATTTGATGAGTATAGAATCTAATGGAATATTAGAGAGTAAAGAAAGAAATTTGAGCGACCGCGCAATGAAGAGGGGAGAAAAAGCACTAGGAACATTAGGATCTGGTAATCATTTTCTAGAATTACAAGTTGTTGATAAGATAGTAGATAAAGAGGCAGCACAGTCATATGGGTTGAGTGAAGGGCAAATAACAGTAATGATACATACTGGATCTAGAGGTTTAGGGCATCAGGTATGTTCTGAACATGTAAACGCAATAGAATCTAATTATAAAAAAAATAATGGTATATGGCATTCTCCTAAATGGGGCATAGAAGTAACCGACAGACAGTTAGCTGCAGCGCCTATACATAGTAGAGAAGGGCAGGAATATTTAGATTCTATGAATGCAGCAGGAAATTATGCTTTTGCCAATAGATCTGCATTAACACAAAAATTGAGAAGTGTACTTAGAGATATTTTAGGCCGTGATAGTAATTTAGATGTCATATATGACGTTAGTCATAATATTGCAAAAATTGAAGATCATAAAGTTCATGAAAAAAACTGTAAATGTTGTGTGCATAGAAAGGGTGCAACTAGGGCATTAGGAGGAGACCATGTGGAATTATCTGAACGTTTTAGAGGCATAGGTCAACCTGTCCTCGTTCCCGGAGATATGGGGACAGCATCTTGGATTCTTGCAGGACCGAAAAAAGGTTCTAATGATGCTTTTTCATCGTCTTGTCATGGAGCAGGAAGAAGAATGTCGAGAACGGCAGCGAGAAATACTATTGACTCGATGAAACTTAGGAGTGAATTAGAAGAAAGAGGTATATTCGTACATTCTAAGACACCTAATATACTTTCGGAAGAAGCACCGGATGCCTATAAAGATGTAAACGAAGTTGTTCAACTAACTCAAGAAGCGGGTTTGGCAAGACCCGTGGCCCGTTTGAGACCTCTGGCAGTAATTAAAGGGTGATTAAATGAAAAATTTAGCTCCAGAATATTGGGAAGAAGGAAAGAAGAATCTAATGGAAGTTGATTTTAAAATAAAAGAAATTATTGATAAATATGAATATCCATCCCTAACAACTAGGGACGATATGTTTTTCACCCTAATTCGTTCAATAGTAGGCCAACAAATATCTGTAAAGGCTGCAGACACAGTATGGGAAAAATTAGTAAATAAGGCTCAAGAAATAAGGCCTGAAATTATCTTTGGAATGGATAAAATAGAAATGCGTAATTGTGGCTTATCAGAAAGGAAAGTTGAATATATGAAATCTGCCTCAGAAAAATGGATTAATGGCTACGATGAAATAGATTGGAATAATCTATCTAATGAAATGGTCATTAATAAGTTGATTGAAATTAGAGGAATCGGCATATGGACAGCAGAAATGATTCTTATATTTACATTGATGCGACCAGATGTTTTTCCAATGGGCGATATTGGTGCAATAAGAGCGTTAGAAAAAATTTACAATAAAGGAGAAAGAATGACTAAGAAAGAAATAGAAGAAGTGGCCATAACATGGAAACCATGGAGGACTATTGCTACTTGGTACCTATGGAGAAGCATAGATCCTGAGCCAGTTCAATATTAATTACATGCAATATCCACGCCTAGGATGATCAGTAAGAGAAGGGGCAGCTCCACTTTGAACGCCATCTGCTTCTTCCATAATTATCGTCAAAAGAGTATTAACAAGAGATTTTAAATCCTCTAATTCATTTCTTAAATCATCAACTTCTTTAACGTCGTTCTCTCTTATCTGCATCCAAATCCCATCTAGAAAGATAATTCTTTCTGTATTATGTCAACATCTATTAGTCTATAAATTATAAAGGTTAAATGTAGTCCCAGAGGTAGATAATAGAGGTTAAGATAAAATTCGGAATTCTAATTAATCTTCATCATCGTAGTAATCATCATCATCATAATAATCTTCTCCCCTTCCTCTCATTACAAATACTAACACTCCTATGGCTGAGAATATTATTATTCCTGAACCAATGAGCCATATTGTTGAGCCCCCAGAATCAACTGCAACAGGTTCATCGACATTTATTCCTATAATTTCTTCTTGTAATCCGTTGACATTATCAAAGTCCCCATCAACAATTATAACCAAATAGGGAGATCCTACTTGCCATGTATCGTATTCAAATGAAGCTAGAACACTGGAACTACCAGATTCCAAAATAACTTCTTGGTCACCGAATTTTTGTGTAGTTAGAGAAGGTTTCCAACTTCCATCAGGTAGTTTCTCCCATAATCCTAATGAAAAAGTACCATCAAGTGTACCAGGATTTTCCCAGTATGTAACTATAGTTAATCTATCTCCTATGGCAGGATACTTTGTTGGAGTTGTTATTTCTCTGGTATATTGACCTAAAAATTCAATTATTCTAAGATTTGGAATTCTTGGAGTTTCTTCACTACCTAATCCTATAAGCGGGTTTCCAGCCTTATCTTTTGAATCAATCCAAACGGCTATTTGATCTGTAGGTATGAAAGTTAACTCTAGCATAGGAGTGAAGTCTATTCTACCTTGATAAATACTAATTCCTTCAGCAAATGAGATTAAAGGGAGTTCGCCAGAATCCTGAGTTCCGACAATTGGCCCTCCTGCCCGTAAAAATTCCCAAGAAATCATTAATGGACCATCTTGCATACCAAATTCATCAACTATAGATATAGTAATTAGTACATTGTTAAGAGAATCTGATCCCAGTGAGGCGAGTGAAGAATCAGGATAAATATCTTGATTAAAACGTGCAGTAGGAGAATCTCCATCTACAGTTACGGAAGCTTCTGAGTTATCCATAGAAGAAGATAACCCTGGGAGATTTATGACTTCAGTAGTAATTGGCATTATTGGATTAGAAGGTGTTCTAGAAGGTAATTGTAAAGACAAATTAAATGAGCCATCCTCTTCTACTGATGATTCTGAAGTAAGTTCTTCGGAACCATAAATTAGTTTTATTTTAGCCCCTAAATCATCATTTATAGAAAGTAATCTTTCCCCTGAACCTGCATAGTATAAAGTCCCGGAAACTGAGAATTCATCACCTTGTTTTAGATACAATGCATTATCCATAGAGTCCATAATTGGAAGAGTTAAATCATATACTCCTTCTGGAATAGCAGAAATTTTATTATCTAATTCCCAAGATAAAGCGCTCAAAACATCAGATTCGGCCACGGTAATGAGATTGTCATCAACAGTTACTCTGGGCTTGCATGCGACAGTATCATCATCCCAAGGAAATTCCCAAGATAGTTTAAAGCTCAAGTGAAGTTTAGTAACAGAATTGGTAATGAATTCCGTTTGATAGTTAATTGGAGTGACCATACTATCTTCTGGGGCCCATAACTCTCCAGAATAAGGGGCGAGTGTAAATAAACCTAAATTAGTCCCATATCCACATAACATTACAGTGATATTATCCAAGGTATGAACTCCATTAGGATCGTCAATTTGTATGCTAAATGTATGCAACACATCTGGTAAAAGATAGAATGCTACATTGTCATTGGTCCTTCGATCTAAATTGAAAGCAGCATTTTGACCTTGCCCAATGCCTATACTATCTCCGGCAAACTGTGTTGGTTCATCTACAGCAATTATTACGCGAGCCCAGGAGTTATTTACACCTGGTCCACCGCCTGTCTCTCCATCGGAATAAGTAAGTCCCGCCCAATCGCTACCTTCTACATAGAGTAATATTGGTTCATTATCTAAACTAGAAACGTCAATTGAAGAGAATTGAATCTGTTGTTCTCCGGTCAATCCGGGAGTCAGTGATTGGGATTGAGAATTATATTCATTTTCGGATGCAATTCCATCGCCATTTATATCATCTACTCCTGTACGCCAGTATTTTAGAGTCACAAAATCTCCTCTAGCTTCACTCTCACTAACTGTGATATATGGCCTAAAAGGTGTTGTAGGGTCAGAGACCATTCCATCTGCCAATTGTAACCCAATAGGAGTATTAATTTGCAAAGGTCCTGCTAAGGGAGGATTATTATCTATGATAATATCAATCATAGGTGGCTGACCGGTTACATCATTTGCACCAAATGATCCAGTGGATGGTCCTATAGAAATAATTATTGGAGATAGAGTAATATCACTTTTTCCCATAGGTGAATTTATTATTCCTGAAAATTCTCCTTCAGAATTAGAATTTAGAGGATATACATCTCCGGACAAATTTAATCCTACAATAAAGTCACTACTGAGGGGCCTATGATTGGATGAATCTTGGAATCTTATTTTTCCAGATATATTTAATTCACTACCTTCCAATATGGGGAATGGGTAAAATAAATTATCATAAATATTTGATATTAGACGACCATTTGAATCATATACTTCAAAATAATCAATCTGTAAATCATTTTCTACCGCCTGAGCGCCAGACCTACCACTAAATTGTTCTGCTGGCCAAATCGTATCGCCATTGGCATCATTGGCCCGAGAAATCCAATGTATTTCATCTACATCATCCCAATACCATGATATGTCAAAAATCCAATTAACGGCAACGTCCACTCCCCCATTATTATTATCAACTAATTCCACATAACTTGATGATAGATCCAAAGGGGATTTATCAGAACCTGAAACTTGAGAAAAGACAACTGAATTAGCCCCTGAACCCCATAACCCATCAATACTATTTTCAACTTTGAAGAGAATTATATTGCCATCTGAAGAAATTCCCTTGAGAGTTATTTCGGATAGTTCAGAATTATCATAAAGATGGTGATGCTGTGTAGTTATTTGTACTGAATCACCGTTCGGGTAGAAGGTA
>MDSW01199594.1_pt1 | contig 17376 bp, 18 predicted proteins | sample 811171 | NCBI WGS metagenome assembly MDSW01 (sample SAMN05326641, study PRJNA326480) | marine metagenome | isolation source: seawater | place: Atlantic Ocean: North West | collected 2012
ACATCTTCCAATTGTATTTATGTGTGAAAATAACGAATACGCGGAATACACGCCAAGGGATAGAGTAATGGCGATTACAGATGTCGCTGATCGTGCAGCTGCATATGGAATGCCTGGAGTAATCGTCGATGGAATGGACGTTGTAGCTGTATATGAAGCTGCACGAGTAGCTGTTGACCGAGCACGAAATGGTGAAGGCCCATCAATGATTGAATGTAAAACCTACAGGTTTTACGATCACGCTGGCGTAAGCGGATTAGGAAGAACCTACCGTTCTGACGAAGAAGTACAAGAGTGGATGGACCGAGATCCAATAAAACTCTTCGAAGCCCAACTAGCAAAGGCCAAAGTAATGAGTGAAGAAGAAGCCCAAGCTATTCACGCTGAAATTCAAACTGAAATAGATGAAGCAATCGAATATGCTGAAAATAGCCCTATGCCCGATCCAGCGGTTGACATGCTAACCGATGTTTACACGGAGGCGTCATAATATGACAACAACAGAAACAGAAGAAAGAATCATTAGATACAACGATGCTTTTAACGAAACTCTTGCAGAGCTCCTAAGAGATGACCCAGATATTTTCATAGCGGGAGAAGACGTAGGACGATATGGCGGCGTTTTCCAATCATTCGCAGGACTCAATGCAGAATTCGGTGATAGGCGAGTTGTTGACACACCTATAGCAGAACAAGCAATTATAGGTCTTGGTATCGGAGCTGCAGCTGTTGGCCTACGTCCGATTGTTGACTTAATGTTCATGGATTTCGTGATGGTATCTATGGACCAGATAGCTAACCAAGCAGCAAAGATGAAATACATGTTTGGCGGTAAAGCTAAATTGCCCCTTACCATCACGACAACTGGCGGAGCGGGACTTGGAGCCGCAGCGCAACACAGTCAAAGCCTTGAAGCTTGGCTAATCCACGTTCCCGGACTCAAAGTTGTATTCCCGTCAAACCCCTATGACCTAAAAGGGTTATTAGTGTCTTGCGTTCGTGATGACAACCCAACTATTTTCACACTTCATAAAAAAATGTTAGGAAGCAAAGGCCACGTCCCTGAAGGGCTTTACGAAATACCACTTGGTGAAGCAAATATTGTTCGTGAAGGTTCAGATGCCACTGTAATTGCAATAGGTCGTATGGTTTCTGAAGCTGAAAAAGCTGCTGCAACATTGGCTGAAGAAGGAATAGAAATCGAGATCATAGATCCTCGTACCCTTTTGCCTTTCGATATGGAAACAGTGATCAAATCATCGAAGAAAACAAATCGTATTGTGATAGTCCACGAGGCTGTCAAAAATGGCGGAATCGGTGCGGAAATCACCGCTCAGATTCAGGAAGAAGCGTTTGATTACCTTGATGCCCCAATAGCGAGAGTTGCTGCGCCATTTTCTCCAGTTCCTTTCAGTCCGGCCTTAGAAGAAGCTTACGTACCTAATGCTGCGAGCATCATCCAAGGTGTGAAAGATGTTCTACATCGAAATGGATAGTTTCTAACACTCGTGAAAACTGTTGGTATTATTGCCAGCCCTTCAGCAGGTAAGGATGTACGTCGACTTGTAGGGCACGCCGGCTCTACTGGAGATGTTGATAAAGTCTCGCTAATCCGACGCGCTGCTCTGGGCGTAATCGAATCAGGAATTGACCAGATTCTCTACCTTGATGACACAAGACACCTTATTCAAAGAGCATTAGAAGGAATCCCAGAATCTGGGGTCGTAATGAACCCTATCGATCAGATTGTCATGGGCAGTGGAAGAGATTCTGAAAAAGCTGCAATCGCCTTAGCAGAAGCTAATGCAGGCTCTGTGATCGTCTTCGGAGGTGATGGAACGAATAGAGATGTCGCTAAAGGATGGGCTAGCGCTCCAATCGTTCCTCTTTCTGTAGGGACCAATAATGTTTTCCCCTTCCATATGGAATCTACTATTGGGGGTATCGCTGCAGGACTTGTTGCACAAGGAAAAATGCGTCTCGAAGAAATAGCTACGCGTGCTAAAATTATTGACATAACACTACCTAACGGCGCAAAAGACCTTGCACTCGTTGACCTTGTTCTAGTTGATGGAGATTTCATTGGAAGTAGAGCAATCTGGGATGTAACAAACTTACAAGAAGGCGTATTTGCAATTGCTGAATCGGCGACAGTTGGACTGTCATCCATAGCAGCTGCCTTACAAACTATTGATAGAGAAGAAGACAAAGGACTTCATGTTGAAATGGGTTCAGGAGGGCAACTAGTTCGAGCCCCAATTGCTCCAGGAACTTACGAAACAATACCTATAAAAACACACACAGAACTATCATTAAATGAAAGTATTACGATCAAAGGACCAGGCGTTCTGGCCTTTGATGGTGAGCGTGACTATGTGTTAACTAGCGAACAAGAAGTACAAGTCTCTATACGTAAAGAAGGACCTTGGGTTATAAATACTCATAGGGTGTTAGATTTGGCTAACATGAATAACTACTTCGTTACCTCAGTCTAGGAGACCGATGGCCACAAGAATCCTAATGCCGAAACTTGGGCTAACCATGACCGAGGGAACAATCACAGAATGGGTTGTAAATTCTGGTGACAAAGTCACAGAAGGTACGGTCGTAATGTTAATTGAAACCGACAAAGTTGAAGCTGAAGTAGAAGCAGAGGCAGACGGAATCGTAACGCATACAGCCAATGTTGGCGAAACTCTAGAACCAGGTGAACCAGTTGGATGGCTTCTCGGCGAAGGAGAACAAGCCCCTGATGGCACCATCGTTGAAGCTATCGAGGAAGACACTCAAGAGACCCCAAGCGAAATACAAGAAGAAATACTTTCTGAAGAAGAACCAACTGTCGAAACTCAACAAGAAGTAATAGCAGAAGAAATCAGTAATAACGAAGACGAAACAACACAAAATAGCAGACTGTTAGCTTCTCCAAATGCAAAACGAATAGCCAAAGAGCTTGACGTCGACATAACCACTATTTCAGGTACTGGTCCTGGTGGCAGAATTACTTCTGATGATGTGCAGTCGCTTACCCCAACTAAAGAAAGCAAACCAGACAAAACGGGAAGACTTAAAGCCTCCCCAAATGCAAAACGCGTAGCTCATGAAAAAGGCATAGACCTTTCTACTATCTCTGGAACAGGGCCAGGTGGCCGCATTACTTCTGAAGATGTGCTGGCAGCCCCACCAGTTGAAACGACACCACAAATTGATCAAACAACTCCAGTTGAAGACGTGCCGGAAGAACCACAAACCACCGAAGTTGTCCAAGCCCCCTTTGCTGCAAGAAAAGCAGCGGAGCGTCTTGGCGTAGACATCGGACGAGTAACTGGCACCGGACCAAATGGGCGAATAACCAAACAAGATGTTTTCTCTCACAGTAGAACTGTAAAACCAGCTCCAGCAGCTACTGCACCAGCAGCTTCATCCGGCATACCAGGAGAACGTATCCCAATCAAAGGAATGCGAGGAATCATCGCCGAAAGAATGCATTCTTCGCTACAGGAGATGGCTCAACTTACACTCACCATGGATGTAGACATGGACCGAGTCGTAGAACTTCGTGAACAACTCAAAGACATTGGGAAAGAGGAACTTGGAGCTGTACCTGGATACACCGATTTTGTTATTGCTGCAGTGGCAAAAGCATTAGCTGAACACCCTGCTGCCAATAGTCAAATTGACGGGAACGATATTGTTCTTCTTGAAGAAATTAATGTTGGAATGGCCGTAGCTGTGCCCGAAGGACTTGTCGTACCTGTCGTTCATGGAACAGACCAACTTGAATTATCTGAAATTGCCATGGAAACCAGCAGATTAGCTGAAGCTGCGCGGAATAAAAAACTTTCTCTTGCCGAAATGGAAGGCGGAACTTTCTCTGTGACAGCCCTAGGCATGTTCGGAGTTGACGCTTTCACCCCAGTAATCAACCCACCTAATTCAGGGATACTTGGAGTAGGAAGAATCAGAGATGACGTTGACTGGGATGGCGATACCCCCATAAAGGTCCAAAGGATGACAATTAGTCTCACATGGGATCATCGTGTACTCGATGGGGCTCCAGCAGCAGAATTCGCATCTACAATCAAGGGATTCCTGCAGCAGCCTCTCCGCTTACTGGCATAAATAGTAAAGAACTACGAACCAGATAACGCTTCCACTATAGGAGCGACTTCATCTACTACTGGACCGCTAAATGTCACATAATTAATTCCAAATTCTTCACGCCGCTTCTGAAGAGATTCGATAATCTGTTCAACGGGTCCAATTAAGCAATGCGGGTGATTTAGAATTTCTTCCGGCGTTAAACCAAACAACTTCGCAAAATCATTAGCAACAGCATCCGCGTGATCTGTAACAACAGTGAAGTAAGCCGCTATTTCAATTTCTATATCTTTGAAACGCTCACCTGCGCCATCTTTAATCCACTGAATCTTCTGAAGTGTTCCAGCACTTGTCCCACTTCCAACACCCTCAGGTCCAATCTTTCCGGCGCTGTTATTAAAATTGATCGAAACGATATCTGCTTCACGACCAGCAATTCCCAGCACACGCTTAGCTCCACCACCAATCATGACTGGAGGAACAGAATGTGTCGAAGGAACACCAGAAAAACCCGAGATTTGCAAATGTTCACCTTGCAACTCAATTTGCTCCCCACTGTAATGCTGGCGAATCAAATCTAAAGTTTCAACCATCTTGTCGATACGCTTTCCAGGGGAGAGCATAGGAATGCCCATTGCTTCGTATTCGCTGCGTACCCAACCAGCGCCCAAACCAAGCTCTAACCTTCCTTCGCTAAACCAATCAATGGTTGCAACCTCTTTTGCTAGAACAACGGGTTGGTGATAATCACAACAAAAAACTCGGCAACCGATACGTATGGAATCAGTCGCCTCAGCAGCGACCATCATCGCTGGGATAGAAGCAAGATTTTGGACTGGGTGATTCGCTGCCTGTAACGAAGGGCCATCACCGATGTAGTGATCAGCCATATGGAAACTACTGAAACCTAGCTGTTCTGCTTTCTTCGCTAATTCCCGCCACGCCTCTGGAGAATCAGATGAATATGACTGCAGACCAAATCGGAATTTATGGCTCATAAGACTTTTACCTCACCAGTACTACCATTCACTTCAATCTCTGCACCATCCGAAATTCTCTTTGTACCATCAGTCACAGAAATAACGCAGGGTAGACCAAGTTCACGACTTACGATCACAGCGTGACTTCTTTGACCCCCAACATCTACAACTACTGCACCCGCTGTCATAAATAACGGTGTCCAAGAAGGGTCTGTCAGAGGCGCTACAAGAATATCCCCGACTTCCAAAGCGTAAGGGTCAGTTGGATCTAAGACTACACGGGCGATACCCCTCACTGTTCCTGGACTGCCAGCTACGCCAGTTAAAACATCCCCAGAAACTGCTTTAATAACTTCCCCTGATCCGCGTTTTTCGTATGTACTTAAAGGCGGAACAATTCCGTCTTTGATAAAGAAAGGAGGTTCTAATTCTTTCAATTCTTCATATGTCGCGAAACGGTCTTCAAGAATTGTGCGCATTGATTCTGGATTATCAATATAGGACTCTAATTCTTCATCTATAAGCATATAAATATGCTTAGGATCTCCCAAATACCCAGCATTGAAAACATGGTTGCCTAGCGCTTCGAAAGTCACGCGAATTTCATTCATGACTCGAATGAAATTCGCTTTAGATCGTTCCTGAAAAACCATAATATTTCCAGCGATAAGTGCAGCCTCAAATTGTCCAGACAACTCATCATTGCCCAAAGATGATAATTGACGGCGGACTTCTTCAACTGTTGATATACGACTTTCAGCCATTTTTGCATGTCGGTCGGACGGATTTTCCTTATCTGTTTGTAAACGAATACGATCAAGCAAAGCCAAAGCAATAGTTGGATCTGTTTCCCAAGAGTCCGCGATAATTTCATATTCGTTAGGCCCCCGAGAACCATAATCAAAGATGAACTCATTCCAAGAATTTAGAAAATCTAAAGCTTCGGGATTACTAGAACCTTCTAGAGTGTCCAAGAGGTTAGATATTCCGTTTTCAAAAACTGAAGTTAAATATTCTGATTGAGCGATTCTTCTAGAAAGATCCCATAAAAAATAAGAAGGGGCCGCAGAGTCAACATCACCAAGTCCTGTTAAACATTTCATGGGAATAGTTGTATCTCCTATAGCATCTCCAACAGCGCCAAGAATGCCCGGAGCTATTCCTGAGCTTGATGCAGCAACACAATGTGTTTCGTAGGTTTCTATAAGCCAAGGCTGAAGAGACCGAGCATGCTCAACTATTTCTTTGAGACTCATAGACATTAGATCAGGCCTGCTCGTCCGTAAAGCAATGGTCTTCTCTCTCGCTTCATCAACTTCCGGCCACTCAGTAGCTGTCATCACCCAACCCATATGGGCTAATATTCCATCCGTTAATTCATCATTAACATCATCCGGGTGTTCCTGATATTCAGGGACTTCTGGATGATCTCCAAAAAAAGCTAGATCAAGGTCTTGAATCGTTACCGTCGGGTTTCGTACTCCTTGCATTCGGACGTTTGCAAGGTTGATATAGAAAAAACCTCCGAAAAACCCACCTACTTCGGGGCGATACTCAGACATCTCCTTCTCAGTAAAATATCCTTGGCGAATATATCCGTCACGCCACCCAATAATTGTTCCATTATCCCATGTGAATGTTTGCCCTAGAGGGCTCGCAGGTGGGGCCAGAACCTCTCCTGCATTCGCACGCGTATAGTGAGGCCACCGCTCGCTAGGTTCCCAATCGCAAAACCAATAATCGTCCATGTTGTCTCCAGTATTAAAGAATTACAACGAAAGTAATCTCCTAAAGCAGTGAAAGCGAATCAGGGTTGAAATGATTGCTAACTCATGACGAATAGTTTTTCCTTATTGCTTCCAGCATCTATTGTGTTTCTGGAACCGTTAAAGAGAGGAAACACAATGCTAGATATTGCTATGGCCCTTCGCTTGAAAGGAATCGCCAGTAACGAACACATAGCTGAAGTGACAGGACAAGAGCAGGAAATTGTTGATCAAGCGTTGAATTCAATGATTGCAGATTCCTATGCACAGGAAACCCCGCGTGGCCTTAGATTGCTGCCGGAAGGAAAGTCCTGGATAGACGGGCTATTGGAAGAGGAACGAGCAAATATAAATCAACAAGAAATGGAAGTAATTTACAACGACTTTTGCTCCCATAATGATGCCTTTAAGCAACTGGTAACAGATTGGCAAGTTAAAGAAGTAGACGGTGAACAACAACTCAATGATCACGAGGATGAAAGCTACGACGTAACTATAATCGCTCGATTAACCGAATTAGACGCTGTCGTAAAATCGGTTTTTGCGTCCGCAGCTCAGTTAGCTCCTCGGCTAAATAGATACATCGAAAGATTTGCTTACGCGTTAAACCAACTACAAGCGGGAGACCACTCATTTCTAGCAGCGCCGCTCAAAGACAGCTACCACACAGTCTGGTTTGAAATGCACGAGGAATTAATCCTTTTATGCGGGAGAAATCGAGCTGATGAGGCGGCAGCTGGTCGAGGAGCATGAGCTTCAGAGGTAGACGAGCTGACTTTTTGCTCGGTTTCTACGAGTGGTTTGCTCGACGAGCAGCAGTTCACCCTAAAAGTCGTCGTGGAAAACGTTTCTCAGCATTCGGCGAAGGTTCAATAATGTGTTTTCCACCGGCAGCGCTCTTCGGAGAACACGCTATCAAAGTCGGTAAAGATACGATGATTGGTCCCTTTGTTTCGTTAAGTGCAGGCATGGGGCCTCATCAGGAACTTTTGTCTGATCACATAGTTGAGATAGGAGACCGGGTACTTATTGGCAGAGGATCAAGTATTGTTGGGCACTTTCATATAGTTATAGAGGAAGACGTCTTCTTCGGACCGAATGTCTATGTAACAGATCAAAACCATGCGTTTAACGATTTAACTATTCCTATAGGAAAGCAAAGCATGCCTGAAGAACCCGTTCGAATCGGAGCTGGGTCTTGGGTCGGAACGAATAGTGTTATTTTGCCGGGGGTAACAATCGGGAAGCATGTCGCAATTGGTGCTGGTTCCATTGTCACATCAGATTTACCAGATAATTCAGTAGCAGTTGGTTCTCCGGCGCGAGTAATACAACAATTTTGACTAACAGTTTCATTTTATCTACGGTGGCTAAAGGGGAGAGAAAACATGAGTTCACAAGCTGTTGAAGCATTAAAAAAAATTCATAATGAAGTAGAAAACGTCATTAAGTCCATTCAGGAGAATGATTGGAAACGCCAAAGTTTATGTGAAGGATGGAGAGTGCAGGAAGTCTTTGCTCACATGTCATCAAATATGAAAGAAGCAATCAATCCCTCTCCACCTCCAGAAACAGAACAACCTCAGTTAAAAGCCGAAGAAGCAATGGAAGCACTAGTAGCGCCACGACGAGACTGGACTGAACAGGAATTGTTAGATGAATACGCCCAGTACCTTGACGGGTGGCTTGAGTGGATGGCAGCGCTACAAGAGGAACCAACTGCTTCCACAATGGTTCCACTGGCAGATCTAGGAACCTACCCGTTGCATATGATGGCCAATGCTTTTGCATTTGATCACTATTGCCATCTGTATATAGATATTCTTGCCCCTGAAGGACCCTTAACTATCCAAGTTGGTCCAATGTCAGACGATATCGTCCGTCCAGGAATTGAATGGATGATTGCTGGTATGCCTCAAATGCAGGCAGAAGAACTAGCTGCGATAATAACAAAACCTCTGGAACTCGAATTAACAGGGCCAGGAGGAGGAACATGGACTATTCAACCCGCGGAAGATAACGGATTGATTACAATTTCACCGCGCGCAAATTTAGGCGCTACCGCAACCGTTACTTCTTCTGCACATAATTTTGTTTCTTGGGGTACAAAACGATCAGATTGGCGAAAATCTTGCACAATCGAGGGTGATGAGATTTACGCAGCAAAAGTACTTGATGCCATAAATATCATTTAGTTACAAAGAAAATGGTGGAGGAGTAAATTGCCCACTATTGGCACTCATGCCTCCATCAACTGGCAAATGTGCTCCAGTTATAAAAGAAGCCTGAGGTGAAAGAAGAAAACTGTGAGCCGCAGCAATTTCTTGAGCATGACCCCACCGCTGCAGAGGTATTCGCCTTCTCATATTTTCATACAGTTCACCTTCGAAGCGAGACGTCATTCCTGTTTCCGTAGGCCCAGGACAAACAGCATTAATCCTTATACCCCGAGCTGCGAGATCCATTGACGTACTTCTAACAAGATTGATCACAGCAGCTTTAGAGGTGTTATACACCCACATTCCTGGGTCACCTCGCATACCCGAAGTAGATGCAGTTACGGTCATCGCAGAACCAGGACGCATAACTTTTGCGCAGGCCCGGATTCCTAAAATGACGGCACGAACATTTACTTCCATAACACGATCGAAAGAGTCAATAGGGCCATCAAAAAGATCAACACGCCCAGCTAACCCAGCATTTAAAACAGCACCGTCAATCCGACCGAATTTTTCTTCAGCTGTTTTAACTGCTAGTTCGTTGTGCTCAGGGTCAGAAACATCTCCAGTAACAAGAGCGATGCCATTAATTCCTTGCGTCCAGGCAAAATCTGCATCTGGAAGATCAGAAGCGACGACCTGGCCTCCTTCAGAAAGAATTTCTTCAGCTGAAGCTTTCCCTATACCTGATGCCGCACCAGTAACCCAAACAACTTTTTCTTTATGTAATTGACTCATGTATCAAAGATAATCTCATATCGGGAGAGCTGCTAATGTGCAATCTAAAAGATACTTGGCACGGTCTTTGAAGTCAGGGAACGCTTCCCTCAAATCCTTTGATCGAACCTCAATTGAGAACGGCACATCAGGAGCGAATAGAGATTCAAATTCCCTTACCGGTAATTCACCTTCTCCTGGAATCATTCTGTCATCCAATGCATCTGTCAATAAATCTTTGTGAGCCCACCCAATAGGATCCGTTTTCGCATCACACCATTGAACATAGGGGAATAAGGACTTTTCTGTTAAGGAAATTTCTTCGTAAGATGTTCCTGAACGATGCACATGAATGAGGTCTGGGAGAATACCAATATTGTCAGCTTCTACTAAATCCACTGTTGCAAGAGCATCAGATAGATTTTTAATTGAGGTAAAGCGCATAAATTCTAGGCAAACACAAATATTGGCATCAGATGCTAAAGAACAAAGTTCTGTTAAACGTTCAGCTGTTTGTTCTTTAGAGTCATAAGAAGAAATAGCAAGAATATTTTTTGCTCCCACAGCGATCGCAGCTTCTATAAGCGCCTCACCGTGATCTATTTCAGCCCCGATGCGGATAACTTCCATATCCACAGCTACAAGACCGCTATCTTCAATTCGCTTCGCAACTTCCTGAGTCGTTCTCTTGGTCCAAGAACTTGGATCAAACCACACCCCTGTTCCCTTCCAACCCGCAGATGCAGCATTTTCAATAAAATGAACTGGATTATCCATCAGCTCAGGAATAACTCCCGCAGCAATAGAAATTAATCGGCTATTAGACATTCCCTTATTAAAGCACGAATAACCGTGTTCAGAAATCTTGCCGACACTTTGCTTTCTCAGGAAAAAGCGCCAAGAATACATCTAGTTGTTATTCAAACTATTTTCTAGGGGACCATATGGAACTTGAAGGACAGGTAGCGCTGATTACTGGCGGAACCAGAGGTATAGGTAGAGGCATTGCAGAGGCTTTCGTAGCCGAAGGCGCAAATGTCGTAATTAACGGTCGAAGCCCTGACAAGGGCCAACAGGCTCTTGATGAAATGAATGCGGGAGACCAAGTTCATTTCATAGCCGGTGACGTAACAAGCCGTGAAGTTTGCGATGGGCTTGTCGATCAAACAGTCGAACACTATGGGAAAATTGACATTGTTGTCCCTAATGCGGGAGGCGGGACAGCAGAAGGCGAAGAACCAAGCCCCCTCGTTGACCTAACAGATGCTAATTGGGACTTTGTCTTAGATTGGAATCTCAACCACCCAATGTGGTTGATGAGAAGAGCATTGAAATACATGATCCCTCAAAAGTCAGGAAGAATCATGTCTGTCTCTTCAATGTATGGAAAAGTCGTTATTCCCTCACAAGCTCCTTACTGCACGACCAAACATGCGCTTAACGGATTGACTAAAGTAGTAGCTCAGGAAGTTGGAGAGCTAGGGATTACGGTGAATGCGTTATGCCCGGGTGGAATCCTAACTGACGTGATGAAAGAATCAGGACCAGCAGCTGCTGAACAACTTGGAATGGAATTTGAAGACTTCTTAACGTGGATGCAACAACCATCAGCTATTAAACGAATGAATACTGTAGAAGATTGCGCGCTAGTGGCCGTGCTGCTCGCTTCAGAAGCAGGTGCGGGTATTACAGGATCACTGATCAGCATTGACGGCGGACAAGCGCCTTACTAGAGGAGGAGAATAAAATGGGAAAACTTGAAGGAAAAGTAGCAGCAATCACAGCAAGCACTAGAAGTATCGGCAGAGCAATAGCTGAGGCTTATCTAGCTGAAGGCGCAAAAGTAGTCATAAGTGGTCGTTCGGAAGAAAAGGGAGCGACCGCTCTAGAAGAGATGAATGCAGGAGATAACGCAATATTTATCGCTTGCGATGCCGGAAAACAATCTGATGTCGAAGGATTAATAGATGGAACAGTGGATCACTTTGGCAAGATCGATATTGCAGTTCTAAACGCAGGCGGAATTCTGAATGCGGCTCCTGTAGCAGAAATGACTGATGAGTCGTGGAATTACACGATTAACCTCAATCTCAACCACACATTTTGGGGAATGCGAAAAGCTTTACAACACATGCTTCCTCAGGAAAGCGGAAGAATAATCGCTATTTCATCTGTCGAAGGAAAACTACGAACAGCAACTGTCAGCCATTACGTAGCTACAAAGCATGCAATCAATGGTTTAGTTAAAACGGCTGCGCATGAGGTCGGCGAATCAGGAGTCACAGTAAACGCTATTCTTCCAGGCTTTGTCAAAACTGACCTGTTCTACGAATCGGCTCCTCAAACAGCTGAAGCACTTGGAATGGACAGCCTTGATGAAGTTGCCGATATGTACTCATCAGCTTCCGCTATTAAAAAACCAAATACAGTTGAACAAGTAGCTGCAGTAGCGGTGATGCTCGCCAGAGACGAAGCAAGAAATTTCACAGCGAGTCTCTTTCCCGTCGACGGCGGGACAATGCCATACTAAGCAAATCTTTCAGCTTGCATGCACAGACCATAGAGTGCAACAAGCGAAAAATAATGCTGACATTATTGAAACGATCGATCTATGTTTAGACTTGGCCCCCCTAAACAAATCGCCTACGCGGTCCCAAATGCAATTGAAGCCGCCGAAAAGTGGGCCAAAGACTTTGGTGCGGGACCATTTTTTATAGCAGAACACATACCTGTAACAGATGTTACCTATCGAGGGGCACCCTCAACATTTGACCACACGTCAGCTTATGGTCAATGGGGTGACCTTATGGTTGAATTAGTACAAGACCATGGCTCAGGCCCTTCAGTTGTCCGAGACATGTACGACAAACACGAAAGCGGATTGCACCATCTTGCATATTTTGTTGATGACGTTGATCTTGCAACGAACGAGTTAAATAAAATGGGATTCCCACTTGGGATGTCTGCATTAGCTGGTGGCACACGATTTCATCATGTCGATGCAAGAGGCACTCTTGGACACTTTATAGAATTATACGAACCTAGAGAAGCCTTACTTGGGTTCTATGAAAGGGTCAGAAAGGCTGCACATGGCTGGAATGGTGAAGAGCCAATACGAATCAGGTAACGTCAAATACTGCTAGCGGGTTTGCCACCAAAGAAAGATCGCTCAGCTTCCACAGGGTCACTAATCTTTACTGTCTCTGCTTTCCAACCCCACGCACTAATGATGGCGAGTTTTGTAATTCTCCATTTGCCATCTCCTTCTAAATGAAGAAATCCTTCATATCGACCTCCCTGAACACCAGCGGGTCTCGTCGTTGTGAAATAAGCAGAAAGTGAGGCAGTGACTGCTCCATCATTGATAACAATTGAGATATTTGTTGCATTATGACCGCCACCAATCATTAATCCACGAGAACGATATCGCTCATAAAGTGGAGCCATTTCTTCACGTCCATTGAAATGCATATCAACTCCGTCAGGTGGAAAATTCAACACATCTAGGACTGCATCTTCGCTAAATGCATCCAAAATATCATCAATGAATCCGGTATCAATACTGTAAAGGTATTTATTGAACCCAGCTATGACCCCTTCGCGCGCTTGTAATTTCTGAACTTGCCGTTCAAGTTCTTCAATACGTTTTTCTAAATTCTCAGTCATGCTTACAGTAATTCCATTTCCCAACCATCTGGCGGTTCGGTAATATTCCTTGACCGTTTGGCTAGCTTGGTCGAATAAGGCGTTCCTCTTAGCTTAGATTCTAGAAGCGGGCCGTCATACGTTATCCACTGCTGGGGCTGCAATTCAATGATTACTCTTCCCGATGTATCCAATCGCCGAATAAATTCAGTATTCGCACTTGAATCGCCTGCTCGTAACCGCGTAGCTAATTTGGGATAAAACCATTCCTTGATCTCGGGGTTATCGTCGTGCACAACAGCAAGAGTTTTTGCTGTCGTAGTAATATCTCCACCAAGCCAAGTACCTTCGCTAGAGATTACAATTGAACTCTCAGGTCGCTTTCTTAAAGCAGGTACACGCTTTCTTTGGCCCATACAAGTAATCCAAAATTTCTCATCATGCCACACGAAACGGTGCATGACCCCTACTGGCCATCCAGCTGAATTCGTCCAATTAACACAGCACTCAGTCTGAGCGGCATATAAGCGTTCACGTTTTTCATCGCTAATAGCCACATCGCTAACATCTGTATAATCTGTTTTCTTTCCCCCCATGGATTCCTTCCTTTAGAAACCTAAATTAAGTTCCTCACAACATAAGTTTTGCCAGAACGGTCGAATATTGACTGCCTATCAGGATCAGCGCTTAGCCAATACAGCGACAATCCAAGAACTATTAGATATAGAATAGAGCCGAGAAAAGGAACTACCGACAGCAAACTTGGCCCGTATCGCTTTGCGGCAACGGATCCGCTTGGAGGCGAAGAGCCGTCGGATACTTGTACCACTTTGAGACGAAAAACCATTTTTCCAGGAGTAGCACCTTTCAGCGTTATGAAGCCAATCTCGTATAACGCAACTAGCATAAATGAAACGATTGTTATTCCGTACGTATTTGCATTATTGCTATCAAAGACAGCCCACCAAATAATAAACAGCACTATTCCGTTAATAACACCATCGATTAGCCGAGCTCCAAAGCGCGGCCATATGGTATTACCTCCTACTACATCGCTACTCCATTCAGTACCATTCCAATATCGTTTTGTTCCTTCTGGGTCTAGCTCTGCGTAGTACCAGCCTGGCGTTTCCGATGTCATTGTGCTCCTATCCGTCCGATCAATACTATTTTTGCATGGAAGTTATATAAATTACCACTACTCTTCATGGTCTTTTGTCACCTATCAACAAACGGCATCACAGGCCCTTCACCAGAAACTCTTCGTCTAGCTTGCTCCAATGCTTGCTCACCGTAATGCTTATGTGGCAATATCCAAAAAATTCCTTGCCGAATCTCATCAACGATAATTTCTGCTACCTCATCAGGCGTCAGATTTTCTTTACCATCTTTAACTAGAAATTGATTAGGGTCAGGTTGGTACTCAATGCCCTCTCGATTGCGTTCACTTGTACCAATTTTTGTATCCACCATGCCTGGGCATAGAACAGAAACTGATAAGGGCGTATTTTTAAATTCATGATGCAATGTTTCACTTAGAGCAACAACACCGCGTTTTGAAACGTTGTAGGACGCTATGCCTGGGAAAGCAAGAAGTCCAGCAGTTGAAGCAGTATTCATAACATGGCCTGATTCTCCGCTAGCGAGCATTCGAGGTACGAACGATTGAACACCGTAAATAACTCCCATTAGGTTAATGCCTAAAACCCAATCCCAATCCTCTGGGGATTCCATGGCTTTGTGTCGGGCGACAACTCCAGCATTATTTGCGAGAAAGTGGACGTTTCCGAAGTGTTCATAGGCTGCGATCGCGAGCGCCTCTACCTGTGAACGGTCAGAAACGTCGCATTGAAATCCAATAACCTCAGAACCTTTAGATCGGATCTGTTCAGCTGCTTTTTCTAAAGCATCAGTCTCAATATCTGCGAGGACAATTTTCATACCTTCATCAGCAAGTTTGGAAGCTAAACCAAGTCCAATTCCACTAGCACCGCCAGTGATAACAGCGACACGTCCATCAAAATCATTCATTTCGAATCCTTCTGTGTTCCCACAAGCAAATCTTTAAAGGGGACACCTTTATCAACACTTGGTTCTCGAGGTAAACCTAATACGCGGTCTCCAATTATATTTTTTTGGATTTCATCAGTCCCTCCAGCAATCCCTGCTTGGAAACTGCCAAGAACTAAACGGCCCCACCATTGTCCACGATCACCATCGGCCCAAGCATCTGTTTCAATTCCGACAATGTCATTGATTAGAGAGCGAACATCCCGAAGGATTTTTGACCCGTGTAATTTACCAAGTGAACCACCAGGACCAGGGGTTTTCCCAGCCTGCAACTCGGCTCTAGTTCGCATGGAGACAAGACTTTTCGCTGTTTCTTCTGAATAAAGCCGCATAAGCTTTTGTCGAATAACTGGATTTGAAATATTCCCGTTTTTTTGAGCATGCTCAATAAGCCGTCTTGCATGCGGTGTACTAATTCCTCCAGTTGACCCTGTCCCAATAGCAACTCGTTCATACATAAGCATTGAAGTAGCTAATCTCCAACCTTCATGTAACGGTCCCAGCAAATTATCTTTCGGTATTCGAACATCCGTAAAGAAAACTTCATTGAAATGCATCCCGCCATCAATCTGATGAATAGGGCGGATTTCAACTGCTGGATCCCTCATATCAACAATGAACATTGAAATCCCAGCATGTTTAGCAACTTCAGGGTTTGTTCTAGCTATAAGAACCCCATAGTCACAGACGTGAGCGAGCGTAGTCCAAACCTTCTGTCCGTTAATGATCCACTCATCACCATCAAGCTCCGCACGTGTTTGGAGGCTAGCTACATCTGAACCAGCGCCAGGTTCAGAAAACATTTGGCACCACACAGTCCGTGCAGCAATATTGTCAGCCAAATATGTTTCCTTCTGTGCTTCACTACCAAATTCACTTAACATGGGCAAACACATGCCATGGCTTATCGTGAGCTGCGTCGTCATATCGGGATAGTCGCTGTACACCTCACGCCAAATAGTTTCATGTTCTTTCGTTAGGCCAGCACCGCCATATTCTTTCGGATATGTCAGACCAGCTAAACCAGCTTCAGCCAATTTCCCTTGAAACCCTTTATTTAAAGCAATTGTTTCTTTATCTCTTGGATCTGGCTCGGTTAAATGAATGCCAGTTGCGTGTTCATCTAAAAAATTTCTACAAAGGAGACGAAAATCTTCACGCTCTTTATCTGAAAGTGTTCCTTCAGTCATTGATCCTCCTACGTAATTAAGCAAACTATCAATGTACAGACGGTAGCATTATCTGCTGATCCCGATGTAATCCAAAACCTCATCAAATCTTTTAATTCTTACCACTCAGGAATTCTTAATGCAATCAAAAAATATTCAAGAAGAAACCAAACGGCGAAGAACATTCGCCATTATCAGTCACCCCGATGCAGGTAAGACAACATTAACTGAAAAATTTCTGCTGTACTCAGGGCAACTTTCTGAGGCCGGATCAGTGAAAGCAAAAAAGGGAGGCAAATCAGCGCGCTCCGACTGGATGGCAATGGAACAGGATAGAGGAATATCTATAGCTTCAACCGTGCTTCAATTCGAATATCAAAGCAATATCATTAATCTCTTAGATACACCAGGGCACCGAGATTTTTCCGAAGACACATACAGGGTGTTAGCCGCAGTTGACGCAGCGATTATGGTTCTTGATGCAGCAAAAGGAATAGAAGCACAAACATTGAAACTCTTCGAAGTTTGCAAAGCGCGTAATATGCCGATTCTGACTTTTATTAATAAATGGGACCGGCCCAGCTTAGACCCCCTTGAACTCATGGACCAGATTGAAGACGCAATCGGAGTCCAAACAACACCTATCACGTGGCCGGTTGGACCGGGAGGTGAATTTGAAGGAGTTATCAATAGAAAAACAGATCAATTC
>MDSW01028479.1_pt1 | contig 17372 bp, 15 predicted proteins | sample 811171 | NCBI WGS metagenome assembly MDSW01 (sample SAMN05326641, study PRJNA326480) | marine metagenome | isolation source: seawater | place: Atlantic Ocean: North West | collected 2012
CATTTGGAGGCTAGAGGTGAATGCTGCTTGAACCCGATCAGATCTTAACGGAAGCAATCGTAGAGACAGTTATTCAGGTTCTAGTCTCCTAGAAAATATGAACAGAAATTTAAAAGTACTATCTTTAAAATATAGACCGCAAAAGTTTGGTGATTTGATAGGTCAAGATATTGTAGTAGAGACAATTATTAACTCAATAAGATTTAATAAAGTCCCAAATGCATATTTATTTACCGGCATAAGAGGAGTTGGAAAAACTACTTTAGCAAGAATAGTTGCTAAGTCTCTAAACTGTTCAAAAGGTTTTGATAATATTTGTTCTGATAACCTTTGTGAGAATTGTAAAGCAATAACAAACTCAAATCATATTGATGTATTAGAGATGGATGCTGCAAGTCGTACAGGTGTAGATGATGTTCGCGAACTTATAGAGTTTTCAAGATATGGGCCGTCAATAGCAAAATATAAAATATTTATAATTGATGAGGTACATATGTTGAGTAAACAAGCTTTTAATGCTTTATTGAAAACTTTAGAAGAACCACCAGAGTATTTAAAATTTATTTTTGCCACAACAGAAATTAAAAAAATACCAGTTACAGTCATATCTAGATGTCAAAGATTTGATCTACCAAGAGTAAAATCAGCTGAGTTATTTGATTATATAAAAAAAATTAAGGATAAAGAAAATGGAAAAATTACAGATGATGCTCTTAAGTTAATAATTAAAATTTCAGAAGGTTCAGTTAGAGACTCTCTTTCGTTGTTAGATCGAGCGCTCCTAAGCCTAGATAAGAATGACGAATTAAATTTAAAAAAAGCACAAAAAATTTTCGGTTACTTTGATAAATCTCAGTTAATAAATCTATTCGAATTAATATTTGAAGGAAAAAAAAATGAAGTTTTGAATGTATATAAAAGTATATTTGACCAAGGGATTGAACCTAAGGTTTTTTTAAATGATTTTTTAGAGATTTTATACTTTTTTAAAAATATTGAGTCTCTCTCTATTGATGGGAACAACTTTTCTTTAAATGATGAAGAATATAATCTGATAAAAAAAATATCAAATAAAATTGAACAAAATACTCTTATATTATTTTGGCAATTCACTATAAAAACACTTGGAGAGTTAGATATTGTAGCAAACCAAAATTTATCTATTGAAATGTTTCTAATAAGACTAATGTATTTAAAACAAATTAATACTAAATCTGGAAAAATATCCCACTCAAGTAATGAAGTGCTCGAAACAGAAACTTTAATGAGCGAAAAAGTTGAAATAAAAACTGACGGCAATTTAGATTTAAAAAATAAAACTGTTGACCAAATAAAAAATATTTCGCAAGAAAAACGATTAAATCAAGAAACACAAAAAGAAAAAAAATTAAATGATTTATCAATTAATTCATTTAATGATTTATTAAAAATTTGTACTTTAAAAAAAGAAGTTAAGTTAAAATATGAATTAGAAAAAAACGTTAATTTAGTTAATTTTGAGCAGCAAAGAATAGAAATTTCTTTTAATGCTAATTTAGATAAAGAATTTGTAAAAATATTATCCTCAAAATTATATGATTGGACTAATAAAAGGTGGATAATTACATTTTCAAAAGAAAAAGGCAGTCCTTCAATAAAGGAAAAAGAAAAAATTATTAAAAAAAATATATTTGAAAAAAATAAAGATAGTTTAATTTATAAACAAATTCTTGAAAGTTTTCCTGATGCAGAAATGACAGATGTTAAAGTAATAAAAGGTGAAAGTGATGAATGATTTTTCTAAGATTTTATCTCAAGCCAAGGAGCTAGAGTCAAAAATGAGGGAAAGCCAAGAAAAAATTAAAAATATTACAGTGGCAGGTGTTTCAGGGACAAATTCAGTTGAAGTTACCTTGAATGGCAATAGTGAGATAGTAAAAATTTATATTTCCCCAGAAACCTTAAAGGAGGAAAAAACGATAATTGAAGATTTAATAATGGCTGCTCACAATAATGCAAAAACAAAACTGAAATCTAAAACTTCAGAAGAAATATCAAAAGCAACATTAGAAATGGGTATACCTGGATTTAAATTTCCCTTTTAAAAAATGCAAGATATAAATGAAATAGAAGAATTAGTTAAATTAATATCAAAGTTACCTGGATTAGGCCCAAAATCAGCAAAAAGAATAGTATTGAAATTTATAAATAATAGAGAGGAAATATTAAAGCCAACTGCTAATGCTTTAGCCAAACTATTTAAAAACGTATCAAGATGCAATTTTTGTGGAGCCTTAAAATCAAATATAGAGGGTTGCAATAACTGTGAAAACACAAATCAAAAATTTAATAAAATTTGTATAGTTGAGTCAATAGGCGATCAATGGTCTATCGAAAATTCAAATATTTTTAAGGGCTATTTTCATATACTAGGAGGAACAGTTTCATCTGTAGGACAAAGAAAAGAAGATTTGTTGATAAATTCTTTAGTTGATAGAGTTAAAAGGGAAAAAATAGAAGAGGTAATTATAGCAACAAGTGCTACTGTTGAAGGAATGACAACAGCATACTACATTACTGATAGTCTTAAAGGTTTAAATGTTAAAATTTCTAAACTTGCTCAAGGTTTACCAGTTGGTGGAGAAATTGAGAGCCTAGATGATGGAACGTTATTTTCGGCATTTAAAAACCGTAATGGAGTTGGAGAAAACAATACCGATTAATTTTTTTTAAGAAGTCTATTAAGATGCAGTATTGGTTCAGTATATCCAGAGGGCTGAAATCTACCATGAAATACAAGCTCACAAGCAGCTTTAAAGGCAATAGATTTGTCGTAATTATCTGACATTGTCTGATATGGAGCTTGTCCTTTCATACTTGGATCTTTTAGATTTTGGTTGTCAACAATTTTTGCCATTTTCTTCATTATTTCTAAGACCTGTTTTTTGCTACATATCCCGTGGTATAGCCAATTAGTGATATGCTGACTACTTATTCTACATGTTGCTCTATCTTCCATTAAACCTATACCATTAATATCTGGAACTTTTGAACAACCAACTGATTGGTCTACCCATCTTACAACATAACCTAAAATTCCTTGAGCATTGTTTTGAAGTTCCTTTGTTATTTCCTGTGTTGACCAATTTGATTTAATTGCAACTGGTATTGTTAATAAATCAGAAATTTTAGCCGCTTTTCTTTTTAAAAGTTTTTTTTGTATATTAAAAACATTGACTTCATGATAGTGCAGAACATGAAGAGCAGCCGCTGTTGGAGATGGCACCCAAGCGCAATTAGCTCCAGCCTGAGGATGTACAATTTTTTGTTTCATCATATCTTTCATTAAATCTGGCATTGCCCACATGCCTTTTCCAATTTGTGCTTTTCCAGAAAAACCACAAGCAAGCCCAACATCTATATTATTATTTTCATAAGCTGATATCCATTTTGTTGATTTCATATTTCCTTTTAAAACCATAGGTCCCATTTCCATTGATGTATGAATTTCATCACCTGTCCTATCTAAAAAACCTGTATTGATAAAAAAAACTCTATTTCTAAGTTTTCTAATACATTCTTTTAAATTCACAGAAGTTCTTCTTTCTTCGTCCATTATTCCACACAAAATTGAATTTTTTTTTAAACCCAAAACTTTTTCAACTTTTTCAAAAATTAAATCAGTAAATTCACACTCTTCAGGACCATGCATTTTAGGCTTAACAATATAAATAGATTTAAATCTCGAATTTCCTCTTTTTTTAAAATCATGCAAACATGCTGTTGAAGTAATAAATGCATCAAGAATTCCCTCAGGACATTCCGAACCATCTTTTAATAGGATTGCAGGATTAGTCATTAGGTGACCAACGTTTCTATTTAATAATAGAGACCTTCCATGTAACTTAATTTTTTTACCAGTTGATGTAGTATATTTCCTATCAGAGTTTAATTTTCTAAAGACTTTTTTTCCGTTTTTAATAAATTCTGATTTTAAAGTTAATTTCATTAGTCCTAGCCAATTTCTATAACCTAAGACTTTATCCTCAGCATCAACCGCAGCAACACTATCTTCATGATCACAAATAGTTGAGATTGCAGATTCTAAAATTATGTCATGTATTTTGAGCAAGTCCTGGTTACCCTCTGGATTATTAACTTCCATTTTTCCCGATTGATCAAATACAATATCTAAGTGAAGATTATTATTTTTAAACAATAATGAGGAGAGCTTATTATTTTTTTTTGTATATCCAACAAACTGTTCTGGATTTTTTAAAATTAAATTTAATTTATGATTTTTTATTTCTGGTATTTTTGTCAAAGTTTTCCAACTTTTATTTTTTAAGGGAAGATATTTATCCAATAAATCTCTAGCATAATTTATCACTTTTGCTCCCCTTATTGGATTATAGGTTTTACCTTTTACAGCACCAAGGGTCTCTGGAATTATATCAGTTCCATATAAACTATCATATAAACTTACCCACCTAGCATTTGCAGCGTTTAGTAGAAATCTTGCGTTTGAAACAGGACATACTAGTTGTGGTCCACATATATCAGCTATTTCTTCGTCTACATTTTTTGTTTTAATTTTAAAATTAGAGTATGATTTTGAAATATATCCAATATCTCTCAAAAATTTTCTATATTTTTTAAGATTAACTTTTTCTCCTCTATGGTCTAAATGCCATGAGTCAATTTTTTTTTGTAAGCTTTCCCTTTTTAATAAAAGTTGCTTATTTAATGGTGAAAGCTCGTGCACACATTTATTAAAACCAGTCCAAAATTTATTTTTACTTATCATTGTGCCTGGCAAAAGTTCTCTTTCTATAAAATTTGCCAATCTTTTTGACACTGAAAGATCTTTGATTTTTACGTATTTTTTACTCATAAAATTAAAATTATTAAATAATATAGCTTTTTGTAATCAAATTAGTCAATTTTCAAAAGTATCTTATAAAATTTACCATTTTATTGCCCTTTTTTCCTCTATAAAGTGGTAAAAAAATGAGAAACTATTTAAACTTTGAAGAAGAAATAAAAAATTTAGAGAACGAAATAGATAAACTAAAAGATCCATTTAATAATGAGGGTTTATCTGAAGTGGATACAAATAAAATTTCCAAAATTCAGCAAGAAATAGATCAAAAGTTAAAGGAGGTTTATTCAAAATTAGATCCGTGGCAAACCACTTTAGTTGCTAGACATGAAGATAGACCAAAATCAAAATTTTTTATAGATAATTTGTTTGAGGAATTTATCCCATTATCAGGAGATAGATTTTATGGTGAAGATAAATCAGTATTAGCAGGATTTGCGAAATTTGAAGGTAATTCAGTATTAGTTATTGGTCAGGAAAAAGGTGAAGACTTGGATACAAGAATTAAAAGAAATTTTGGCATGATGAGGCCTGAGGGTTATAGAAAAACTATAAGACTAATGAGGCTAGCAGATAAATTTAAAATCCCAATTATTTTTTTCATAGATACACCAGGAGCTTATCCTGGAGTTGGCGCAGAGGAAAGAGGCCAGGCCGAAGCAATAGCAAGAACTATTGAGTGTAGTATGGAATTGGGAGTTCCAACTATATCAGTTATAATTGGTGAGGGTGGTTCTGGTGGAGCTGTAGCACTATCTTCCTCAAATAAGGTTGTTATGTTTTCAAATGCAATTTACTCAGTTATTTCACCAGAGGGATGCGCGACGATACTTTGGAGAGACCCAACCAAAACTTTAGAAGCCGCTAGAGCCATGAGGCTTTCTGCAAAAGATTTATTAAATTTAGGGGTAATCGACGAGATCATTAAAGAGCCAGATGGGGGAGCTCATCGAGATAGAGATTTAATATTAGAAAACACAAAAAATTCAATTAAAAAAAATTTAAATGACCTTAAAAAACTTAATCAAGATGAACTTATTAATCATCGTAAAAATAAATTCTTATCCATTGGAAGAAGTGATGGCTTTATTAAACAATCAAGTGAAGAAACTTCATTAAGCATGAAAACAAATTTACTGGATGATGTAAAAAAATTTGTTTTCAGATTTAAAAACAAACTAGCAATTTTTGGATTATTTGTTTTATTTTTTATTCTATATTCTGTATTATAGAGATCCACAGCAATATTTATATTTCTTTCCAGATCCACAAAAACATGGCTCATTTCTACTCATTTTTTTCCCAATGTATTTTGGATCTATTTTAGCCGGTTTAATTTGTTGAGCCAAATCCTCTTTGGGTTTTCCTTCAATTTTCAAATTAATTAAAATTGTTACAAAATCCCTTTTAAGTTTTGTTAATAAGTTTTCAAACAAATTAAATGCTTCCTTTTTGTATTCAATTAAGGGATCTCTTTGACCATAAGACCTTAAACCTATAACCTGTCTAAGTTGTTCAAGATATTGAATATGTGATTTCCAACTTAAATCGATCGTTTGTAAAAAAATTCTTTTTTCTAGTTCTGCGGTCTGGACTTCTGAAATATGTTTAATTCTCTCATTTCTAGTTTTTAAAAATTTTTCTTTAATTTTTTTTTCAAATTCTTCATTATTTCCTTTTAATAAATCCTGAAATTCACTTTCTTCAAAACTTTTTCCTAACAAGGATCTTAATTGGTTATTAAACTCTGATTTTTTTTTAGGAGAAACATCTTTTATATTAATTTTTTTTAATTCATCAATTATTTCTGATAAAAAATTATCTGAATAGCTAAATATTTCTTTACTATTTATTACCTCGCTTCTTTGTGTAAAAATTACTTGTCTTTGGTCGTTTAAAACATTATCAAATTTTAAAAGCGTTTTTCTAATGTCAAAATTTCTTGCCTCGACTTTCTGCTGGGCTCTCTCTAAAGCTTTATTTATCCATGTATGCTCAATACTTTCTCCATCTTTTAATCCTAGTTTTTCTAAGATATTATTCATAGACTCTGAACCAAAAATTCTCATTAGATCATCCTCTAAACTCACATAAAAAATAGAATTTCCTTCATCTCCTTGACGTCCAGATCTACCTCTTGCTTGATTATCTACTCTTCTAGACTCCATTCTTTCTGTGCCTATCACAAATAGACCTCCTAAGGACTTAATTTCATTCTTTTCATTATTTTTATTATTTTTTCCTCCTAATTTAATATCAACTCCTCTTCCAGATATACTAGTTGTAATTATAATCGAGTGCTTCGTTCCAGCATTTGCTATTATTTCTGCCTCACTCTCATGGTTTTTAGCATTTAGCACTATATGTTTAATTCCACTTTTTTTTAAAAGATTTGAATAATGTTCTGATTTGTTAATACTAGCAGTAAAAACTAAAAGCGGCTGCCCTTTATTATTACATTCACGAATTTTACTTATAATTGCAGTGTCTTTTTCTTTTAATGTTCTAAAAATTATATCATTCCAATCTTTTCTAATCATTTTTTTATTAGTGGGGACTGTTACTACATTTAAATTGTATATTTCAAAAAATTCTTCCGATTCTGTTGAAGCTGTTCCAGTACACCCTGAAATTTTGGTATAAAGTTTAAAATAATTTTGATAAGTAATTGAAGCAAGAGTTTGATTTTCTACCTGGATTTCTATTCTTTCTTTAGCCTCGAGAGCTTGATGTAAACCATCGCCATATCTTCTCCCCTCAAGAATTCTTCCAGTAAGTTCATCAATTATTTTAAGAGATCCATCTTTTACTATATAGTCTCTCCCTTTTTCAAATAAATGATTAGCCCTTAAAGCTTGATTCACATGATGAACTAAATTTAAATTTTCAGGATCATAAAAATTTTCATTTTTTAAGACACCTGCATTTATAAAGATTTTTTCTACATTATCTATTCCCTTGTTAGTTAACAAAATATTTTTATCCTTTTCATCAATTTCATAATCCTCAGGCTTAAGCTTTTTGACTAGCTTATCAACAGCCATATATTTATCGGTTTTATTCTCTGCCGCCCCTGAAATAACTAGTGGTGTTCTAGCTTCATCAATTAAACATGAGTCAATTTCATCAACTATAGAAAAATAGTGTTCTCTTTGCACAATTTGTTCTTTAAGAACTGCCATATTATCTCTAAGATAGTCAAATCCTAATTCACTGTTTGTTGCATAAGTAACATCACAATTATAATTTTTTCTTCTTTCAAAATCATCTTGATCATTATTTATAAAACCAGAAGACAATCCTAAAAAATTATAAATTTTACCCATACTTTCACAGTCTCTCTTTGCCAAATAATCATTGACGGTTACAACGTGTACTCCTTTTTCTTTTAGCGCGTTTAAGTAAGCTGCGAGAGTGATTGTTAATGTTTTACCTTCTCCTGTTTTCATTTCAGCAATTTTTCCTTCATGCAAAACTATCCCTCCAATAATTTGGACGTCAAAGTGTCTCTCGCCTCTTGATCTTTTTGATGCTTCCCTAACTAAGGCAAATGCCTCAGGAAGAATTGACTCTAAACTTTCACCTTTTTTTACTTTTTTTTTAAATTCTTCAGTTTTTATTGGAAATTCTTCATCTTTAAGTTTAATTATTTCCTCTTCGCATTTGTTAACTTTTTCAACAATTTTCTGGATTCTATCTAATTCTTTTTGATTAATTGATTTAAAAAACTTTGATATAAATTTTACAGGATTCAGCATCTTATTTTTTGTTTTCTGGTATAAATTTTAATATATTAAATATAGGTATTAAATAACTTATTTAAATAGTATGGCAATAAACTTTGGTAATTTCTTTGATTCAGTTAGCAAGAAGTCTAAATTAGGTGACTTTCAAGACCTTGATCATCTTGATGGAGTTTCGATATCTACTACTTCGGCTAATCTTTACAATAGTCAAAGAGATGATCTTGTTCTTTTTTATTTTAGAGATGGGGCAGAGTATGCCTCAGTTTACACTCAGTCAAAGATAGTTTCAGAAAATATTAAATGGAATTTAAATTTAAAAAATAAAAAAATTAATGCTTTGTTAATAAATACAAGAAATGCAAATTCTTTTACAGGTAAAAAGGGCTATCAAGGCATTAAAGAAATTGCCGATGAACTATCAGCTTGTCTTACTGAAAAACAAAAAAAAGATGAAGAGAAACCATTAAAAATTAAGCCAAACAGAATAATTTTCGGTTGTACAGGCACAATTGGAGAAAAATTTCCAACTGATAAAATTATAAAAAATATTCCTGAGCTAGTAGAAAAAATTAAATATACTCAAAATAAGTATATCTGGACCAAGGCCGCACTGGGAATCATGACGACTGATTTAATACCTAAACTTGCAATGGAAGAATGTAAGATTGGAAGCACTAATGTAAAAATCTATGGGATTGCAAAAGGTTCAGGAATGATATTTCCCAACATGGCTACAACTTTAGGCTTTATTTTTACAGACGCAAATATCTCATCTAACGTATTACAAAAATTATTAAAAAAAAATATTGATACTACTTTTAATGCAATAAGCTGTGATGGGGATACCAGTACCAACGATATGGTCTCAGTTTTTTCTACAGCAAAGTCTAAAAATCTCAAAATAAAAAATATAAATGATCCAAGAATTAAGGAATTTGATTTAGCCTTACACTCAACGATGTTAAATCTTGCAAAAAGAGTAGCGGCAGATGGAGAAGGGGCTTCTAAATTTATTACAGTTTCAATTAATAATGCAAAAAGTTTTGACGATGCAAGAAAGGTAGCTTTTTCTATTGCAAATTCTCCATTAGTGAAAACTGCTATTGCTGGCGAAGATTGTAATTTTGGAAGAGTAATAATGGCTTTAGGAAAATCTGGAGTAAATATTAATTTAAATAAACTTATATTAAAATTTGGTGATATTAAAATAATTGAAAAAGGTCAGCTATCTACTTCATATAATGAAATAGAAACTAAAGAATATATGAAAAATGAAAAAATTGAATTATATGTTGAAATAGGTACAGGAAAAAAATCTTTTACAGCTTACACTATGGACTTAACAAAAAAATATATAGAAATTAATGCAGATTATAGAACATAATGCATCTTGAATTTGTAAAGTTAATTACCATCTCATAAATATGATAAAATATAATTTAATCTGTAAAAAGTGCAATAAATCATTCGATAGCTGGTTTTCATCCTCAAAGGAGTATGAAAAATTAAAAAAATTAAAACATTTAAGTTGTTACAATTGTAACTCTTTGGAAGTTGAAAAAAGTTTGATGTCTCCTAATATTTTAAATTCTAAAAAGGAAAAGATTGAAAGAATAAAAAATAAAAAATATGAACATGTTAAAAAAACAATAAAAGAATATCAAAAATTTATTAAAAATAATTTCAAATATGTCGGCGAGAACTTTGCTTATGAAGCAAGGTCAATTCATTATAATAATAAAAAGAAAATGAAAAAAGGTATATATGGAAATGCTTCATTGGGACAAATTAAAGAATTAAAGGAAGAGGGAATTGAAACGGAGATGATTCCGTGGATCAATGAAAATGATAACTAAATTTTTTTAAAGCTTGCAATATAATTTACTGAATTATCATTACTGATTTTCCACTTATCAGTTAAAAAATTATACTTTAGACCATCTAAATTTTTAATTTCTAAATTATTATTTTTAGATACTTTAATCAATTCATCTGGTGTAACAAACTTATCCCAATCGTGTGTACCAATTGGCAGCCATCTTAAAATATATTCGGCACCAATAATTGCAAATGTATATGATTTGAGAGTTTTATTAAGAGTTGCTATAAACATTAATCCATCTTTTTTTAATAATTCAGAGCTTTTTTTAATAAAAAAGTTCATATCTTCTACATGCTCAACTATTTCCATGTTTAAAATGACATCAAACTTTTTTTTAATTTTTAATTTTTCTGGCGAAGAACAAATATAATTAATCTTTAAATGATTTTGTTTTGCATGGAATTTAGCAACTTCAATATTTTTTTTTGATGCATCTATTCCAACTACATTGGCTCCTAATCTGTAAATTGGCTCAGAAAGAAGACCACCACCACAACCAATATCTAATAAATCAATTTTTTTTAAAGGTCTTATGGTTGATTTAATTTTAAAGTGTTTAATTATACTATTTTTAATATATTCTATTCTGATAGGGTTGAATTTGTGTAATGGTTTAAATTTTCCGTTAGGATCCCACCACTGAGAGGCAATTTTAGAAAATTTTTCTATTTCTTTTTTATTTATTGTGCTACTTTTCATTGTTAATTGACATTACAATTAAGATGTATTTTATCAATATATTTAATTTTTTATAAAAAATATTATCAATGAAAATATTAGTGTTAAAGTTTGGTGGAAGTTCTGTAGGAACTATAGAAAGGATTAAAAAAATAGCTAGTATTATTATTAGTTATAAAAAAAAGGGCTTTAAACCTATTATAGTTTCATCAGCCATGAGTGGAACTACAAACGATTTGATTAAAAAATCAAAAGCAATCAGTCATAATTTTAGTGCCTCAGAGCACGATGTGTTAGTATCAGCTGGCGAACAGGTGGCGTGCTCTTTGATAGCAGGAAGACTAAATCATCTGGGACATAAATCGCAATCTTGGATGGGTTGGCAAATTCCAATCTTGACTGAAGGTGTACATAGCAGTTCAAGAATAGTTAATATCCATAAAAAAAAAATACTAAATTATATTAGATCTGATGGCATACCAGTTATCGCAGGTTTTCAAGGTATAAATTCTGTTAATCGAATAACCACTTTAGGAAGAGGAGGCTCTGATGCTTCTGCAATCATGTGTGCTAGGTTTTTTAAAGCTCAGAGATGTATTATCTATACTGATGTAGAAGGTGTATATACTACAGATCCAAATACATTAAAAAAAGCAAAAAAAATTAAAGTTATTTCTTATGAAGAAATGTTAGAAATGGCATCTTTAGGTGCAAAAGTTATGCAACCAGCTTCTATACAAGATGCAAGATTAAATAGAATTGATATTGAAGTAAAATCGTCATTTGTAAAAAAAGAGGGCACTAAAATCACGAAAAAAAAAAATATTTTAAGTAATAAAATCATTAGAGGTATATCATTTACAAAAAACGATGCCAAAGTTTCTCTTATTGGAGTGAAAGATAAACCAGGTATAGCAGCCTCTATCTTTGAGCCACTATCTAATAATTCAATAAATGTTGATATGGTAGTTCAAAATATATCTGCAAATGGAAAAGAAACCGATTTAACTTTTACAATAAAGTCTGAAGACTTAATGAAAACAAAAAGATTAATAAAAAAAAATTCAAAAATTAGTTTCAGAAGTTTATTAGTTGATAAGAATGTTTCTAAAGTATCCATTATAGGCGTAGGAATGATAGCAACTCCAGGAGTAACATATAGAATGTTTAAAGCTTTAGCAAAAAAAAATATTAATATTTTAGTTATATCTACCTCTGAGATAAAAATATCAGTTTTGGTAAATAAAAAAAATATAAATAAAGCTCTACTGGCATTACATACGGAGTTTAAACTTGATAAATAAATAAAATGAGCCTAAGACCATTTAGAGACATAAAAAGAAGAAAGACCAAAGTTATAAATGTTGGCAATGTTAAAGTAGGTGGAGATAATCCTATTTCAGTTCAATCAATGACAAATACTTTAACAACAGATATAAAGTCTACAATAAATCAAATTAATGCTATTTCAGCAGAAGGAGCTGATATTGTAAGAGTTTCATGCCCAGATAAAGAGTCAACTTTTGCTTTAAAAGAAATAATAAAACATGTATCAGTACCTATCGTTGCAGATATTCATTTTCATTATAAAAGGGCTATTGAAGCAGCTGAAAACGGAGCAAAGTGTCTAAGAATTAATCCAGGCAACATTGGAGATGAAAAAAAAATAAGGGAAGTTATATATTCAGCAAAAGATAACAACTGTTCAATTAGAATAGGCGTAAATGCAGGCTCTCTAGAAAAAGATATATTAGAAAAGTATAAAGAGCCCTGTCCTGAAGCTTTAGTAGAAAGTGCACTAAGAAATATTGAGATATTAGAAAATCAAGATTTCTTTAATTTTAAGATAAGCGTAAAATCTTCCGACGTTTTTTTATCTGTAGCAGCTTATAGACAACTTTCAAAAGTATGTGATTATCCTTTACATTTGGGAATCACCGAAGCAGGAAGTTTTATTTCTGGAAGTGTTAAATCATCAATAGGATTAGGTTCACTTTTGATGGATGGCATCGGTGATACAATAAGAATATCTTTGTCAGATGATCCACCAAAAGAAGCAAGAATTGGAAACGAAATTTTAAAATCTTTAAATTTAAGAAATAGAGGTGTTAAAATTATATCTTGTCCCTCATGTGCACGGCAAGCATTTCCAGTTATAAATACTGTTAAAATATTAGAAGAAAAACTATCTCATATAACAACGCCTATTACTTTATCAGTAATTGGATGTGTAGTTAACGGTCCGGGTGAGGCTGCTATGACCGATGTTGGAATTACTGGAGGTGGAAAAGGAAGCAATATGCTTTACCTATCTGGTGTTCAATCTGAAAAAGTTTTATCGGATGATATAATTACAAAAGTAGTAGATAGTGTAGAAAAAAAAGCTAGAGAGCTAGAAAATAGCAAATAATGATACCCAAAAATAAAGTAGGCGATTTAATATCCAAGCATTCGTTGCTTGAAAAAGAATTATCTTCAGGTGATATCGATAAGAAAAAGTTTGCAGAAAAGTCAAAAGAGTATTCAGATTTGAATGAAATTATAAAAGAAATAAAAGAATATTATTTATTTGAAAAAAATAAAAAAGATTTACAAAAAATTATCGATGATGCAGATAGCGATAGAGACATGAAAGAATTAGCTCATAAGGAATTAGATCAATTAATTACTAATAATGAAAACAATGAAAAAAAAATTAAGTTATTCTTATTGCCGAAAGATGATGCAGATAAAAAAAATGCTATAATTGAAATAAGAGCAGGAACAGGAGGATTAGAAGCAAGCCTTTTTGCTGCAGATCTTTTTAAAATGTATGAAAAAGTAAGTCATAAAAAAAAATGGGTATTAGAACTAATAAGTATCTCAAAAAGTGAGGCGGGAGGACTCAAAGAGGTGATTGCATCAATAAAGGGAAAAAATATTTATTCAACACTAAAATATGAAAGCGGAGTTCATAGAGTTCAGAGAGTACCTGATACAGAAACACAAGGAAGAGTTCATACTTCTGCAGCAACAGTTGCAGTTCTGCCTGAAGCTGAAGAAGTTGATGTTAAAATAGAAGAAAAAGATTTAAGAATTGATGTATTTAGAAGTAGCGGACCAGGAGGACAAAGTGTCAATACAACTGACTCCGCAGTTAGAATAACACATATTCCTACAGGTATAGTAGTAAGTCAACAAGATGAGAAATCTCAAATTAGAAATAAAGAAAAAGGTTTAAAAATATTAAGATCAAGAATTTATGAACTTGAAAGACAAAAGAAAGAAGACGAAAGATCTAAATATAGAAAAAGTAAAATAGGGACTGGTGACAGATCTGAAAGGATTAGAACATACAATTTTCCTCAAGGCAGGGTTACAGATCATAGAATAAATATGACATTACATAAACTAGATGAATTTTTAGAGGGAGAAATATTTGATGAAATGGTAGAAAATTTAAATCTACAGGCACAGGAAGAAAAATTGAGTTCTTTAAATTAAATGAATATTCAAGAAACAATTAACAAAGCTGCTAACGTATTAAAAAAAAATAATATAGTAACAGCTTATCTAGATAGTGAATTATTACTTTCCGAAGTACTTAAAAAAGATAGAAGTTATGTTATTTTAAATTCTAAAGAAATATTAGATAAAAAATGTTTATATGATTTTAATAATTTAATTTATAGAAGATCAAAAGGGGAGCCATGCGCTTATTTAGTAAATTATAAAGAATTTTGGAAATATAAATATTTCGTTAATAAAGATGTTTTAATTCCAAGGCCAGATACTGAAGTTTTAATAGAGGAAACCTTGAAAATTTATGATGAAAAAAAAGGTTTGAAAGTATTGGATATTGGAACTGGGTCTGGCTGTTTGCTTATATCAGTCCTCAAAGAGAGAAAAAATTTTTCGGGTATAGGTATTGATATTTCAAAAAAAGCTTTAAAAGTAGCGAATTTTAATGCAAAATTGCAACAACTAAACAATAGAGTTAAATTTTACAATTCAGATATTGACAAATTTTTTATAGGTAAATATGATCTAATTTTATCTAATCCACCATATATTAAAAATTTTGATTTAAAATATTTGGATAGAGATATTGTCAATTATGAACCAAAAATTGCTTTAGATGGTGGTAGTGATGGTCTTTCAGAAATTACTAAAGTAATTAACAAGGCATCATCTTTGGTAAAAAAAAATGGAAAGTTTATTTTAGAGATAGGTTGCTATCAAAAAAATGAAATTGTGAAAAAATTGAAGGATAAAAATTTTTATATTAATAAAATAGTCAAGGATTACGCAAAAAAAGATCGCTGTATAATAAGCACAAAAATTTAATTTAACTGATTTAATGGTAACATTTAGAAATAACAGAAGAGGAAGATTTAGAGGGGGAGATCGTAATTACAAAAGAAATAATGGAGAATCTAATAAATTTAAATCTGACTTTTCAACAAATAATAATTTTCAGAGAAAATCTCCAGGACGAAATAATCATAACGCTCCCAAGTTAATAGAAAAATATAATGATTTAGCAAGAGAGGCTCTTGCAAATGGAGATAAAATACTTTCAGAAAATTATTTTCAACACGCAGATCATTTTACTAGAATTATGGAGGAACAATCAAAAAAGAAAACGTTCAAAGTTTCAGAAAATAGTCATTCGAGCGATATTAAGAAAGATAATTTAGAAGATAGTCAAGATAAAGAAAAACAATCTGTCACTAGTTAGACTACTTTAACCCTAATATTAATTCAGATTTCAATACATCTAGTTTAATTCTATTAATTTCAAATAATTTTCTATTTTTTCCTTTTAGAACTTTTCCAGATGGCAATTTTAAGGTTTGTGAATTTATTCTTTTTCCATTTTCAATTACTTCATAATGAAGATGAGGTCCAGTTGATTTCCCAGTTGATCCTACATAACCAATCACTTGTCCTTGTTTAACTCTTCTTCCTACTTTCATTCCAGATGCAAACTTGCTCATATGTGCATAAACTGTAGAGTAAGTTGAATTGTGTTTTATTTTAATACAGTTTCCACCTCCACCGCACCATCTGGCTCTAATTATTACTCCATCTCCAGAAGCCATTATCGGAGTTCCCTTTGGTGCAGCAAAATCTGTACCTCTATGCATTTTATTAAAACCATCTATTGGATGTTTTCTCATACCAAAACTTGATGAAAGTCGTGCACCATTTATTGGAGTTTTCATTAGAGCTTTTTTTATACTTTTTCCATTAATATCATAATGCCCCTCATTTTTTTTTTCTTTATAATAATATAAAGCATTACTTTGATCTCTTAAAATTAAGTCAGCAAAAATTATATTGCCTGTTTCAAATATATTTTTGTTATCATCCTCAAAAACTTCATACATTATTTGAAAAGAATCATTTTTTCTTATGTCTCTCTGAAAATCAACTTGAAAGCCATAAATTCTAGCAAACTCGACAATTAAATTTATCGGAATTTTTAAATTCTCAGCTGTTTTATATAAACTATGAGTTATTCTACCCTCTTTTACAACTATTCTTTTATTTAGATTAGTAATAATTTCTTTTTTTTTAAATTCGTTTTTTTCTAAATTTCTTGATATTTCTATTTTTTTAGTTTTGGAAATAGGATAAAGCAAATAAATAACCTTTTTGTCTTTTGATTGATCGATTGTTAGCTTGATCATTTGATTTATTTTGAGTTTATTTGTCTTCTGAATTTTTGATAATGTAGTATTTACTTTTTTTATTTCTTCATTTGATACTTGATAAGTTTTTAAAATACTATTTAGACTTTCACCTTTTGAAACAATATGTTGTATTGTTTTATATTTAGGTTCAAGATTGCTGATTATATGTTCTAAGTTTTTTTGGAAGTAAAGATTTTCTGTTACAGAAATTAAGTTTCTTACGGTCTGTTCTTTGTTTAAATTGTAAATATGAGTGCTCAAAATTGCAAAGGTGACCAGTGAAAAAAGTATAAAAAACTCAATGTTTTTAAGTACTGCCTTCTGAATTTTGTCTAGATAAAATTTCATATAATTTATCAATTAATAATTTAGTAATTTATAAAAATCAAAAAAAACCCTATATTTTGCTGATTATTTGACCTTTTTTTTGTACGTTAAAACCTTGATTTACTTATATTTTAGACTATAAGCGTCACACTTTCTCAATAAAATTATTGTGAATTATTAGGACTTAGGTCCTAATTAGC
>MDSW01169144.1_pt1 | contig 17372 bp, 20 predicted proteins | sample 811171 | NCBI WGS metagenome assembly MDSW01 (sample SAMN05326641, study PRJNA326480) | marine metagenome | isolation source: seawater | place: Atlantic Ocean: North West | collected 2012
GCTGGTTTCACCAGCAGGGCTTCCCGCCCTAACCTTCCCTCACAGGAGTTCGGAAAATCTGACATAGTTTAAAGTTGAGTTATCTAAACAGGTGAGGGGTTTCACCCCCTACTCGCTCGCATCAATCAGAGATTGATGCTCGCTCGTTGTCTGGACATTCCCTACTCGATTGCTTTTTTTTAGGTTGCTCATTGGAAGACTCTGCTCCCACCCATAGTTTCAGAGCGCACAGGTTTCGCTGGCTTAGTTCGGTGGCTGGATGTTCAGTAGCAGAGGTTTAGAGGTTTAAAGTTGCTCGACCGTCTGACAGAGCCGCCGAATGAAGTCACGGGTGACAACATCTTGCGGCGCTGCCATTAGTTTTACCGTCACCAGCAGGGAAAATTAGGTTAAGTTTAAGTTTACTCACAGGCCAATCTTTAGTTTTAGGCTGTTTTCAAGGTTTCGCAAGTTTAAAGTTAGTTCTGGGGGTTGCTGGATGTCTTTTGGCAAGCCGCCAGCCGCCGCAGCGTGACTTGAGCCGCTTAGTTTTTGCGGAGTTTAAATACAGTTAGGGAAAAATCTCTCGCTTCATTCAGTTTCCCTGTAAATCTGGTGACTACACAGAGTAAAGGGTGAGTGCAGAGTTTAGATAACTTATCGCACTCTCAAAATCTGGTTTTGTGTCATAAACCGTGACAGTTTGACAATTTTTACACTAATTACCTACAAGTTGTCACGATTTATTGCTATACTCTATATTTTTTGCCCTCTTGGGATAAAGGAGGCTGGTCTTGAGTTGGAAAGTTGTCACGATTTAGGGATTTGGTGTAGTTAAACCATGACAATTTTCATATTTAGTTAATATGGTAAGTGACAACCCTTTTTGCTACTATTTCAATCCCTATGCAACTTTGTCATACTTGTCACGATTTATGACAGTTTTTGGAATGAATATGACGAAGTTGAGCATAGTTTATAGGGTATATGTCAATACTAAGTTTGTGTCTTTAGTCTTCTCCACACTTGATGATACTCAGAAAGACAAGTTTGTTTCGCTCTGGTCTGATTTTAGCGATATGTGGTCATCAGAAGATGAAGCATCTGTTAGATTCGTAGTTGATTTTATTTCTAAGGAAATGGAGTTGGAGTATTCCCAAGTTGAAACTCTTATTGAAGAATATCAAAATGAACCTGCTCCAACCGTTGTAATTCAAAAGGAAGCCCTAGTTGGGCGTAGTGAAAGTAAGCCTCCTGATGTTAGAAGGGATTTGTTAGATAATCTAATTAAGGTTAGATTCGCCAGAGAGAGAAAACTTCTTTACGGTGAAGTTGTTGATATGCGAACATTAGATTCAGAATCAATAAAGATAACACACCCTCGATTATATTCTGCGGCTCTCAAAGATGCAGAATCTTTAATGAAAGGTATTGACCCTGTTGATAATTTATTATTTATCAATGATGTTTCCACAGGGTTAGTTAGGGAAATAGTTGATGTTCTAAAAGATAGTGAGCCTATGTCTGTGACTAATATGATTAAGTTGATGAAAAGAAGATATTCCACTTGGAACACTAAGATAAGAAATACTCTTGATTGGTTAGTTCAACAAGGTTTGGTTAGCCGCGTAGGATTAAGTCGTTATACTTTGAGAGTTGAAGATAGTAATTCCTATCAATTGTCATCTTTAGAGCAACGCATATTATCTAATTTGGATGGTCGAAAGGGTAAGAATAAAACTTTACTTTTTAGAAACTTAGGAGTTATCAATCATCACAGTTTAAGGGGTGAGGTTAATTTGGCTCTTAAAGAATTAGAAGATAGAGGTTATATTTTTAGAGGTGCTTACAACAGATTGTTAAAATGTGTTCCGCAAGTAGGTGAGGCTGTATGAAAGGGTGGTTAAAGAGAATGGATTTCGCACTTAGCCACTACATTAATTTAATGGCTTTAGTAAGAACTATTTTATCTGTGATAACTGCTATGCTGAGTGTAGCGATATTCTTAGAAATATTTGGATATGTGGGGTGATTAGATTCCCGAAGGCCCAGAAGTAAAAAAGATAGTTAATCGTTTGAATAGATTTTTTGAAGGTAAGACGGTAAATGCAATTGATTTTTACGATGAACGATACCGTGAGAAGCAAGTGAGAGATGATGTTGATTTATTTTTAGAAGTTTTACCTGCTAAGGTTAGTAAAATCGAATGTAAGGGAAAGTTCATCTATTGGACATTTGAAAATGGCTTTGTTATCTTTCACACATTAGGAATGTCAGGCACTTGGAGAATGCAAACTAAAAAACCTAAGTATGGTAAGTTGTCTTTTGAAAGGGATGATGGTAAGTTGGCTCATTACAAAGACTTCCGTAGGTTTGGAACATTTAAGATTTTTAGTCCTGCTTCTGCGAGTGAAAAATTAGACCAGAAGTTAAATAAACAATTGGGGCCAGACATTCTTAATGAAGAAGTTTCATGGGAACAATGGGAAAAGCAACTACGAAAAGTTAATCATTACAATATTACTAAAGCCTTGATGAACCAGAAGGTAGTCGCAGGAATCGGTAATTACATTAAAGCCGAAGCCTTGTATCGAGCACAGATTTCGCCCCACCGAACCGTAGGTTCGTTGAGTGATGAAGAATTGAGAAGGATTTATGAAATGTCAGTATGGGTAATCCATGCTTCTTACAAAGCCCGAAGTAAAACCATCACTAATTATCCACTACCTGAAGGGGGGACAGGAGATGTTAGATTTTATTTTCAAGTTTTCGGTAAAGGAAAAGACCCTTTGGGAAATAACGTCATAAGAGATAAGACTCCTGATGGAAGAACAACGCATTGGGTGGCGGAAATACAGAGGTAATAGGAGAAGGGTTAAATACTTAAAGTCCTTGATAGGTGTATAGGTGCTGTTATGAGTGAAGACAATGATTGTGTAGTGGAAGACCAGAGAACCATAGAAGAACGGTATAGGGATTCCTACAAAGCCACACGGCAACAAAGAAAAGTTGTTGAAGGTGATGAAATCCAATCAGTAAAACCTTTAGACTCTGTTCCTGAAATCCGTGATGGTTCTTGGACTAATGGCGTATTAGCGTGGGTTCGTGGTGGAACTTCAACAGATTTTGAAGTTATTGGTTGGTGGGTAGTTCCACGAAAAAGACAAAAGAATACTTCTCGCAAATACCGTGTTAAGAAAACTCAATCTCCTTTAGATAAGATGAAGGAGGATTACAGTAAATCGGAGAACCGAATATCTCGTCAGAAAAGGCAAGAAAATAGGGCGAAGAAATCTATTAGAATCTTAAGGAGTAGTGGTTATTCTATGGCGGAAGCCTTGATGATTACTAGAGGGCAGATGGGATTAGATAGAAAGCCCATCAACCCTACGGATGGCGAGGAGGAATGACCATGATAACTAACACACCTCTCTATCCTGATTGGGTCATGTGGGAACAAGAACTTTCCGCAGAAACTTGCGATAAAATCATTGAAGCGTGTTCTGAATTAGAAACTCATAAGGCCACTATGATTAATGTGGAAGGCTTAGACCCTCGCAGAATAACTCAACTTAGATGGATTCAAGAAAATAATGAAGACTTAGCGTGGATTAGAGAAATAGTGGATGAATACACTCACAAGGCAAATGAACATTTTAAAGTGGATTTAACTGACCTTCAACCTATTCAATTTACAGAATATAATGATAGTGGTTCACACTATGAAATGCACCATGATGTTGAGTGGGATAACCAAAGAGGGAATCATAGGAAAGTTTCTTTTGTATTACAACTTTCTGACGGTGATGATTATGAAGGTGGTGATTTTTGCTTCCATGAACATATTCCTTCACCTGATTCAGAGGCTTTGCGTAAAAGAGGAACAATTATAGCATTCTTGTCCTATAATCCTCATTGTGTTGAACCTATGATTAGTGGACAAAGAAAAAGTTTAGTTGCTTGGCATTTAGGGCCTCGATGGAGATAAGGTGTAAATATGTATAATTCACAATTCCCATCTTTCACCCAATTAGGTTTGGAAAATCCAACTGACATCCAAGAGATAGTTGATTTACGCTCGACCCCACTTTCAATTGACATTGAAACAACGAGGGTGGAAGATTTTAAGAACCTTAAAGGGGTCACAGCCAATGTAATTGTAGTTTGGGATTCAAAACACCAAATGAAGTGGGTATTCGTTAAAGACGAGGCCACACACCTTCCCGATGTTCTTCCTATGTCTAATTTTCGTAATCATTTAGTTAAGTGGTTGAGAATGGGTTGTGTGTTGGGGGGGCAGAACATATTAGGTTTTGATTTCCCCGTTCTGATGGAAGATGACAGTTTAAATGTTAAAGATGTTCTTCAGGCTTTTATTGATTGTAGGCAAACAGTTGATACCAGCAAATACATTTCTGATAAGTATGGTTTTAGAGTGTCTTTAAAGTATATGGCCGCAGGGTGTGTAGGTGGTGAGAAACTTATGGATGGTGCAAATGCTCCTATTGAGTGGGAAAATGGAAACTATCAAGATGTGGTGGATTACTGTATTATGGACACTATACTATGGTCTGATATTCACACTTTTGGTGTGGAAAAAGGTTATGTTGATATTGGTGGCCCTAAATTAGCAGTAAATTGGTGATAGAATTGATTCCTGAAAGTCCATTATTAGAATCATCTTTGGGTGAAACTTCTGTTTCATGGTTTCGGCTCGCAAAAACAAAATTAAGTAATAAGGAAATAGAAAAATTGAGTGATTCATCACTTAGGATTAAGTTTGGTGTTTGCACACAATCTTGGGATTCTTGCACTTGGGGTATGGTGAGGGAGAAAACAATTGCTGACTTAGAGGTGGAACACGGAAAAGCCATCCATATTGAAAAAAATTGGAATGGAAAGGTCATAGGAATTAGATTTGAAAATAAAGATAGTCTCTTTTGGCTAGATAAAACTCGACCCTTTGGTATGGCGGAATTACCTGAAGTAGTGAATGATGATGAACGCTGTCAAGGAACATTTAAACACGGCGGTCGTTGCACAAGATACAATACTTGCACCATCCACAGTCAAGAGAATGAAATGGATAAAGCCATTTAACGGTGGTTAGAATGATAGCAGACTTAGTTTTATGGGTGGGATTTTGGATAGTGTTTTTCTGGGTGGTGGATTAAATTGAAGTCTCCTGAAGGAATCCATTGTGCTGTGTGTAAAAAACCCGCTATTAGATTCTGGCCTCGCCCAGAAGGAATGATTTGTTTATCATGTGTAGCCCGACAAGAAATGGAAGTGAGTGAATGAATGAAGAACTTAATTTTATGCTTTTAACGATTGCAGGTATTTTTACTGCCATGATTGTTTTATTGAAATATTTAGAAAGAATGGACGGATTTAAATGAATGCAGAAGTGCAAATGATGATTATTTTTTTAGTTGCTTCTTTTCTTTCCATATTATATCTCTTAAGGTTATTAGAAAAAAAGGAATCGGATTTTGCTGACACCCTTTTAGATTTGCGTGAAATAAATGAAGCATTACTTTTAGACAAGGAATACTCTCGTCAGATACAAGCAGAAAAAGATGAATTAATTTACGGACTCCAAGTTAATTCTCAGCAGATGGCTGTCGAAATAGAATCTGTGCAAGCAGAAGTGCGTAAGCAGAAAGGTCGAGCGCAATCTGCTCACACAAGCAAAGGGCAGATTCTTGAAAAGTGGACTCCTTTTTTGACTCACAAGCAGATTGACCCTCATTGGCGAGCAGAAGATTGGTCTTTCTTAGGGCAACCTATTGATTATGTGGTCTTCGATTGGCATAAGGACAAACAGAAAAACTTAGCAGAAGGTAAGATTGTTTTACTTGACGTTAAAGCCGCTAAGAGCCAACTTACCACTAAGCAACGCAGAATAAGAGATTTAGTAGTTCATGGTTCTGTGGAATGGAGAGAAATCCGCTTAGATTAATCCTAATGGATTAAATACTATATGACACTAATGGGTGATGACATGGAACGATTAAAAGGTTCAATCACATATTTATGTGGCCCGATAGACAATGTTGAAGATGATGGAGTCATTTGGCGGAAGCAGATTGGTGAAATACTCTCTGCTCGTTATGGTATGAAAATATTAGACCCTACTGATAAACCTTTCAAGAATCAAACTTTAACGTATGAGGAAATAGGGGTTGAAAAGACCTATGCACATACTCTCAAAGCAGAGGGTCGCTACGCAGAGTTGGCTGAGAAGTTTAAAGGAATTGTGAGAGCAGATTTAAGATGTGTGGATTTATCTGATGTCTTAATCGCTTACTTGCCTAAAGATGTTTTAATGTGCGGAACTATACATGAGATTGTGGTTTCGACTGAATCCAAGAAACCCACTCTGTTAGTGGTTGAGGGTGGAAGAAAAAATCTGAGTCATTGGTTTTGGGGAATCATACCCTCTGAACCGCATACTGAGAATCGTTCTGGTTGGATTTTCGATTCGTGGGATGCTTTGTTTGACTACTTAGATGAGATTAACCAAGCAGAAGAAGTTTTACCCGAACCTAAGTCGAGCAGATGGGTAATGTTAGATGTCGGCTCACGATAGACTGATATAGTTGGTTATCCTTGTAATAGTATGAGTGATGAGTCCAACCAGATTAAAACTCTTTACGATTCAGGTGTCATTAATCTTCACAGGTTAGATAAGTTTCCAAAATCCGCACCTAAAGAGTTTAAGGAACTTGAGGAACTGTGGCCAACACCTGCTGAAATCTGGAATCCTATTCCTTACACTTCTAAAGATGTGGCCACTTTAAACTCTCAAGATGAGGAAGTTGGAGAGATACTCCTTGAGTGGATGCGTAGTCCTTCAGAATCTTTAAAGTTCAATGGTAATTTTAACCAACCTGCTAACGTAGGCAGATGGTTGCCTCTCGATGTGGCTTTCAATTGGGGGCAGAAAAGAGGTTCTGGTCAGCCATCTAAGTTAGACGCAGATTTAACAGACTTCGGGAATGAATACCCTGAAGATGTTCAATCCTATAATGATAATATGCACCCCTATCTTAAATCCTACTTAATTGAAGACTCTGCTAACAATGCTAATGTTATTTACTTAGCCACAAGTTTCAAAACAGAGGCAAGCACTTATTACCCTGTTTTCATTAGATTTATGTTTAACCAAGATAATAAGGAATGGATTAAATCTGCTGTGGCACGACATAAAAAACACAATGATGACATTTCTAACGACCCTTATTACATAGACCTTAAAGCCTATGTAAGCAGAAGAAGTAAAAAAATTGGGTTATTCACTAACGCAGACCGTGTGGATTTAATAGGGTATAATGTGTTTAAAACAAATCTCTCTCATCCCACTTGGTCTGGTGAAACAGGAAGTTTATGGTCACATCTATTAAATCAGACATATCCACAGGCTTTATCAGAGCATTCATCCGCTTACTCTAATGCTTACGAAGCCTTAACAGATAATATAAACTACAAACAGTTTGAGGGGGGGATGACAAGTCGCAAGGCAGATAAAGCGCACAAGCCATATTGGACAGAGTGGGCATCTGGTAAAACTTTAACCAACAAGAAGAATCGCAACCAGATTTACATTTGGATTCCTGCTCGGAAAGAAAAATATTTCAATCCTGCTAATCAATTAGGATTGTTTAATTGGTCTTCTGCCTTCTGGGAGAGGAAAGACTAATAAGCAAATGCTTACTCGGAGACATGAGGAGGAGTTTAAATGGAGCAAGTCTTAAACAACCCACCTCAGAAAATACCTGCTGAAGAATGGGTCACTAATTACTCACACCAGATTCAAGATTTAAAAACAGTATGGGACTTTAATCAAGATGGTGAGATGATACTGTTCGATGACGCTTTCGATTGGATTAAACCTAAAACATTGACTAAGCCTGAACACATTGAAAAGTATCTTAAGCACTTGAACCAACGTGTTAGCAGTTTTGTAGCAGAAGATGGCTTTATTTACATCACAGTTCAATGGAAATCTGGAAATATGACTTACGACCCCATTTACTTTAGGTTTCGTTATGCAGATTTAAATCCTGATGAGGATTTTTTTGTGCTTGCACAGGATAAGTGGAATAACACTCATATCGCCGTTAAAGGTGTAGGCATGGACACTTGGAAAGTTCAGAAAGACAGGCAACAACGAAGGGTTAAAGATTCCCCTCAATCAGAAGATACCACCGAATTGATGAGTAAATTGCTGCAAGGCTTAACTTTAACACCTCAAGAGTTTCAGAGATTAACAAGAAAAGGTAGTCAAAGTTCCAATAAAGAATACTACTCTGCTTATGTAGCCAGATGGATTAATGAAAGAAAACCTCGATGGGCTGTTAATCTTTCTAAGTATTTCCGCCAACCTAAACACCGAGCAGGTTTAACTATTTTTAAACCTTCTAACACTCACGTTAAGCAAAAAGTCAGAGTGGGATTGCTAAATTGGGATTATTTGAACTTGTAAGCAGACGCTAATGTTTATATCATAGAAGTCGCTACGAAGGTTAGCGTGATATTATGTCCGATGAAAAAATAATAAGTGAAGCCGAGTATTCCGACTACACAGTATATGAACTAAAAGATGAACTGAAAGAAAGAGGATTGAAGGTTTCTGGTAAGAAAGCAGATTTGATTACTCGATTGGTAGCAGACTTAAACTCAAGTGTGGAAGCAGTTGAGAATGTTATCGAGCAAACTGAAGAAGCCGTTGATGCAGTTGAAACTGCGGCAGATGAGGTTGGCGATGTAAGTGAGAAACTTGCGGAAAGAGACATTAAAGGAGCACTTACTGAGTTAAAAGATGCTTCTGATGATATTGAAAAGGCGGCTGAAGAAACGCTTGAAGCGGCTGAAGACGCTTTAGAAACTGCTGAAGACTTAGCAGAAAAAGCAGAAGTCGCTATTAGCAAATGGAATGCACTATCTAAAAATCAGAAAATTATCGCAGGTTTAGTAATAGTGGTTGCTGTTGCTTTTGCGGCTGTTTCTGGTGGCTACATAACAGTATGATATAGTGTCTGACACTATTATTGTTATGAATGACCGTTTAGGACACTTTAAAGATACTCCAACGGCCCGCCCCCTTTTTAACGAAACTAATGAGCAAGTCGGTTGGTTGTTTAGTGTTAAGCCGAATGATGATAGTCAGCATTCGGACATTGTAATCTCTCTTTTATGGTCTGAGTATGTAAGTTCTCCAATGTGTTCCCACACGATAGACAATCCTAAAGATTTAACTCGTTATCAAAAACTATTGCACAAACCCTTCATAGAAGGTGTGGACAAAGAACCATTCCAAAGTAAGTATAAACGATTTTACTTTTACGATGATAATTTGTGGCATGATAAAACTAGGGGGGATATACTTGATGTGCGTGATACTTCTTACACAGGTTATGGTTTAGTAGGATTCTCCTACATAGATAATGAAGCAGAAGACCTGCTTACGGTAAATAAAGAATCTGCTCAGAAGATAGAGATTTACTTAAACGACTCGGAAATCATCAAACTTGTTGTGCAGGATTTAAGCCCTAACGAAGCCTTCTGGAAAAATAAAAATGATTTATGGTTTAACTTTACTTTAAACTACGCAGATTACTACTCACTTATTACATACGCCGAACCCTTAGTATCTATTTACCACCAACCTCTATTGGCGTGGCATCAGCCCGAACTTTCATTCTCACCCTATTTGGGATTATTCAATTGGTTTTACTTAGATTAACATGAAACCGCAACATTAAAAAGCAAAACAGGATTAGGAGGGGTATGAGAGAAGCGGGCTATGCTTGTATCAATATGACTTTGAGTGCTAAAGGTGTGTGTGCTAACAGAACTTTGCGTATGAAAACATTGGAAGAAAAAGGCTACGAGTATCTTTCTGATTTGATACAAAGCAATATGAATGCTCTCAAAGAGATTTTAGTCTGGAATGCTCAAAGTGGTTATCGTCTTTATCGCTTGTCTAGCGAAATGTTTCCTTTTATGTCCCACCCTGTGTGGGGCTACGAAATAGAAGACCTACCTCAAAGTGAAAAAATCCTTTCACTACTAACTGATGTTGGAAACTTTGCTCGACAAACCAAACAACGACTTACTTTTCACCCAGGGCCGTTTAACGTATTAGCGTCAGCCAATTCTAGTGTGGTCGAAAAAACCATTGTGGAACTTAACGGCCACTCACATATTTTTGACCTGATGGGTTATGCTCCTTCTGTGGAAAACAAAATCAATATCCACGTTGGGGGTGCTTACGGAGATAAGGAATCTGCCTTGTCGCGTTTCTGTGAAAACTTTAACCGTCTTGACCCTAACACTAAACTTAGGCTTACTTTAGAAAATGATGACAGAGCCAATCTTTACTCTCTTAAAGAACTTTACGAGGGAGTGCATCAAGTTATCGGAATCCCTTTGGTGTTTGACTATCACCACCATTATTTTAACACAGGTGGTTTGACAGAAGAAGAAGCACTTCTCCTCGCTTTAACCACATGGCCAGAAGATATTGTTCCTGTTGTTCACTATTCTGAGAGTAAAACGCTGGAACAAGGCTTAGATGTGCGAACTCCTGCTCATTCAGATTACATTGTTGGCCCTGTTAATACTTATGGTCAGCATATTGATGTGATGTTTGAGTGCAAGGCCAAAGAATTAGCGGTGCAACAATATTTATCTGCTGAGAGCATAATGACTGTTTGACCGAAAGTGTTAAATATGGATTCTCCCTCGCAAGGTTATGAAACATAGTAAGTGCAAAGTCTGTGATAGAGAAATAATGGCTCATAACAAAGGAAATACTATAATACACGGTGTTTATTGTAGTAGGTATTGTAAGTTGTTCGACAGAAACAATCTCAAGATGATAAATGGTGCTGAAAAGCATGGTAAGAAACAGTATGAAGGTTTTAACTATTGGCCTAAGATAACTGTTTCCTGTGATACTTGTTCTAGTGATGTAATTTTAAATCACTCTAAAGAAGGTGACGACCGAGCATTTTGCAGTAGGGCTTGCCACATCAAAGTAAAGACTTGTCGCAGGAATGCACTCAAAGACTACAACATTCTTAAGATTCTTCGTGAACATCCTAATGGATTACCAAGTGATGAATTGTCTTACATGGTTGGAACAACCAATCAATACAGGACTAATCCTTCCAAAATTGCTTCGATGTTAAAGTTTTGGGTGGCTAAAGGCGTAGTGACTAAGAAATTGTCAAAAGGAAGCACAGGTAAAACCATTTATTCATTATCAAAGACATATCTAAACAAACCATTGGGTAAAACCGTTCTGGATTACAGAGGTCGAAAAACTTACGCTGAAAGATTAGAGGCCATCCAATGACTACTCACAACAAGTGTAAGACCTGCTCTAAAGAGATAATTCCTAATACCGAGCGTCAGTCTTTAATGTTCACACCTCACTATTGCAGTAAATACTGTAAATTATTTTCTGAACAGAAACTCAGTTTGACCCCCAAAGGAGGGTGGCCTACCATATCCTGTAAATGTGACAATTGTGAAAAAGAGTTTCAACTTAAAAATAAGAGAAACACTAAAGACCAAGTTTTTTGTGGTAAAGAGTGCCTTCATCAAGTGATGAAGTGTAAAAAACATTCTATGAAAGATTACACACTTTTGCGGATTCTTAGAGCGAAAAGGAAACCTATGTCTGCTTATGATTTAACTTACCTTATGGATAATCAACATCAGTATAGAGTAAAACCCAATGGTATATCTTGTAAGTTAAGAAGGTGGGTTGCTAAAGGAGTGGTAATTACTAATCGCACCCCAAAAACTCGTAATGAAAATACTATCACTACTTATCAATTGTCACCAGAATATGAAAATGAGCCATTGGGGGCTTTAGTGATTAAAACATTAACTCCAAAAACAAACTAAAGGTGTTATAGTATAAGCCCCTACTATTAATTATGAAATCAGGGAGTTTGCTAGATTTTAAAGGTGTAAAACTCTCCAATGTCGAGGTGTGAAATATTATCACACTAATTATTGTTATCTCTGTTTGCTGTCGGAAGGATATGATTTCAAAACAGGGATAATGATAAAAAAAAGATAGGGCGTTTGAATAGTTTAAATAGGGTCAGACCTATCATAGTAATGATGAAGACCCCCCGAAGTGACACCATACGCTCCCAAATGAAAAAAAATGAGTTTATAGATGAGCGTAGTGCTGAAATGGGAGAGTCAGCCGAAAAGCAATTCGACCGAGCAACGAAGGCACAAGGTAAGTCGGTAAGGAAGGCCAACCGTTATGAGGAAAGAGTTCTCCACATAGACCGTTGGATAGGAGATAAAACATGGCGACCTGCGTATAATCAAACCATGAAAAACAAGCCTGAGATTTCAGTCGAGATTAAAGCCATGAAAAGAATAAGTAGGGCTTCTGCTAAACCCCAGAGTGAATGGCTCTGGGTGGAGTTCAAAAATGTTTCAGGTGGAGAAGGTTGGTTGTATGGTGGTGCTACACTACTAGCAACAGAGGTGGAATCAGGATTTTACTTGTTGTATCTTAAATCTTTAAGGTCATGGGCAGAGTTTAAAGTTGATAGGGAGGATGTAGTAAGCAATCCTAATCAAGCAAAATACAAATCATACAGTCGAAGAAACAGAGATGATGAGATGAGTTTAATCAATTTACAAGAGTTCATTGATTGGTATGAGGGAGCGAGTGGGAAAAAAGCCTTGTTTTTTCCAAAACCTGATATGGAATAATTCTGAAGTTTAAAACATTTAGTGCAACAGAAGTGTGTATTAAGAAAAGGTTAATATCCTAAGCGGCAGAAATATGATTGAGGAAACAGCGTGGGAACAAGTTGGATAAAAAGACACAGGCACGAAACAGATGAGTTTAAGTCTTCAGAGAAAAAGCGATATAACGCATGGAAGGCACAATTTACAACTCTGTGGGCTGGTAAGGTCACTAACAGGTGGGATGAAAAAAAGGTTCAAGAGTGGGTTCAAGAATATCGAGCAAAGAAGTTCCCCAATTGGCCTACATCTAAAGAATATTTATCTGAAAAAGAATAGGTGAATAAATGGTGAAAATCAAAAACGCTTTAGGATTATTTGATGGAATTAGTTGCGGCCAAGTCGCATTAAAACGAGCAGAGATTAACTATGACACTTACTACGCTTCAGAAATAAATAAATATGCTTTGAAGATAACTCAAAAACACTTTCCAAACACGATTCAATTGGGTGATGTTAAACAATGGAAAGAATGGGATTTACAGGATATAGATTTACTAATGGGTGGAAGCCCCTGTCAAGGATTTTCTTTGGCGGGTTTAAGATTAAACTTTGACGACCCTCGCAGTAAATTGTTTTTTGATTTTGTGGCTGTTCTCAAACACTACAAACCCAAGTATTTTCTTTTTGAAAATGTAGTGATGAATAAAGATATTCAAGATGCTATTTCCAAAGAACTTGGGGTTGAACCTATTTTGATTAACTCTGGATTAGTATCGGCTCAAAGTAGGGATAGATTATATTGGACTAATATTCCTAATATACAACAACCTCCAAAAAAAGAAATTAACTTGAAAGACATAATTGAAACTTCTTTACTCATTTCAGAAGTCAGAGGTGGTATGTTAAAAGAATATTTTAAACATGATGAAGGGAAAATATCACCTAGAGGTTTGTGCCATATAGGAACAGCAGACTTGAATGGTTTTGATTCCATAAAAAGAGTTTATCACCCAGATGGTAAATCCCCTACACTAACAACTAATGGTAGTGGAAATAGTGAGTCTAAGATTTCCACTAGCGAAACAACGTGGAGAAAATTAACGCCTTTAGAGTGTGAAAGATTACAAACTCTCCCTGATAAATACACAGAAGGTGTTAGTAATACTCAAAGGTATAATTCTATTGGAAATGGTTGGACAGTTGATGTTATATCACATATTTTTAGAAACATTAAGTGAATCGGACAATAGATGAAAACATATAGTGGAAACGCAACATAAAGTTGGTGAGAACGTGGATTTTGGCGACCAGATATTAGGTTTATTAAATTGGGGTCGTAGTAGCCCTAAATGGTGGGGGATAGATTTCCACCTTATTCCACCAGAAAAAAGACCTGAATACTTAGACTTAGCCTTAAAGAGATTTGAAGATATGTATAACGACTCACCCAAGCATTTGTGGATTTCAAAAGGGAGAGTAAAGTTTCGATTGGATAAAGGTCGAACTATGGCGAAGATGAAGAAGTTAGAAGGTGATGATGAACGAGGAAGTATTTACGCTTTCGTGGATATTAACATGGACAACGACCCCGCAAGATACGGTGGAATGATGAAGCCCGCCTCTTGGAAAGCCCCAGATAAAAAAAAGTATATCCGAGCGCACCTTTTCGCTGAGAACCCCTTGCGAGGGACAACATGGTATGGGCCTGATTACAAAGACGGTGGCTCAAGAAGTCCAGAAGAAAAGGATGTGAGAGATAATTGGTTTAGGGTGAAGAACGGCGTTCCGTTCCATAATGAGAAGAAGTTAAAACTTTTAAAGGAATAACACCCTTTTATTGTTTAAACATCCCAACCTCCTCGTAAGGGTCGAATTAAGGGTTCTAATTCATTGAAATTGATTGGGAGGTGTTTGTTTGCTCCCATTTTATTTTCAAGGGGAGAATAAAGCCACCTCCTAACTTAAATGCTGTGGCTGTTGGAAAACCTCAAAATCCACAACTATGTCAAGAGGGGGATTACTCTTGATGGAGTGTGGTTAAAGACTCAACTTGATAATCTTGAATGCTTTGAGTTATGATTACACACTTCTAACGTATTAATGTAGTTAATCCGCTACTTAGTAATATGGTGGACTATTCCCGTAAGCAACTTTTTTTAAGAGATAGTATAACGGCTCTGATTGTTTCAGCCATCGTTTTAGTCGCTACGACACATTACGGTTCACCTATTCCTGCTAATTTACTTACAGACCCCGCCATTCCTTACGAGTGTGCTTATTTAGATGGGGAAATTGTTAGGAAGGTGTCTCCTGAAGATAATGAGACTAACGGGCTTTTTTACGGTTTGGAAGTTAATGTGAGTGTGGATGCCGACCCTGATGAAGACGGTTTTGTGGATGCAAATAATACTACTAACTACACGGCTCAGTTTGTAGTGTCCGAATTGACTTACAATACTTTGGATGTGGGTGATAACTACACAGGATATACTTGTAAAATGGCTGATATTCGTGAGATGATTGAAGACGGTGTTCTTACTATTTTCCACATTAACGACAGTAATTAAACTATTTCTCTCAGACCAATGATTCATATAGCAGAATTGCTTAATGAGTATTAGAAGGAATAGTGGATTCCTTATGAATGCCAAGAAATTGTGATAAAATGAACAACAAATCAAATAGAGGAATTAAAAAAATAACGAAGAATGCAATAATGAGCGTATTAGTCGCGTTTTGCCTTGTTATGTCGGCTGGCCTTGTAGCCGCCGATGGTTCTGACCCTCTCGACCCTTCAGATGGTGGAGCAGATTGGGATGGTGACGGTTTAACCAACGCCGAAGAACAAAGTCAAGGAACAGATATGAATAACGCAGATACCGATAATGACGGAATACCTGATGGGTGGGAAGTTGCTTACGGTTTAAACCCCTTATCATCAAGTGATGCTAACGCTGACCCTGATGGAGATGGTTTAACTAACTCTCAAGAATATGCCGCAGGGACAAATCCTAATGCGGCTGATACCGATGGTGATGGAACGCCAGACGGTCAAGATGCTTTCCCAAACGACCCTAATGATGGCTCATCGTCTGATTCAGATGGTGATGGAATCCCTGATGCTTACGACCCTGATTTTGAAGGAAACGATGAAGGAGATGGAAACGGCGGCACAGACGGTGGCGGTGAAGGCGAAGGTGAAGGCGAAGGACAAGGGCAAGGTCAAGGTCAAGGTCAAGGACAAGGGCAAGGTCAAGGTCAAGGACAAGGGCAAGGTCAAGGTCAAGGTCAAGGACAGGGACAAGGACAAGGACAGAATCAAGGTCAAGGGCAACAAGGCCAACAAGGTCAGCAAGGCCAACAAGGTCAGCAAGGGCAAGCAGGACAACAAGGCCAACAAAGCGGTCAAGGTCAGCAAGGTCAGCAAGGACAACAAGGCCAACAAGGTCAGCAAGGTCAGCAAGGTCAGCAAGGGCAGCAACAAGACAATGGGCAAGGCCAACAACAAAACGGTGGCGAACAAGGCGGCCAACAAGGTCAGCAAGAACAGCAAAATCAAGGCGGCCAAAACCAAAATGGTCAGAACCAACAACAACAAGGCCAAACTCAAAATGGTCAGCAAGGTCAGCAAGGCGAGCAATCCGACCAACAACAAGACCAACAATTAGATGGTCAAGACCAAAACGGTGATAATGATAATGATGGAGATGGAATCCCTGATGATTTAGATATGGATGATGATAACGATGGAATCCCTGATTCTATGGATGACGCTCCTACCGACCATGATAATGATGGTATTGATGACCATGAAGACAATGATGACGATGGCGATGGAATAGATGATAGGGAAGAAGTCAATGATGGCGACCCTAACACCGATATTTACGACCACGATAACGATGGTATTGCAGACCGTTTTGACTATGATATTGATAATGATGGAATAGATGATTGGGCTGATACTTACGAAAATGGAAGTGATGCAAGTCGTGACCACGATAACGATGGATTGAATGATGCCGTAGATACTGACGATGATAACGATGATATTTTCGATGTAGATGAAGCAGATGGGGCTTTTGGCTCTTATCGTTACGACCATGATAATGACGGTCTATGGGATGCTACTGATACAGATGATGATAATGATGGTCTATCTGATTGGTTTGAAAACAACGATGGAAATGGCTTAACAGGTCAATTCGACCATGATAATGATGGTTTGCCTGACCACTTAGACGATGACGATGATGGTGACGGTGTTCTCGACATCTTAGAATCGTAAGAAGCGTGAGTTTCTTATAGTCGCCCCTCATAGTAAGGAGTGGTGACTCTATGCCTTATCAATCTCTTAGTGTGGAACAAGGTGATTTGCAGTTACAAACAGGTAGTGAAATTATTCAAGAGTTTCAAGACGCTTTGATGGACTCAACAATCATCACTATACCTGATGAACCTTCAGACACCACAGGCGTATGGTTGCCTGAATATACAGTATATCCTTACAAAGAATTAGACGAGTTTTCATTTCCTGTGTCGGTAGAATACAAAGATGAATTAGACGGCTCTGCACTCAATCGAGATATGAGAAAGAAAAAACCTGAAGTCCGAGCAGTTTTGACCGCTTCATTAGCGAATAAATCCGAAGATTGGAA
>MDSW01208261.1_pt1 | contig 17370 bp, 27 predicted proteins | sample 811171 | NCBI WGS metagenome assembly MDSW01 (sample SAMN05326641, study PRJNA326480) | marine metagenome | isolation source: seawater | place: Atlantic Ocean: North West | collected 2012
CATTAACAATACTGCTACTTAAATCCTGGTATAAATTTGAAGTAGATCCAGCATTAGCAATACTTGCTGCTCCACTACCAATAGACCAGTTTCCTACAACCCAGTTTGTAGCAGAATTTAAGTCTCCATTTGAAACTGTAACAGGAGTAGTGCGGGCAAAGGTAAAAGCTGTAGTTGCACTGACATCATCAGCGACTTGACCTGAAAAACTTACAATTGAATCTGCTGCATACGCTTGATGAGCATATGCATTTATATGTTTATTTGACCAGGGCATCGGTTTGATACCTGGCCTCGTGACTGCTCCACCATCTCGAAAGCGTTTGTTTTTCGCGTAACTACAAAAAGAAGGTGGAACCAGGGAGGGATCCAAACGCGAATTAACTCCGCGAAAACCAGGATCCCCATCCGTTAATGGAGGTAACGCCGGCATAATATGGATCCCTTAAAGGGATTAAGCCTTAGAGTCCTTCTCTAGTTTATGTCGAACGAACAATCCGATAAATGAGGTGAACGCAAGATTCACTGCGGCACCAATTTCAAGACTGCCTGTGAAATATCCAGAAAGGGCCGCTACAATTCCAGTTATAGCCGTCCAGGTCGTTTTACTTTTTAACATAATATTTTTTAATTATAAAAACCGGCCAGGATTTTTGCCCTGACCGGATATTGTTATTCGGCTTTTTCCTCTTCTTGAGGTTTAACTGCATTCTGCGGAATCTCAACTCCACAGTGTTTCAGAATTTCATTGCCGATATTAATGGCCGCTTGATGCTCTGCTAAAGGCAACGGTGTCCTTGTTACTGCAGAAACTAATTGGCCTACCCATTGTTTTATTTGGTCATTGTCTTGTGCCATAAATTAAGCAAATTCCAAAAAGCGAACTTTTACGTCACTATTACCACTAGTTTTAACACTACCAGTAAAATTAGGAATTTGAATAAACTCCAAATCTATTAATTCTAAAGAACAAGCAGCTTCTGTAGGCGTTGTATCATCGTCTAAATTAATATAAACAGCACCACCATTTGCATTTTGAATAATTAAATGCTGCCGGCTATCGTTTGCAGCTAAAGTATTACTCTCAGTAGTCGTGCATCTTGTTGCTTGTTGTCTTACTGTTCCACCCATAATTATTCTTTTGTTTAATAAGTTAACACGTTCATGGAAGATTGCTGCCTCTGTATAGAGGTCAATTGTTCCACTTCTTTTGCCAGGAATTCCCTGGCTTTTATTTCTTCAACAGTGCTGGCATCTAATTGGCCATTAGCCTTTAGGTTGCCGGCAAAACTCATCTGAATCAGAAAAGGTTGGAAAATTTTTGGAATTTCTAATTTAGTCCATTTAGCTGCATGAGTTGATGGTGATTGCCCTGAAGCAGGGTCATCTCCACCGGATCCAGCAGTGTAAAAATTTCCAACCTTGTCTGTATCTTCAAAATATACCTGGGCACCGGCTGCATAATTTGTATCAGAAGACCAAACTTCACCCGTTAATGAAGGGCGAGCTTTTCGGTATTCAATATAAACTGTACCAGTAACCGAAGTATCAAATATTGCTATCTTCTCAGGGCTTGAATTCCCTCCATCATCGTAAAGTGTGTAATTGATAGACGAATTACTGCTTCTTTGTCGCGGATGATATTTCCAAACATTTATAATCTGAGCGGCATCAGTTGGGTAAGTAAGATATTCTAAATCACCACTGTCTGTAACAGTCTGACTTGATACTCTTATCAACTCTGGCCAATCAGCTTGGTCCCAGGCTTCATGCAGTGATATATCGCAAAGATCACGCACCTGGCGAAAGAAATAGCTGGGCAGGGTTTCCCTGTCCTGCCCAGCTAGTGTTGCAGCCCCATAAATCACACTTGAAAAGTCCAAGGTCTTCATCCGTATGTTTTATGAAACTTAACTTTTTTCCTATCTGAAGGGGTGTAACCAAATTGCATTTTAGTTCCTCCGCAATTGACCTTCGTACCTGGATTGGACTCTACATATTTGTCCACAAATGCTTTGTCATTCCAACAGTCATAACCGTACATCTGTCCATAGTAATGGAAGTCTTCTGTGGGGATTCTGCAATGCAATTGGCCAAGACCATCTACAGAATTATATTCTTCCTTGGCATGAGTTTGACCCAAGCGAATATGCTTAGTCTCTGCCATGACACGGTCACGATTAAACCCAGTGCGAAATTCATCAATGCAAGCCTGGAGAGTATCCCCAGGCATTGACATTATTCCTTCGTAAAAAGGATCGTAACCAGTTGTAGCCATTATGTGGTAGCAGTTCTGAAACGACCATGCTCTAGCGGGTTGTAAACACACAAACCGTAGATACTGCGAACTAGCCCAGCAGGACCACCCCCATCAGTCGTTAGTTTAATTGCTGTAGGTGGAGTATGATATTTAATTTCAACACCATTCATATTAAGAAAATATCCACCAGCTTTACCAGCATCAGAACCTAAATCACCGTCTACAAAAGTACTTGGATGTAACCGGACGCGACCGAAATCTCCGACGAACACATCGATTGTAGAAATCAATCTATTATCATCTTGCTCACGATTAACTTGAAGGTTCCTTGCTCCAGCAGCAGTAAATGCTGTCGTGTGAGTACCAGCTAGTTTGGTAAACTTACCCTTTAGACCAACTCCGATAATGCCGTCAAAATCACCACTTGTTCCTGTTTGAGAATAAATTGACTCAAGCAAATTTTGCACTTCAGTTTCAGTCAACGTAACTGTGGTTTGCACTGAAGTAGCAGCAGTTGTCCCTGCAGTAACACGAAAGTTACTATCTACATCTGTAGCTGAATCATTTGTGTTAGCACCAGTACCTCCAACATTTGCACTAGCCTTACCATTTTCTGAAATAAAACTACCAAGTGCTTTTGTTTTTGCAGTGTTGCTTGTGAAATTTCCATTTTGATTTGAGGTCAAAACAGATTCCATATCACGACGAAGTTCAAAAGTGCGTCGAGCCATCGAGCGATCAAATTCGCTTGGGACACCGGCTACTGTTTGAATATCGTTTGTGTAAAAGCCAACACGGGTTGAACGCTGTGAAACGTGTACATAGTTTTTAGCTAATGCACGGGTATTGGTTGGTGTAAAATCAGTTGAGTTAGACGCAAGACTTACATCTGTGCCATCTGCAACTGTTGCTCTGCTTACTGCATTGTATTTATCCATCTGCCACTGAAAAAGCACGTTTTTCGGGCCGGTGGTTTTTTTCGCCATTGCAAAGAACGGTGTCTCTGCTACGTCCGCTGTTCGGATAAGATTACTTAAATCTTCTCTTGCTCCTTTAGGGTCTGTTGCCCCAGTTATTTTTAAGGTTCCTACTGACATAATATTTTATTCCATTTTTACTGCACCTTGTGAGAATAATCTCGCCAAAGCGTCTTCACTACCTTGATCGGAATAGAAATCTTGTAAGGCTTTAGAATTTGCTCCGTCACGCCTGGTTGCCGCTGGAACACTTGCTTTTGGAGTACCTGGTTGCGGTGGTGCTTTTTTGGGAGCTGATTGCCTATTGCCTCTGCCTCTCATTTCCATCGCCATTTTCTCACGCATAACCCTTCCGTAAAGAGCATCCCCAATTATAATTTTATAACTAGGATCATTCATTACACCAGGGACTTGCTTGAGCATATCTTGAGCTACTTTATGCTCTTGGCTATAGGGCTTTGCCCAAAAAGGATAAATCTGTTCAGCAACCGAATTAAATTGAGAAAGTTTTTCCACATATTGACGTTGTGCCGGCAAATGCCTTGACTGTGCCTTTCGGCAAGCCTTGCGAATGCTTTTAACATCGTCATCCGTGTAATCCTTTCCATCTCTTTCGCCACCGTCTGGATTGTCCTCACACCAATCAAGCCACTCCTCGACCAATTGTTCTTCGCTTTCAACCTCTCCTGCAGACTGCATATACGCATAAGGATTATCAGATGTTGGATTTGGTCGTACCTGGCTATTATTATCTTTAGCCATACTCTCCAAATGCCTAATCCTCTCTTCCTGGTGTTTCACCGTATCTTGAGCTTCACGCCAATTACGGGTTAACTTATCTATGCGTTTCTGTGCCCCAGAAGACGCTTCTTCAACTTCTTGATCGCCTTCTTCGACTTCTTCTTCCTGAGAAAGAACTTCACTGTCCTCATTAGAAGGACTGTCCTCTTCCGGTGCCTCCAGATCTTCATCCTGGGGCGGCGGTGAATTTGGCTCCGGTTCTTGATTTAGCATTGGCCCTAAAGCCTCTGCTAAACCATCCTCATCGAGGAATTCGCCCACACTTGTTAACGGTGCAATTTCTTCAGCGACTCCGCTCTCCGCTTTATTATTATGTGCCATGACTTTTTATAATGCCCTGCAAGACGGGCGGCATGATTTTTGAGGAACCAAGAAACCTTCACGGGAGATTTAGCACGAAATTTAAGGGTTCACGCAAGTGCCCCTAATTGAATGTGTTATTATTTTGTATTATTTTAGAGTATTAGACATGAAAAACCCCTGTCCCTTTTACAAGACAGGGGTTCCCCAACCATTTAACCAATTTTACAGAAGACTCGCTTGCTCCCGTAAATGATTTAACTGTGACCGCAAATCTTTGACGGCTGACACTCTGCCACAAGCGTGGATTCTCGCCTCGCCAATAGTATCCTGTGAAATGGCTTCATCACTTTCCGTGTCAATCCACGTTTCCAGGTTTTCCATTATTGCTTTAAATAAAGTGTCTGCCTCGCTGTCTTCTTTAAAGACAAACGGGGCAACATCACTTAATTCAAGTTGTGGCTTATTATCGTCCATTAATATCCTGCACTACCAGTAACAGGCTCAACTCCTGTCCTGCCGATTGTTTTGTTTTCTTGCTGTTGCATTTGGAATTGTAGGTTTTGAGCGTAAGCCTGGTACATAGCAGCAAACAATTCATCACCACCCTCACCACCTTCAACGCCTCCACCTCCACCCAGCTTCTGCTGAATCTTTGGATTACTCTCTGTAAGCTCCTGCAAAAATTGCATACGCATCCCTGCTGTTGGATCTGCCGCATCTTGAATCATCCCAGGCTCAATTCCATTCATCATCATTGAAACGTCCTGCTTGACCTCATTACGGATCTTCTCTGTAGCTTGTTGCCTTGGAACAATTAAATCCTCTGCCATCTCTGGAGCTATGAGACGAGTTTGAAACTCTATGAGCTTATCACGACTCAAAACTCCACTCGTATCCTGGGGCACAAGAAAATTTGCAATTGTTTGTAACCTTTTTTCAACAAGCTCTGGGTTCATTGCTTCAGCAACATCAAATCGCAGGATAAAATCAAAGCTCATCATTTCATCAACAATCGGCATCTCTGTCCCAGTAATCCGCATCATTTCTTCCGGTGTCATATACTGAATGCATAAGTGATAAATCTGCCTATACACTTCAGCCCAAGTACCAAGCCAATTGTTTACATTGCGTTGCTGCTTTGCTGTAGCTGCTTCCGGTGAATTACCCGCATTAGGAAATCCGTAATAACGGTCCTGCTCACGCTTAACTAATTCAATAAAAGTAAATGCTGTATTAGGATCCTTTGGGGGTGCGTCCAACCATTTAACATCGTCCATTCGGTTGACTGTTATTGTTGAACCAGGACCAACCTGGCCAAACCGATTGGCTACCCTGGCGTTTACCAGGAGAGAAGGTAACGTGCTAAAACTTGTATGATCATAAATAGAATCAATCTGTGATTTTAATTCTCTCTGTGCTGATTCACTTATTTCTGCAATACCCCTGGACTCGGTTACTTTACGCCGAACATTTTCACGACGATAAACAACAAATGGCATTTGACCATGAGCGTAATCGATAAGAAAATGTTTTCCATAAAGTGGTTCCTGGCTATTTGAATTATCCGCATAAGGAGACATAACCGTACAATAAATTGCAGGAATCCCATTAGTGTCCAGGCTCCGAGTGTAAGCATACACAACTTCAATTAAATTTGTTCTGTCATGTATCCCGTTGTTGATCGAGAAGGAACTGATTGTACTCTCAAACGCTTCAAAGGCTGAACTCTTCCCTGCAGTTGCTAAAATTTGTTCTACAAAATCTGGACTCCAACCCTCAGTCTTTATTTTACTTCTAACCTCAACCTCAGTCATTAGTTGGCGGCGAAAAACCACACGGGCATTTTGCAAATCATTTCCACTTGTTTCTGGTGGCCAACAAACATCTTCTAAACATTTTAATGCAGTAATACTTGGCTTGTTGGTTTTTTGATAAGAGACAGGAATTGTGGTTTCTCCTTTAGTCCTTAACTCCTTAACCATTCTTCTTGCTTTAACTCTTCCAACATTAGCCAAGCCAACCATAATATCTACTGCTTGATCCTCTGCACTTTCATTTTCTATTAATGAAGGCAGTTCACTCAGTATATTATCCTCTGGAATATTTTCAGACATTGCCAGCATCTCATCGAAACTAACCTTGACCGGCTTTAAACCATCTTCCTGTTCCCAGGCTATAAACAACACCGCCAACCCGTATTGCTGACCCCATTGTGCCAGGTGTTCTGCTTCACGATTTAATTCATTATGCAGTGCATTATTCTTTGCCCAGTTCATTAACGTCATCGCATTTGATGCAACCGGAGAATCATTCATTTCAACGCCACTAATTTTTAATGTAGCTCGCTTTAATGAAGTCATTAAAATATCGCATTGAGTATTAATCACCTCATCAACATGAAAAACCCTGGCATCATGTGCCCCTTCAAACGGGAACGCTTTGCTGCCTTCGTTTAAATTGCTTGAGTACTTCTTTCCATCAGTACTTTGACCATCCCATTTTGCATAACGCACTTCATCGTTATCCGCTAAACGGTTTAACGAATAACCGTCACTGATGGCTCTGCGAAATTCGCTAACCAACTCTGATACATCCGGTTTATCGCCGGCCTTTGCCAAGTTGTCCTTGTATTCACTCATTAATCATATTCCTTGTAGTTTCCCTGCTCATCCATCTTTAAATGTTTAAGCAAATCGTTTTTGTAATATCTGCATTCACTCCTTCTTGTAGTGCCCTGCAGTTTATATACTTTCACCAAATTCATCTTCCGCAACCTATCCAGGTAATGTGGCTGCAACCCCGTAAGCTCTAATGCTTCACTCTTTGTTAATAGTGGAGGATATTCTTTCAATACGAACCTCCCGCACTTACCGCTGGTACATCAGCGTCCATGTAACAAGGATCCATAACAGCAATATATCTGAGGGTGTCGCATGGATCCTTTGTCGGACCATCTTTCTCAACATTTTTCCATTCGTTCATGCAATAAATTAAATTCTGACATTCCTCACTTATATACAGTTTAGGCTCATTAAGTTTTGTGATGGGTTCATTCTCATTGTAACTCAACCACTCATTAATCGTAGCCACTCCCTGCTCGATGCGAATCCCAGCACTAGGCTCAACGTGCATCCCTGCAAAGTTGAGCAAATCAATAATTGAAGTCCCACCTTCTTTGCCTACAACCTGGGAAGCTCCAAATCGCGGATCAATATATCTCTCAAAAATTTCCTCACCTTCCTCCAACCGATTTACCATCTCGATTATCTGGTCAACCCCCAACACTACATCAAGTTTCTGGGCTATACCTACCTTACCGTCTTTTCCACCTGGAGTTGCCCACTCTCCAACCTCAATATCGGGCCATTCACGATAAACAAACTTACGCCCCTCTGGATCCACCAATAACCACACAAAGAAATAATTTTTATTCTGACCAGGATCGATTGCCATGTATCGAGTGCCCTTTTTAGGGATATCTTTTGCAGGAATAATATTGTGCCGATTAAATTGCGGGAACATCGCTCCAGCGGTGTTATCTGCCCAACCGTAAGCCCTAATTTTTATTTCACTCTTTGGCCTACCCTCCAACTGCTTGATCATCTGAGGCCAAGGGTTGTAAGGATTATGTTTTGTGTGAAACCAAACTACACTTGAATTTTTAAAAGGATGTTTCGCTTCAACCGGCATATGTCCTACCGGAACCCCTTTTACATTTTGTTCTGGCAATAATTCACTCTCTTCTGTCTCTGTAATCTGTGACCCAGCTAAATAATCATTAACCACAGGAGAATATCCCGTAATAGGGGTAAAAGTCACAAGCATCTTACCTCCACCTGGTTCTGTGCCTCTCCTGGTCACCAACCGATAACGTAATGTCTCAATCCAATCCAAACTCTGCTCATCAATAGCCTCATCAATCCAACAAGCAGTAATTTCCCCTCCTTCAACCACTCTTTTTTCCTGGGCGAAGTTTAAAAAGGTCATCATGGATCCATTCGGGCCTAACCAAGCATTCATAGCAAATCCGCTTTTACTGCCAAAATTTATATTACAATGTTTACTCTTTTTTATCGCTTTCCATGAATTAGGCACATATTTCCAGATCAAGGGTTGCTGCATCTGGATTGAACTCATCGAAGTAGTGTGAAGGCACCAAATCCTGGCATTTGGGATGTTCACCATCAGTTCAACCATCCTTTTTGCTGCCCACTCAGATTTTCCCGCCCTGTTACCCCCTAAAACACATAATTCATCAACCTTCTCCAATGCTTTATCGGCTCGATGCCAATGCGGAGGCTCAAACCCGTGGACAAAAGGATTTTCCCGCTCCAACCGGATCTTTTCCTCTCTTTTAAGCAAATAATCCCTAACAGCTTCCTCACCATTATTTTTAACCAGCTTTGCAAGCTCCTCATCACTGGGAAGTTCCAAAACTGGATGCTTTGTAGGTGTCCAACCCTGTTTCATTGGTTTTCTAATTTAGCTTCCAAATCAATAATCACTTTCAATGCGTCTCTAACAAATTTCTCTGACTCAGCACTGGCATTAACAGCATCTTTAAACCCCTTTGGATGATTCCTCATCAGCTCTCCCGTCTTGTCCAACCTCATTGACAGGCACCCGCTTAGAATCATTAACCAAAGCAGCAGCAATCGCGGCATCAACCTTGCCCATCTTCCTTTTACGCCGTTTTTCAACTGTTCCTCGCCTTATATTCCTCTCTAACATCTCCCCCAGGCTTTTTAATGCTGGGATAGCCTTCAATATCGCAATCAACACACTCATTACCTATCCATTCCTCAAATACATATCTTCCACCCGTTAATTTCATATGCTCAGACTGTAAAACCTCATTCTGACATATAACTTTGAATAATAATCTTTCCAACTCTCTTTCACGATCCATTACAAACGTGGACTCCTAGCCACCCTCCAACCCGCTGCACTATATTGTACCGGAACTGTCATCGGCGATTTAAGCAATGGCTTATCCATTGGATCGCACTGAACATCTTCTTTCTCGTCATTTATAATCATCCTAATTATTCTCTGGTTAGGGCAATAATCAGCGATAACCCTGCCAGCGGCCTTATCACCAATTTTAGGGCCGGTAGTAAGACCAAGCTCCTCCCTGAGAAGCTCCTTGCCACGAGGTAGCCAAACAATTTTTGCCCCATCCTTGTCCCAGTGATGTCCAAGTAAGTAATTATCACCCTTACGGATCCTGGCTAACTCCTCACGGGGCAAACCTAATTGATCAGCAAAATCAGTTTCGGGGATGTTTCTTTCTGGCTCAATCATGGCTCTTTTTTGGAAAAAAATTTAAATGGGATAATGCGTCCTGCATTTTTCCACAGAAAAATCCCTAACCCCCTCCCCCCCTACCCGGCTATCAAATGGGGTACCCAGGGTGACAAACGGGGTGACATTTATTTTAATGAATTGGTAAATCATTATTAATCAGTTACTTACATTAGCGTCCCGTATTCCATCAGCGGGAGTATTCTTGTCCCTTAATCCAGCCAGGAGATCATTTACAGCTCCATGATTGTGGATATGGACGTGTTTATGTACCTGGCCATTACTATTTCCCTGGATCTCCATCAATTTTGAAGAAAGGATAGCAAGTGATAACGCCTTACTCTGGGGTGGAATCTTCTCAAAATTCTTATCAAGATCTTTAGCCATCTTAACAACTGTATCACTCAATACCTTCTCTGTGCGTTGTCTCCAGTCAGGTATTTTCTCAGCATTGTCATGTTTTATTTGCTGGATGGTGCCCTTCGCTACACCATACTTTGCAGCGATCCCTGGCATACTTAGATCCCCTTCTATCAATGCATCCACAATAGCCTGGTATTTCTCAGGATCCTTGTTTGATAAGTGGGTATTGCGTCTCCCGTTATCGCATATGACAACATTTGACTTAGTCTTACTCATCTCGCTATTAATTTAGAATGTCTTGCATGATCTTTGTCAACCTGACTAGCCGGCATTTGGAAAGCACCTCACTCTTCATAACGTCGTGTAACAGTTGCCTGAGAGGGTCAGGACTTGGCAGGAAAGAGTGAGGGCAAAATGTTTAACACGGGATAGCTTGACAAGTTTTTTCATAGGTCGTTAAAATTGAATTTCCAACAATTCCATTAAATACATTATCCCATGTTTATCTTCGCCCGCTCCGCTAGGGCTGCGGGGCGAAGATTGTTAAATCTATCTTCATTTGGTTCATGCTTATATTCAATTGAATGGCATCCGCATAGATTTACCAGGAATATAAAAAGCACCAGTCTCTTCATTTTTTTCATTCTTATATCCTTTAATTTTAAGTAAATATTTTATCTTATTTATCCCCTTCTGCCTTGACCAATTTCTAGGTATTTGGAACCCGCAATCTTCAGCATGATCCATCTGAAATTTAAGTATGTTGTAGATGTTTAAATCCGAAGGATAAACATCATGAAAATTTATATATCTAATAGCGTGTTGTACTGATACTTTATAAATAGTGTTAATGTGTACTTTCATTAATTTTTATATTTTTTCAAAAACTTAGCAGGAGATAATCCACTCTTTTTATACTCTCGAATCATTTGATACTCGCTAGGTGTAGGATCCCAATACCCTTTCAAAACCTTGAGCCTAATTTTATATGTTAAATCCATTTTAAATTGGTGCCCAACATCTGCATGACTATGACCGCTATCACTAACCTTATGGATTTTCTCATTCATAGTTATTTACAATTACAATCATCACAATCTTCACCGCACTTCTTACACTCCCATTTAGGTGTCTCTAATTCATCATTATCATAATCTCGATCATTCATAATACTTCCAGATCTTCCTCCCAGCATAAACCGTATTTACTATGTTTAAGTGGCATTTTAGTTGTGTATTCTCCAGTAAATGACTTTAAACCGGTCCTATTGCCTCTCTTAGTGGCATATAAGCTATATTTCTTGTCTTCACCAGAATGACTCACCAAAACCATGACTGCCCTGGCCCAATTGGTTAATGCACTGGATCCCAGGCCAGCATAAGCCCATTCATTTGCTCCCCAGTTGCTTGTTGATTTAGTATCTGTTTTAGGCTTACCAGTGTGATGCATTAGCATAATGATTACTCCCTTCTGTATTGCCAATTCCCTTAAAGGGTTTAGAAAGGCCATTACGTCTTGTTGACTGTTCACTTCTCCATCCAAGTAGCTTAAAAGGTTATCAATCCAAATTAGATCAGTTTCCTCTTCCTCGATGATTTGTTCTAAGCGTGAAATAAATAAATGACCGTACAGCCCATTTACAGTGTAGACATTTACATTCTCTTTAATGGTATCGATATGCTTCTCATAGCTCATCCCTTTAACAATGCCCTGCATTGACTCGGCTACATCACCAAAATCATTCTCCGACTGTATGATAGTTGACTTCAGAGCCTTCCAGGGTTCTATCCCGAAAAATGACGCTTGGATTGACCAGGTGATTGCAGCCTGGATGCTTAAAACTGATTTCCCAATCCCACTGCCTCCAATCCACAGACAACTTCCACCTTTGCAAAGCCATCTGTTGCCAAGCAATGCATCGGGATCTTTCTCCGCATTCCAAAATAATGCAGTGTCCCAACATACCTTATCGTTTTTTTTTTGAGTTTCTGGCTTAGAATTTAGCCAGGTATTTAATTCACTAATTACATCTCCCTTAATATCACGGATCCAATCGTTAAGATCCTTATATTCTTTAGGTGGATATAATTTACGGGTAGGTGCCTTGATTAGTGTGGCTTCCACTTTGTCAGCCCACACTTCTGCAGGGACTTTACCATTCTTCTCCTCATCATTTTGCATGATGAGTGTAGTGGGTAATTTTAAATTAAAAGGAATTACTAAACCACCATTGCTTGCTCCCCTGGTAATTATAATCCTGGTATCTCTCTGCTCACCAAGTGCATCAATCAAAGCAAATGCATCCCATTGAGATTCAAATATAAATTGTTGTGTAGGGGTTTTGGATCCTTCAATAACTAAAGGTTCCATCGATCCTCCATAGATACGCCAGGAACCATCCTTACGCCTCTGGTGTATGCCTGTGATTAATTCAAACTGCCATTTGCCCAGGTTGATCTCAGCGATACTGATAGGCATTGATAGTAAGCCATCCTTTAAGCCTATTAACCTGGAATCTTTTAGCCATTGACAAAACTCAGGTCGATAACCTCTCCACTCAGCAAGCTCATCAATTTCTTTCTGAGTTATACGTCTAACGCATTCATTCCAGGGATGTTCCCAGGACTCAGCCAGGTATTTACTTTTTTCCCTGGGAGTATCACAGCCAGCAAGCTCCTTATATTTTTTAATAGCGTCACGATTAGATAAGCCTAATGCGTGTTCAATAAATGTAACCTCATCACCAGACTCATCAGTGCCATGATCTTTAAAGAACCAATTACCATCATGCTGGAAGATTCCGAAAGAAGGATTTTTCTCATCACGAAATGGAGAGCGACATGATGCTTTCTGATACTCTGTACCATACCCAAGTTTGGACATAAGTGCAGGAAGTGGCAGACGTTGTTTACACTCATCCATTAATCAATTCATTTAAACGCTTATTGTCTTTAAGAAGTCTGATAAGATGATCGAACTCAATTATCGCAAGTGGTTTCTTTCTGTTCTTGAACCATATAAGTACTGGATCCTTGGACGCACAGTCTTCACGGGCACGTTCCATCGTTGTTTGAACAGAGAGAGATTCAACTCCTTTGATCTCCCAGTATAAGCTAGGAAACTCTGGAGTAAGAATATCACTCGCATCGGGATTGCGACCACAGAACTGCTGCGAACGTCTGGCTTCAATTCCATTCTCTTTGAGTATGTTAACAGCTTTAAGCTCATTGGCTTTTCCTTTAGCTTTGGAATTAATTTTACCCACACGTTTTCTCCCAAACTCTTTCAGTTATTTTTAGATCGTTCTTTAAATAATCGATAGCAGCTTCGGGATTAGTTTTATACAACTCACTAAAGTGTTTCCCGTTACCAGACTTGCCTTTGATTTTTAAAAACTTACAGAAGTTATCCAGGGAAATGGTTTCGTTAAAAATTCCACATGCCCAGGTATCCATTAGATCAATTATGTTATCTCTCCAGTATCTGTTTTGCTGGAGAATATTTCGCGGATAGTCAACGCCACAGTGAAAACCCCTGCGAATAATATAAGGCAAATCAAACTTGCGAATATTAAAACCAATAAAAGGCTGTGGATCATAATTCCTCCAATAAGTCCAAAAGTCATTGATGATATCTGACTCACGTCCTTCGAGTATTGTGTACTTCCCGTCCCTGAGAAGACCGATTGCAATGATTTGCCCTGTGAGTGGCGAGAGTGCTGCCTTATCAAGCCAAGCGATGCGTTTCGCATCGATGGCTTTGTTAATTTTTTCTTCATCCTTGATGTTCTTTGGTGCCTCGAAATCTGGCACGAATTGCTCCAAGTCATCGGCATCCATAGGGCCGGTTTCGATGTCGAAAAATGTAGGCTCATTAATATACACTCTATCCTTCAAATCTTCGTCGCTAATTTTTGGAAAGGTCGTTGTCCGTTCTCGTTTAAAACGGGACATCGTCATCCTCCTCTTCTACTACCTGGGGTGCAGGGGCAGGAGCTGGAGGTTGTGTTTTCTTTGGAGCTGGTGCGGGAGTTGGAGTTGACACTTCTTCAGCCGGCACCAGTTGCCACTCACCATCTATTTTAGTCATCAACTTGCGTTTCAATGATGCATCAATAATTAAATCATTAGATTTTTTAGGTGGCTTAATTTTAGAAATGTAACTTCTTTTGCCCCCACCATTTTCAGGAGTGAAGTCATCAATCATAATTGTAGCTTTGACACCGATTAATTTATCAAAATGAAAATCACTAAAATCAACAGGCTTTTCATCTCTCCAAGATTTTAATGCTTTATAAAGATTACCACTTGAAGATGTAGTGTTATTATATGTTTTGCGAATTGTCATTGGCTCACCGTCAGCCGTCTTTTGACCAACCATAAAATCAATTGCTATTCGTTCTTGTACACCAAAATCACCAGCGTTGTATTCTGGTATATGGTACCAATCGATGCATATAGCATCGTGCATTCCTACTTCTACTTGTTCCCAGGATCCAGCTTCTGCAGTTGCACTCGCTTCTCCTGTACTACTTATTTTTCCCATGTTAGTTTTTTCTTCGTCAGTTAGCTTCGTGCTAACTTGTCTTGTACCCAGGGGCACCTTCTTAATTGAGGGTGTCCCGAATTTTATCCACCAAGTCTCACACGCTTTACTAATTGTGCCCGTGTTATCAGTGGGACTCTTGGCCTCAAATATGTTTTTTTGAGGTCACCACATTTAAGCATTCGATCTATTGTTGATAGACTGACTCTTAAAAATTCTGCAGCTTCTTCTCTGCGAAAAAATTGTTGATCATTCATTATTTCTTAAATTTTTAAACGCAATTCGTTTAAAGGCAGCGTTCTTAGATTTTTCGTAATGATCTTCAATTAAACGAAAATCTTCTGCCAATTCTATCAATTCGCTTTCAGGCAGTGTTGCAATCACTTCAATTATGTACTCAATTATTTTAGTTCTATTACAACCGATCTTTTCACTAAGATTTTTTAACAAATCTAAATGATGCTGATAAATCCTGAAACTAACTTGACCCAATTTGCTTTTATTTACATTGTTCATAATAATATTTTATTTATTCGATAAATTTTTGTACTGAATATCTAAAACAATAAAATCCAACTATTATTGAAATGATTTGTATGATTAGCTGTATTGATCCTGCTTGCAGTGATGCTTGAAATGCTTGCGGGGAACTTGCGAAAAATGCCCCAAGTATCCCTAATAAAAAGCCTAAACAAAACATTATGGCTAATGTTGCTACTATAAAAACTATGTATGATTTTAAATATCTCATTTTGTATTCCCAAATTTGAACTTCTTTATCGAGTGGCATTTAAACGGTATTGATACAAACCACTTTCCACATAACGCTTTACTACTTCGTGCCCTCCAAAACGTGGCTTACGAAGATTTCTTAACTGTGCTGAAATTGATGATTGAGGATCTCCTGTCACCTCTTCGATCTCTCCCAGGGTTCTCCACTTACCATCCATCATGCATTTGTGAACCCTTTTTAATTGCCCTTTAAGCCGGCAATTATCCCTGCCTTGCTTTACATCTGAGCCATCAAATATTAAGGCACTCCAATCTAGTTTTAATTGATCATTCATTTTACCCAAATTTCTAATCCGTATTTATTCTTAACCAGGATCCAATTCTGTTCGCTAATGTCACCAAGCACTTTCTCCATCATTATATATTCTTTTTTAGTGAAAGCATAAGTCATTGATCTGTAACCTTTAGATTCTGCAAACTGCTTAGTTGTGTAAGCATATTCAAATGTGGGGGCAATGCGTCCAATCCATTCCAGTAATGGTTTAGGGATTGCTTCCCGTCCTGCGAAACTTTTACGAATCGCTGAAGGTAGCTCTTGCAAAAGTTGTGAATCATTTTTGCTCATTTTTTGGAGGCTCTTCCCCCAGACCCCAGTAATTTAAAATTGCAGCTCTTAAAAATTTAGACATACCCTTGTGAACTTTAGCCCCATCCCTCAAGAGCCTGTCTGTCTGAGGATCCACTCTAAACCCCCTAGTTTTGTGCTTTTTTGTTTGCAGTTGGCTCATGCCTTCTTTTGTAGTCGTGTTTTACATGACAACACAAACATTAATTTTTCACAGTATTCACAATGTTAAACATTAAAAGTTAACAAGCTGTTAACAGATTTAATTTGACCCCATTGTTACTAAGGATTAGAAGAATCAACCGTTCGCGGTACTGATTAATGTTTAACAAAAAAAAATTAGATATTAGACTTGGCTTATCCCCAGGTTTAACAATTTATGCCAAAACCTAAAAAAACATTACGCTCATTTAGGTGTAGTGACCCATTTTGGAAGGCAATTGAAGTTGCCTCCAAGGAGGCTGGTATGAGTTGTAATGAATGGATTAACCTGGCTTGTGCCAGGGCTTTAAAGGATCCAATTGTTGGTAAAGCTACTGATTTAAACGAGGTCGCTGAGTTAGCAAACTCAGATGCCGTCATGTCTATTGCGGAAGCAATGGCTAGAACTAATAAAATTTTTGAGGAAACTGCAAAAAAATTAGGAGTAAAATATAATAAATAAAACAATGAATGTTTTTTAAATTATCAACGAGGAGCTAGACCTCACTAAAAAAGAGATAAAATAAAAAAATGACTGAAAATAAAAATGATAAAGGGATTGCAAGTGTTATTTACAATCAAGGTTGTGCAGAAACAAATGCAAATGAGCGTTTTGACAAAAATTCTAAGTGTTGGTCTTACAGATATTACGGAGCAATTGGACTTATATTTATATTGACGATTACTACCACTTGGTATGGCACAAATAATTTTGCTAATAAGGTTGATGAAAAATCTGACCGAAAAGTTATTTGGTTTGATCGGCAGAGAGAGCATCCAAGTGAAGGTTTTGCCAAAGTTGATGAAAAATTTCCGGCAGGATATGAAATTTGGGAGGGGTCGAAACTTATTGAGAGGTGGCATTGGAAAATTGAAAACGACCCACGAACGGATCAGTTTGGTGATTTTATTTTAAGGTGTGTGGCAAAATATTCTGATGACGGAGCTTACATTGGATACACTGAATATCAGATGTCGGATTACCCAACCGAGGAACATGAAAAGTTTGAAAGCCTAAGAAAACCAGATGCATTAGTTTTTCATCTATCAACTAAAAAAGGATTTGTAACTTTGAGCAAACCCACCCTGACTGCGAAATGGAAGGGAGCAAAATATATGGGTGCTGAAAAAATTACTGACGGTTTTCCGCATTCTAAAAATCAAGTTCATGCTTCTATGCTAATCGATAACAAATCTGATTTAGATTATGTTAAACAGATTTCAAAACGCTTTAAATTTTTACAAAAAGATGTCGTGAA
>MDSW01190745.1_pt1 | contig 17368 bp, 13 predicted proteins | sample 811171 | NCBI WGS metagenome assembly MDSW01 (sample SAMN05326641, study PRJNA326480) | marine metagenome | isolation source: seawater | place: Atlantic Ocean: North West | collected 2012
CTGCTCAGGGCGGAACGGCAATTCGGTGTAACTCAAACGCTGGGAGTTCATGTGGGCAGCGATGTCTCCGGTGATCCAGTTGGCCGCCAACTTGGCGTCCGCGCCAGAAGCCACCACGGCTTCGAAGTACTCAGCCATGGGGCGCTCATCAGTGAGCACGCGGGCGTCGTACTGGGAGAGGCCCATGGCATCGGCGAACCGATGACGCTTGGCCGCAGGGAGTTCAGGCAATTCATCCATCCAGACCTGGCGCTGGTCTGACTTCACCTCAATCGGACCTAGGTCAGGCTCCGGGAAATAGCGGTAATCGCTCGAGCCTTCTTTGCTGCGCATGCTCTTGGTGAGCTGCTTACCCTCATCCCAGAGGCGGGTCTCCTGCACCACTGGTTCACCGGTCTCATAGGCCTTGATCTGCCGCTGGATCTCGTACTCGCAGGCCTTCTGAATCGCTGAAAAGGAGTTCATGTTCTTGATCTCTACCTTCGTGCCGAAGGGGGCATCCGGGCCACGTCGCACGGAGATGTTCACGTCACAACGCAGGGAACCCTCCTGCATGTTTCCGTCGGAAACCCCCAGATAACGCATGATTCGGCGAATCTCTGAGGCGTATTCCGCCGCCTCGCGGCCAGTACGTAGATCGGGCTTGCTGACGATCTCAGCAAGGGCCACACCAGCGCGGTTGTAATCCACCAGAGAGTGGGTGGAGCCAGCCAGCCGATCACTGCCGGCATGCACGAGCTTGCCGGCGTCCTCTTCCATATGCAGGCGCTCGATGCCAATGCGCTTGAGGTAGGTGTCTTTGCCTTTTTCAGCGACCTCCACTTCAATCCAGCCGTTTTCAGCAATGGGCTCATCGAACTGGGAGATCTGATAGTTCTTCGGCAAGTCGGGATAGAAGTACTGCTTGCGGTCGAACTTGCTGTGCTCAGCGATCTCGAGATTGAGCGCCAAAGCCGCCTTGACTGCGTACTCCAGGACTTTTTTGTTCAGCACTGGCAGGGTGCCTGGCAGACCGCAGACCACTGGATCGATATGGGTATTGGGGTCATCGCCAAAGGCGGTGGAAGCAGCGGTAAAAATCTTGCTCTCCGTGCCCAGCTGCACGTGGGTTTCTAAGCCGATGACGGCCTCCCAGGCCGGTTGGTTTGCAGCTGCCGCCATGGGCCTTTTCTGTAAAGCAGATCCCGAGATCCTATGGAATCAATGAAATCCTGATCAGCATTGGGCTAGTCGCAAACCTGCAGGGGTGCCTGCCACACCACAGCCCAGCAGCTGGCGGCAGCGATTACACCTGCTGCTGGAGTCACACATCAGTGAGCTCCAGGCCAAGCGGCTTCATCCACCGCTCAACAGCGTGGTGATCGAGCAGGGCAGCTTGGCCACCAGCGTCTTGATCGTGACCCAGGGCCGCTTAGTCGTGGAACAACAGCTGCGCGGGCACCCCATGCGCACCTTGGCCGAAGTCGGGCCTGGGGATCTTTTGGGTGAGATGGCCCTATTCGATGAGGGGGAGCACACCGCCAGGGTGAGGGTATTGGTGGAGCCGACCGAATTGCTCAGCATCGATCGCCAAGCCGTGCTGGAGGCTTTGCTCTTTGATGCCGACCTCACGACTGAACTGCTGCACATGAGCAGTGAGCGCTGCCGGCAGAGCAACCAGTTAGCGGGCTTGCTGCTGGATGGGCTAGAAGCCTGTGCCGCCAACGATGCAGATGCGCTGGCACCCATCGTTAAGCAGCTCAGTGGCGGCACCGAAAGCATGGTGCGGGCGGCTGCGCTGCTGGGCAAGCTGAGAGCATCGACCCGAGAGCTGTGCTGATCACTTGCGGACGCCTATGAGCAGCACCGCCGTTTCCGAAGTGATGGTGCTCGGTGGTGGCTTGATGGGCCTAGCCATTGCCCACCAGCTCGCCCGGCGAGGCCGCAGCGTTCAGGTGATCAGCCGCCGCCGCAGCGAAGCAGCAGGTTTTGTCGCCGCCGGCATGCTGGCCCCTCACGCCGAAGGCCTGAGCGGGAATCTGCTGGCCCTAGGCCAGCGCAGCTTGGAGCTGGTCCCTAGCTGGCTGCAACAGGTGGAAGCCGATAGCGACCTGGATTGCGGCCACCGGCCTTGCGGCATCGTTGTCCCGTTTCACAGTGACCAGCAGAGGGAGGCCTTCGCCACAGCAGGCTGCGGCGTCACCCTCGACCGGCCGGCACTGGAACGGGAAATCCCTGGCATTGCCGCTGGCTGGAGCACTGGCTTGCTGTTTGAGCAGGACGGCCAGATTGATAACCGCCGGCGGCTGATGCGGGCGCTGGAGCGGGCCTGCTCGCGGCTAGGCGTTCAGTTTGAGGAAGGTGCCGAAGTTCAGAGCCTGGAGGCCGATGGCCATGGTGCCCTCAAGGCAGTCAGCCTGCGAGGTGCCGACGGGGAAATGGAGCAAGTGCTCTGCAACCAAGCTGTTCTGTGCAGTGGTGCCTGGAGCGCACAACTGCTCCCAGAGCTGCCGGTCTTCCCGGTCAAAGGGCAAATGCTTTCGCTGCAGGCCCCCAGACAAGCCCTGCGCAGAGTGTTGTTTGGCCCTGGCACGTATCTGGTTCCAAGGGAGGACGGACTGTTGGTGGTGGGAGCCACTAGCGAAGTGGACGCTGGCTTCAGCGAAGGGCTGACACCGGAGGGACAAAAACAATTGGAAGCCGGCATCGCGGCCCTCTTGCCGGAAGCCAGTCAATGGCCGCCAATGGAGCGTTGGTGGGGCTTTCGTCCCTGCACACCCGATGAAGGCCCACTGCTGGGTGCTAGTCCCATGGCCGGGCTCTGGCTGGCCTGCGGTCACCACCGCAATGGGGTGTTGATGGCGAGCGCCACTTCAGAATTGATTGCCGACCTTGCTAGTGGACTTGAGCCTCGCAGCGATCTAGTGGATCTGCTGCCTAACTTCCGATGGAATCGCTGGAACTAATCACAAAGTTGTTCTGCTGGCAGATTCACATTCACTGTCGGGTGTTGTGCCGATGCCTAAGGGCCAAATGATGCAAGAAGTGGAGCATGGCCCGTCGCTATTAGATCAAGGTTGGGCTCATACCCAGCCGCTTGGGGGTTGAGCTGAACAACCGGTTCCAAGCTCAACGTGTTGAGATTGCAAACAAGTTCACGCCTGCTTCTTCAAAGCGGCAGCAGGTAGTGCCTGGAGCAAAGCCAGCAGCTTGGGCAAGCCTCACCATGTCAGCTTCATCTCGATGAATCAGACGCCAATCGAGCAGATGATCCATCAGGCCCCTGGTGGGATTGCTGGGGTGAAAATTGCCCAAAATTGAACGGCCTCCTGGGGTCAGACAACTACGGATCCAAGCCTGTAGGCGTGCCACGATCCGATCGTCGAAGTAGTCGATCAAACCAATGGAATAGATCAGATGCTGAGGTTCAAGCTCAAGCTGCTGACGACCAATGCAGAGATGCAGCAGGTTCCGACGCTCCAAGCGGACTACCGACTCAAGTCCTTCGCGAATCAGGCGCGAACGGACAAACTCAAGAGCTTCCTGATCTACGTCCACCAAGGTGAAACGCACCTGAGCTGCCAGGTCCCGATCTCCCAAAAGAATGTCAAACACTTCAGCAGCAGGACCGCAAGCCAGGCTCGTCACCTTGATTGGCCGCTGATCAGTGAGAGTTAAAGCCCGCTGCAACTCTTCTCTCAACAGATCTCGTCGGTTCCGAACTGCCTGCGCTGCTGGCTGGTCGAGAAAACAACGGTCAAGCAAAATGCCCAGCTCACCCGCTCCTCCCGGCTCGTCGGCATACATCCAGGCAATCGTCAGGAAATCGCCTGCATAGCCCCTGGGCTTTCGATACATCCGTTCGGCAGAACGAGTGAGCAACAGATACGGCAGCAGCTCCAAGCGCAATGCTTGTAGGGCAGGGTTCTCAGGTGCCGGGCTCTCGCCTGAATGAGGAGGGAACAGGCTGCCCGTAAGACGGACCAATGCATCAAAAGATGCAGCCAAATCCTTTCTGAGCACAGGATCAGGCTCGCTGCGTCGAAGATCCATCTCCACCGCAGCTGCACATTGCTTAAACCGCAGCACTGCCGCAGCCAAAGGCTGTGGCAACAACGATTCCGCCCCATGTCCAGCCAAACCATGACGTACTTGGGCATGGGTCTGGATCAGCAAGCGCTGGGCATTGATCGCCGCCAAAGCTCGAAACAACTTTTGGCCCAGTGAGGGATCCCTCTCCATAAGGATCTCAAGACCTTGGCCTGATAGGCGGAGGGCATCCACAGGCTCCATTGCGATCACGCTGGCCCGGGCTACACCACCCAACAAAAACGAGATATCACCAATCACACTCCCTGGTCCCAACAGCGGACCCTGGTCCTGTCCATTGGCTAATCCAGCCCAGCGTGCCTGAACTACCCCCGAAGAGATCAGGAGTAAGCCATCAGCTGACTCTCCCTCGGTAACCAGAGAGGCACCAGGAGCAAAGCTGCAGGTCTGCACATCAGCAAACGCCTGGTCTACCGCTCCTTCCAGAGCCTCCAGAAGCAGCAATGACTCAGCACTCACAGCTAAACCCTCGAGACAACGTCCCGAGGGTATGGAGATCACACAGGATCGTCAGGTGATCTTGTGAAGATCAGCCCTCGACGCGCCAACCCTGATCGGAAGGCATCCAATCATTCAATTCCGAAGGCTGGAACCAAAGACCGATTTCGAACTGGGCGGTTTCGGTTGCATCGGAACCGTGGATCACATTGCGGCCAATGTTCACAGCCAAATCACCGCGAATGGTGCCGGGTTCAGCCTCAAGTGGTTTGGTGGCACCAATGAGCTTGCGAGCACTGGCAATGACACCATCACCTTCCCAAACCATGGCCACCACTGGGCCCGAGGTGATGAAGTCCACCAAGCCAGCAAAGAAAGGACGCTCCTTGTGAACGCCGTAGTGCTGCTCAGCTAGCTCACGGGTCGGGGTGATTTGCTTGAGACCCACCAGCTTGAAGCCCTTGCGCTCGAAGCGGCCAAGGATCTCGCCGACGAGACCGCGCTGGACACCATCGGGCTTGATGGCGATGAAAGTCCGTTCGGTGGACATGGCTTGGCTCTAAGAACGGGCGCCATCGTCCGTGGCCGCCCTACCGCTTGGCAAGCACACGCAGATCTGCAGAAGCGCAGATGGCCGAGCCTTCCTACATTTCTTTCATCAGATGAATTCATAGGCGGCATCAATGGTGGTGGCCCCAAGCCAGGTGGAACAGCAGAACTGGTCGCCTGCCGCCAGTGCCCAGCTCTATGGGCTTGATCAGTGGGGTGACCCATATTTCAGCGTCAATGCGCGAGGGCACGTCCTGGTGCAACCCCGCGGCGATCGTGGCGGCTCGCTGGATCTCGTGGAGCTTGTGGAAGGCCTACAGAGTCGAGATCTTCAGCTGCCGCTGCTGATCCGCTTCGACGACATTCTTGAAGACCGTCTTGAACGGTTGCATGGCGCCTTTGAGCGGGCCATCGCCCAGTACGGCTACGGAGGTCACTACCAGGGGGTGTTTCCTGTCAAATGCAACCAGCAGCGCAACGTGGTGGAGCAGCTGGTGGAAAGCGGCCGCCGCTGGCACTTCGGCCTAGAAGCGGGCAGCAAAGCCGAACTGCTGATTGCCCTGTCATTGGTTGAGGACCCCAAAGCCCTGCTGATCTGCAACGGCTACAAAGATCGCCGTTACATCGAGACCGCGATCCTCGCCCGTCAGCTTGGGCGCCAGCCGGTTGTGGTGATTGAACAGGCCGATGAGGTGCCTCGCATCATCGAAGCCAGCCGCAGCCTTGGAGCTGCACCACTAATCGGTATCCGAGCCAAGTTGTCGACCCGCAGCACCGGCCGCTGGGGCAGCTCGGTAGGAGAGAAGGCCAAGTTCGGCCTCTCCATCCCTGATCTGTTGGCGACGGTGGAAGCCCTCCGTGAAGCTGACCTACTGGGTGATCTGCGCCTCCTGCACTTCCATATCGGCAGCCAGATCTGCGACATCGCCGTCTTGAAAGACGCCCTACAGGAGGCTGGTCAGCTGTATGTGCAACTGGCCTCCCTGGGCGCCCCGATGGGTTTCCTTGATGTGGGCGGCGGCCTGGGCGTCGATTACGACGGCAGCCGCAGTGCTACCTCAGCCTCCACCAATTACTCGCTGCAGAACTACGCCAATGATGTGGTGGCCACCATCCGGGAGTGCTGTGAACCGCAAGGTGTAACGGTACCGACCCTGGTCAGCGAGAGCGGCAGGGCCATCGCCAGCCACTTCTCAGTCCTCGTTTTCAACGTGCTGGGCCAAAGCGGCGTCAGCCAACCCACGATCCCTGAACCGATTGATGGTGAAGCGTTGATCGTGCGCAACCTGCGCGAAACCCTCGCTGGTATCAGCCCGGAAAACCTACAAGAAGCCTGGAACGACGCGCTCAAATTCAAAGACGATGCCCTTGCTGCCTTCCGCCTGGGGTACCTGAGCCTGCCTGAACGCGGCAAGGCTGAGCAGCTCTACTGGGCCTGTTGCAGCGCCATTGCCGAGCTGCTTCCTGGCGAAGAAGAGCTCCCTGATGAGCTCAAAGGCCTCAAAGCCGCCTTTGCCAGTACCTATTACGCCAATCTCTCGGTGTTCCGATCGGCCCCCGACACCTGGGCCATTGACCAACTCTTCCCAGTGATGCCGATTCACCGGCTCGAAGAGCAACCTCGAGAACTCGGCAGCTTCGCTGATCTGACCTGCGACTCCGACGGCAAACTGGCCCGTTTCATCGCCAGTGGAAGCGCCAAACCTCTACTGGAACTCCATGAGCTCAAAGAAGGGGAGCCCTACTGGATCGGCTTGTTTCTAGGTGGCGCGTATCAAGAAGTGATGGGGAACCTGCACAACCTCTTTGGCAGCACCAATGCCGTTTCGATTCGGCTGAGTCCTGGGGGGCCCTACCGCGTGGAGCACGTGGTGCGCGGCCAGACCAATTCCGATGTGTTGGAAGCCATGGAGCATGACCCCGAAGCCCTGCTGGAGCGACTACGCCAGGCCAGCGAAGCAGCCATCGGCAGTGGAGATCTTTCCATCAGTGCTGCCCGGCAGCTGATGCAACACCTGGAAGGCAGTCTGCGGCAGACCACCTATTTGGAGGACAGCTCACCAGGGTGAGCCCAAAAGTTGAATCCCTCCCCAGAAATAGGGGTGCTTCAAGCCTGAGCTGGCCAAATTGCGCTGGGAAGCATCCAAGCCACTGATCAAAACCTGATTACCTGCGCCGCGAATTACATCGCCATCCAGGCGAATCAGGCCTCGCGAAAATGCCTGACGGGTGAGCTGCAGAGCCTCAGCTTTAGGGATACCAGCATCTAAATAGCGATACACCTGCACAAAAAAGGCAGAGGTGGCGACATCATCGACATACCAAAGACTGCCAATCGCACTGCGAGCACCAGCCTGCAGGGCCAAGCCCGCAAAACCCAGTTCACTGTCTGGATCGCCCAAAGCCGTCCTGCAGGCGCTCAAGCTAATCAAATCAAGACTTGCCCCAGGCCTACGGTCACGCAGGCCTCGGAAAGCCTGAAGCGATAGAGGGCCTGTTCCTGTGTAGAGGCGCGACTCAGCTGGTCCACCAGGGAGAAATTCAGCATGGGTCGCCACATGCACACGTCGATACTGCGGCTGGGCTGCAGAATTCAGCAGCGAATCAGGCGTGAATGACTGATTGAGCAAAACCTCAGAGGGCTGTCCACTCACCACCCCTTGAAGTTCTTCAGGGACTAGGGGCAAGGGTGCCAAACCCTCAAAACGGGAAGCACCCAAAGCCAGAATGGCGCCGCCAACAACACGGGGTTCGCCAAGGGGTGTCAGCGTGAGCGAAGGCGTTAATGCCAATCCGAATCGCTCACCAACAAACTGCTCCCCGTCATGGAGCGCTGCATAGGGAACAGCCTGAAGCCCTTGGTCAGCACTCAAAAGCAAGGTGCTAACAGCTCGTTCGCGCAGAACTGGATCCAAATCGGCAAAGAGCTGCTGATAGAGCTTCCTTGCCGGGCTATTGGGATCAGCAACATTGATGGGCTGCTGAGTCGATAGCCCCGCATAAAGCTCGCGCAGCGAACGAGCAAAGTCCTGCTTATTGAGCAGCACCCGCAGCCCCTTGGGCTCCCCATCAGCCGTGATCAATATCAGCTCCAGGGTGACCTGGTTTCCTTGTGTGGACGCTGCTTCCGCCGCCGTCAGATAACGCAGATGCAAAACAGCTGGGTTGTAATTGGCGCGCACAAATCCAGAGGAGACATCCCCTTGTGCTGAGCGCACGTCAGCGATGGCAGCGCGCAAAAAGCCTTTGACATCAGCTGTGGTCAACGGCTTGCTGTCTTCCGCGATTCCCTGCAAGCCCAATGCAGCTGAAACTTTTTCAGTTTTGGCTGTTTCAGCGCTCTGCAGCGAGGCACTAGCCTCAGAGGAGGACAGTGTTTGTGCCTGGGTTGAGGTCGTGGTGGCCTGGGTAGTTGTCGATGTTGTTGAAGATTCGCTGCTCCCCGAGGGATTCGAACCATCAATACTTGCCGTAACTAGGGCCGTTTCACCCTGGGACATTGTTGTTTCTGTGGTTGCTGTGATGCCGGCATCAGTGGCAGCTGTCAGAGGGGCAGTCTGAACAGTCTTCTCAATATCAGTGAGAGTGATTTGATTAGTGTTTTGTTTCGTTGTGGTCGTCGTTGTCGTTGTCGTTGCAGGAGTTGAAGTGGTTGGGCGAATCGTGATCACATCGCTGTACAGACCACCACCGAGATAAGAAGTGAATTGAATCAACGAAGCACTACTTAACGGATTACCAGTGCCAGAGGATGACTCGATGACTGTTTGTTTACCAGCCATCATCAAGGTCCCTTCGCTACTGCCAGAAGAAGGCTGAATGCTGGACGATGAAGCGAAGCGAATCATCCCCGGACAATTGGACGTGCTACAGCTACCGAAACCATTTGAATTGGTTAATTCAGCCTGCGTTGAGACCCAGCCAGACTGAGGCGCTACCCCACCAACTTCTGATGCAGTGGTGTAGGGAATAAAAGCGTAATTAAGTTGGTCAAGGTATCCGCTCTGATAACCCTCTCCAAAGGCGCTCGAGGGGCTTACATAAAAACCACCAATGTAGCTTTGCGAAAATAACCTCAACTTATTGCTCTCTAAAGCTCCGTTAATATCCAGCTGGGAGCCAATCAGCCCTAATTCATCAACCGACATCGTGCCATTAACTGTGATTGGAGCTCCGCCCTCTCCATCCGGATAAGAGCTATCAGTGATCGCACCAACAAAATCAGCATCAACCCAATTCGGATCAGAAACATTTAGCCCTGATGAGGTTATTGCCATATCAAAAGCAAAGACCTGACCGGCTGAATTCTCAAACAACATGGCATCAGTAGCCAGCAAGGAAAAGCTGGACAAACCGGAGGATGCGAAGTCTGAACCGACAACAAATCCGAACGGATTCATCAACATCAACTCAGGGTTGCTACCGCTCCAGTTCTGAAGGCGAATTAAGCCATTGAGTGTTGACTGACCTGACTGATGAATTCGGCCATAAATACCTTGAACCCCGCTGGTTCCAACCCCATCAAACGTTGCCGATCCGCCGCTCAAGTCAAACTGACTAAAGGCATGGAAAAGATTTCTACCTCGCTGTGTTCCACCAGTAATAACGGAATCAGTTCCATTGACTTGAACAGTCGTACCCAGAAATTGAGAGCTTGAGCTTGGGACTCCCTGAATCTGCGCCTTAGCAGGGGAAACCATGCAACCAAGGATGGCCGCGACAAGAGCTGTGAGTGCCCTGCGATTGGAAAAGCAAAACATCACAAATGAAATCAGATCGACCTCTAAGGCCCTTAATTTGACACGGTCAGGCAAAATTACATCGTTTTGTGAGATAGCTCACAGTTGATCTGGCTTCTGGCCCAGCTCGTCGAACCGGCACTGCAGCCAGGTCCTGTCCGCCTGCCCGGGCAAGCTCCCTTGGTGCAACCCCAACCTCCAAGGCCTCAACCAGCCATTGAGCTGAGTCCGGAGTTACGCGAAAGTCCTCTCACCGATCAAGAGGAACTCTCAGAAGAACTCGAGCGCTGCCAAAACGAATCAGCCAACACCCCGAGCGCGCTACTCGAGCGCTGCGCGGCAGCCATGACGGCACAACTGGTCCAGAGGGGCTACATCAACTCCCGCGTTGTGGTTGATACCTCACAAACTCCGGCGAGGCTGGAACTCATTGAAGGCAAGCTCGTTGAGCTTCGCGTCACCGGGCCTGATAAATCCCTCAATGAGAAAAGTCGCAAATTACTCAGCCCCCTCCAAGGGCGGGCATTCAACCTGCCAGCCCTAGAAACTGCCCTGCAACGCCTGCGTCAACAACCAGATGTGGCGTCAATGCGAGCCAACTTGGGTCGCCTGGGCAGTGATCGCAGCAAAGCGATTCTTCATCTGACCTTGACCCCAACCACACACCCCTGGGAAGGGCAGTTATCGCTGCGAAATGACGGGAATGCAGGCAGTGGGGAAGGCCGTGCACTGCTGATCGTTAACAAACAAGATTTTGCTCAAAAGCAAGATCAACTGCTCTTCATTGGTGAGCTGGATAGCGATAAAGATCCGGAATTGGGCTACCTGCTGGGTTCACTCAGCTACAGGCTGCCGATTACCAACACCGTGCAGTTCACCGGCGCGTTTGGTATTTCCAGGCGCAACCTGATCGAACACCCGCAGCCGCTGCATGATCTTTCCTACCGGCAGCTTCAGGGATACGGACAACTCAACTGGAACTTCGCCGAGGGGCTGAGCCACCGCTCTTACGCCTTTGCAGGCCTCAGTTTGAATCGCAACGACTCCTATCTCGGTGACAAATCCGTTCCGTTAGTTGCTGGGGGTGGAAGCAACGGATCGGTGCGCACTGGCTTCCTCAGGGCCGGCATTGGAACAACTGGTCGAAGTTCCAACCTGAACTGGGTGGGTCAGCTTTATGGGCTGCAAGGAATCGCGGGCCTCTCGACCGACCATCAGCTCAATGCACTGGCGGACTTCGGGATCCGCCCGGGGCAATCACAAGCATTCGGGGTATCAGCCATCGCTAATTGGTTACCCATGCCTCAACTGCAGATCACAGCACGCGCTGCCGGGCAAGCAGCCTTCAATGCTTTGCCCAATGACATGGGCTTCAGCCTCGGCAGTGATAGCGGCCTCAAAGGATTACCTGGTCAGTTCATCAGCGGTGACAGTGGTTATTTGGGCAGCTTGGAGGCGGCCTACACGCTCTGGAAAGGCCAGAACAACCGACTGCAATTGGTCCCGTTCCTGGGGGCTGGTGAAATCCGCAGTGTTAGACGCAGCCTTGAATTTGAAGACAGCGCCGGTGCTGGAGGTGTTGTCGCGCGCTGGTTACAAGGAAAAACCTGGAGCCTGGAGCTGGGTTGGGTTTCGCCATTTGAAACCGGAGAGCGTGGCGTTTGGGACGACTGGTTCTTGAGCCAAGGGCTTTACACCAAACTGGAATTGCGGTTCTAAGGAGCCATGGCACGGTCCTTGGTCAGCGGCCTCGCTCGGTTGGCCCCCTATGGAATCGCTGCACTCCTGAGTTGGGGGTTCAGCACCAGCGGAATCGCGGAAACGCTGAATCTGCTTCTTTACGACGCCAGCACCCAACTGAAACCACAACCCAGTGGCCGCGAAACACCGATTCGCCTCATTGGCATCAGCGAGGCAGACATCCAGCGCTACGGCTGGCCCATCAACGACCAACTGCTAGCCGAAGCTCTCGAGCGCCTCAATCAAGCTGGAACTAGAGCCATTGGCTTGGATCTTTACCGCGATCGCCCTGTTGAGCCAGGGCATCAAGACTTCAAAACAGCCATTCAAGACAATCCAAGGCTGATCGGCATATTTAGCCTGGCTGATGGAGTTCCCCCACCACCGGCCCTACCACCGAGCCGTCAATCATTTAATGACCTCGTGGTCGACCCCGATGGCAGTCTGCGCCGCGACCTCGTGCATGTTGGAGGTCAACCCGAAAGCCATGTCGCCCTGCCACTGCGGCTCTTAGAAACCAGCTCAGGGGAACCTTTACGGGAATCAATCGAGAGCCAGCAATGGGAGCTCTCATGGCTACATCCCCATGCCGGTGGGTACAGCACGGTCGATGCCTCCGGTTATCAACGGATGCTGCCCTTTCATCAACCAGGCAGCTTTCCCACCTGGAGCCTGAGCGATCTACTAGGCAACAGGATCAACACTTCGGATCTAAAAGACCGCATCGTGCTGGTGGGCAGCACGGCTCCTTCGTTGCGTGACACCTTCCACACGCCCTTCACGCGTTTCCACAAAGGCCAGCAGCTCGCAGAGATGCCAGGTGTTGAAGTTCATGCCCATCGCCTAGCGGCCCTGCTCAAAGCCCAACAGGGCTCAGCAGGCGGCATTGGGATCTTGCCAGCGATTTGGGAACCGATTCTGCTCCTTTTGATTGGCGGCCTGGGTGTAGCGCTCGGTGAAGGCATTCGTTCACTGCAGCGCAGTGGCTGGTTGTTGCTGCTGACTGAACTCGGGCTACTGGCTGCCGGCCTGGGCTTCCTGATGGGAGGGATTTGGCTTGATATCCCCTCGTTGATGCTGACATTGGGATTGCTCACCATCGCCGGTTGGCTACGGCGTGGTGCCATCGGTCAGCTGCAACGGCAGCAGATGGAACGCTTGCTTGGTCAGGCCACCTCGCCAGCCATTGCAGAACAGCTTTGGCAGCAGCGTGAATCCCTTCTAGAAAATGGCAGTTTCCCAGGACGCAGCCTTGAGGTGACGGTGTTATTCGCCGATGTCGTGGGGTTTAGCTCTGTTGCAGAGCAATCCACGGCAGCCGACACTCTTCGCTGGCTGAATCAAGGGATGGAGCGCTTTGTGAATGTGGTGATCGGCAGTGGAGGCATGGTGAACAAATTCACAGGTGATGGCTTTCTGGCTGTTTTCGGGGTTCCTCTCCCGCAAGATCCAACCCAAAGCGCTCGTCAGGCCATCGACTGCGCCAACCGATTGCAAGAAGCGGTGCAGGATCTGGAAGGCACCTTGGCTCAACAAGGTTCTCCAAAACTGAAGTTACGCGTTGGTTTGCATAGCGGTGAAGTGATTGCCGGTTCGATGGGTAGCAGCGAGCGCATGGAGTTCGCAGTCATTGGTGATGTCGTCAATGTCTGTGCGCGCCTTGAAGCCCTTGAGAAACAGCACATGCCATCGAATTGCCGTGTCCTGCTCTCCAGCGAAACCCGGGAGCTCCTCCCATCAACCATGCAGGCGGGCTTGCTCTATTGGGGCTTGATGCCCATCAAAGGCCGTAGTCAGCCAGTGAACGTTTACGAACTTCCGCTGGCTTCGCAGCGCACGGGTAATTGCTGAGGCCACTCCCCAGGCAAGGCATCAACCCCCAGCCATTGCTTCACCTGAGCCAAATCCACATGGCCACCACAAGCTGACAAAAGCGCAGGAAGCTGATCCTCAGCTGAACTTGTTGGCCTCAACAGACTCACCGCCGGTGGGGCAGCAGCTGAAACAAAGTTAAGAGGGTCCTCATTGTCTGGAGTTGCCGCAGGACAGAGATAAGAGCTTTGCCAACGGGCATCTCTGCTGAGAGAAGGCACGCTGAGCACAACCACACCAGCACCACTGGCCGGCAACTCAACACTGGCCTGACCCTCCAGGCTGATCTTGAGGGGGTATGGCTGCTGGGTTGGCCCTTGCAGAACAGCCATCCGTATTGGTCCAGTTGCCGAAACACGCTGGATGTTGTTCGCCGGGGTGATGTGGGCCACCAATCGCGCCGTACAAAGCCCGCGAGTACCGCCGCCAATACGCCTGCCTGGGAAGGCGTTGCGCGAATCCGATTGCGCCAGCGCCGCCGACTCGGTGAGCGCTAATGCCACCAATACCAGTGCTGCAATCCGGGCCATCACTGTGCTCCTGACATGCACAAGGGAACCCTGCCACAGCCCATCACCAGTTGATGGCATGACCGCTCACAGCCTGCTGTGAGTTAGCTCACAACAAACACCGCTTTTCCAATGGCTGGGTACTGAGCAAACGCATGCCATGGTCGGTCACCTCAAGCTGCCCCTTCTCCTTCAATTTGCTCAAAGTGCGTGAAGTGGTTTCACGCGAGAGCCCAGCGAGAACAGCCAATTCCCGCTGGGCCAGCAAAGGGATGGTGGCTAAGGGATCCTCCCGATCGCCATTGCAGCAGGCCAACTCCAACAACGCATTGAGCAAGCGCGTCATGCCGTCAGCGGCATGCACCGCAAAACGCCGGTTCAGAGTTCGTAGTCGCCTGGATTGCAACCTGGCAATGCCAACCGCCAAGGGGGCACGCCCCAACATCAAACGACGAAAGACGGCACCTGGAAACTTGGCTAGTCGCAAAGGAATCAGTGCGATCACATCAGCTGAGCGTGGCTCTTCATCGAGCAACGTCATCTCACCGAAAACATCTCCAGGGCCAAGCAATGACAACACGACCTCCTCACCATCGGGGCTAAAGCAACGCACCTTGGCCATCCCTTCAAGAATCAAATACAGGGTTTCGCCCCAGTCGTTCTCTTGAACCAAGACCTGCTCTTCTGCAATTGAGCTGCAGAGATGACGCTCCAATAAAAGTGCGAGGTCTTCAGCCTCCAAGTTCTGAAACAACTGGAAAGCCTTGAGTTGGTCCGTGGTGAGTGAGGAAGTAGCCATGGTTCTTCAGCTTGGAACCGCCATCACGGCCAGGGCAGCCCAAACAGCTTTGAGGCTGAGGTGCAACAACTGATCGGTGACGATGGGATACCGGTGGCGGCACTTGCCGTAATCAATCAAGCCATGCAGTACCCACTCACCAAGACCTAGCAAGGGAATGCCCGTCAGGACGGCAACGATCAATCCATGGATTGCCGCATGGGCCGTCAACCAAATCCACCAAGGCAGCGTTAGGTCTGCACCGGCACATTTTTCCTGGGCCATGCGATCGCTTTGCAGCGCAAAATCACCCAGAAAATGCCCCATGGCCAGGAGCAAATACAGATTGAAGAAGGCCACGCACGCCGACCCTGATCACAGTCAGGATGACTCTGAATCCATCCAGCCGTCAGCCCCATGGATGTCTTGCGTCATTGGCTGCTCGTTCTCTTGGGCTTTGGCGGGCTTGAACTGATCAAACAGCTATGTGAACGGCTTTCACTGCCTCGATTCCCCTGGCGCATCGCCAGCCTTTCCTTATTGGCTTGGGGACTGGAACATTCACTCAACTGGAGTGGGACCAACCCGGTTCTGCGCACGAGCATTGCGCTGGCTGATGATCTATTTCTCGCCTTAGCCGTTACACGCGCAGGGCTATGGCTTTTTCTAGAGGTCTTGCCCCACTACCGGGTGATTGGAGTCGTCCCCAAAATCATTCGGGATCTGTTGTTTGTGCTGATCAGCGCGCTGCTGGTAGTGATCAGCTTGCAACAACGCGCCCAAGTCGACGTCGTGGGGTTGATCGCCACATCCGCGGTCTTGACGGCAATCCTGGGGCTTGCAGCTCAAGAGCCCCTCAAGGACTTGATCGGTGGAGTCAGCCTGCAACTGGAGCGGGTTTTGCGCGATGGAGATTGGGTCGAACTCGACGGGGAGATTGGCCGTGTCAGCAGTGTGGGCTGGCGCGATACAAACCTGCGCTGCGTCGATGGCTCTCGCCTGGTGCTGCCCAACACCAAAGTGACAAGCAGTGTGTTGCGTAACTTCAGCAGTTATGGGCCCCATGGCCATCGCCTTTTCATAGGCCTGGATTACACACTGCCGCCGGGACATGCTCGCCGTCTGATGTTGCAACTGGCCAAACAACATCCATTGGTGCTTGATTCACCAGCACCAGTCGTTCGGATCGCCAGTTTTGATGACAGCGCCATCCGTTACGAATGGCTGATCTGGCAGAAGGATTACGGACAGCGTCTGCGCTTGAAAGGCGACTTGATGGAGCAGCTTTGGTACGCCCTACGTCGCGAGGGTCAAAGCATTCCTTTTCCCGTGCGCGATGTCAGGCTGCAACAGGTGGAACGGGCAACGCGCCGCATTGAGTCTCCAGCGCAAAGTGTTTTTGCTGAGCTCCTAGCCGCGCACCCACTGTTCGCGGCGCTGACAGACCAACAGCGCGAGTGCCTTCAACGCAATACGCAATTCGCCACCTATGGCCACGGCGAAACCATCGTCAGCGAGGGAGCTCAAGGGGATTCGATGTTCATGATCTGCAGTGGACAGGTCACCGTCAGCCGGCGCATCCAGAAAGGCGAGTCCTTCACGGTGGCCCAGCTGGGCACTGGAGATGTGTTTGGTGAAATGACCCTCTGCACCGGCGAGCCACGCAGTGCCACTGTGCGCACCCGGTGCGAATGCGAGCTCGCTGAAATCAAGCGTTTCAGCTTGGCCCAACTCTTTGGAGAGGATCCTCCATTGCTGGAGCGCTTTGGTGCCTTGGTCAATCGCCGCCAGGCGGAACTCCGCCAATTGGAAGCAGAAGCTGCCAGTAACCAACGCGAAGATCTGGTGCGGAGGATGCGGCGCCTGTTCAACAACTTGATGAGCTGAGCCATCCGGTGATTGTTTGACGCACAATCCAAGTAGGAGCAACAAGGACGGAGGTACCTGACATGTGGGGCGACGAGCCACAACTGGAAGCCTTCCGCGAGCGGCTCAAGGTGCTACTGGAGGCCCATGAACAAGATCTCAACCCCCAAGTCATCACCGCGGAAGAAGGCACGGTGCTTTGCCGTCAAGGCGAACCGGTTGACACCTTGATGCTGCTTAGGAAAGGCCGCGTAGCTGTGGATCTCCACCAAGGCCCCCTAGTGCACACCCTGGCAGAAATTGATGCGGTAGAGCTGCTCGGTGAAGTGGGCTTTTTCGCCAATGGTGAGCACTACGCCGACATGCGCGTGGTCAATGGCCCCGCTGAGATCGCCACGATGAAAGGCGAGCAGCTACTCAAAGCCATGCTCTACGACACCGATCTTGTCGTGGAGTTGCTGTCGCTGGTGAGTGAACGCTGCCGCCGCGGCAACCGCGTCATCGGGCTGCTGCTCAATGGCATTGAAGCTGTGCACCAAAGCCAAAGTGATCGGCTCCAGCAAACCAGCGATCAACTCGGTGGCATCCATTTCTGCGTCGGTAAAGCCAGCCATCAGCTCGAAGAACTGCACGACAAGCTTCAAGGCAATTAATTAGCTCTGCAGCTCCTGCTGCAAGGAGGTTTTGGCCTGCTCCAGGGCACCATCAAGAGCCGCCCCATCACGGCCGCCTGCTTGGGCCAGGTTGGGACGACCGCCGCCGCCGCCGCCGCAAAGCTTGGCGACCCC
>MDSW01113241.1_pt1 | contig 17366 bp, 17 predicted proteins | sample 811171 | NCBI WGS metagenome assembly MDSW01 (sample SAMN05326641, study PRJNA326480) | marine metagenome | isolation source: seawater | place: Atlantic Ocean: North West | collected 2012
GGAGAGATGCGCCGGGAAAAGTCCTTAAGGATCGGCGTTCACCACGCGAACGCGGTCGTATGGGGACCAGTGTACAGAACGCGCCTGAGTTCGCGGAGTTCGCGCGACACGCGCTTCAACGCGGCGGGGGAGACCGAGCGCCTCCGCGACTCCTCGAGCTGCTCCGTGAGCTCGAGCACGCGCTCCTCCGCGGATATCCGCAGCGCCGCGACCGCGTGCGCTTCCTCTTGTTCGCTCCACGTCAGCAACACGTCGTCCGACGTGGCGGCGTCTGATTTGGCGTCGGCGGCGGCGTCCTCCGCCGCGGCGCGCGCGACGACGGCGTCCGCCTTCGCGCGCGCTTCCTGCAACGACGCGAGCAGGAACGCGCGCTCGCGCGCGTAGTACCGCCGCGCTTCATCCTCCGCCTCGGGGTTCCGCGGCGGCGGCGGCGGCGGCGCGGAAGACGGAACGTCAACCGTCGCGCCGGCGGCGGCGGCGGCGGCGGCGATTTTCCTCCGCCGCGACGTCGCCGCGGGATCCTCCTCGTACCTCCTCACGACGTGCTCCACGATCGCGCTCGCGCCGACGATCACGCTGCCGTCGTCCTCGTCGACGCAGTACCCGCGCACGATCGCCTCCACGACCTCGGCTTCCATGGCGTCGCGGAGGAGACCTTCGCACGCGTTGAACCCGCCGTCGCCCTCCGCCGGCGCGGACTTGGACGCGGACGTCGTCGCCGCGAAGAGCCGCTCGAGCGCGGTCCCCGGCGTCGCCGGCGGCTCCTCCTCCTCCTCCTCCTCCTCCTCCGCGTCTTCCTTCGTCGCGGACGACGCCTTCTTCCTGAACGCGACCTCGACCGCGGCCTGGACGTGTTTCGACGCGTCCGCGCCGCCGCCGGCGGCGTCCGACGCATCACCCGCTCGCCGCAACAACTCGACGCGCTCGCTCGCCCACGCGCGTCGCTGCGCGGCGTGCACCACGAACAACCTCCGCGTCGTCTCCCTCGCCTCCTCCAACTTCGCGTCGTTCTCCTCCGCCTTGCGCGTCATCGCGTCGTCCCTCGCCGACCACTCCGCCTCTTTCGCCGCGACGGCGGCGCGCACCGAGCGCTCGAAAGCCTCCGCCTCGTTCGCGAGATCTTCGCGCATCGCCCGCGCGTCGCTCGCGGCCGCGTCGGAGGCTGCCTTGGCGACCTTGACGTTCTCGAGCTCGCACCGAATCGTCTCTTTCTCTTCCGTCACGGTGTGCAGCGCCGCGAGCCGCGTGGCGTGCTCCGCGCGCAGCGCGCTGAGTTCAATCTCCAGCGCCTCTTCTCTCTTCACCGACGCTCGCGTGGAGTCGACGAGCGCGCGTTCGAGCTCAGCGACGCGCGCGCGGAGCTCCACGAGTTCGTCGGCGCTCGCGGAGGACGCGGGCGGCGGCGAGGGCGCCGCCACCGCGACGGGCGGCGGCGCCGGAGGAGGAGGAGGAGGAGGAGGAGGAGGAGGAGGAGGCGCGGGCGCCGACGCCGACGCCGACGCCGACGCCGACGCCGACGCCGCTTCGTCGTCGCCCTCCGCGTCGTCGTCGTCGTCCTTCGCGCCGCGGTCCCACGGAAACGTCCCTCGCGGGAGCTCGCTCAGCGCCGCGGGCAGCGCGCACCCCGCGACGCACCGCTCCTTCAAGTACAGCGCGACCGCGAACTCGCGGCGGTCCAGGCGTCCGTCGCGGCGCGCGTCCGCGAGATCCCAGATGCCTCGGAGCGTCTCCTTGGGGAGGCCGACGTCGTCGAGCGCGCCGACGAGCTCCTTCCCGTCGAGGTGCTCGTCCCCGTTCGCGTTCAGCGCGTCGAACGTCGCGCGGTATCGCGCGAGGTCGTCGTCCGACGCCGGCGGCCATGCCGACGCGCGCGCGGGGGTTCCGAAGCGCGCGGAGACCGAAACGGAATCGGCGACGGCTCGAGACGCGTCGTCGTCGTCGTCCGGCGCGCTCGGCGGCGGCGCGCGGATCGGCGCGGCGTCGCCGTCCGCGGGCATCGCGGATCGCGGGAGCGCGGCGGGTGTATCAGATCCGCCGCGGTCGTCGACCTGTCGACGCGCGCGCGGGTGTGGTCGCGACGACGCCCGCGATCGCGCGCCCGCCTCGATCGCTCTCGTCATATTTCAACAAAAAAAGCGCGTCAAAATAATGCTGAATTCATTCCTCGACGCGCGCGACTCGATGGCATCGATGGCGTCGTTCGCGCCCTCCCCGCACGCGCTCGCGCCGCCGCATCACCCCCACGCGCGGCGCGGCGCGTCCTCCTCGCGCGCGTCCTCGCGCGCGACGCGTCCTCGCGCCGTCGTCGTCGCGGCCGCGCCGTCGTCGTCGTCGTCGAAGAAGAAGAATCTCGACGGAGGGGCGATTCGCGCGCGATGGACCGTCGACTCAAAGTACGGCCACAAAGCGGACGCGCTCGCGATGCTCGGCGAGTGGATCCACACCGTGGGCGTCGCCGCGGGTTTAGACCCCGCCAAGGTATCCCTGCACACCGGCGCGCTCGGCGCGAGGGAGAGCGCGATCGAGCTGACGGTCGACCAGTTCGACGGCGTCGCGTCGCTCGACGCCTTCTTCGCCGCGATTCCGCACGCGTCGCATCGCGCGTGGGGCTCGCGCTTCGCGGAGCACGTCGTCGACGGCTCGCCGCGGTGGGAGATCTTCAGGACGTGCGTCGTCTCCCCGCCGCCGCCGAGCGCGGGCGCGGGCGCGGGCGCGTCGCTGCCCGTCGCCGCCGCGAAGGTGGAGCTCGAGATCGCCGCGTCGACGGACGGCTCAGGCGCGTTGTAGTATCGCACTGGTTCCCATACGACCGCGTCGGCGTGTTGAACGCCGTTCCTTAAGGACTTTCTCTCCCGGCGTGTCTCTCCGCCCACCCCTCGCTTTCAATCCCGACACACCGCGACGCCTGCCTTTCAACTCCACCCCTGACGCCTTTGAACTCCACCCCGACGTTCGTCGCTTCGCGCGGACCCTCGACCCTCAGACGCGACGCGGCGCCAGCTGGCGGAGGCGGTGTCGAAGGCGGCGGCGGAGGCGAAGGCGCTCGAGGACGCGACGCGCCCGCCGAAGATCGTCCCTCGCGCGCCGAAGAGCATGTCCGCGGAGCAGCTGGCCGCGCCGGTGTTCTCCGCGGACGAGTTCGGAGGGGAGGTCACGGCGGGGGGCTTGGTGCTTCCGAAAGCGTCGGACGGCGCCGACGACGCCGACGCCGCCGCCGCCGCCGACGACGACGACGACGCGGCGGCGGCGGCGTCGGAGGCTCCCGCGTCGTCGAGCGGCAGAGAGGGGGGAACGATCGACGACGACGAGTGGCGCGAGCGCGTCGCGGAGGAGATCGACCTGAGCCAGGAGCCGCCCGGGTCGTACGTCGTGAGGGACTGGAAGGGAGACCCGATGGTGGTGTACCCCGGGGACAAGCTCGGGCGGATTTGATCGATAGGAAAAGCCACAACTGGTTTCAACTAGGGTGAAAGTGTGAGCGATGAACGCGACGTTTTCACGCGCCCGCGCCGGTCAACCCCGCGTCGTTTGTGAGCCGAGCGTTTTCGAGAAGCTTCTCCCGCCGCTCGCGTTCCCGCGTTCGTCGCTTCGAGCGCGCGTCTCAACGACCGCCTCCTCCCCCCGCGGCGCGGAAGCGGCGTCACTCGCGCGCGCGCACGATGAGCGTGACCGTGGGCGACGTGGAGCTCAACCCGCGGGACGTCGCCGCGATCTCCCGCGGCGTCGGCCCGGAGTCGCTCACGCTGACGATACGCGCGTTCCCGTTCGGCAGGGTGCGTCCGATCGAGCGCGCGCGATCGAGCGCTCTTCTTCTCTCTTCCTCGCCGCCGATTCGCGGATCGATCGTACGGCGGGATCCCGCCGCCGCTCCCTCCCTCCCTCGCGAACGAATCGAATCGGCCTCCGCGCGTCGTCCCACGTCGCGTCCATCTTCCCGCGCGCGTTCTCACCTTCCTCCTCCTCCTCCTCCTCCTCGCGCGCGCAGGGATGGTTCGGCGCGGTCCGCAAGCGTCGCTGCGGCACGCGCCATCGCGACGTCGAGCTCCGCTTCAAATCAGAGCGCGAGCTCGAGCTCGAGCGCGACCGCCTGACGCGCCTGTGCATGCCGAACGGCGCGACGTGGAGCGACGCGGAGAAGAAGAAGCGACTCCTCGTCCTCGTCAACCCGGCGGCTGGGAAAGGGAACGACGTCAGCGCGTACGAGCGCGACGTCGCGCCCGTGCTCGAGTGCGCGTTCGATCGCGCGCGAATCGACGTCGTGGTGACCACGCGCAGAGGCGAGGCGCAAGAGCGCGTCGCGTCGATGGATCTGCAGAACACCGCCGCGGTCGTGTGCGTCGGCGGCGACGGTACGATCGCGGAGGTGTTCAACGGGCTGATGTCGCGAGGCGGCGCCGCGGAGAAGTTCCCCATCGGGATGATCCCGGCGGGGAGCGGCAACGCCATCGCGAAGGTGCGTTCATATGAGTCACACTGGTCCCCGTACGACCGCGTCGGCGCGGTGAACGCCGATCCTTAAGGACTTTCTCTCCCGGCGCTTCTCTCCACCCAGGGTCCCTCGCTTTCAATCCCTACAAACCTCGACGCCTGCCTTTCAACTCCGCTTCTGACGCCTTTCAACTCCACCCCGACGTTCGTCGCTTCGTATCCGTCGCCAAGTCGCTCGCGCACGCGGGGGGCGAGCCGTGCGATCGCGCGTCGGCGGCGCTCGCCGTCGCGCGCGGGCACATCGCGCCGTTGGACCGCGCGGAGGTGTCCGGGCAGCGCGTGGGGTCGCTTTTGATCACGCGGACGCGGAGCGGACGGAAGATCACGAGCCCCGCGGCTGCAGGGCTGGGACCCACCGCCGGGTCGAGCGCCGGTAATGGCGACGCGGCGGCGACGGCGGCGACGGCGTCGGTGATGCACTCGCTGCTGTCGTTCTCGTGGGGGTTCTTCGCGGACGTCGACATCGAGTCCGAGACGATGCGATGGCTCGGCGGACTCCGGTTCACGATGCAAGCGATCGTTCGAATCTTATTCCTGCGCCGGTACAGCGCGAAGCTGCGGTTTAAGCCGCTCGCGATCACCCCGGACGCCGTCCCCGCGGGTAAAAAATCCAAAGAGCTCGCCATCGGCCAAGGTGCGTTCTATACACTGGTCCCCATACGACCGCGTCCGCGTGGTGAACGCCGATCCTTAAGGACTTTCGCCGTCGTCTCTCTCCGCCCACCCCTCGCTTTCAATCCCGACACACCTCGACGCCTTTCAACTCCACCTGACGCCTTTCAACTCCACCCCGACATCGCTTCGTATGGAACGGCCCAAGTCTCGCTCAACCTGCGCGGGTACAAAGAGCCGAAGGAAGCCGCCGCGGTCGCCGCGATGGACGGCGCGTCCGCGGGCGACGCGATCGCCGACCGCCCGGGGTGGCGCGAGATCGAGGGCGACGTCCAGGGGTTATGGGCGCTGAACCTCCCGTGGGGCGGCGAGGACATGTACGCCGCGCCCGGCGCGGCGCCCGACGACGGATGCTACGACCTCCTCGTCATCGCCGGCGCGTCGCGGCTGTCGCTGCTCGGCCTCCTCCTCATCTTCGACGGCGGCGCGCACTGCACGCACCCGGCGGTGACGTACGTGAAAGCGTCCGCGTTCGAGCTCGACCCGGGGCCGAGCCACACGGGGAAAGGCGGGTTCATCGCCGTCGACGGCGAGCTCGTCGCGCGCGCCGACGGGAAGTGGGGCCGGACGCGGCGACAGGCGCGTTCTCCTTCACACTGGTCCCCGTACGACCCCGTTGGCGTGGTGAACGCCGATCCTTAAGGACTTTCTCTCCCGGCGTGTCTCTCCGCCCAGGGTCCCTCGCGTTCAATCCCGACACACCTCGACGCCTTTCAACGCCAACTGACGCCTTTCAACTCCACCCCGACATTCGTCGCTTCGTATGGACCCTCGACCCTCAGGACCGCCGGACGCGCGAGGGAGACTCGGACGACGAGCGCGAGATGGTCGGTGGGGGTTCGGGTGCGAAGGGGAGCGGCGGGCACGCGGACGTCGCGCGTCATAAACATAAGAACGGTTCGATATCGACCGTCACGGGCGACGGGGAGGGGTGGAGAGCGGCGTACGCGCCGATGTCGATGCGGGTGGTGCGCGCGGCGGCGAGAGTTTTTTGCGCGCCGCCGGCGGCGGCGGCGAGCGGCGGGAGAGGAAAGGTCGCCGCGGCCGACGACGCGGGCGTCGGGGACCAGGCGTGAGCCGCGAGCGCGGCGGCGGCGTGGGGGTCCGCGAGAGTGGAGTGTTTATCATCGCACAGCGGGGTGGGGTGGGTAATATCATCGACGCCGCGGTAGGAGTAAAACGCACGTGATGCGTGCAGAAAGTCTCGCGCCGCTCGTCGTCCGCCTCCGTGCTACGTGCCTGTCCAACGCGCTCGCGCGTGACCCTAAATACTGTACGTCGACGGGATCGATCGGTGGCGCGCGCACACCGCGCGGCGCGCTCCTCACGACCGTCCCCCCGCGCGAACCGCTCATCACCGACGATGTCCGACGACGCCCCTCCCGCGGTGCCGCCGGCGGCGAACGACGACGCCGGCGAAGGCGGCGTCTCGAAGAAGGCTGCGAAGAAGGTCCGCCGCGCCGTCTCGTCGCTTCCGTCGTTCGGTCGATTCGATCCGCCGGTGGCGATGATGGGGCCGATCGCGCGCGCGGTCCCGTCGCGTCGCGTCCCTCCCCCGAGACCGCGGACGCCGCTCCATTCGCTGACTGACGATCGACCCCTCCGCGCCTCCGTCCATCCCCGTCCTCCTCCTCCTCCTCCTCCTCCTCTCCCCGACCCAGGCCGCGAAGGAAGCGGAGAAGGCTGCGCTCAAGGCGAAGAAAGCCGCGGAGGTGGCGGAGCGCGAGGCCGCCGCGCAGGGCGGTCCCGATCCCCTCGCGGATCGCTACGGCGACGCCCCGCTGATTCAGTCGAAGGAGATCACCGGCAAGGTGTGGACGCACGCGCGCGACATGACGGCCGCGAGGGTGAACGAGACGGTCACCCTGCGCGGGCGCGTGCACAACGTCCGAGGCAAGGGCAAGTCCGCGTTTCTCATCCTGCGGCAGCAGACGGCCACGGTGCAGGCGCGTCGTCGTTCGTATCACACTGGTCCCCATACGACCGCGTCGGCGATGTGAACGCCGATCCTTAAGGACTTTTGCCGTCGTTTCTCTCCGCCCACCCCTCGCTGCTTTCAATCCCCGCCCTCGACGCCTTTCAACTCCGTCTGACTGACGCCTTTGAACTCCGTCCATCCATCCGCCCGACGCCGCCCCGCAGTGCGTCTTTTTCGTGGACGACGTCGACGTCAGCAAGGGCATGGTGAAGTGGGTCTCGAAGCTCGAGGCGGAGTCCGTGATCGACATCAGCGGCGTCGTCGCGGTCCCGAGCGAGGGCCCGGTGGTGTCGTGCACGCAGAAGGAGGTGGAGCTCGTCGTGCACTCGGTCTACTGCGTCTCGAGGTCGGTGCCGAGGCTGCCGTTTGAGGCGCGTTCTATACACTGGTTCCCATACGACCGCGTTGGCATGGTGAACGCCGATCCTTAAGGACTTTGCCCGGCGCATCTCTCCGCCCAGGGTCCCTCGCTTTCAATCACCGACCTCGACGCCTTTCAACTCCGCTTCTGACGCCTATGAACTCCACCCCGACGTCGCTTCGTATGGAACGACCCTGAGATCGACGACGCGTCGCGCCCGGAGAGCGATTTCGATAAGGAAGACGGCGCGCAGTACGTCCGCGTGCTTCAGGACACGCGGTTGAACTACCGCGTCATCGATCTGAGGACGCCGGCGAACCAGGCCATCTTTCGCGTGCAGAGCGCGGTGTGCGAGCTGTTCAGGGAGGCGCTTAGGAGGAAGGACTTCGTGGAGATTCACACGCCGAAGCTCATCGGCGGCGCGTCCGAGGGCGGCGCGTCCGTGTTCAAGCTGGATTACATGGGCCAGCCCGCGTGCTTGGCGCAGTCGCCACAGCTGTATAAGCAGATGGCGATCGAGGCGGACATGGACAGAGTTTTCGAGATTGGGCCGGTGTTTCGAGCGGAGAATTCGAACACGCATCGACACCTGTGCGAGTTCACCGGGCTCGACATGGAGATGACGATCAAAGAGCACTACTCCGAGGTGTTGGACGTCCTGAACGACTTGTTCCTTCACATGTTCGATGGGTTAAACGAGCGGTTCAAGCACGAGCTCGAGGTTGTCAACGCGCAGCACCCGTTCGAGCCGCTCAAGTACCTGAACCCGACGCTGCGTCTGACGTTTCCGGAAGGGATCAAGATGCTCCAAGACCACGGCGTCGAGGGCGTGGACCCGCTCGGGGATCTGAGCACGGAGCAGGAGCGCGTCCTCGGCCAGCTCGTGAAGGAAAAGTACGACACGGACTTTTACATCCTCCACAAGTACCCGCTGAACGCGCGGCCGTTCTACACGATGCCGTGCCCGCACGACGGCGACTACACCAACTCGTTCGATATCTTCATTCGAGGCGAGGAGATCATCTCCGGCGCGCAACGCATCCACGACGTCGAGCTCCTGAGCAAGCGCGCGGTGGAGTGCGGGATCGAGATTGAGACGATCCAGGCGTACATCGACGCGTTCAAGTACGGCGCGCTGCCGCACGGCGGCTGCGGCGTCGGGTTGGAACGCGTCGTGATGTTGTTCTTAAACCTGGGTAACATTCGCAAGACGTCGATGTTCCCGCGCGATCCCCGGCGGTTGGCGCCGTGACGTGATTGATTTGACTGACTGACGCGCGGCGAGGGCGAGGGCGAGGGCGAGGGCGAGGGCGAGGGCGAGGGCGAGAGAGAGAGAGAGAGAGTTGGGGCGACGCGTGGCGCGCTCGCGTGCGTCGTCGTGTGTCGCCCTATGTCTACTAGAGGTTTGCTATGACCGGGAGCGCAGCCGCGGCGCTCCAAAGAATAAAGAATCATTTTTTTCGCTCGTCGTCTCCGCGCCGTTCCGTCTCGCGTCGCGTTGTCACGGCTCCACGGCCGCGCCGGCTTTCTCCGCCGCGGCCGCGATCGTGTCCTCGTTCATCGCCCGCATCCCCCACACGGTCAGATCCCACGCGACCAACGACACCGGGAACCCTAACGATATCCGGAGCGCGGTCACCGCCGTCCCTTTGTACAACGCGCGCCACCCCTCGGTTCGAACGATCTGCGGGCGGCGTTCAAAGGCGCGTCAGACGGAGTTGAAAGGCATCGAGAGCGAGCGCGCTTTAACTAAACCGAGGGGTGCGCGGAGAGAAACGCCGGGAAGTAAAGTCCTCAAGGAACGGCGTTCACCGCGCCGCCGACGCGGTCGCATGGGGACCGGTGTAAATATGAACGCGCCTTCGAGAACGCGTCCGTCACTCCGGCGTACTCCGCGCGGCCGGTCTTGACGTCCGGCACTCGCGACTGCATCCGCGACTTGACGACGTCGAACGGCATCTTAAACGCGGTCGCGACGAGCCCGCCGAGAAGACCCGTCGCGAGCGACTGCGCGACTTGCTCGGAGACGGTCCGCGGCGCCTCCATCAGATTTTCCTTCGCGAAAAAGATGGAGCCAAAGTAAAAGGCGTTGAAGACGCAGTTGCGTCCGATCGTCGCGTAGAAGCCGCTGTACAGCGACGCCGCGCCCTCCGTCGCGACCATCGTCCGCGCGCACTGCCAGCTGTGCGCGTACCTCGACGCGTTCTCGCGCGCCTGCATCCGGCATTTCACCGCCTCGAACGGCGTCACGCAGATTGACTCCGGAACGCCGGTGAGGAACGCCGCGGCGAAAGCGGTCGGCGTCGTCAGCGTCCCGCGCTCGCCGACGACCAGCCTCTTGGAGTGCTCGTTCCCGACGTACATCACGAGCGCCTGCGGGCGCGCCGCCGCCGGGAGGACGCCGCGATACAGCGAGCGGATCCCGCCCGAGGACGCCTGAGATGAGGGTCGTTCCATACAAAAAGTTTTCACCGGTCAGTTGAAAGGGAACGCGATCAAGTGTTGAAACCGAGCGATGGGCGAAAAACGTTTGTATAGAACGCACCTGACGCGCGAGCTCGCGGACGAACGGCGCGTTCGCGCCGCGATTGACGTGCGCGCGCGTCTTGACGACGTCGACGGGATGACACGCGACCGCGTCCGCGACGCCGGCGGCGAACCCGGCGACGATCTCCTGCGTCGCGGTGAGGCGGGTCGGCTTATGCTTCGGCTTGGGGGGGGGCATGACGCGAGCGAGCGAGCCGCCGCGGCCGCCGCCGGGCCGGTCGCTCTGTCTTCAGCGCGTCCTGTCTTCGTCTCTCCACGTCCGACGCGACGTTCGGTGATTTATCTGTTCGTGGGTGACGTACAACGTACTTTTTCAGTGCTAATGCGCATACACGTACCTGGTACTTTCGATTGCCGATTGCCTCGTCACCGAGATATTTTCGCCACGTCCTCATCACTCACCGTTGCGGTCTCAATCCTCGCGACGCGAGACGCGCGACGCGCGATACGTCGTATCTCTCCCCGCGCGATTGCGATCGCGCGCGCGTTTTGATCGCACCGAACGCGCGGAGACGCGCGCTCGAGCCGCGCCCGACCGCTCTCCGCGTCAGCCCCGCGCGGAGTCCCCATCGGCATCAGAGGGGAAAAAAAGCGACGAGGAAGAGAAAAAGGGAGGAAAAGCGACGCGACGACGCGCGCGACGGGGTCCTTCGATCGCCGCGTTATGATCGACCACCTCGACCCGCCCGTGAACGTCTCCCCCGACGCGACGTCCGACGAGCACGAGAACCACGAGAACCACCACGGCGAGGACGACCCTGACGAAGCCCGTCGCCTGCGACGCGTCAAGTCCAACCGCGAGTCCGCGCGAAGGAGCCGCGCGCGAAAGCAGCAGCGTCTCGTCGAGCTCGAGCGCTCGACGCGCGTCCTCGACGACGACGTGCGGCGAACGCGACAGAACGTGGCGCTGATGTCGAGCGTGATGTATCACGTCGTGGAGGAGAACCGACAGCTCGAGAGCGAGTGCGCGGCGATCGGAAGGCAGATTCTCGCGATGAACGAGCAGGCGGTCGCGAAGGCGCGCGCCGACGCCATCGCGCAGGGAGCGATGGCGCGACGAGGGGGAGGGACGACGACGACGGGGACGAGCGCGTCGGGAGGGGCGGGGGCGGGGATGATAGGGAGGGTCGACTCGCCGAAATCGCCGCATCGCATCCGACGCGCGCCTTCGCTGACCGTGGTGCGCGAGGAAGAGGCCGAGTACGCGTTCCACGCCGGAGGGACGACCTCCGCGGCGTGACGCCGACGCGCGAACGAACGAATTGCGTTCTGTTGTAAAAAAATCATCGATCGTCGATCGCCGCCGCGCGCGCTCTCACCCCCCCACCCCCCACCCCCCATTCCTCATTTCTTTCTCACATCGCCGCGGGATCGTCTGCGATCAACACCAGCGCGATCTCCCCGCTCGCGCGCCCGCACAGCCGCCCCAACCGAGTCACCGCGCAGGTAAACGTCGAGGACACCTCCCCGCCGACGAAGACGCTCCCGCGGCGCCGCGACTGCTCCGCGAGCTCGATCCCTGCGTGGGTGAACCGATCGGTCAGTCGAACGTCTTACCGGTCAAACGTTGAAAGGGAAGCGCGGGTGAAGAATGACGACGGGAAAAGTCCTTAAGGAACGACGTGCACCACGCGAACGGGGTCGTATGGGAAGCAGTCTCACCTGCGTTGACGACGTCCGTCAGCGGCACGACGGCCGCGCCGACGGGCTCGCGCTCGAGGGCGATGGTCCCCACGAGCGTGGTCCCGGCGAGACCGTCGAGGCGCGTCGGGAGCGTGAGGTTCGCGACCGGTTCGTCCGCGGACGCCGACGGCGTCGGCGTCGGCGTCGGCGTCGTCGGCGGCGGCGGCGCCGCGGCCTCCGTCGCCGCGTCGGCACCCTCCTCGGCACCCTCGACGGCACCCTCGACGGCGGCACCCTCCGCCGCGCCCTCGTCGCCGGACTTCTTCTTCTTCGAGAACAGCCTCGACATCTTCGCGTACGCCTTGGCCTTGGCCTCCTTGGCCTTCGCTTTGTACTCCGCCGTCTTGCTCTTGGGGTCGAGGGTCCGTACGAGCGATGATATCGGGGTGGAGTTGAAAGGCGTCAGTTGGAGTTGAAAGGCGTCGAGGCGTGTCGGGATTGAAAGCGAGGGACCCTGAGCGGAGAGAATCGCCGGGAGAGAAAGTCCTCAAGGATCGGCGTTCACCACGCCGACGCGGTCGTATGGGGACCGGCGTGATGAGAACGCGCCTTGGTCCCGGCGCCCGGCGCCGCCGCGACCGCGCCCGAGGCGTCGGGCTCGCCGCCGCCCTCCCCGGGCGTCGGCGGCGGCGGCGGCGGACCGAGCGCGAACATCGGCAGCGCCTCCTGGTTCCACACGACCTCCACGACGGTCTGCGCGCCGAGGGTGCCGTCCGCCTCGTCCGCCGCCGTTCGGGGATCCGTCGTCGTCCGCGTCGGCGTCGCCGCGCCGTCCGCCGCCGACGCGGATCTCGTCGACGGATCCCCGACCCACCACGTCCCCGCGCCGCACCCGCCGCCGTTTGGGCCCTCGCACGTGAATTGGCACACCGCGGGCGGGCCGTCGTACTTCCCAGCGGCGCCACCCACGCCCGCGGCGACCGCGAGCCGACGCAGCGCGTCTCTCAAGTCGGACGCGCTCACGCCGTCTTTTTTGCCCCCGGCGGCGGTCTTCGCGTCCGCCGCCGCCGCGCTCTTCGCGGTCGCGTTGTCCTTCTTCGGCGACGTCAGCGACACGGAGTTGCGTCGAGACGGCGTCGCGTCCGGAGTTCCGGGCTCCGTTCCGTTCGCGTCCTTCGGCTGCCGTAACGTCACGTCGTCGAGCGTTACGCGGAAGTTTACGAGCCGCAGCGTCGCCTTCACCATCGTCGCGCCGGCGGCGGCGGCGCCCGCCGTCTTCTTCGCGGCCGCCGCCGTCTCCCCTCCCGCCGCCGCCGCCGCCGCGACCTTCGCGTGGAGGTGATCCAATACCTTCGGCAAATCAACCTCGCACGACGCGTACACCGGCGCGTGGTCGCTCGTGCACAACGGCTTCGCGGCGTCGTACTCCGCCACGCGGACGCCGCGCGACGGCAGCGAGTGAAACAACACTCGGTCCGCGTACGACGGCACCCTCTTCCGCGAGTACTCGCACCGACGCTCGCGCTTGTTCGGGTCGTACTTGAACGTCGGCGGGAACCCGAGTGGGGCCTCGCGGAACCCGTGGAGCGCCGCGCCGCGTCGCCGCTCGCGGTTGAGTTGATCCGCGTCGAGCAACGCCGCGAAATCGCCCGCCGCCGCCTTAGGGTCGTTCCATACAAAGCGACGTCAGGGTGGAGTTGAAAGGCGTCAGGTGGAGTTGAAAGGCGTCTCGGTGTGTCGGTATTGAAAGCGAGGGGTGGACAGAGAGACACGCCGGCAAAAGTCCTTAAGGATCGGCGTTCACAACGCCAACGCGGTCGTATGGGGACCAGTGTGAGATAGAACGCACCTTTTCGTTCACCGCGTTCCACCCCTCGACGTACCGCGCCGCCGCGGCGGCGATCTCGTCGTCGTCCTTCCCGCTAATCTTGACTTCCTCGTCCTCTTCCTCTTCTCTGCGTCGGTCGCGCACGAGCGGCGCGGCGGCAGCGTCGTCGAGTCCCTCCGCGGGCGCCCCCGGCGACGTCAGGGGCCCCGACGTCGCCGTCGCGTTGAGAAGACTGGCGTTCCCGCCGCCGCCGAGAGGAGGCGGCGTCGTCGCGCTGGAAACCCCCGACTCCCGCGCGGCCGCGTCGGCGGCGGCGAACGCGGCGACGGCGGCTTTATCCCGCGCGCCGCTCTTGTTCTTGAGCGCGGCGGCGATGCTCGTCGAGCTCGTGTCGAACCCGCGCTTCCAGCTCTTGTTCCACCCGCGGCCGGTCACCACCCCGGGGTCGATCCTGTAGTTGAGGTCCCCGAACACGAACACGTGCGACGTGCACGCGAGGAGTTCCACGGCGTGCGCGTGATCGCGCCCGTGGTCCACCTTGGCCTTCGTCTTTTCCTTCCACTTCTTCGAGATGGCCGCCATCGTCGTCGGAGACGCCATCGTCGTCGGAGTCCGCTTCGCCGTCGGGCTCCCGGGGGACGTCGGCGGCGTCGCGCCGGTCGACGAAGCGCCTCCGCCTCCGCCTCCGCCTTCAAGGTCTGGGTCCCCTCCGGGTCCCGCGGCGCCCCCCACCGCGCTTGCGGCGCCCTCGTGCGCGTTGGCCGTCCCCCCCGGCGGCCCGCCGCCCAACTTTGCCGGCCTCGAGCTCAGCCAACACCCGCTCAGAATGCGCGCGAGGGAATCGTTCCTCGCGAGGACGTGCTTCGCGCCCTCGTGCGCGGCGAGGTGCGCGGCGACGAACGCGATGCTCTCCCCGCCGTGCAGCGCGAGTCTGACCATCAGCCCCCCTTTGTTCCCGACCGCATTGAGGATCCCCGTGGCCTGATGCCCGACGCGAATCTGTGAAGGGCGGGGGCGGGGCGGTCCGCGCGTGGCGACGAACGGAGTTCGGGCGGAGTTCGGGGCGCGTCAGAAGCGGTGAAAGTCAAAGTCCTTAAGGAATGAAGTTCACAACGCGAACGCGGTCGTATGGGGACCAGTGTGCGAGAGGCGTCGCGGCGCGTCGGGATTGAAAGCAAAGCAGCGAGGGGTAGTGGGCGCAGAGAAACGACCGAACCGCCGGGAGATGATAAAGTAAAGTCATCAAGGATCGGCGTGCACCGCGTTCTCACGCGGTCGTACGGGGACCTTTCTGTGATACTACGACGCGCGCACCTCCGCGACGAGATCCGCGACTGGCGCCGCGGCGAGGACGATGAGGCGCATCTGAAGCAGCACGCTCGTCTGCGCGACGACGTATCCCGGCCCCACCGCGGCTTTCACGACGTCGAAGAAGTGATTCCGAACCTTGATCTCCTCGGTGACTTTCGTGGAGGAGTAATACCCCGCGGCGGCGCCGACGAAGAAGCCGACGGGCGCGAACGGCCCCGCCGCGACCGCGCCCGCCATCGCTCCCGCGGCCATCCCTCCCGCGCGCGTCAGCTTGGAGCTCTTCATGAACCCGAGCTTCTTCACCTGGTACGCGTTCGCGTCCTGGAGCTCCGCGGAGACGAGCTTCGGGGAGAGGTTATGCTTGGCGTGCGGGTACGACGCCTCCTGCGCCGCGATCGCGATCACGTCGTGCCCGCGCGCGCGCGCGAGCCACTCCGCGCACGCGTCCATCTGCGGCGCCTCGTTGCCGAGGTTCCACGTGCCGACGAACACGGAGACGCCGCCGCTGCCGGGCGCGTGCGGCGCGCGTCCGGCGGCGGCGGAGGAGGGAGACGGCGCCGGTCCCCCTCGCGTGTCCGTCATGGTGGACGCGCGGCGCGGGCGGGGGCGCGCGGAGACGGACGGACGGGCTGGATGGAGTGACGCGTCGACGATTCTCGCGCTGACGTTTCGTCTGGTCCGAGACGTAGACGAACGAGAATTTCCTGAGAATTTCGGTGTTCGGTGCCGCATCAGGCGCGGCGATTCGCCACTCGCCTCGGACGCCGCGATGGACGCGCCGCCGACGACGACCGCGGAGGCCCCCGTCGTCGCGACGGACCCGCCCGCGCCGTTCTTGAGCGCGGAGTCGTCGTACGACGCGGACCCGCCGCCGCCGCCGCCGCCCGGGGAGGACGACGCCGCGGACGCGAACGCGGAGGAGACGAAATCGAGATCGCCGGAAGCGGACGGGGACGGCGATTCCGCGACGCCCGCGCCCGCCGTCGTCGACGCGGACGACGACGCGACGCCGATGTCGCCCGCGGACCCGCTGTTCGCGACCGGGGCGGCGATCCAGGAGGACGCCTCCGACGCGCCCGACGTCGACGCCGCGGCGCCGCCCGCGGCGACCGCGCGTCGTCGACCGCAGACCGCGCGTCCGTCGCGAGGAGGGGCGTCGTCCGCGAGCGCGAGCGAGTCGTCGAAACCCCTCCCTGGGAAACCCTCGAGCGCGTCGTCGCGCCCGAAGAGCGCGATGCGCCCGGCGAGCGGCCTGAAGTCCTCGCGTCCGACGTGCGTCCCGATCCTTCTCGCCGCCGCCGCCGCCGCCGTCACCGCGCCTTCGCGCGACGAACCACGACGCGATTCGTTCGTCGTCGTCGACTCGATTCAACAATTCGTTCGTTCGATCCAATTCCGTTCGCGCGATTCTGACATCCATCTCCCTCTCCTTCACACACGAAACGCACAGGAGCGCGGCGTTAACATTCTCCGCGTCGGACTTCCCGAAAACCTGGGGCTCCCGCCCCGGCACCGCGAAGACGGACGCCTCCGGGAAGACGAATTGGTCGTGGGCCTCCTACCAATCCTGCCCCGCGCCCTACGAACATCTCATCCCGTCGCGATGGAAAGACGGGACGCTCTCGAAGGACGAAGCGAGCGCCCTGGGCGACCGTCTGTATCGCGACGCGAAGCGAAGGCACGCGAGCGCGGTCGATAGGATGAACGTTCAGCCGGCGAAGACGCGGTGGAGCGGCCGCGAACGAAAGACGCGGGAAGAGCTCGCCGAGGCGTTCGATCGCCTCGCCGCCGACGGCGTGAGGCGCGTTCTATCTCACACTGATCCCCATACGACCGCGTCGGCGTGGTGAACGCCGATCCTTAAGGACTTTTCTTCCCGGCGTTTGTTTCTCTCCGCCCACCCCTCGCTTTCAGTCCCGACGCACCTCGACGCCTTTCAACTCCGCTTCTGACGCCTTTCAACTCCGCCCCGACGTCGCTTTGAACGATGGAACGACCCTCGACAGACTCATGGAACGCCGCGCGCAGAAACCAGAGCCGGTGACCACGGGACGGTGGACGCAGCGGCTCGAGGGCGGGCCCGTTCTCGAGGCGGCGCCGAAGATGACCAAGGTGGAACGAGTCGCGGCCGGGATCGGGCAGTTCCGGAAGTACTGACCGGCGAGTCACCGCACGCGCGCCAAGATGCTGGAGTTGTATCTCCCGGACGCCACGGACGAAGAGCGCGAGATTCTGATGAAGACGAAGGGCCGCTCCGACGCGGACGAGCCCGAGGAGCTCTCCGCCGCGGAGCTGGAGAGCGCCGCGGAGAAGGAGCTCGACGACGCGGCCGCGATGAAGGAGGACAGGCGAGAGGCGATGCTGAACACGTCGCGGAAGATGGCGGAGACGGCGCGGGCGTACTTCGCCGAGCAAGAAGCCAGGGAGGCTGAGCGCGTTGAGGTGCGTTCTATACACTGGTTCCCATACGACCGCGCTGGCGTGGTGAACGCCGATCCTTAAGGACTTTGCCCGTCGTCTCTCTCCGCCCACCCCTCGCTTTCAATCCCCGCCCTCGA
>MDSW01069965.1_pt1 | contig 17355 bp, 16 predicted proteins | sample 811171 | NCBI WGS metagenome assembly MDSW01 (sample SAMN05326641, study PRJNA326480) | marine metagenome | isolation source: seawater | place: Atlantic Ocean: North West | collected 2012
AAAAAATGGCAGCAGAATATATAAAGAATCATTTTAAAAATATAGGAATACCACCATATAATAAAAATACATATTATCAAAAATTTAAGACAGAATCAGATAGACATATTTGTAAATATAACTGTGAAAATTGTGACGAAGATTTTATAACAAGACTTTTTAAAAGGAAAAGAATTGTTAAAGGAGAAAACGTTTTAGGGTATATTGAAGGAGGAGATCTTAAAGAAGAACTTATAATAATAACAGCACACTATGATCATTTAGGAAAACACGACACTTTACTTTTTAATGGTGCAGATGATAATGGTTCTGGAACAGCAGCAGTATTAGAAATAGCAGAGGCCTTTATGATTGCTAAAAAAGAAGGAAAAGGACCAAGAAGATCAGTTCTTATTATGCCTGTTTCTGGAGAAGAGAAAGGATTGTTAGGCAGTAAACATTATACAGACAATCCTGTTTATCCTCTTGAAAAAACAATTGCCAATTTAAATATAGACATGATAGGAAGAGTTGATTATTATCATGATACATCAGGGTACATATATTTAATAGGATCAGACATGCTAAGCCAAGAATTACATGATATTAGCGAAAAAATAAATAAAAAATATATAGGATTAGAGTTAGATTATACTTTTAATGCTGAAGATGATCCAAATAGATATTATTATAGATCAGACCACTATAATTTCGCAAAAAACAATATACCAGTAATTTTTTATTTTAATGGTCTTCATGACGATTACCACAAAGTAACAGACACATTAGAAAAAATAGATTTTAAAAAAACACAAACAATTACTCGACTAGTTTTTTTAACAGCATGGGAGCTTGCAAATAGAAATAAAAGAATAGTTGTAGATAAAACAATAAAATAAAAATTATCTTCTAGAGCTAAGCTTTGCAAGCAGACGAAGGATTTCAAGATACAACCAAATTAATGTTACCAATAATCCAAAAGCACCATACCATTCCATATATTTTGGAGCTCCATTTGCCGCGCCCTCTTCAATAAAATCAAAATCCATTACCAAGTTTAGGGAGGCAATAACAACAACAAAAAGCGAAAAACCAATACTCATCAGAGAAGAGTTTGTAGGATTCATAACAGGAAGCCCACCACCACCAAAGATGCTCATTAGGAAGCTTATTAGATAAACGACACCAATTCCAGCTGTCGCTGCAAACACTCCAAGCTTAAAATTTTCAGTGGGGCGAATAATTTTTGATTTATATGCAAATAAAAGAGCAAACAAAATACCCAAAGTAAGCATAATTGCCTGTGGGACAATTCCGGGCTCAAAAGCATTTGCATAAATCTTAGAAATACCACCAAGTGCTAACCCCTCAAGTATTGCATATATAGGAACTGTAGTTGGAGACCATTCTTTTTTAAAAATAGTTGCAAGAGCCAAGATAAAGCCCCCAATAAAACCAATAAAAATATAATCTAAAATAGCATTACTATAAGTATAATATCCAGCAAGCAATAACAAGCCCATACTAATAGCAGTTTTATTAACAGCTCCATCAAGAGTCATTACTTCAGAAGAAGCTGTGCTTAAATTCTCAAAGGTTTTTTTTGTTAACGCCGGATTTCCAGATCGCATCATAATGAATTAATTTTATTTGTTATGTTTAATGACTATATATCAAACTTTATTCCTTGTGCTAAAGGAAGTTCTTTTGTATAATTAATAGTATTGGTTTGTCTTCTCATATAGATTTTCCATGCATCAGACCCACTCTCTCTACCACCACCTGTTTCTTTTTCACCACCAAAAGCACCCCCAATTTCAGCGCCAGAGGTTCCAATATTAACATTAGCAATACCACAATCAGAACCCTCTACGGACAAGAATTTTTCTGCTTCACGAAGGTTAGTCGTCATAATTGCAGATGAAAGACCTTGTTTTACACCATTTTGCATTTCAATAGCCTCATCTAAATCAGAGTATTTCATTAGATATAAAATAGGAGCAAAAGTTTCTTCTTGCACTATTTGATAATGGTTTTCAGCTTCAATAATTACAGGTTTTACATAACAACCACTCTCATATCCGGGCCCTTCTAAAACACCACCTTCAACTAAAACATTTCCACCTTCAGACCTTGCTTTTTCAATAGCATTTAAATACATATCTACCGCCATTTTATCAATAAGAGGGCCAATATGATTTTTTTCATCTAAGGGGTCTCCTATAATTAATTGGGCGTAGGCAGAAGCTAATTTGCCTTTAACAACATCATAAATCGATTCATGAATAATTAATCTTCTGGTTGAAGTACATCTTTGGCCACAAGTCCCAACAGCGCCAAATAGAGCCCCAACAATTGTGATTTCTAAATCTGCTTCAGGAGTAATAATAATTGCATTATTCCCCCCCAACTCTAACAATGATTTCCCAAATCTTTTTGCCACTTCAGAGCCAACAATCCTTCCCATTCTTGTTGATCCTGTAGCAGAGATTAGAGGAACTCTATCATCGGAGGTCATCATTTCACCAACAGTATAATCTCCATTTATAATACAAGAAATACCATCTGGCAAATTATTTTCTTTTGCAACGTCATTCCAAATATTTTGACACGCAATAGCGCATAAAGGTGTTTTTTCAGAAGCTTTCCAAACACAAGTGTCACCACAAATCCATGCCAGTGCAGTGTTCCAATTCCAAACAGCAACCGGAAAGTTAAAAGCAGAAATAATACCTACAACACCTAATGAGTGATATTGCTCATACATTCTGTGACCTGGTCTTTCCGAGTGCATTGTTAACCCATGTAATTGCCGGGATAGCCCAACAGCGAAATCACAAATATCAATCATTTCTTGTACCTCTCCCAAACCTTCTTGTAATGATTTTCCCATTTCATAAGAAACAAGCTCTCCTAATGGCTGTTTGTATTTTCTTAATTTTTCTCCATACTGACGAACAACCTCACCCCTAAGGGGAGCTGGGTTTTTTCTCCATTTCTTGAATGCAGAAGTAGCCGCCTGTAGTACTTTTTCATATTCCTCAGGGGTGGTTTCTGTAACAGATCCAATTATAGACCCATCTACCGGAGAGATAGAATTAATTATTTTTCCGTCACCAAAAGATTGTGAGCCAATTGAGGTTCCGTTATTTGTTTTTCCAACACCTAACAGACTAAGTGTTTTTTTTATGTCGATCATAATTAATAGGTTTAAAAATTTAAGGCTACAAAGCTAAAAAAGAAAGTAAGAAAGATAAAGTAAAAACTAAAAAGACTTATAATGAAGAGTCTTCAGAAATTTCATTTTTCGAATTATCGTTCTCTAAACTATCATTAGTAAGTTCTTTTGCTTCAGAAGATTTGTTCTTATAAGATATAAGAGACCAAGTCATAATCAAACAACTTACTAAAACAACAAACAACAATACTCCTTGAAAACTATCCCCAACACCCAACTCTTCAGGTATTGCAAAAAACAGTAAAATTGTAACAAGACCTCTTGGGGCCAAAAACAATGGAAGCACAATATCTTTTCCACTAAAAATAAACAGAATTACAGCACGCACTAGATAAATAACAACAAGGATTGCTAAACCAATTCCAACCACCTTAAAATTTAATAGGGACCCCAAATAAACAGACCAACCAAAAATAATAAAGAAGAATGTTCTAACTACAAAAGCGGACTCAGCGGTAATAATTTTCATGTCATCAAGAACAGAATTAACTTTTTCTTGCTGTAATAACTGGAGTAGATCTCCTCTGAAAAAAACCTTATAATTGTTTAGCATCATCCCAAAAATTAAAATAATTATTAAAGAAGAGAGGTGAAACATTTTTCCGATAGCATATAATAGAAGCAATACTGCAATAAGTAAAAACAGTTTTACATGACCTTTAATGTTTTGAAATACATATATAAGAATATATGAAATAATGATAGAAAAAACAACAGTAAGAAGAAGATTAAAAATTCCCATAGAGACACCTTCTTCAGAGCTAGACCCAGCCATAGCTAAAATACTATAAAACCCAATAATACCAAGAATATCAGAAAAAGTACTTTCATAAATCATAAACTCACGCTTTTCTTGTTCTACATCATCAACGCTTGGCAAAATAACAGCAGAGCCCAATATTGATAATGGTATAGCACACAATAAGGCATTTAACATCTCAACATCCATTAAAAAACAAATAACCATTGCAGATAAATAGGCTGTTCCGACCAAGCCAATTAAAGCAACCACAAAAGATTTTATTATTAATCCAACTTTTTCCTTTACAAGCTCTAAATCTAAAGCGGCTTCCAATACAATCAATATTAAACCAACGACCCCCAAAACACTTAAAAGAGGAATTAGATCAGGTTTAGAAAAACCAGAAATTTGCAATGAATAATTAATAATTATACCCAATCCAATCAACAACAAAACAGCTGGAACTCCGGATCGTTTTGCGTATAGGTTAAAAAAATAAGAAATAATAATTGTTATAGAGAAGATAATAATTAAGTGATATGTAGTTAGTGTTTCAAACATATTAAAATAGTTTTAAGATATCATTTCCGTTAGCAAAAACCAATAAACTCAAAAGCAAAATCATACCTATTGCTTGTGCGTACTCCAGTACTTTTTCAGGCGCTGGTTTGCCAACAACCATTTCATAAAGTAAGAAAACAACATGACCACCATCTAATGCGGGTATTGGAAGCACGTTCATAAAGGCAAGTATTAAAGATAAAAAAGCAGTTAAATTCCAAAAAGCCTCCCAATTCCATGTCGCAGGAAACATTGATCCAATTGCTCCAAATCCACCCATTCCTTTATACGCACCAGAGCTTGGGCTTAAAATCAGCATGAACTGATCAATATAGCTGCCCAACTTTTTAATAGCCTTATTATATCCAGCAGGAAAAGAGCTTAAAAAAGTGTAATGATGAGAGGCGAGAGAAAAAAACCCCAACTCCTCTAACTGTTCTAAAGACAAGGTTGCGGGTAAAAAACCCAACTGACCATTTGAGTCAACAGCAGTGGTTATCGATAAGTTTACACCCTCTCTATTAACAGATAACAAAACATCCTTATTTTTATGTTTTACTATCTCAGCCTTAAACTCATCAAAATAGTTAAAAGAATTTCCATTTATTGCGTTTATTATATCATGTTTTTTAAGGCCAGAATTTTTCGCATTTGAATTTTCAGAAAAACGACTAACAATAGTAGGGATTCTTGGATAAAACAACAATTTATTTTTAGTGTTTAGAAATTGATCAAGCACGTTAACAGGCATATTTATATCCACAATACGCCCATTTCTCTCAAGAGTTATGTTTTCAGATAAGAGCACTTTTTCTAAAGCATCCTCAAAACGGATTATTTTTTCTCCATCAGCGGCGATTAATTTGTCGCCATTTTTAAAACCAAGATCATTAGCCACATCACTAAAACACCAAACCCCATCAATTAAGTTTTTATTAGGAAGATACCTGTCCCCATAAACATAAAGAGTCATAGAATAAATAAAGATTCCAAGCAATAAATTTACAGTAACCCCTCCAAGCATTATAATTAATCTTTGCCAGGTTGGCTTAGCCCTAAACTCCCATGATTCAGGAGGTTTTTTCATCTGCTCTTTATCCATACTTTCATCGATCATTCCCGAAATTTTCACATAACCACCAAGTGGCAGCCATCCTATACCATATTCAGTATCACCAATTTTCTTTTTTATAACAGAAAACCATGGATCAAAAAAAAGATAGAATTTTTCAACTCGAGTTTTAAATAATTTAGCTGGAATAAAGTGTCCTAACTCATGTAAAATCACAAGAATTGAAAGGCTCATTAAGAGCTGAGATGCTTTTATTAAAACCTCCATTTATAATAGTTTTTTAGCCAAGATTCTTGTTTCTTTATTTGTGTGTATATAATCTTCTAAAGTTGGACTGGCAACAAAAGTAATTTTTTCCATACAATCTGCAATTAAATCAGACATATTTAAAAATCCAATTTGATCTTTTAAGAATGCAGTAACAGCTATTTCATTTGCTGCATTTAAAACACAAGGCATATTCCCTCCTTTTTCCATTGCTTGATATGCTAAAGCAAGGCTTTTAAATGTTTCTTTATCAGGCTTTTCAAAAGTTAAATTAGGATAATCCAAAAACGAAAAACGTTTGAAATTGTTTTGCAGCCTTTTTGGAAAACCAAGAGCATACTGTATAGGCAGCTTCATATCAGGAAGACCTATTTGCGCCTTTATAGACCCATCATTAAATTGTACCGCAGAATGGATGATTGATTGGGGGTGTACAACTACCTCAATCTGCTCAGGATTTAGATCAAACAACCATTTTGCTTCAATTACTTCTAGCCCCTTATTCATTAAGCTTGCACTATCAATAGTGATTTTTGCTCCCATATTCCAGTTCGGATGCTTTAGCGCATCCTCTTTTTTAACATTTGAAAGGGCAGATTTTTTCATACCCCTAAAAGGCCCCCCAGAAGCAGTTAAATAGATTTTCTCAATAGGATTATAAACCTCTCCCACTAAACACTGGAAAATAGCAGAGTGCTCCGAATCTACCGGATAGATTCTAACACCTTTTTCTTCACATAGTCGCGTAATTAAATCACCAGCAACAACTAGTGTTTCTTTATTTGCCAAAGCAATATTTTTTCCAGATTTTATTGCCCGGATGGTTGGTTTTAATCCAGAGTAACCAACGAGAGCCGTAAGCACAAGATCAATGTTTTCAGATTCAACAACTTCTTCTAAGGACTTCTCTCCAGCAAAAACCTTTATTCCTAAATTACAAAGAGCAGAACTTACTTCAGGATATTTATCTTCATCACCGATAACAACGATATTTGGATTAAATTTTTTTGCTTGCTTAATTAAGAGACTACTATTGCTATTAGCGGTTAAAACCTCAACTTCAAATAATGATGGGTGTTGTGAAATAACCTCCAAAGCCTGGGTCCCTATTGAGCCAGTTGATCCTAAAATTGCAATTTGCTGTTTATTACACTCCATTAAAATTTTTTTAGTTTATCCGCAATTTTTCTATCATTTGCTAATCTAGGAACTTTATTTTGTCCACCCAACTTATTTATTGACTTCATATAATTTATAAAACCGTTTTTACCTATAATTGTAATTTCTAATGGTTTTAAGATGTTTCCAGAGATTAAATCCTTATAATAAGAGTTATGTTTTTGTAAATAGGTATCGATAAGATTTTTAAACTCGCAAAGGTTTTTTGGCTCTTTTTCAAACTCAATGAACCATTCATGGTAGGGGAGTCCTTTTTTAGGGTTTACTTGTGGAGCAACATGAAATTCATTTATTTGTAAAGGGATTTTTTTTAGGGCCTTTTTTAAAGATTTTTCTACCTCTTCAGCTATAACATGCTCTCCAAATGCAGATGTAAAATGCTTTATTCTACCACTAACGATAATTTTATATGGACTAGTTGATACAAACTTTATTGTATCACCAAGACTATACCCCCAAAGCCCAGCATTAGTATTTAGGATAATAGCATAATTTACACCAATCTTTACATCAGCAAGAGAGATTCTAGTTGGATTTTTGTTAAAAAACTCATCACTTGGAATAAACTCATAAAAAATCCCATGGTTAACACAGAGCAACATCCCTGGTTCTTTCTGAGAGTTTTGGTAAGCAATAAACCCTTCTGATGCAGGGTATAATTCTATACCATCAACAGGCCTTCCAATTAGTTTTTCAAAAGAAGACCTATAGGGCTCATAATTAACACCACCATAAATAAACAGGTCAAAATTTGGAAAAAGATCCTTTATAAGCTTGCCAGTTTTGTTTTTTAGTTTTTCAAAATACATTTGCACCCAAGGAGGGATCCCAGAGATTAAACTCATATTTTCAGTTAATGTTTCTTTAACAATCATATCTAGTTTATTTTCCCAATCAGAAATACAGTTTGTTTCAAAAGAAGGAAGTCTGTTTTTTGTTAAATAAGAGGGAATATGATGAGCTACAATACCTGAGAGCCTTCCAGTCAGAACACCATTTGTTTTTAAGAGCTCAGGACTTCCTTGTAAAAAAATCATTTTTCCATTAACAATAGAGGTGTTTTTTGTTTCAGCAATATAAGCAAGTATAGCATCACGAGCTGCAGTTATGTGATTTGGCATACTTTTAGGCGTAATAGGGATGTGCTTTGTTCCTGAAGTTGTTCCTGAGGTTTTACAAAAATAAAGAGGCCTACCAGGCCAAAGAACATCTTCCTTCCCATTAATAATTTGTTCAATATAAGATCTAAGACCTTCATAATCTCGAATAGGCACATGTTTTTTGAAATCAGTATAATTCTGAATTTTAGAAAAAGAATGAGCTTTTCCAAAAACAGTTTTTTTAGATTTATTAATTAGTTGCAACATTATTTTCTGTTGATTTTTTATAGGATGATTTATCCAAGAGCTGTTTTTAAAAACAATAAATTTCGCAAAGAAAAAACTTAAAAAACCTCTAATCGTCATAAATTAGAATCTTATATAATTTTTTGGGTTAACAGGTGCTCCTTCATGCCAAAGCTCAAAATGTAAATGAGGACCTGAAGATAATTCTCCTGAGTTTCCAATAATTGCAATATGATCACCAGCATTTACAAAATCGCCTATAGACTTTAAAAGTATTGAATTATGTTTGTACAAAGAAATATATCCATTTTTATGCTGCACACCGATTGTATATCCTGTTTCTGAGGTCCAATTACTAATAATAACAACCCCATCTAGCGTTGATGAAATTCGGGTTTTTTCTTTTGCAACTAAATCTATACCAAAATGCCTAGTTTTTAAGTTAAAGTCATCAGTAATCATACCATTAATTGGATTAAAAAACATAAGAACCTGATTTTTTTCTGGTACGCCAACCAAGAGAGATCCCCTATCTTCGCTTTCAACAGCAACTCTTAATAGAGAATCATTAATTGATTTTTCAAAAGATAATTCAGATTCTGTTTTTTTAAAAGACTGATCATTTTTTACAGTAGTTGAGACATTGTCATTAATAATATTATTAATATTTTGTAGATATTTTTTTTGAGTGTTTAGGCTTTTTTTCAAGGAGTCTGCTTTTATCGTAAGCAATATAAGCTCATGCTGCACTTCTGAGGTAGCTTTTCCAGGAACATATTCAGTTAAAGAGGTGGTTGTAATAAGTAAAATTGCAGAAAAAAAACATAAAAAAAGCAAAAAACCACCAAAGGCAAAAAGATTTAAGCGACTTAATCTCACAGATAGCTTTTCTTCAAAAGCATCATCTGTCATAATAACAAAACGATATTTATGTAATGCTTTTTTCCAAAAGCCACTTAAGTCTTTTTTATAGTCCATAATGTTTGCAAATATCATAAAATTATAAGCATATTTGCTAGAATTTTATAATTAGCGATAAAATAAATTAACCTAAAAGTAGTTTATAAGCAAAATGAAGTATACCCCCCCCCATATTAACATTTTGATTTTAGCATTGATGTTTTTAATTATATCATCATGCTCAACAAAGAGAAAATCTTGGGTAAACCGACAGTATCATAACACAACAGCCAAGTATAATGGCTATTTTAATGGGAAACAAAGCTTAAAATCAGGAATAAACAAACTACACTCAAAGCATGTAGATGATTATACAACAACCATACAAGTATTTCCGACAGGAGATTTAAAAAAAGCAAAAAAAACACGCTCATATATGGATAAAGCCATACAAAAAGGCTCTATTGTTATTCAGAGGCATTCAATGAAAATTAAAGGAAAAGAGTATTGTAAGTGGATTGATGACAGTTATTTAATGGTAGGGAAAGGGTATTTTTATAAGGGAGATTTTGAGGAGGCAATAACAACCTTTAGTTTTATTAAAAATGAATATAAGAAAAATAAAACTTGCTTTGAATCAGCACTTTGGCTTATTAGGAGTTATGTAGAAAAAGGAGACTTTACATCAGCCGAGTCCGAGCTTAAAGAGCTTTTGAGTGACAGAAAGTTTCCTGCTAAATTGAAAAAAGAATTGACTGTTGTTGCAGCAGATTTTTATGTTCAAAAAAAAGACTTTGAATCTGCAATATATGAGTTGATAAATGCAACAAAACAAGTAAGACATAAAAGAAAAAAAGTAAGGCTAAATTATATTTTAGCACAATTGTATCAATACTCAGGAAACTACTTATTGGCAAAAAAATATTATAAGGTAGTTTTAAAGTCGAATCCAGAATATGAAATGGCATTTAATGCAAAAATGAATTTAGCACGATCTTTAGAAAGCGGAAATCCGGACATTAAAAAAATGAAAGAAAGGTTATTAAAAATGACTAGAGATGATAAAAACAAACAATACCTAGATCAGATTTATTTTACTGTTGCAGAAATGGAGATTAATAATCGCGATACAGTATCAGCTATTAATAACTACAGTCTTTCAACATTTAATAGTGTTGAAAATAATTCACAAAAAGCACTTTCTTTTTTAGCTCTTGGAAAGATATATTTTAAAAAAGGACTATATCAGCAAGCAAAGACATATTATGACAGCACAGTTTTTTATATGGATATCGATTTTAGATTGTACAAAGAAACAAATGAAAAGCAATTAATTTTGAATGATTTGGTTTCGAATATAAATATAGTTCAAATGCAAGATAGCCTGCAGTTTTTAGCAAAACTACCGGAGTCAAAACAAAAGGCTGTAGTTCGAGGGATTATAGAGAGAGAGCTTGAAAAAGAAAGGCTTGAAGCAGAAGATCAAAGATTAAAACAACAAATGATGTATGAAACAAGAAGAAACGAATCAAGAGGTGAGCAGTTTGGCAACAATACAAGTGGAGGAAAGTGGTATTTTTACAATCCAGCAACACTAAGTTTTGGGATGGCAGAATTTAGAAAAAAATGGGGAAAAAGAAAACTAGAAGATGATTGGAGAAGAAAAGATAAAAAAGAGGCCGTTAATTTTGAAATAGACTCAATAGCATCTGATTTCGCAACTTTTGAAACACAAAACACGAAAGACCCAAATTACTATATACAAAAACTACCAAAAACAAAGGAAGATTTTGATGCCTCTAATAGCAAGATAAAATATGCGCTATATAATCTAGGAATAGTTTATAAAAATGGACTAAATAAGATAAATCTAAGTACGGAAAATTTTAACTCTATTTTAACTAGATTTCCTCTTGATAAGGAGTATGCTTCATTGGCATTATATAATATATACCTGAACCACAAAGAAACAAACAATCCAAAAGCAAAAAACACAAAAGAATTATTGTTAGAAAAATATCCAAACACTATTTATAGCAAAATGATTTTAAATCCAAGCTATAATATAGATGTATTAGGAAGGAAAGACTTAGAAGAGTCAGCTTATCAAGAAATATTTACATTATATGAAACAGGAGCATTTGAAAATGTTATAGAAAGCACCAAAAAGATCGCCAGTAAAAAATATAAAAATAAACTTTTATTATTAAGGGCGTTATCTTTTCTTCAGCAGAAAGAAAGGCTTAAAGCAGTAGTAGATTTAAACAAGATATCTGATTCAGATTCATTGATTTTTAAAGAGGCAAAATATATTTTAGAATTAATAAAAGACCCGTCAAAAATGGAAAAATCTAATGAATTAGCTGCCGCAGGGTCGTCTTATTTATATAGATCAAACAATCAACACATGGTAATACTAATACTACCAAAAGAAGAGGTTGATATAACATATTTAAAAACATTGATTTCAGATTTTCACTCAAGTAATATTGGAAATGAAACTTTTGAAATTAGCGCACTCTTATTAGGCCTTGAGGACCACTTGTTGATGATTAAAGGCTTTGCGAATGCTAAGGAGTCAATACAGTATTATGAGTTATTTCTTCAAGAAAGCCCAATTATGAATATTTTAAATAAATCAGAATATAAAATGATGTCAATTTCTATTGAGAATTTTAAAGAATTCTATAAAAATAAAGATATAGATGGATATTATGAGTTCTTTATAAAGAATTATTTAACAACGAATTAATAGGTTCAAATTATTTTATAATTTCGCATAAAACATATACACGAGATGTTTTCAAAGACAAACGAATCAATAAAAAAAACAAAAATGGCAGAAACAGTTAATACGATAGGCAGTGGAACAATTATTATAGGCGATGTTAAGTCAAAAGGAGACATTAGAGTTGACGGAACATTAAAAGGATCAGTAAATACTTCAGGAAAGGTTGTGCTTGGAAAGGAAGGGGTTATTGAAGGGGACGTTTTTTGTAATAGCGCAGATGTTTCTGGTGTTATAAAAGCTAAAATTACCGTATCACAATTACTTTCATTAAAAGCAACGGCTAAATTAAATGGAGACATTGTTACAAATAAATTATCTATTGAGCCTGGCGCTTCATTTACCGGCTCTTGTAGTATGGGGGCTGTAATTAAAGATATTAAGGATGCGGGAAAAAAAGAACAGAAAGAAAAAACAGCTTAATTCATATGTTAAATATTCGTCATTAACCATGCAAATGGCGGCCATTATAGCATTAGGGGTTTTTTTGGGAGATTATCTAGACGAGAAAAATCATATAGACTATACATATAAAATTATTTTTTCTTTGGCATCAATTTTTTTAGCACTATATTATGTATTAAAAAGCCTCACTAAGTTAAAATGAATAAAAGTAAGATTGGGTTATTTGCAATTTTATTAGCACTAAATTTAGCAGTGACACATTTCTGTAAGTTAGAAATAACTTTTGAGCAGATTATATTATTACACATATTTTTATTTCTTTTAATGTTTGCGACAACTTTAATACAGAATAGGCTTTTAAAAGATAAAAGCATGAGGCCGGCATTTTTTTTAAGCATCAATTTTTTAAGAATGATTGCATGTGTGGTTTTTTTATTGCCGATTATTTTAAGACAAGAAGAATTTCACAAAGCGTATATTTATAATTTCTTTATTTGTTATTTTTTTTACATTTTCTGCACATTTAATACAAGCAAAAACAATAATAAAAATAACCGCGTAATTTTTTAATCAGATTCTTTTCAGGGTTAATAATTTAATTATTTTTGCCGTAGATTTTTAAGCACAGAAAAACATGAAAAAAGACATTTATAAAGCTGCATTTACACTTCTATTTGTGTTTGTTTCAACATTGAGTCTTTTTTCTGAAAATACTGATTCAGAAGCCAAAAGCTTTAATCCGACACCAAAAATTTTACACCACATACAGGACTCGTACGAATGGCACCTTTGGGGTAACGTATCAATTCCACTGCCAGTTATTTTATATACTGAAGGCAAGCTAGATGTTTTTATGTCATCATCTTTTGATCATGGAAAATCAGTAGTAACTATAGGCGATAGAAAATATAAGATTGATCTTCACAAAGATTTTAAAGATCAAATAGTTGAAGAAAACAATAAGGAATTCATCAGCCTTTCAATCACCAAAAACGTTGCATCAATGATGTTCTCAGGGCTCTTGCTATTATTAATTGTAATAAAAGCTTCTCGTTCGTATAATAAAATCAAAAGCGCTCCTTCTGGAATGCAGTCTTTTTTAGAACCACTAATATTATTTGTTAGAGATGATATTATAAAGTCAAATATTGGCCCTAAGCACAAAAAATATACAATGTTTTTGCTTACCATCTTTTTCTTTATTTTAATTAATAACTTATTAGGACTAACTCCTGGCGCAGCAAATGTTACTGGAAATATATCCGTCACATTTGTTTTGTCACTTTTTACCTTTATTATTATTACTGTATCTGCAAATAAGGGATATTGGAAACACTTGATTAAGCCACCAGGAACACCGTTGGCGCTTTTACCAATTATGATTCCAATTGAAATATTTGGTGTTTTTACAAAACCATTTGCGCTTATGATTAGGCTATTTGCAAATATTACAGCCGGCCATATTATAATTTTTAGCCTAATCTCATTAATTTTTGTTGCGTCAAATAATGGGGCTAATGCATTGGCCGGATGGTCTGTTGCCCCGATATCAGTACTATTTGTATTGTTTATATTTTTAATAGAGATATTAGTATCTTTTTTACAAGCATATATTTTTACACTACTGTCAGCTGTTTTTATAGGGTTGGCGGTAAAAGAAGAAAATCATTAAATTTTGTTTAACTTAAAACTATCAAATCATGGAAATTAACGGAATTGCAGCAATTGGAGCTGGATTATCAGCGATTGGAGCTGGAATCGGAATTGGAATGATTGGCGGAAAAGCCCTTGAGGCTATGGCTCGTCAACCAGAACATTCAGGAATGATCCAAACCAACATGTTTATTGCAGCCGCTCTTGTAGAGGGAGTTGCACTATTTGGAGTTGTTGTTGCCCTTATGCAAGGATAACCCAACACAAAAGAAGTTTAATCTAATTACCTGTCACGGTTGGTGACAGGTAATAAAAAAAGTTAAAAGTATGATATCATTTGATCCAGGATTAATTATTTGGACGACAATAATTTTTACACTATTATTAGTTGTGCTAAGAAAGTTTGCATGGAGGCCAATATTAACTGCAGTTGACGAAAGAAATACAAGCATAGAAAAAGCATTAAAAGCTGCAGATAAAGCAAAAGAGGAAATGGCATTATTAAATGCAGATAATGAAAGAATTTTAGGTGAAGCAAAAATGGAGAGAGATGCGCTTCTTAAAGAAGCGAGAGAAATGAAGGATAAGATTGTTACTCAAGCAAAGGAACAGGCAAATATAGAATCAGATAAGATTTTAAAATTAGCAAAAGAGCAAATTATAAACGAAAAAACGAAAGCTATAACAGAATTAAAAAATTCAGTTGGAGCACTTTCAATTAGTATTGCAGAAAAGATTCTGAAATCAGAACTGTCTGATAAAAAGAAACAGGACGAATTAATATCCTCAAGCTTAAAAAACTCTAATCTTAATTAGAAATGAATCAATCAAGAGCAACAATTAGATACGCGAAATCATTATTGCAACTCTCTATAGAGCAAGAATGCTTAGAACGATCATATAATGACATGATGCTTATTGATAGTGTTTGTTCACAAAGTAAAGAGTTAATATTATTACTAAAAAGCCCTATTATAAAAACAGATCAAAAACTAGAAATTCTTAAAAAAATATTTGGATCAAAATTAGGAGAGGTCAGCATGAGGTTTGTAAATATTATTACTAATAAAAAAAGAGAGCCTTTGTTAGCTGACATTGCAAAAGGGTTTATATCTCAATATAAAACACATAATAATATTGAAGAAGCAACAGTAACAACGGCTCAAGCACTAACAGTAGAGTTAAAAAACAAAGTTATTGAATATATAAAAAAAGATAAGGATAGAGATGTAGAGCTTACTGAGATAGTTGATGAAAAGATTATTGGAGGGGCAATTATACGAATAGGAGATAGGCAATTAGATACAAGTGTATCTAGTGAAATCTCAGAGTTAAGACAAATTTTTAACAAAAATCTATATATACAGGATTTATAAAAAACAAAAAAAATGGCAGAAGTAAAACCAGCTGAGGTATCAGCAATTTTAAGACAACAATTATCAGGATTTAAATCTGAGTCAGAGTTACAAGAGGTTGGCTCTGTTTTGCAAGTGGGAGATGGTATTGCCCGCATTTATGGACTTACAAATGTTCAGTCAGGAGAATTGGTTGAGTTTGAAAATGGAATACAGGCAATTGTTCTTAATTTAGAAGAAGACAATGTTGGTGTTGTATTATTAGGCCCTTCTAAAGGAATTAAAGAAGGCGATATAGTTAAAAGAACAAATAAGATTGCTTCATTAAATGTAGGAGAAGGTCTTTTAGGAAGAGTTGTTGATGGAATGGGAAATCCTATTGATGGAAAAGGCCCTATTGATGGAAAAACATATGAAATGCCAATTGAAAGAAAGGCTCCAGGAGTAATTTATCGACAACCTGTTGACGAGCCTTTACAAACAGGACTAAAAGCTGTTGATGCAATGATTCCAATAGGGAGAGGACAAAGAGAATTAATTATTGGAGATAGACAAACAGGAAAAACAGCAGTAGCAATAGATACAATTATTAATCAAAAAGAGTTTTACGATAAAGGAGAGCCAGTATTTTGTATTTATGTTGCCGTTGGACAAAAAGCATCTACTGTTGCAGCTTTGTCAGATACATTAGAAAAAGCAGGAGCATTAGCATATACTGTTATTGTTGCAGCAAGCGCATCTGATCCTGCACCACTGCAGTTTTATGCCCCTTTAGCAGGAGCTGCAATTGGAGAGTTTTTTAGAGATACAGGAAAACCAGCATTAATTGTGTTTGATGATTTATCTAAACAAGCTGTTGCATATCGTGAAGTTTCATTGCTTCTAAGAAGGCCTCCTGGTCGTGAGGCATACCCTGGAGATGTATTTTATTTGCACTCAAGATTATTAGAAAGGGCGGCCAAAGTTATTAATGATGATAAAATTGCAGCTCAAATGAATGATTTGCCAGAGTCATTAAAGGGGATTGTAAAAGGAGGAGGATCATTAACAGCATTGCCAATTATTGAAACACAAGCAGGAGATGTTTCGGCATATATCCCTACAAATGTAATTTCCATTACTGATGGTCAGATATTTTTAGAGTCTAATTTGTTCTTGTCTGGCGTTAGGCCTGCAATAAATGTGGGAATTTCAGTTTCAAGGGTAGGAGGCTCCGCGCAGATTAAATCAATGAAAAAGATTTCGGGAACATTAAAACTAGACCAGGCACAATTTAGAGAGCTTGAGGCATTTGCTAAATTTGGCTCAGACTTAGATGCAGCAACAACTGCCGTAATTGAAAAAGGCAAAAGAAATGTTGAAATTTTAAAACAAGGCCAGTATTCTCCACTAAGAGTTGAGGAGCAGGCAGCTATTATTTATTGTGGAACCAATGGATTATTAATGAATGTGCCGGTTGATAAAGTGAAAGATTTTGAAGGCGAATATCTTTCATTTTTACATTCAAAACATCAGGATGTGCTTAATGATTTAGCGGCTGGAAAGTTGACGGATGAAATTAAGTCAACACTTGAAAAGGTGGCTTCTGATTTGTCATCAAAATATGTAAAATAAAAAATGGCTAATTTAAAAGAGATAAGGGCAAGAATTACATCTGTTGGTTCAACTATGCAGATTACTTCTGCTATGAAAATGGTGTCTGCCGCAAAACTTAAAAGAGCACAAGATGCAATTACTCAAATGAGGCCTTATGCAAATAAATTGACAGAGTTATTACAGAATTTAAGCGCTAACTTAGACGCTTCTGATGCAGGTGAGTACACTCAAAGCAGAGAGATAAAAAACGTGCTTTTAGTTACAATTACTTCTA
>MDSW01058990.1_pt1 | contig 17347 bp, 8 predicted proteins | sample 811171 | NCBI WGS metagenome assembly MDSW01 (sample SAMN05326641, study PRJNA326480) | marine metagenome | isolation source: seawater | place: Atlantic Ocean: North West | collected 2012
CGGTTAACTGAAAACACCGCGAGTCCCCAGCGACAGGCACCTGCAGGTCCAGCCATTCTGTTGTGGGGGGGAGACCCTACTTGCCTGCGTGATGTGGATTGCCACCTGATTTCAGGACAAGGCTGGCCTTCTCGACAATCTCCTCTGAGACTCCGGCAGTCTGTATATCACGAATTGTCTCCTCAACGTCGTATTCCACGCGGTGAAACGTAACCTCACCATCTTCAATAATGGCGTACGAAGCGCGCCAATCGCCATCTCTTGGTTGTCCGACGCTGCCTGGATTGAGCACGCGGCACCCGTCCAGCTGCAGGTCCATAGGCACGTGAGTGTGTCCCACGCATACAAAATCCACGTCTACGTGCTCCAGCCGGGATTGCCACTGTTCCTTGAGAAATTGCAGGTCCGGAGCCGGCTCACCCATCCTTCCGTTGGCGATATATTCATCCATGGGATCGCGTGGCGTGGCGTGAACGAAAAGAAAACTGTGGTTCCCGAGAGTGACATGCTGTGTCACCGGCATTTCTGCAAGCCAGGTCAAGTGATCATCGTTCAGCCGTTCATAGTGGACTGGCCTCATACCGGCCGCCAGTCGCCGAAACATGCCCCCAGGCGAAACGACGACCCTCTGGGCCACTGAGTGATCGTGGTTGCCCCGCACACATGTATCCACACGGTCCATGCACCACTCGATGCATGGGGCGGGGTTGGTTGCGTAATCCACTGCATCACCAAGGAATACGCAGTGGTCACACGTCTCTGAAATAGCATTCAACGCGGGCCAGTTGGCGTGGATGTCGGCGAGGAGCAGGATTTTCATGGCGTTTGCAGGGCAGTTAGGGCGGCTTTTATTCTGCCATGAAACCAGCCGATGTCACGCGATTCTGGCAATTTGCAGAGTTCCGGTGGAATGCGGCAGTGAGGCTGGTGAGGTTGCGCGGGTTTGGAAGAACGCCTGCTGCCGGAGGCGGTTCAAAGAGCACCCGTCTGGAGTTGCCACACCGGGTGAATGGAGGCCCCGGCCCGGTTCGGCGCAGTCTTTCCCACGGAGCCCGACCTAAGGCGATTAGCCTTAGGCAATGAGGGCGCAGTTCTTTCTCTTCTCCCGCAAGAAGTATCAAAATGCTCTGCTGGACTTGCTGAAAACGGTTCGATACTATCCCGCGTTCGCCTTTTCCAACGCGCCTCAGGTTTGCGCTGAACTGTCTCAGTGCGGGCGTCTGGATATTCACCCTTAATTTGGATGTGGCCCACCCTGCTGGGTGAGGACGCATATCTTAGGCCCGATTAACCATGGTAGACCAGAATCTCGTCCGCGAATTCGCGGTTGACGACGACGAACTCAACTCAATCCTCCAGGGAATGGAGGAAGGGACGCTCGAAAAGACACTCGAAGAAGAAGCCAAGACCTACGACATCAACGACATCCTCGAAGGAACAGTCGTCCGCGTTGATGATGAGGAAGTGGTTGTTGACATTGGTTACAAGAGTGAAGGAGTCGTACAGCGTGACGAGTGGGAAGAAGGGGAGATTCTTCCAAAGCCCGGCGAACAAATTGAAGTTCTGCTGGAAGAATTTGAAGACTCTATTGGCCTGATTGTTCTTTCCAAGAACAAGGCTCAGCGCATCCGCGACTGGATGGAGTTCATCAGCAAGCATCAGGAAAACGATGTTGTCCGCGGCCCTGTTCAGCGCAAGATCAAAGGTGGCCTGCTGGTTCTGATGGGGCGCGAGATGGACGGCGACAAAGTCGTCAGCAACGGTGTCAGTGTATTCCTGCCGGCCAGTCAGGTTGACGTGCGACGTCCACCGGATATTGCCAACTACATTGGGCAGGAAATTGAGTGCATGATCCTCAAGATCGATGAAGCTCGAAAGAACATCGTCGTTTCCCGCCGCCGCCTGATCGAAGAAGAACGCGATCGACAGAAGAAAGAACTGCTCAAGGTTCTGGAAGTTGGTGCCCTGCGAAAAGGTACCGTCAAGAACATTGCCGACTTCGGTGCGTTCGTTGACCTTGGTGGTATTGACGGGCTGCTGCACATCACGGACATGAGCTGGAGCCGTATCTCTCATCCGACGGAGATGGTGAAGATCGATGACGAAATCGAAGTCATGGTTCTGAACATCGACTACGAGAAAGAGAAGATTGCTCTGGGTCTGAAGCAGAAGACTGCCAGCCCATGGGAAAACATCACCGAGAAGTACCCGCAAGGCAGCCGCATTCAGGGTCAGGTGGTCAACGTTCTGTCTTACGGTGCCTTCGTCAAACTCGAAGATGGTATCGAAGGTCTTGTGCACATCAGTGAGATGTCATGGGTCCGCCGCATCAATCATCCCAGCGAGCTGGTGCAGATTGGTGACGACGTTGAAGTCATGGTGCTTGGTATCAACGAAGACAAGCAGGAAATCTCTCTCGGCATGAAGCAGACTCAGGACAATCCCTGGGACAGCGTTGCCGACAAGTATCCTGTGGGTGCCAAGGTCAAGGGAACCGTCCGCAACCTCACCAACTACGGTGCGTTCATTGAGCTGGAAGAGGGAGTCGACGGACTGCTGCACATCAGCGACATGTCATGGACTCGCAAGATCTCTCACTCCAACGAGATGCTCAAGAAGGGCGAGCCGCTGGAATGCGAAATCCTGTCTGTGGATCAGGAACGTCGACGTATTGCTCTGGGTCTGAAGCAGCTTGACGATGACCCATGGGAAACAACGATTCCCGATGCTTACACTCCGGGCAAGACGGTCAAAGGCAAGGTTACCAAGATTACCAACTTCGGTGTCTTTGTTGAGCTGGAAGACGAGCTGGAAGGCCTGCTGCACGTCAGCGAGCTGTCAGACGACAAGGTTGAACATCCGGAAGCCATGGTCAATGTTGGCGATGAACTGGAAGTTCGCATCCTTCGCGTCGACACAGCTGATCGTAAGATCGGGCTGAGCTGTCGTTCGGACGAAGAGATTCGTGAAGCAGCCGCAGCGGAAGCTGCGGAAGCGGCCGCTTCTCCAGCACGCAAGACCGAAGAGCTGAAGGGTGGAATGGGAGACGCTTCCAAGCCACTGTTCAGCCTCGGCGGCGACGCGGAAGAAGGCGATTCCGACGAGTAATCGATCGGGATCAATCTGAGCAACAAAGACCTCGGCGGGTTCCGTCGAGGTCTTTTCTATGCGCTGCGCACTGGTTGTCTTAGGCTAGTCGCCTCAGGTCGAGCCCCGCACAATATGCATGTGTATGTTGTTCGTTTAGCCGGTAGCCGCAGACGCACGCGATTTGTGCTCTTCAGCGACAGCTTCTTTTTCTGCGGACCTCGCTTTGCTCGCCCAGGCCTGCTTCACCATGCTTACTCTACATAGGCGAACTCATTGAGCGAAAACAGCACCCGGCAGTAGCTCTGGAATGCTCGCAGCCGGGCTTCTTCCGGTGGAAGTTCTGCCACGCTGGAAACCTGTCGTGCCGACGCGAGGTAGTCTCTGGCACTGGCAACGTCTGCCCTCGACGCCACGCGATTCAACACCAGCTCAACGGCTCGCCGAATCCTGTCGTCTTCCGACATCCCGGCCAGCTTCTCGGCCAGCGCTTTGGTCTGTTGATCGACCAGGCCGGCATTCATCATCATCAGCGCCTGAGGTGCGACGGTTGAGGTCTGGCGTTGGCCTGCTGGAACCGCCGGATCCGGGAAGTCAAAAGTCTGCAGGACGTCATAGACGGCGCTGCGAACCACGGGCAGATAAACAGATCGCCGGTGATTGTCATACTCGTTCGTGATCGTCGTTCCGGAGCTTGTCACATAACTGCGGTTGGCCGCTTTGAGGACTGTACCTCCCATGGTCAGGTCGAGCCCCGTGCCAAGGCTTACCAGTGAATCTCGAACTTCTTCACCGGAAAGTCGCCTCCGTCGGAATCGCCAGAGCAACTTGTTCTGAGGGTCAGTCTTCTCCGCTTCCTGTGAGTATTGCGTGCTCATCTGGTAGGTGTTGCTCAACATCATCAGACGATGCAGCCGCTTCAGCGATCCACCCTGTCCCTGAAACCGCACGGCCAGCCAGTCCAGAAGTTCCGGATGTGTGGGTGCTTCTCCCAGTAGACCGAAGTTATCAACGGATGGGGCGAGGCCTCGTCCAAACCGCCATGACCAGACTCGATTGACAATGACGCGCCATGTCAGCGGATGATTCGTCTGAGTCATCCACTTTGCCATCTGCAGGCGACCGCTTTCTTTCTCCGGAATCGCCAGAGAGGTCAAAAGTGCAGCGCGGCTGTCAGGGTCTCGGTGTCGATCAGAGAACACTCGCAGGAACCGTCTGGGAGCAACTTTCCCCAGCGCGATGTGACTTCCGCGCAGGTGAATCTTCAGGTCTTCCGGATTGCCCTCGGTCAGTCCCATGGCCACGTCGAACTTTGGTCGTGATTCTTTTAGCTGGGCGACCCGCTGCATGAGGGATGTCAATTCCGCAGCATCAGCAGCAGGCAGGCTGGAGGGAGTGATGTCGGACGGGCCAGCCAATGGAGACGGCGCCGCAATGAGCTCTTTACGTGCTGGTTCATCATCCAGAAGTCTTGCAAAGAGTTGAGCTGTCTGTGTGATGTTCCGGGGAGGCTTCTCTCGAACCAGTGTCTGAAGTGCTTCCGGCAGGTCCGGAAGCTGTTGCAGCATCAGTTCCGCGGACTGCTCAAAGAACTCGTCCGGCTTTTCTGCCAGGGACAGCCATCCGCGGAACAGAACAAACTGCTCGTGTTTACCGTCTGCGATCTCTTTCAGCAGCCGGGACCATTCCGACACCAGCGCCAGCCGGACGCCATGTCGCGCAGCGACTGAAGTCATCGACTGAGGAGCAGCCACGTCAAATGGCCACTTCGCATCGCCCGGATCAAAGACAAGCAGAAGACGATCGATGTGTGGGTGTACCTGAGCGGAATCAATTCGAATCGTGTTCACACCCTCATTCAGCTCAAATCGACCAGCTGGAAACCAACGCTGACCGTCGGGATACCAGCTGCCTGTGACCTGTTCGACGACGGATTCTTCGATGATGTTTCCGTTAATGACCAGTTTGGCGGGGCGGCTTTGAGCTGCGGCATGGCGTATCTCCAGCTGATACCAGCCGGGTTTGTCAACGCGAACGTCGTACTCCATGAACCCGGCACCTCGGGTACCTGTGATCCCGATGCCTTCTCCGTAGCCAGTTGAAAGTTTCTCCACGTTACCACGATGAAAATGCTCCGCTTCAATTCTCAGAAAGCCATTTGTCACGACAAGCGGATCGGCTGATTGTGGGACGGCAGCCTGGCGTGGGAGTGACTGAATTCGGTCAAACTCCTGCGCTGCCAGCAGGTATCCGGCGAGATTCTGCTGCTGATGTGCTGCGATTCTATCTCGATGAGCATTCTTCAGTGCGGCGATCGCCGTTTCTGTGCTGCTGACCTCCTCGTCTGTCTCTTCAATCCTGCGGCTGACTGCCTTCGAAACCAGCGGACGTTCATACCAGACGGCCACGACCTTGTGGTTCTCCATCGTCTTGCTGCTTTTGAAGATACCGGCCAGTGAGTAGTAGTCTTCCGTGGGAATCGGATCGAACTTGTGGTCATGGCACCGGGCGCATCCCAGTGTCAGTCCCATGAAGGTCTGGCCCATTGTGTTAAGCTGTTCGTCAATGATGTCCATCTGCATTTTCATGGGGTCATCTTCGGCCAGCATCTTTGGACCGATGGCAAGGAATCCGGTGGCGATGAACCGATCTATGTTGTCCTGATCGTCTTCCGGTGCCGGTAGCAGATCTCCGGCGAGCTGTTCCTGGACAAACCGAGCGTACGGCTTGTCATTATTCATCGCGCGGATCACGTAGTCGCGATAACGAAACGCGTTGGCGTAGGAGAGATTCTCATCGAGTCCGTTAGAGTCTGCGTACCGTGCGACATCCAGCCAGTGACGTCCCCAGCGCTCGCCGTAGCGCGGTGATGCCAGCAGTCTGTCTATGACTTTTGCAAAGGCGTCCTGAGAATCGTCCGCGACAAAGGCGGCCGTTTCTTCGGGAGTCGGAGGCAGTCCTGTCAGATCAAACGTCGCGCGGCGAATGAGCATTCTCCTGTCTGCGGGAGGAGCTGGCTTGAGTCCGTGCTGCTGCAGCTGCCTGAGCACAAACTCGTCGATAGGACTGATGGCCCAGGCATTCCCACTGTGCGGCACCTTCACATGAGAGAGCGGCCGCCATGCCCAGTGCTCTAACTGTTTGCTGGTGAAGGGCATGATGCCCTGTGCGCTGGCACCTGCATCCGCGGACTCTGGTTCGGAGTCTGGCCAGGGGGCTCCCATTTCGACCCATTGCGTAAAGTCCACCACCTGATTCGACGGCAGCTTCTCGCGTGGAGGCATCTTGATGAATTCGTCGTGCTGGATGGCACTAATCAGCAGCGACTGATCCGGTTTGCCAGGCTTCAGTGCCGGCCCGAGCTTGCCGCCGCGAATCATGCCCGCCCGACTGGACAGGTCGAGTCCATTCTCAGGGTCTTCTGAGTTGTGACATTCGAGGCATCGTTCAGCGAGTACGGGGCGAATCTTTGTCTCGAAGAATGCTGACTGTTCAGCAGTTGGCGAATCCTGAGCACTCACAGGAGTGGGGCAGGAGAGGATCAAGGCTAACCAGAGGCGGGACATGGCAGGAGGGCTGTCAGGCAGGAAGTATCTCCAGAGTAAGTTGTCCGAGTGCAGAATAACAGGCTTTCCTTGCGCGACCATGGGCGAGCAGCCCAAACACGACCACGCCGGGCTCTGTCCCCGGGTTCTGCGAGTCCGGGCTCCCTGTAGCGACACTCGCCAAAGCGTGGGCCGATACGTCGTCCAGATCGGGTAAGCTGTGAATTTCCGCTGTACGATTTACGAGGTCCGCCGTCTGGCGACGACAGCTAAATCTCGAATGGAAAGAACTCTGGCTGGAGTGCAGGGGCAATCAGAGTTTCCAGCTTTCTGCGTCAGTCGTTTTTAGCTGAGTACTCTTGCTCAGCAGGCGGTAAACCGAGTGAGTAAACTCATAGGCCGATTCAAGTTTCTCCAGATCCAGCGTATCCCCGGCCCCGGTTCGGCCTCCGGCTATCGTAAGCCTGCGCGGAGCGATCAGGCTCGCAAGTTGAGGAATGTCGCCGGCCAACGGAAGGATGTGTGGAATGATCGTGCCCAAACGCTGCTTTTCGAATGGCTTGTCGGACACAAACGATGTCAGTCCATTAACAAGAATCGTGTCTGTAATGCGAGAGTCAGTGATAGCGGCCAGCAGCGCAGGGATTGCCGCGGCACCAGATCCAATCACAGCAACTCGATCTGCTGGGTGTTTTTTCAGGACCGCGTCCAGCGCAAAGCTGATGTCATTCATCCACATGCCAGCTAATGGCCTGCCGATCCAGAAACTCCATTCGGCTGAGTTATGATCTGGCGCACGTCCGATTGAGTCCGGGTTCACCGCATTGCCTGCGGTTGCCGTCAGATCCAGTGTGACGATTCTCCAGCCCTCTTTCCGGAGTCTGGCTGTAGTCCTGCCGGTGGATGCCTTTACTCCGGCGTCAATGTCCAGGACAACGCAGACGCCTTTCGAGCCACTCTCGTCTGCTCGAGCATTCAGCGGGATCCTGTTGGTCGGGTTGCATGTGAAGTCGTCGCCATTCCATTCGACTGAGCCCGCTTTGGTGCGTGCATCCTGATTCAGAGCTTTCCTGAGACCATCAAGAATCAACTGCCGTTCGGCCATCCATTGGTTGCGATGATCCGGAGCATCAAGAGATGACAGGGTGTGCTTACCTTTTGCTGCGGCAAACTCAGGAAGTGTCATGAATTCGTCGGGGCGAGATTCGCCCGGGAAACATCGCAGTACTTCTGCCGGCTCAGTCTTGATTTCCGGTTCAGGAATTGGACTGCCATCTCCCTTTCCTTTCAGATGGAGCGTCATCCAGCCGTACATGGCTTCACGCATCGGTTGGTGATAGTCGTGTTTCCAGTCGAACGTGGCGTGAGTAATGTTCTGCTGTTGGCTGTACAGTTCAAAGACGGCTCGCGCTTTGGCGATTGATTTGCGTGCTTCTCCGATCGAAAACTGAAACGCGTCTTTGGTGGCGTTAATTACCATCAGGCCGCGTGGCGCCACGAGCGAGAGGATGCCCCATTCTTCAGTGAACTTAATCGCGCCCGGCACGACCTCACACATACAGCAGGCAGCTCCGAGGTACGCTCTGTAGGTTCCGACAGAGCAAACGGGAACCACACACTTGAATCGTTCCTCGAAGGCTCCAGCGTACATGGTCTGGTTGCCGCCTCCACTGCACCCCGTGATGCCAAGCCGATCAGGGTCTACTTCCGGACGGGACTGCAGGTAGTCAGCAGCGCGCATGTTTTCGTAAACCTGAATGCCTGAGAGAGGTTTGCCCACTGGAAGCAGGGTGGCGCCTGCCATTTCACCGTGATATTCCCCAAGCGCTTTCCCGAGTCCTCGTTCACCTGCTCCAAAGGCGTCCACCATCAGCACAAAGAATCCAAGTTTCGCGAGTCCAATGCAGCGGGCCTGGACGACAGGTTCGGACTTCGCAAGACGCCAGTGTCCGTGGACACATAACACGGCCGGAAGTTTTCCGGGCTTGTCAGGAACGTATGCGTTTGCAGTCATGCGGATACCAGGCATTGTCTGCAGTGTCAGACGCTCCACTCGATAGCCGTCCTGATGCATGGTGCCGTGAATGACCGGATCCAGTGGGCATTTCTGATTCGGGAATCCGCCCCAGGCGTCGATTAGATTCTGGCGGAGTGTGGTGCGTTGTTGCTTCCATTCGTCCACAGATTCTGCGGGACGATCGTTGGTGCGAAGCCTGTCTGCTTCAGCACGCACATACGAGAGGAATGGGTGCTCACTTTGGCGCGAAGGTCTCTGCATTGCGTCTCTCCTCTCTCTGAGCGTACGTGAGCGGTCACAATTTCACAACCAGCCCGGTGGCAGGATCACGAGGCAACAGTGCTGCGTCCGCCGTCTGGCGACGGCAGCTACATTTCCAGTGGCGGTGAGCAGAGAGGTTGCCGTGGACGGAATGGAAGGCCGTCGTAATCGGTTATGACTGGAGGGGGCGGGTGTTGTCAGGCTGCATCCGGCCAGAACAGCCGCAGTGCGTTGGCGGTGGTTGCTGCCGCCAGTTCCTCCGGTGTGACTCCGTGGACCTCGGCAAGGCATTCCGCCGTGTGCCTGACCCATGCCGGTTCATTTCGTTTGCCCCGCCGAGGATGTGGCGCAAGGTACGGTGCATCCGTTTCCACCAGCAGCCGATCCAGTGGCACAGTTTTGGCGACGGCGCGAAGTTCGTCGTTCTTGCGAAACGTAACCATGCCGGCAAACGAGATGTGCATCCCCATTTCTACACATGCAGCCGCCATTTCGGCATCGCCACAAAAGGAGTGCATGACGCCGTTCAGAGCCCCATCGCAGAAGTCCTCTTTCAACATTCGCAGGACGTCTGCCTCTGCCTCGCGGCAATGAACAATGAATGGACGGGAAATCTGACGCGAGTAGCTGAGGTGCAGCCGGAAGTACTCTTCCTGGGTCTCAATCGGTGCGAAGTCCCAGTATCGGTCGAGACCCGTTTCGCCAATTCCGACGACGCGCGGGTGAGCAGCCAGTTTCTGAATCTGTTCCCAGTCGCTGGCGGTCGCCTCATGCGCGTAGTTGGGCTGAATTCCGACGACGGCCCACACGTTTTCGAAACGCTCGGCAAGAGCCACGGCCGCCTTACTGGTGGCCAGCGTGATTCCGATCGTCAACATGCGTTGGATATTGTCAGATTGGGCCCGACGGATGATTTCTTCCAGATCCTGCTCAAAAGCCTCTGCATCCAGATGGCAGTGTGTGTCGATAAGGGGAGCGTTCATGGCGGGCATCATAGGATATGCTGGTCGAGTTGTGTCTGGGACATCTGGCAGGGCTGGATGGTTCCCCGGGCCAGGAAGAAGTGTACATGAGTTCATTATTCTGGCTAACGCCAATTGACTTTGAGTTCTTGCACGGTATACATATTCGTTTGAGTCTGGAGCCTCTTATCCTGAGAACCCCTCCAGATGCCCTCCCCCAAATCTCACCTTTCCTCCCTCCTCGTTCCGGCAACACACACCGAAACACATTAAACCGTAACGGAGTTGATTATGCCCCGTGGAAATTCTCGTCGTGACTTTATGCATGTGGGGTTCTGTGGCGGAGTCGGCCTGACTCTTGCTCAGTACCTGCAGATGAAGAGCGCTCAGGCGGATCTGAAGCATTACGAAAGTGTTGAGGGGACAGCTAAGTCTGTCATCTTCATCTACCTTCCCGGTGGATGTGCTCACCAGGAAACGTTCGACCCGAAACCATACGCTCCGATCGAGTATCGTGGGCCGATGAAGCACATCCAGACGAACGTGGGTGGTACGTTCATCAACGAGATGTGGAAGAATACAGCTCAGGTTGTCGACAAGATCGCAATCTGCCGCTCAATGACTCACGGTGAGGCGGCTCACGAGCGTGGTACTCACAACATGTTCACGGGATATCGTCCGAGCCCGGCTCTGAAGTTTCCGAGCATGGGATCTGTTGTCACCCATGAGTTTGGTCCGCGCAACAACATTCCACAGTACGTCTGTATTCCGAACCAGCCGAATGAGTTCGCCGGCACGGGATACCTGAGCTCGTCGTTTGCACCGTTCAGTCTCGGTTCTGACCCTGCCAGCGGCAGCTTCACCGTTCGTGACCTGAAGCTTCCAGGTGGAGTGGATGACAAGCGGTTTACTCGCCGCCGCAACGTTCTGGAAGCAGTGAACGAGCACTTCGTTAATAAGGAAAAGGCAGACTCTCTGGATGCTGTTGACACCTTCTACCAGCGTGCTTACGGCATGGTTGGTTCTCAGGCTGCTCGTGATGCGTTCGACCTGAATAAAGAACCTGCCAAGCTGCGTGATGAGTACGGCCGCAACACAGCGGGTGCTCGTATGCTGATGGCTCGACGTCTGGTTGAAGCGGGTGCTCGGTTTGTCACACTCACCTATGGTGGCTGGGACATGCACAATAACATTGACGGCAGCATGAAGAGTCAGGCTCCTGCACTGGACCAGGCTTATGCTCGCCTGATTCGTGACCTCGAAGAACGCGGTCGCCTGAAGGACACACTCGTCTGCATCGCCAGTGAGTTCGGCCGTACGCCGAAGATCAATGGCAATGCTGGTCGAGACCACTGGCCGAAGGTGTTCAGCGTTGTGCTGGCTGGTGGCGGTATCAAGGGCGGTCAGGTTTACGGTACCTCAGACGCGACTGCCAGTGAGCCGGAAGACAAGCCACTGACTGTCGTTGACTGGGCAACCACCATCTACCACTGCCTCGGCATTACGGCTGACAAGGAACTGATGGCTCCTGGTGACCGACCAATTGAAATTGTTGACGGTGGCAAGGTTCGCAAAGAACTGATTGCTTAGTCACCTTCACAGCAGAAACGAACGCTGCGCTTCCATAGAAGCGCAGCGTTATTTCACATACAGGCCGACGGCCTCCAACCTGAATCCTGCCTGCCTCCCCGACAAAACATCCCACCTTAGTCACACCACCCGTGTGTTGCATATCCCTGAATTGATGAATTGTGTTTCATTCTGTTCAGGTCCACATACAATTTCGAAATCAAATTCGGCATTCCTTTTCCATAGGGGGGAACTGTAATGCGAAGTCGCATTCTGTTCGCACTGCTTCTTGTGACGGCCTGCGTAAGTGCTCAGGCTGCTGATCCGGCTTTGAGTCTCATTATGCCGCGTGGTATTCAGCGTGGCGCCGAGCATGTCCTGACCTTCTCGGGAGCTCGGCTGAGTGACGCCGAAGAGATTCTCTTCTACGAGCCCGGCTTCGAGGTCATTAAGATTGAACCGGATCCCAAGAACGCCAACATCGTTCGTGCCACCGTGAAAGTGGCAGCTGACTGTGAGCTCGGCGAAAAGACGGCTCAGGTCCGAACGAAGTCCGGGATTTCTGACTACCGAACGTTCTTCGTTGGCGCTTTGCCAGCTGTGCCGGAGAAGGAACCAAACACAGAATTCACCACTCCACAGCCGATTGAGCAGAATGTCACCGTTGAAGGTGTCGTTCAGAATGAGGACGTCGACTACTACGTTGTGGAAGCAAAGAAGGGACAGCGACTGGCCGCTGAAGTCGAAGGCATGCGATTCGGTCAGACGCTCTTTGACCCCTACATCGCGATCCTCGACTCTCGTCGTTTCGAACTTGCCGCTGCAGATGACTCACCACTGGTGAAACAGGATGCAGTCGTTTCGGTCATGATCCCGGAAGACGGTAAGTACTACATTGAAGTCCGTGAAAGTGGCTACGGCGGAAACGGGAACTGCCGATACCGACTGCACGTTGGTCAGTTTCCCCGACCAACCGCCGTGTACCCGGCAGGTGGCAAAGCGGGTGAAGAGGTTGAATTCACCTTCATTGGTGATGCCGGTGGCCCTATCAAAAAGAAGATCACTCTGCCTGCAGACGGCCGCACTGAGATGATGGTTTTTGCGGAGGATGCCAACGGGATCAGCCCATCTGGTCACACCATTCGCATTGCTCAGGACGGAAACGCGTTTGAGCAGGAGCCCAACAACTCACTGGCAGAAGCCACTCCTGCTGCGTTCCCGGCTGCCTTTAATGGTGTGCTGGAAAAGGCGGGTGACCATGACTACATCAAGTTCACCGCCAAAAAGGGCCAGACATACGAAGTTGAGTGCTACGGCCGTCGAATTCGCACGGGTGTTGATCCGGTCATGCATCTGTTTCAGGTGAGCACCGGCAAATCGCTGGCTGGCAACGATGACTCTCGAAGTCTTGACAGTTACTTCCGTTTCACATGTCCGGCGGATGGCGAATACGCCATTCGAGTCATGGATCACCTTCAGCGAGGTGGCGAAGACTTTGTTTATCGTGTCGAGTTCCAGCCAGTTGTTCCAAAGCTGACCCTGGGGATTCCTCGTGTGGCTCGCTACTCACAGAGTCGCCAGCGGATTTATGTTCCAAAAGGCAACCGATTCGGGACCATCATTTCTGCGAGCCGTGTGAACTTTGGTGGTGAGCTTGTTCTGGAAGACATGGAACTGCCTCCCGGCATTAAGATCATCGCCCAGCCAATGCCCTCTAACCTCAACACGATGCCCGTCATCTTCGAGGCAACGGCAGACGCTGAACTGAGTGGTGGACTGTTTGACTTTAAAGCCAAACTCAACGATCCAGCCAAGAGCATCAGCGGTAAGTTCCAGAACCGAGCTGACTTTGTGATCAGCAGTCCTGGTCAGTCACTGTATTCATGGAAGGACGTTCAGAAACTTCCGATTGCCGTGATTGACGAGCTGCCGTTTTCCATCGAAATTCAGCAGCCAAAAGTGCCAATCGTTCGCAACGGAAGTATGCAGCTGAAGATTGTGGCGAAGAAGAAAGAAGGCTGGGATGAACAGATCAATGTTCAGTTCCCATTCCGACCACCAGGTATTGGTGCGACGAGCTCCATCAATATTCCAAAGGGTAAGACGGAAGCTTTCTATCCGCTGAGCGCCAATGGCAGCGCCGCAATCGGCACGTGGCCGGTGTATGCGATTGGGTCATCTAACGTCGGTGGTGCAGCATGGGCAGCCACTCAGATGGCTTCTCTTGAGATTGCAGAGCCATACGTCGGCATCGCCATGCAGCGAGCCAGTGTGGAACTGGGTCAGGAGACCGAAATCGTTGCTGAGATCTCAGTCCTCAAAGATCTGGCTGCTCCGGCGAAAGTTGAGTTGCTGGGTCTGCCTCATAAGGTCACGACTGAGCCAATGGAGATCACGAAGGACACAAAGGAACTGGTCTTCAAGATTAAGACGGCCACCGACAGTCCTGCCGGAAACCACAAGAACATCTTCTGCCGCGTGATCGTGACAGAGAACGCAGAACAAATTACTCACTCACGTGTGGGCGCCACCGAACTTCGAGTCGACAAGCCGCTGCCAAAACCGGTTGCTGCTCCGCCACCGAAGAAAGAAGAGCCCAAAGTTGTGAAGAAGGAAGAGCCTAAGCCGCCAGTTGTCAAACGACTCACACGGCTGCAGAAGCTCCGACTTGAAGCGAAGAAACAGGCCGCTGGCGAAGCCGGCGAAGAGTAACGCGTCTTATCTGAAAACATTCGTTCACTGACCGGGAGCCGGATGGCTCACAACTTACCGGGAATCATGACTATGAAGTCTCTACGAATTGCAGCCGCACTGACCCTCGCTGTCAGCGCCACGGGAATTGGACGTGCTCAGGAAGCACCTCAACCGGTCTCCATTAACGTCGAACCTGCCGACGTCAGCCTGACCAACGTACGGGATCGACAATCAGTCCTCGTTCAGGCAGTGATGCCAAACGGCCTGACCTTCGATGTGACCGAAAAGGCCACATGGAAGATTGAGAATCCCGCGTTTGTGAAGCAGGATGGGAATACGTTCCTGCCTGTAGCAGACGGAACAACAAAGGTCACGGTGACCTATGGTCCTCATACCGTGGAAGTTCCGGTTGCCGTCACGGGTGCGACGACTGATCTGCCGATCAGTTTTCAGCTGGATGTGATGCCGGTCTTCATGAAGTCCAGCTGTAACAACGGCAGCTGCCATGGGGCTGCTCGCGGTAAGGATGGATTCCGCCTGTCTCTGTTTGGCTTTGACCCCCAGGGTGATCACTATCGTCTGACACGAGAAATCCCGGGTCGACGCATCAATCTTGCACTGCCTGAGGAAAGTCTGCTGGTTGAGAAGTCAGCCGGTCTTGTTCCACACACCGGTGGAAAGCGAATGGCAGTTGGTGATGAGCAGTACAACACACTCGTCCGCTGGTTGAAGTCGGGAGCACCCAATGACCCGAAACCAGCCGAGGTTCCCAAAGTCCTGTCTGTTGAGCTCTACCCCAAAACCGCTGTGATGGACGGCGAAGGGGAAATGCAGAAACTGACCGTACGAGCGAAGTACTCAGACGGAACAGACCGCGATGTCACCTCACTGGCCTACTTCAGCAGCAACAACGAAACCGCTGCTGAGATCACTCAGAAAGGTGTCGTGACGGCTCACGAGCGTGGTGAAGCATTCATTATGGCTCGCTTCGAAACCCACACAGTGGGCTCACACTTTATCGTGCTGCCCAAGGGGCTGAATTACAAAGATCCAGAGACTCCGGAATTCAACTACGTTGACACTCTGGTCCACAACAAGCTGCGGAAGCTGCGAATCTCACCTTCAGAGATCTGCACCGACGAGCAATTCCTTCGTCGCGTCTTCATCGACATCACCGGCACCATGCCGACCGCCGAAGAGCACGCCAAGTTTCTCGCTGACACAGATCCAAAGAAGCGTGAAAAGGTCGTTGATCAGCTGCTGCAGCGAAAAGAGTTCGTGGACATGTGGGTGATGAAGTGGGCCGAGCTGCTGCAGGTTCGCACGATCAATAATCGTGTGGCTCGCAAGCCGATGCTTCGCTACTTCAACTGGCTGCGTGACAAGATCGCCACCAACACACCAACCGACGTGATGGTGAAGGAATTGCTGGCCTCCAAGGGAGGGACGTTCAGCAGTCCGGCCACCAACTACTATCAGACGGAAACCGCCACACTGAAAGTTTCGGAAAACGTCGCACAGGTGTTCATGGGCATGCGAATCCAGTGTGCTCAGTGTCACAACCATCCATTCGACCGATGGACGATGGATGACTACTACAGCTTTGCCGCCTTCTTCTCACAGATCGGTCGCAAGCGTGCGGAAGACCCTCGTGAACAGATCATTTTCAATAGTGGTGGCGGCGAAGTACGACACCTCGTCGGCAACCGTGTGATGGCTCCCAAGTTTCTCGGCGGTGAAGTGCCTGACCTGAAGGGCCGTGACCGTCGTGAGGTCATGGCGGAATGGCTCGCGTCTCCACAGAACCCATATTTCGCCACGAATCTTGCGAACATTGTCTGGGCGCACTTCTTCGGTCGCGGAATCATCCATCCGGTTGATGACGTGCGTGTCAGTAACCCACCAGTGAATGCGGAATTGCTCACTGAACTTGGCAAGCGATTCACGGAATACAATTATGACTTCCGACGTCTCGTTCGTGATATCTGCACTTCTCGAACCTATCAGCTTTCCACGCAGACCAACCCGTCAAATGCGACCGACCACAGTAACTTCGCTCATGCAGAGCTGCGACGCCTGCGTGCGGAAGTGATGCTGGACTGCATCACCAACGTGACGTCGACCACGGACAAGTTCCCTGGCCTTCCGGTTGGTGCTCGAGCCGTCCAGATTGCGGATGGGAACACATCGACTTACTTCCTGACTACCTTTGGACGAGCCAAACGGGAAACAGTTTGCTCGTGCGAAGTGAAAATGGAACCAAACCTGTCTCAGGCTCTGCACCTGATGAACGGTACTACGGTCAACACCAAATTGCGTTCTGGTGGCCTGATTCCGGCCATGCTGGCTGAGAAGCAGACACCTGAACAGATTATCGGTGAACTTTATCTGCGATGCTTCTGTCGTAAGCCGACGGAAGCGGAACTCAAAAAGCTCACTGCGATTGCGACAGAAGAAGAGAACCCTCAGGCCGCGCTGGAAGACATTTTCTGGTCGCTGCTGAATTCACGAGAGTTCCTCTTCAACCATTAACCCGTTCCGCATGTGCGGAATAAATCGATCAGGCAGACAGCGCCATTCAATGTGAAATTGAGTGGCAAAGTCTGCCGATTTCGAAAACAGGTCAATACAAATAAACCCTGCCGTCTGTGCCGTTTCGACTCACCGGAGACGAACATGTCCTTCAACAGATTTGCCCTGCTGGCTGCCTTCCTGCTTGTCGCTTCTTCCGTCCATGCTCAGGACAAAAAGAAGAAGATCAACTTTGAGGATCACGTGAAGCCCATCTTTCGGGCCAAGTGCGCCAGTTGCCATAACACCAACAAGAAGACGGCAGATCTCGACGTCACGAACTATACGGCCCTGATGCAGGGTGGTGGTTCGGGTGCTGCGATCGAACCGGGCAGCCCGGATGACAGTTATCTGTTCATGGTGATTAACCATGACACAGAACCGTACATGCCACCGGAGTCTGACAAGCTCCCGGACGAGATGATTCAGACGGTCAAGACATGGATCGAACTGGGTGCACCCGAAACATCCACAAGTAAGGTGACACTTCCCAAGAAGGAAAAGGTCAACCTCAGTGTGGACGTTGCGGCGGGTGCTCGACCGGAAGGCCCACCACCATTGCCGGATGTTCTGTCACTGGAACCTGTTGTTCACACCGAAGCCACGACAGCTGTTTCTGCAATTGCGACCAGTCCATGGGC